>Ga0209369_1000250_pt1 | contig 105690 bp, 102 predicted proteins | sample EBPBio142010_DNA_FD_185865 | JGI IMG/M metagenome (GOLD analysis project Ga0209369, IMG submission 185865) | Wastewater treatment Type I Accumulibacter community from EBPR Bioreactor in Madison, WI, USA - Reactor 1_10/4/2010_ DNA (SPAdes)... | ecosystem: Engineered > Bioreactor > EBPR >...
CCAGAGCGAGCTGGACCGGGCCGCCACGCGGCTGCGGCGGACGGGCGTGTTTTCCAGCGTCACCCTGGCGGAAGGCGAGACGATCCAGAATGGCGGGCTGCTGCCGATCGAGATCACCGTGGCCGAACAGAAGCCGCGCCGCTATTCGGTGGGGGCCGAAGTGGCGAGCGATGACGGCCTGTCGCTGACCGGATCGTGGATTCACCGCAACCTTTTTGGCGGGGCCGAGCGGCTGACGCTGAAAGGCGCTGTCACCAATATCGGGGCGGCGACCAGCGGGATGGATTATTCCTTCGGCGTCAGCCTTGACCGGCCCGCGACGCTGTCGGCGGACACGACGGCCAGCCTGAGTTTCGATATCGGCCATGAGGACGAGATCGACTATGCCGCCGATACGGCCGAGTTCGGGCTGAATTTCGTGAACTATTTCTCGGACACGCTGACCCTGCGCGCCGGGATCAGCTACAGCTATTCCCAAGGCAGCGATCCGGGCGGCGATTTCCGCTATCGCAACTTTGCCCTGCCGCTGGGCGCGACCTGGGACCGGCGCGACAGCACGACCGACCCGACCAAGGGCTTCTACATCGATGCCACGGCCAAGCCGTTCCTGGGTCTGGGCACCACCGGATCGGGTGCAAGGCTGACCTTCGACACCCGCGGCTATCGCAGTTTTGGCGCGGAAAAGGGTGTGACCTTGGCCGCGCGGTTCCAGGGCGGCGCGGTTCTGGGCAGCGAATTGCTGGAAACGCCGCGGGACGATCTGTTCTTCTCGGGCGGCGGCGGGACGGTGCGGGGCCAGCCCTATCGGTCGCTTGGCGTTCCGGTGACGCGCGGCATGGGGCCGGAATTCCTGATCGGCGGCACGCATATGCTGGCGGCTTCGGTCGAACTGCGGACACGGGTGACGAAAAGCATCGGTGTTGTCGGGTTCTTCGACATCGGGCGGGTCGATGTGGACGGGTTCTTCAGCGATTACGGCAACTGGCATTCCGGCGCGGGTCTTGGCCTGCGCTATGAGACGGGTTTCGGCCCGATCCGGTTCGACGTGGCGGCCCCGGTGGGTGGCGAAACGGGTGAGGGCGTGCAACTTTACATCGGTCTGGGGCAAAGCTTCTGATGCGCAGGATCGCCACCGCCGCCGTGCTTGGTCTGGGTCTGGTCACGGGGCTGGCCCCGGCGGCGCGGGCGCAAGAGGATGACCGGGATTATCTGACCGCCTTTCTGGAGGACAACCTGTCGGGGGCGGGGCGCAAGATCACCATCACCGGCTTTGAAGGGGCGCTGTCTTCGCGGGCAAGCATCGAGCGGTTGCAGATCGCCGATGACAGCGGCGTCTGGATCACGCTGGACGGGGTGGTGCTGGACTGGAGCAGGTCATCGCTTTTGTCGGGCGAGGTGGTGGTCAATGAACTGACCGCCCAGACGATCACGCTGGAGCGGATGCCCGATGCGGGGCCAGCCGAGACCACGCCCGAGGTTACGCCCTTTGCCCTGCCCGACCTGCCGGTTTCCATCGAGATCGGCGAGATTTCGGCGGGGCGGATCGTCCTTGGCGCGCCGGTTCTGGGCGAGCCGGTCGAGGCGGTGCTGAAAGCCTCGCTTTCGCTGGCGGGGGGCGAGGGCAAGGCCGCGCTGGACCTGCGCCGGATCGATGGCGGGCCCGAAGGCCAGGTCGTGCTGGAGGCAAGCTATTCCAATGCGACAGGGCGGCTGGACCTGAACCTGGATGCACGGGAAGGCGCGGGCGGGATCGCGGCGCGGCTGATGCGGCTGCCGGGGGCGCCCAGCGTGGAGGTGACCCTGAAAGGCACCGGGCCGCTGAGCGATTTCGCCGCCGATCTGCGACTGGCGACCGATGGCGAGGCGCGTCTGGCCGGGCCGATCACGGTGGCGAGTGACGATAAGGGCGCGCGCAGCTTTACCGCGAAACTCGCGGGCAATCCGGCACCGCTGTTCCTGCCGGACTATGCCGCGTTTCTGGGTGACAAGCTGCGTTTCGATCTGGCGGGGAAGGTCTGGCCCGAGGGCGGCCTGCGGCTGGACAAGCTGGAGTTGGACGCGGCGAGCCTGAGCCTGTCGGGCACACTGGGCCTTGCGGCGGACGGTTTGCCGACGGATTTCGATCTGGTGGCGCGGATCGCCAGCCCTGATGGTGCGCCCGTGCTGCTGCCACTGACGGGCGATGTGCCGACGCGGCTGAACCTTGCCAATCTGGCGCTGAGCTATGATGCGACCAAAGGCGATGGCTGGACCGGCAGTCTGGTGGCCGAAGGGTTGGACCGCAGCGATTTCGCCGCCTCGCGGGCCGAGATCAGCGGCTCGGGGCGGATCGGGCGGGTGGCCGGGCAGAACAGCCTGGGCGGGACGGTCCAGTTCATCGCCGAAGGGCTGGCCCCTGCCGATGCCGCGCTGGCGACGGCTTTGGGCAGCATCCTGACCGGGCGGGTGGTGCTGCATTGGCGGCAGGGCGAGGATGCGCTGAGCCTTCAGAACCTTGCGCTGACCGGCAATGGCTATGGGCTGACCGGCGGGCTGCGGCTGGAAGGGCTGAACAGCGGGCTGACGACACGCGGGCGGGTGGCGCTGGCGGCGGATGACCTGTCGCGCTTTTCGGCGCTGGCGGGGCGACCCCTGGGCGGCAAGGCGATTGTGCGGGCCAGCGGCAGCTATGCGCTGCTGGGCGGAGGGTTCGATCTGGATCTGGGGGTCGAGGCCGAGCGGCTGGTGACCGGGATCGCGCAGGCCGACCTGCTGCTGACCGGCCCTTCCACCCTGCTGGCCCAGGCGGTGCGCGACGAGACCGGGCTGAGCCTGAGCGGACTTGCCGTCAGCGTGGCCAGCCTGCGCCTGTCGGGCGAGGGCAAGATGACCTCGGGCGGCAGCAGGTTTGACGGCAAGCTGAACTGGGGTGACCTGTCGGATCTGGGCGGGGCCTATGGCGGCGCGCTGTCGGCGCAGGTCAGTTTTGCCGGCACGCCCGAAAATGGCCGGGCCGAAGTCGAGGGCACCGGCCAGAACCTGCGGATCGGGCAGGCCGAGGTCGACCGGCTGCTTGCCGGGGCGTCGGAGCTTGCTGCCGAAGTGGCGATTGCCGATGGCGCGGCGCGGCTGGCCGGGCTGAGGCTGAAGACGCCGCAGGTCAGCGCGGATGTGACCGATGCGGGCGGCGGGGCGCTGAACGTGACCGGGCGGCTGGCCAATCTGGCGCTGATCGCGCCGGAATTTCCGGGGCCGGTCAGCCTGTCGGGCCGGGTGCGGCCGGAAAGCGAGGTGCTGGTGTCGGACCTGCGGGTCAGCGGCCCGGCCGGGATCGACGCGACCATTGCGGGCCGCATCGCGGCAAAGGCGCCGGACCTGACGGTCAGGGGCACGGCGCAGGCGGGGATCGCCAATGCCTTTACCGGGCCGGTCAACCTTGCCGGATCGCTGGGCTATGACCTGGCGCTGCGCGGCGGCTGGGCCCTGCCCAACCTGTCGGGCCGGGCGACGCTGTCGGGCGGCAGCGTGGCGATCCCGGCGCGCGGGCTGGCGCTTGATCGGGTGGCGGCCTCGGCCGATCTGGCGGGCGGCACGGCGCGGATCAGCGCCACGGCCGAGGCACGGCGCGGCGGGCGGCTGCGGGTGGGCGGCACGGTCGGGCTGATCGCGCCCTATCCGGCGGGGTTGGATATCGGTATCGACGGGCTAAGCCTGCGCGACCCGGACCTGTTCGAAACGCGGCTGACCAACACGCTGCGGCTGGACGGGCCGCTGCTGGGCCGGGCGCAACTGTCGGGGCGGGTCAATATCGGCGAGACCGAGTTGCGCATCCCCTCGACCGGATTTGCCACGGCGGCGGATCTTGAGGCGGTGCGGCATGTGAATGACGGCGCCGATGTGCGGGCGACCCGGGCGCGGGCGGGTGTCGGGCAGGCCGAATCCGGGGGCACCCGGAGCGGGTCCAGCCTGCCGGACTGGGGGCTGGACGTGACCATTGTCGCGCCGAACCGTGTCTTCCTGCGCGGGCGCGGGCTGGATGCGGAACTTGGCGGCACGGTGTTTCTGGGCGGCAGCCTGTCGAATGTGGTCCCTTCGGGCGGGCTGGACCTGATCCGCGGGCGGCTGGACATTCTGGGCAAGCGGCTGGTGCTGGCCTCGGCCGGGATCGTGTTGCAGGGCAGCCTGATCCCCTATGTCACCGTCTCGGCCTCGAGCGAGAATGACGGGGTGACAAGCTATGTGGTGATCGACGGCCCTGCGGATGCGCCGCAGGTCAATTTCAGCTCGGTCCCCGATCTGCCGCAGGAAGAGGTGCTGTCGCATCTGCTGTTCGGGCGCGGGCTGGATACGATTTCGGCCTTCCAGGCGGCGCAGCTTGCAAATGCCGTGGCGGTGCTGGCGGGCAAAGGCGGCGAGGGCGTGGTCGGCAGGCTGCGCAAGGGGTTCGGCTTTGACGATCTGGATGTGTCGACCGATGCAAGCGGTTCGGCTGCGGTGAAGGCCGGCAAGTATATCTCGAAGAACCTTTATACCGAATTCAGCCTGGGTCAGGACGGCACGTCGCGGATCAACCTGAACCTGGATGTGCGCAAGGGCGTGACGGTGAAGGGACGGGTCGATTCCGATGGCGAAAGCGGGATCGGCGTCTTCCTGGAAAAGGATTACTGAGCGGTCCCGCAAGACTGAAAAAGGGCCAGCCCTGGTTGGGCTGGCCCGTTTTGGCAGGCGGCAAGAGGATGTGTCAGCCTTCCGGCGTGGTCGTGGTGTTGTTGTCGCCGCCGCCGCAAGCCAGGGCGCAGATGATGACAACCCCAGCCAGAAGCGGCAGCCAGCCCCCCGAGGTCGGCTTGGTGACGACAGCGGGCTCGCCTTCATCGGCGATGACGACCGGGCCGCCAGCGAAGGCGGCAGAAGAAACCAGGGCGGCAAGGGCAGTGGCGGTGATCAAGGATTTCATGACAATCTCATCTGGTTAGAGGGAAGAACGACGCGGCTTGAAACGATGCGGGCGTGTGCTGCGAGTCCAAAAACAAAAGAACCGGCCTGGTCGGGCCGGTTCTTTGGTCGATCTGCAATCCGTAAAGCTTATTCCGGCTCAACGGTGTTGCTGTTGTTGTCGCCACCGCCGCAAGCCAGGGCGCAGATGATGACAACACCGGCCAGAAGCGGCAGCCAGCCACCCGAGCTGGGCTTGGTGACGACGGCGGGCTCGCCTTCGTCAGCGATCACAACCGGGCCACCGGCGAAGGAAGCGGTCGAGACCATCGAGATGGTGGCGGCTGCGGTGAGCAGTTTCTTCATGAGAGACCTCCAAAAAAATATAATCACGGACACGCTAGCATCGCCACGACACGGTTCAAGGCCGATCTTCGGTTTGCTGTAGATCGGCGCGAGGCTGTTGTAGCTGCGCACCGCTTTCAGGGCCGACGAGCCGACCTGGCCCGGGGCCGCGCCCGAAAATCAGTCGATGATCCGCTCGAAGACGACATAGCCCACGCTTGGGCTAAGCCATTCCTTTGATTTGCGAATAGTGCCGCCTTCGAACCAGTATTCGTTGGTGAAGCGGCCGATGGTGCGGCTGCAGGTTTCGGTCACATGGCGGGTGGCGTGGCTTTGGCCCTGAACGACCAGCGTCTCGGCGCCGGTGACGACTGCGGTGCAGCTATAGTCGCGGCGTTCGTTGCGGTCTTCGTCGGACGCAACGAAATAGGTCCGCGGATGGGTGCCGCCGCCGGAAAGCTGGCCAGGCGAGGGCGCGGCCGAGGACATCAGGTCGCCCCCCGCGCCGCGGGATTCGATCAGCACGCCGTTGCGGAAGGTGAAGGTGGTGCCGCCGCCATCGGTCCAGACCGAGATGGGGCCGGATTGCTGGTAGCGCACCAGGAAGGTGTCGATCCCGCGCGAGGCGACCTTCATCCGCATGACCGGCCCGCCCTGGGCGGCAAGATCGGCCCGGCTGACCTGATCGAGGCTTGGCGCGGTCTTGCCGGCCTTGCGCCCCTGCAATGTCGCCTTGGCCAAAGCCCCGAGCGAGATCTGCCCGTCGGACTTGCTGCTGCATCCGGCCAGGGCCAGCGCGGCAAGAACCAGCGCCAGACGCCCGCAGGCCCGCATTCCTAGCGCCATACGCGCCCCCATTCGTCGTCAAGCTGGTTCAGGTAATCGTCGCGGATCGTGTCATAAAGCCGTCCGTCGACGTCAAGCCGCGCCCCGCCATCGCGTGTCAGCGGCGATATCACCTTGCCCATTTCCTGACGCGTCGGCTGGCCCAGAACCCAACTGATCGGGATCGAGACCCGGAAGCCCTTGGAGAAAGAGCCTTCGCCATAATCCTCGAAACTGGCCGAGGTGAAGCTGGCAAAGGCGCCGACCTTGAAGCCGTTGCCGAATTCGCGATCAACGCTGAATGTGGCGCCATAATCGCCCGCCAGATAGCGCCCGACATCGACCTGGCCCAGGAAGCCATTGCCGAAATCGTAATAGGCCGAGACATGGCCGGTGGCGACGCGATAGTCATATTGCGAGAAGCCGAAACCGCCATCGGTGTCGCGCTGGGCCGAATAGTTCACTTCGACACCCAGGGCGAGCGGGCTGTTCGGGCGCTGCCACAGCACTTCGCCCGAAACCCCGGCGTGCATCCGTTCCAGATAACCCACGGTCAGGCGGGTATAGATGTTCTCGGCGGGATGGGCGTAATAGGCCAGCGTCAGCCGCTCCATCGCCGTGTCGCCGTCCAGCAGATATTCCTCGGCATCACTGCGCACCGGAGGAAGGTTGCTGCCGCCCATGGTGAGATTGTCGAAATTCTCGGCAAGGCGCTGATAGACCTGCCCCGACAGAACCAGGCCGGGCCGCATTTCATAGCTGGCCGAGAAACGCAGGCCGACATCGCCTTCCAGCGGATCGGTCAGGTGGAAGGCGGGGGTCACGCTCCAGCTTAGCCGGGGATAAAGCTTTTCATCCGGGCCGCTGCCATTGGCAGGGGCGGGCCAGGCATCGGTCACCTGCACGCGGTCACGCAGGGCGGCGTCATTGCCGGCGACATGCTCCAGCGCCTCGATATCGGACCGGCGCACCGTCACCTTCGAGGCGCCCATGCCATAGACGACGGGGACGATGTGGAAGGTCTCGACCGAGGCGGGCATGATATGCGTCAGCGCACGCGCGGCGCGGCCGATGGCCTGGGCGCTGGAATCGATCTTGGTGTTGCGCACCCGAAGATCGACCGAAGTGGCGGTATAGGAGAAATCCTCGATCACCATGCCGTCGATGGCCAGACGGCGGGCCAGGTTCTTGCGCAGCACATCGACCGCATCGGGCTGGGTGACCCAGCCCTGGTCATAGCTGTCCGGGTCCGCCGCGCGCGAGGGGCGCGGCTTTACCGGCTCGGGCGCGTCGCCCACAAACCCCACCGCCATCCGCTGCTTGGGATCAAGGATCAGGTGGAACCCGATGCCATATTCCGACCCGTAAAGCGAATAGGCGCCGAAGCGCAGGTTCTGCCCCTTCTGATACTCGATGCCGAAATTGAACGGGCTGGACCGTTCGAACGTGCCGCGGCTTCCGTCCTCAAGGTCGTAATTGTCCGAGGAATATTCGGCCTTTACCGTCCAGTTGTCGTTGATGCGGTATTCCAGCCCGCCGAAAGCTGCGGCGGGGCCCTTGAACCAGGTGCCGGGCCGCGGTTCCGCCCCCTGGCCGATATCGACCGGGGGGCGTTCGCCAAAGGGCGAGCCGAAGGAATTGTAGCTGCCAAGCCGCCCCCAGCCGATGCCGCCGGTAACCTTCAGCCGGTCGCCAAAGGTCTTTGTCGCGGCAATGTATTCCGAGGAGAACAGCCCGGTGCCGGCAAGGTCCTGCAGGCCAAGGCTTAGCGCGGGCAGGTAATCGGTTTCTTCCAGCAGGCGCAGGCGCAGATCGAAGCTGCGGTCGTCATAGGTGTCGAATCCGTCGGCATTCCAGTTGCGGATATATTGCACCCGATAGCTGGCGGCGAGCCAGGGCGTGATCTGGAAGCTCAGCGTGCTGCGCGTGACCGGGCCGAAATTGCCGATCGACAAGGAGAATGTGCCGTCGGGCATCGCTTCGCCCGTCGGCATGTCGATCAGGCCGGGCGCACCGTTGATGTTGGGCGTCGGGCGCATTTCGGCCAGAACCCAATGGGCGGGCAGTGCCGCCGCAAGCGCAAGAACAGCGGATGAGAGGGTCAGGCGCAGGCGCGTTCGGGACAAGGTCATTCCTCCGTTGTTCCCTCTATGCGGGGGCTTTGCGCATCGGGCAAGCCTTCGCAACACCGCACCCCGCATCTTCCTGCCCGATCATGCCCCGGCCGCCGCAGTTTCCTGCGCATCCGGCGCGTCGCTGCCTTTGACAAGATCCAGGATCAGCCGCCGCGTGCCCTCGGCATCGCCCTCGGCTGCAAGCGAGCCAAGCTGTTGCAGGGCAACCGGCATCGAGATCCGGCCCAGACCCTCTTCGCTGGCGCGCAGGATCTTGGCGTGGGGGGTCTTGAGCAGGCCGCGACCCAACAGCAGCTCTTCATGCAGCTTTTCGCCGGGGCGCAGGCCGATCATCTTGATGTCAATATCGCCGGTCGGATTCCGGTCATCGCGCACCGTATAGCCCGCGGCATGGATCAGTTGCTCGGCAAGCTGGCGGATGCGGACCGGCTTGCCCATGTCGAGCACGAAGACATCGGCCCGGCCAGCGCGGGACTCGTCGCTGAAAGCCCCCGCAAGAAGCACGAGCCGGGCGGCCTCGGTGATGGTCATGAAATAGCGCGTGACATCGTCATGGGTCAGCGTGACGGGGCCGCCACGCGCGATCTGTTCCTTGAACAGCGGAATGACCGACCCGGAAGACCCCAGCACATTGCCGAAACGGACGATCGAATAATGCGTGTGCTGCGCGCGCCGGGCAAGGTCCTGCACAGCCAGTTCCGCCAGCCGCTTGGTCGCGCCCATGACATTGGTCGGCCGCACCGCCTTGTCTGTCGAGACAAGCAGGAAGCGGCGCACCCGCTCGGCCGCGCAGAGATCGGCCAGGGTGCGGGTGCCCATGACATTGTTCAGAAGCCCCGCGATCGGATTGGTCTCGACCAGCGGCACATGCTTGTAGGCGGCGGCGTGAAGCACGACCTCGACCGAATTGCCGACCAGCGCCTGACGCACGGCGCGGGCATCGGTCACCGAACCCAGAACCGGCACGATCTCGACCGCGCCCGCGCCCGCCAGTTCGCGCAGTTCACGGTCGATGTTGTACAGCGCCAGTTCCGAGGATTCGAACAGGACAAGGCGGCGCGGCTGGCAGGGCAGAAGCTGGCGGCACAGTTCGGACCCGACCGACCCCCCTGCCCCGGAGACCATGACCACCATCCCGTGATAACCCGCGCTGCCATCGGGCAGCGTCTGGTCAAGTTGGTCGCGGCCAAGGAATTGCCCGGCCGACAGCGGGGTCAGCGTGTCGACCAGCCGCTCGGCGCCGACAAGCTGAGCAAAAGACGGCACGACCTGAACATCCAGCCCAAGGCGCTGCAACTGGCGGCCCATGCGCTGCTGTTTGGGCATCGACAGGCTGGGCATCGCCAGGATGACGCGGGTGATGTCGTGATTGCGCACGACATCCTCGATCCGGTCGGGGGCGTGAATCCGCAGACCGGCAAGCTTCTGACGGTGCAGCGCGGCATCATCGTCCAGAAACCCCACAACCAGCACTGTCTCATGCGATTTCAGGGCCGAGGCAAGCTGCGCCCCGGTGCTGCCCGCGCCGTAGATCAGCACGCGAACCTGAGCCCGGCCCGCGCGCAAGACCCAGACGAAAAGACGCAACATGCCGCTGCGCCCGCCGATCGCCATCAGAAAAAGGATCAGGGTAAACGAAAGCGTGCCGACCACGGGAAAAGAAAGGCCGGGCAGGCTGGTCAGCAGAAGCGCGACCATCGCCATCGCGACGGCATAGGGAAAAGTCCCGACCGTGACGAAATTCTCATAGGTCTTGAGCTTGATCCGCGGCAGGCCCAGCGAAAGCGAGACGATGCCACCGGCCAAGGCAAGGCTGGGGAACAGAACCGAAAGTCGCTGGATCTGGTCCGATGGCCAGGCCGAGGAATAGACGAAGGCCACGGCAAGATAAAAGGCGGCCGGCGCGACAAGCACGTCGATCATCCAGATCAGGAATTGCTTCTGCGACCGCGACAGCAAATGCGAATAGCGGAACAGAGCGGACCGAAACCCAGCCATTCGACACTCGTTTCAATTCTTCTTGATCCGACAATGCCGCGAAGCTGCGTTTGCGGCAATATCCGCAGGGCACTGCGCGGGCCGGCGTGGCATTGCTGCACAGCTTTCGGCGGTTATTTGCGCAGAACGACTTGCCTCACGGTTGCAAGGATCAGCGCCGCGTCGCCGCAGGTGCTGCGGTTCTGCTGATAGATCAGGTCGAGCCGCGCCTTGCGGGGCACGCAGCGGCGCGCATAGACGGCATCGGTTTCGGCGGGGGTTGCGCAGGCGGCCAGAAGGCGTTCCTCATGGCGCCGGAAATGCAGCGTCGCAAGGCCGGTCAGGCCGGGGCGGCTGTGCAGGACGCGGGCATAAAGCGCGGGATCGGCCTCGACATACTGGCGCAGCGGCGGACGGGGGCCGACAAAGCTCATGTCGCCCCTGAGGATGTTCCAGAGCTGCGGAATTTCATCCAGCCGGGTGCGGCGCAGAAAACGGCCCTGAGGGGTGATCCGCGCCGCCTTGTCGCCGCCCGACACACCGCTTTCGCCCGGGGCGGCAGCGGTCATCGTGCGGAATTTCCAAAGCCGGAACGGGGCGGTGGCGGTCTTCATCCTTTCGCTGCGGTACAGAAGCGGGCGGCCCTGGCGAAGCAGGAGCCAAAGCGACAGGACCAGCGTCGGCACCAACAACAGCAGCGCAAGAACCAGCGCCAGCGCGATGTCGAAAAGGCGTTTGGACAGGGTCATGGCAACAGCGCCGCCCGCTCGGCGATCAGCGACCCCGGCGTCGCGGGAGGCAGGGCGCACAGCGCCTGGAGCCGTGCCGTCTCCATCACCGCCACCGGCACGACCGCCGGATTGGGCGGCCCGAAATGCCAAGCGCGGCCCGCGGCCTCCAGCAGATCGGCCATCGGCAGCGGCGGAGAGGCTGCGACGTTCAGGATGCCGGGAAGGTCTTCGCCCCGTGCCATAGCGCGGGCCAGCCGGGCCAGCACCGCCCAGAGGCTGCGCAGTCCGATCCAGGATCGCAGGGGCCCGCCCGGCTGGCCCGGAACTGGATCGAGCGTGATCACCTCGGCCTCCGGGCGCGGGCCAAGCAGGGCGTCGGCACCGACAACATTGCCCAGGCGAAGGATGCAGACGGGGCAACCGGGATCATGCCGCGTGAGGGCGGCTTCGGCGGCAAGCTTGGCGCGGCCATAGGGGCTTTGCGGCGCGGGCGGCGTGGTCTCTGACGCCGCTTCGGAATGCGGCGCATAGACCGCTGCCGTCGACACGAACAAAAGGCCGCAGGCACGATTTCTTCGGCAGGCCTGCGTCAAAGGCGCAACAAGGGCTTCGTTGGCGGCAAGTGATCGCTCATCGCCGCGGACCACACCGGCCAGGTGCAGGACAACCGCGCCCAAAGGCCAGTCGGGCGCAGGGTCCGTTAGAATATCCCATTGAATATGCGCGTTCTGGTTGCGCCCAACCGCGTGAAGCCGCAGGCCCGGCACAGGCGCGGCATGGCCCGCCGCCAGCAAGAGCCGCCCCAACCTTCCGCCCGCACCGGTGATGATCAGGTCGATCCCGTCCAGAGTTACCCCCAAAAATCAGCGGGCCAGCGATTGACCCCGTGTGTCCGCTGATTATGGTCGCGGGGCCTGCCTTGTCCACAGGCGCTGGGGCTGCTGCGGCCCGGAGACTGGAATGACGACACGCCCTTTGATCGGCCTGACCGCCGCCCTGTCCATTTGCATGATCGCCGCGGGATGCAACCCGCCGAAAGGCGCCGGGCAGGCAAGCCAGATTCTCAAGGGTGCCGAGGATGTGGCCGCGGATTTCGCGGTGGTCCATATCACCCGCGAAACCGCAGGCAAGATCGCAAAATGGCCCGGAAATGGCGATTCCTCGGGCGTTTCCGGCTGGATCAGCCGGTCGCGCGGCCCCGCCAGCAACCTGATCGCCCCAGGCGACCGGCTGGATCTGACGGTCTGGGAAGCTGGGGAAAGCTCACTTCTCTCCGTGCCCGGGCAGAAGATCGTCGCCCTGCCGGGGGTGACGGTCTCGCCCGATGGCACGGTTTTCCTGCCCTATGCGGACCAGGTCTATGTCGCGAACATGACGCCTGACGAAGCGCGCAAGGCGGTTCAGGACAAGCTTGATCCGATCGTACCCTCGGCACAGGTGATGATCGCCCATACGCCGGGGCGCAAATCGACGGTCGATCTGGTCAGCGGCGTGGCACAACCCGGAACCTACCCCCTGCCCGACCGCGATTTCACCGTTCTGGGCCTGTTGTCGCTGGGCGGCGGGATTCCTCCCGGGGCCGAGAACCCGCAGGTGCGCCTGCAACGCGACGGCAAGCTTTACGGCATTTCGGCCGAGAAGCTGCTCAAAGATCCAAAGTTCGACACCACCTTGCGCGGTGGCGACAAGGTCTATGTCGAAGAGGACGAGCGCTACTTTCTGGCGCTGGGCGCGTCGGGCCGCGAGGCGCCGGTGCCCTTCCCGCGCGACCGGGTGACAGCGCTTGAGGCGCTGTCGCTGACCGGGGGGCTGAATGACAGCCGCGCCGATGCCAAGGGCATCCTGATCCTGCGCGACTATCCCGACAGCGCCCTGCGCAGCGATGGCAGCGGGCCGCAAAAGGACCGCGTGGTCTTCGTGATCGACCTGACCTCGGCCGACGGGCTGTTCAGCGCGGGTGAATTCTACATCCAGAACAAGGATGTGGTCGTGGTGGCGGAAAGCCCGGTGGCGGCGACGGCTTCGGTTCTGGGGATCGTCAGCGGCGTGGTCGGAATCGGCCGTACGACACAGCTGATCACCGAGCAGTAGACCGGTCGCTTAGCCTTCGCCCTCAAGCCGGGCACGCAATTCGCGCAGCACGGGCAGCACGGCGCGGACCCGGTCGGCGCCCAGCTTTTCCACCACATCGGCGATCAGCGGCGCAACGGATTGCACCGCGGCATCGCGGGCGGCGCGGCCCGCCGGACTGATCGCCACGAATTTCTGGCGCGCATCGTCCCAGTCGGGGCGGATATGGACATGGCCCGCCCATTCCAGCCGCGCCAGCGTGTTGGTCATCGCGCCGCGCGTCACATGAAAGGCGCGGGCCAGTTGCGCCGGGGTGCGCTCTTCCGCGACGCGGGCCAGATGGTTCAGCACCGAGAATTGCGAGATTTCCATCCCCTTGGGCAAGGCCTTGGAAATGCGGTTGCGGGCGATCTGATCGGCCATGAACAACTCGCCGAACAGGGCAACGGCAAGCTCATCGTTGCGTTCGCTGCTCATGGCCCGGTGATCTTTCGGTCATGGGTCAGGGACGGAACGCGGGCGCGGGCCTCATCGACGCGCGCAAGATCCAGATCGACGAAGAAGACCCCTGGGTCGCTGCCCGCATCCAGCAGAACCTCGCCCCAGGGCGCCACGGCCAGCGAATGGCCATGGGTGCGGCGGCCCTTGCCACGCGTCTCGGCGTGAAAGCCGGTCTGGGCGGGGGCCAGGACGAAACAGCCGGTCTCGATGGCGCGGGCGCGCAGAAGTGGCTCCCAATGGGCCGCGCCGGTGATGTGGTTGAAGGCAGCGGGAACGGTCAGGATCTGCGCCCCCGCCTGCGCCAGACGGCGATAGAGATGGGCGAAACGCAGGTCGTAGCAGACCGTCATGCCGATCGCGGCAAAGGGGGTGCGGGCCAGCACGGCGGCAGAGCCGGGCCGGTAGCCCGCGCTTTCGCGATAGATCTCGGTTTCCGACACGTTCACGTCGAACATGTGGATCTTGTCATAGCGGGCGGCGACGGTGCCATCCGGCGCGATCAGGAAAGAGCGGTTGGCAAAGCGGCCATCCGCATCGGTCGTGGTCAGGCCCAGCGAGCCGATCAGAAGCCAGATCCCCGCCTCTGCCGCCACCGCGCGCAGGGCGGCAAGGGTTTCATCCCGCGCTTCGGGGCGGAACACAGCGCGCTGATGGTCGCGCGACGAAGACAGGCCATTGGTCATCTCGGGCGTGAGGACAAAGCCCGCCCCGCCTGCGACGGCGGCTTTCACATGGTCCAGCGTGGCCGTCAGATTGGCTGCCGGGTCGTCGGTGACAGTCAGCTGGATCAGGGCGGCGCGCATCAGGCGGCCAGCATCGGGTCAAGCTTGCCCCGGGCTTCGAGCGCGTGCAGATCGTCGCTGCCGCCGACATGCTGGCCGCCGATGAAGATCTGCGGCACGGTATGGCGGCCATGGGCACGGGCCATCATCGCCTGACGCAGGTCAGGGTCGCGGCTGACATCGATCTCGTCAAAGGAGACGCCCTTCTTCGTCAGCAACCGCTTGGCCGCCAAGCAGTAGGGGCACCAGGGCGTGGTGTAGATTTCGACTTTCGGCATGGCATCATCCCCGCGTTCGGCGCGAACTATAGGGATTTAGGCATCCTTCGCAACGCGGGTAAGGGCCAGAATGCAGACCGAGCTTGCACCGGCGGCAAGGCAGGTCTCGGCAGCAGCGGCGAAAGTGGCACCCGAGGTCATCACGTCGTCGACCAGAAGCACCGGCCTGCCCGCCAGCGCGGCGCTGCGGCGGGGGTGGACGCGGAAGGCGTTCTGCATATTGGCGAATCGGCCGTCGCGGTCGCGGCCTTCCTGGCTGCCGGTGTTGCGGGCCCGGATCAGCGCGTCGGGGCAATGGGCCAGCGCCGCCTCGCGCGCCAGCGCGGCGGAAAGAAGCGCGGCCTGATTGTAGCGCCGCCGGATCATGCGCCACCAATGCAGCGGGATCGGCACGATCACCATGTCGGGCAGAAGCATGGGCCGCGCGGCACGGTGCAGCCATTGTCCGGCGGGCCGGGCAAGATCCATCCGGTCGCCATGTTTCAGGGCCAGGACAAGGCGGCGGGCGTTTCCATCATACAGCATCGCCGCCCGGCCGGCCTGCCAGGGCCGCGCGATGCGCAGGCAATCGTCGCAAAGAACCTCGCCCTCGTCCGGCGCTCCGGGCAGGGCCGTGCCGCATTTGTGGCAGGTCAGGCCGGTGATGAAGGGCGTGTCCCGCCAGCATTCGGCGCAGAGGCCGAAGTCTGAGGCCACCAAAGCCTCGCAGCTTATGCAGTGCGGCGGGTAGATCGCCCGGATCAGGGATTGCATCCGCGCCCCGCATGCCTATCGTCCGCCGCCATGATCCCGCCCGCCCCCCCTGCCCCGCTTCTGACCGACCGCAAGGCGCTGGATGCCCAGCGCGCCCGCGCCCTGGCCCTGCCCGACCCCGCGCTTTTCCTGCAAGAAGCGGCGATCGACGATGTTCAGGAAAGACTCGGCGCGGTTAACAGAACCTTTACGGATCTGGCCGTGGTGAGCGGTTTTCCCGATCTGTGGCGGGCGGCCTTTCCGCAGGCGCGGGTGATCGCCGATACGGCGGTGCTGGATCTGAAGGAAGCCTCGCAGGATCTGGTGATCCATGCCATGTGCCTGCATTGGGCGGATGATCCGGTCGGGCAACTGGTGCAATGCCGCCGGGCGTTGCGGCCAGACGGGCTGCTGCTGTGCCTGTTCTTCGGTGGCCAGACGCTGCAAGAGCTGCGCGCTGCGCTGGCCGAGGCCGAGGCCGAGGCGCTGGGCGGCCTGTCGCCCCGCGTCCTGCCGATGGCCGAGATCCGCGAAGCGGGCGCGTTGCTGCATCGCGCGGGCTTTGCCCTGCCAGTGGCCGACAGCGACACCCGGCGGGTCAGCTATCGCGACGCATTTCACCTCATGGCCGATCTGCGGGCCATGGGCGAAGGCAATGCCCTGGCTTCGCGGCTGCGCCGCCCGGTGCATCACGGGCTTTTTCTGCGCACAGCCCAGATCTACGCCGCGAATTTCCCCGCCGAACAGGGCCGCGTTTCCGCGACGTTCGAGACGATCTGCCTGACCGGATGGGCCCCGCATGAAGGCCAGCAGAAGCCGCTGCGCCCCGGATCGGCGGCGCAGCGGCTGGCCGATGCGCTGAATGTGACGGAACGCCGCCTGCCCGACGACAAGCCAGGCGGTTGACCGCGCTTGAAGGAAGTCTATCTGGGGCAGAAGCAAGGAGACACGCGATGAGCGACAGCGATATGCCCGGAACCGGACGCCTGGCCCATGCCCAGCCCGACCATCCGCCCGTCAGGCGGGCGAAGATCGGTGTTCTTCTGGCCAATCTGGGCACGCCCGACGGGCATGATTACTGGTCGATGCGGCGCTATCTGTCCGAGTTTCTGTCGGACAAGCGGGTGATCGATTATCCGTCCTGGAAATGGCAGCCGCTGTTGCAGACGGTGATCCTGGCCAAGCGGCCCTTCACATCAGGCGCCAATTACCGGCTGATCTGGAACGAGGCGGCGAATGAAAGCCCCTTGATGACGATTACCAAGGCGCAAACGGCGGCCATCGCGGCGGCGCTTAAGGCGCGCCATGGCGAGGCGCTGATGGTCGATTTCTGCATGCGCTACGGCAACCCTTCGACCGCCAGAAAGGTGAAGGCGATGGTCGCGGCGGGCTGCGAGAAGATCGTCTTCTTTCCCCTGTATCCGCATTATGCGGGCGCAACTTCGGCCACGGCGAATGACCAGTTCTTCCGCGCTCTGATGGAGGAAAAGCGCCAGCCCGCCACGCGTACGGTGCCGGAGTATTTCGACCACCCGCTGTATATCGAGGCGCTGGCGCAATCGGTGGAACAGGCCTGGGCGGCGGCCGAGGTGAAGCCCGAAAAGCTGATCGCCAGCTATCACGGCATGCCCAAGCGCTATCTGATGCAGGGCGATCCCTATCATTGCCAGTGCCAGAAGACGACGCGGCTGCTGCGCGAAAGGCTGGGCTGGGCGCCCGAGATGATCGACACGACCTTTCAGTCGGTCTTCGGGCCCGAGGAATGGCTGCGGCCCTATACGGTTGAGCATGTGGCCGAACTGGCCAGGCAGGGCCGCAAGCGGATTGCGGTGATCGCCCCGGCGTTTTCGGCCGATTGCATCGAGACGCTGGAGGAGATCAACGGCGAGATCCGCGAAAGCTTCACCCATGCCGGGGGCGAAGAGTTCACCTATATCCCCTGCCTGAACGACACGCCCGCCCATGTGGCGGCGCTGGTGGCGGTGATCGAGGAAAATCTGGCGGGCTGGCTGCGCTGACGGCGGGGCCGGACCCGGAAATGAAAAGGACGGCAACCGAAGTTGCCGCCCTTTCCGAAGTTCTACTCGAACTTAGTTCGAAGCCACGGCGGCAACGATCACGAGCAGCAGCAGCGGCACCAGGATGCCGGCCGACGACGACGAGGTCGCAGCCTTGACGACTTCCGGTTCCATCACCGGCTCGGCCATGCCACCAGCGAAAGCGGTGGAAGCGGCGACCGAGAGCGCGGCAGCGAGCGCGAGTTTCTTCATGATAACCTCCAGTTATTGCGTCCTGTCTGGGTTGCAGAGGCGACAGCACGCATCGATCTGTTCCTCGTGAGTCCAGTCTTAAGCAGCACGCCCGCCGAAATGCAATTGCGGCCACGCCCTTAGCTGCAGCAAGGCAAGCCTGTCGTCAAATTAGCAACACCTGCGTGCCAACTTTGGCCATGCCAAACAGTTCCTCGATGTGCTCATTGTACAAGCCGATACATCCGTTGGAGGATTTTCGGCCGATCTTGCGCGTGTCATGCGTGCCGTGGATGCGATAGTAGGTCCAGCTCAGATACAATGCGCGGGTTCCAAGCGGATTGTCCGGCGCCCCGCCTTCGACCACGTCGGGCCATTCGGGATTGCGTTCCTTCATCGACGGCGTCGGCCGCCAGGGCGGGTTCACCACTTTCTGAACCACTTCGGTGCGGCCCCGGCGGGTCAGTTCCTCGGACAGCGGCACCGAGGTCGGGTAAAGCCGGTAGACCGACTGGTCCTCGGACCAGAAATGCAGTGCGCGCGAGACGGTGTCGACCAGGATCGCGCCATTGCGCGTGGTGTCGAAATAGCCCTGCCAATCCAGCATCCGGAAGCTGGAGATGTTGTTGCGGATGGGCGATGTCGCAACCGGAATGGCCTCTTGCGCCACGGCGGGAAAGGCCGAGGCCGCCAGCGCGGCGGCGGCAGAACCAAGAATAACGCGGCGGGAAGGCCGGTCGGCGGTCATTTCAGTCTCCTGCTCGGAAGGGGCGTTTGCGGAAGCGGGGTATTTTTCGGCGGCAACCTACGCCTTTCCGCAGCAAACCGCAAATCACCCGGCTGTGCTTGCGCAGGATCACGCAGACGCGATGTGCCCGGGGGTTTGCCTGCGCTGCCTGCATTGGGTAAAGGAGGGCGGAATGGCCCGCATCCGGGCCCAAGAAACCGGTGAGACGCATGAACAGACGCGAGTTCCTTATCGTTCTGCCCGCCCTGGGCCTGGCCGGCTGCGTATCGGGCGGCAACACGGCGCTGGTCGGCCCCGACGGCCAGCCGCTGCCGCAGGTCTACAAGATCACCCCCGCCGTGGCGCAGGAAATTCCCTATCGCTTCCTTGATTCCGTCAACGCCTTGCGCGGCGCCAAGGCGCTGACCCCCTTGACCTTCAATGCCCAGCTCAACGCTGCCGCCGAGACCCATTCGCGCGACATGTCGGTGCAGAACCGGCCCTGGCATTTCGGCTCGGACGGGTCGTCGCCGCTGACACGGGTGCAGCGCGTGGGCTTTACCGGCAAACTGGTGGGCGAGCTGATCTCGGAAACCTACCAGACCGAGCTTGAGACGCTGTCGGCCTGGATGGCGCAGGATGACACGCGCGGAATCATCATGGATCCGTCGGCGCGGCTGCTGGGCCTTGCCTGGTATCAGGAGCCGAGCGGCAAGATCTGGTGGACGGCCGTCACCGGCGCCTGAGGCGCCGGTTTCCCCGGTTCAGGGCAGGATCAGGATCGGTGTGCCCGGCTTGACCATGGAATAGATCACTTCCATCTGCTTGTCGGTCACCGAGATGCAGCCGGCCGTCCAGTCGCGCTGGCGGATCTTGGTGTTCGGGCCGCCATGGATCATGATGTCGCCACCCGGGGTCTTGCCCATGGACGAGGCATAGGCCGTATCCGTATCATTCGGGTAATCGATGTTCAGCGACAGGTGGTAAAGCGAGTTCGGGTTCTTGTAGCCGATCTTGTAGCTGCCCTCGGGCGTCTTGCCGTCGCCCTCGAATTCCTTGTGGCCGACAGGGGCAAAGCCCAGGGCGATGTCGTAATCCTTCAGCACCTTGTCATTGTGCAGGAGATACATCTTGCGATTGGCCTTCTGCACCTGGATGGCGGTGACCTCTGGGCCGTTATAGCTGCGGAACTTGGAACTGCAGGCCGAAAGGCCCACAACCGCAACCAACAAAAGAAGAATCCGTATCGCCCGCATGTCCGGCCCGCCCGCAGAATTGCCTGTCGTCTTTTGAAACTGCCTTAGCGGATTTTGGGTTGTCTCGCCAGCGGCGGCCGCTCGCCGCCGTCTCACGGCTTCGTGAAACGGGCGACCAGCTCGACGTGGACCGACCAGCGGAACTGGTCGACGACCTGCACCCAATCCAGCCGGTAGCCGCCCGCCACCAGAATCCGCGCGTCGCGGGCGAAGGTGACGGGGTTGCAGCTGACCATGGCGATCACCGGCACGGCACTGGCGGCCAGCCGTTCCACCTGGGCTTCGGCCCCGGCGCGGGGCGGATCGATGGCGACGCCGGTCAGACCCTTCAGCTCTTCGGCCTCAAGCGGGCGGCGGAAAAGATCGCGGGTCTCGACCGTGATCCGACGCAGGCCGGGCGTGGCGCGCGCGGCACGGTCCAGCGCGCTGGTCAGGGCGGCATCGCCTTCGCAGGCCAGAACTTCGGCCTCGGCGGCCAGCGGCAGGCTGAACGTGCCAAGGCCGCAGAACAGGTCGGCCAGCCGTTTCTGCGGGCCGAGAGCCTGTTTCACCAGGGAAACCAGCGCCGCCTCGCCCGCTTCGGTCGCCTGAAGGAAGGCGCCCGGCGGAAGCCCGGCGCGGGCCGGGCCAAGCGCGACCAGCGGCTCTGCGCTTTGGGCGACAACCTCGCCCTCCCAGCTAAGCCGCGCCAGCCCATGCTGGTCGGCAAGCCGCGCCAGCTCCATCTTCTGCATCGCGTCCAGCGGCTTGCCGCCGGTGACCGCCACATCCGGGCCGATCAGGCTGCGGGTCACGGTCAGCGCCTGTTCGGTCGTCCGCGATCCACCAAAGACGACCAGCGCCTCAAGCGCGGGCAGGGTGGCCATCAGGTCGGGATGCAGAAGCTGGCAATTCGGCACTGCGACAATCATGTCGCGCCCGCGGGCGTGGAAACCCAGCAGGGCGCCGCCCTTGGTCTTGCGGCCCGAGAGGGTGGCACGGCGGCGCGACCTGGGTGGCGACGTGACGACCGGACCCAGGAAGGGCGCCTCAAGGCCCTGTTGCGCCAGCGCCTGCCGCACGACGCCCTGCTTGAATTCAGCCACGAACGGATCGGCCGCGTGCTGCAACTGGCAGCCGCCGCAGGTTTTCGCATGGGGGCAGGGCGGGCGCACCCGGCTGGGGCTGGGGGTCAGGATGCGGATATCGGCCAGCGTGTCGCCGTCCAGCCGCCCTTCGGCCTCTTCGCCGGGCAGAAGGCCGGGGGCATAGATCGGCCCTGCCTCGCCCCGCGCGATGCCATCGCCCAGATGGCCCAGTCTTTCGACAGTCACTTTCACTCGGCGGCCTCGGTTTCTTCGTCATCGGTGCCCAGGAAGCCGCCGGACTGGCGGTGCCAATAGCGGGCATAGAGACCATTTTTCGCCAGAAGCTGCTCATGCGAGCCCTGCTCGACGATGCGGCCCTGATCCATCACCACGATGCGGTCCATGGCGGCGATGGTCGACAACCGGTGCGCGATGGCCAGCACGGTCTTGCCGACCATCACCCGCTCCAGCGCTTCCTGGATGCTGGCCTCGACCTCGGAATCCAGCGCCGAGGTCGCCTCGTCCAGCACAAGGATCGGCGCGTCCTTCAGGAAGGCGCGGGCCAGGGCCACGCGCTGCCGCTGGCCACCCGAAAGCTTGACGCCGCGTTCGCCCAGAAACGCCTCGAACCCCTTGCGACCCTTGTGGTCGATCAGGTCATGGACGAAGCCCAGCGCCTCGGCGGCCTCGGTCGCGGCTATGATTTCGGCTTCGGTCGCGTCGGGGCGGCCATAGGCGATGTTGTCCCGCGCCGAGCGGTTGAACATCGCGGTCTCCTGCGTGACCATGCCGATCTGGCGGCGCAGGCTTTCCTGGGTCAGCTTGCGCAGATCCTGGCCTTCGACCAGCACCCGGCCCTCTTCGGGATCGTAAAGCCGCAGCAAAAGCGCGACCAAGGTCGATTTTCCCGCCCCCGACGCGCCGACGATGCCGATCTTTTCCCCCGCCGCAATGGTCAGGTCGATATCCTGCACCCCGCCGCGCTGGCGGCCATAGGCGAAGGTCACATGGTCAAAGCGGATCTCGCCCTTGATGCGGGGCAGGTCCTGCGCGTCGGGCGCGTCAGCCAGGGCATGGGGGATCGAGAGCGTGCGCATCCCGTCCTCGACCTCGCCGACCGAAGTGTAGATGCCCATCAGGGTGAAGCTGACCCAACCCGACATCTGCGCGATGCGCAGCGCCACGGCCCCGGCGGCGGCGATATCGCCCGCCGTGGCCGCGCCCTGCTGCCACATCATCAGCGCGCCGCCGATCAGCAGCACCGGCAAAACCCCCGCCAAGGTCATCAGCGCCAGGCGGAACCAGGTCGAGATCACGCCGAATTCCAGCGAGGTCTCGCGGAAAACCTCCATCGCCTGCAGGGCGACACGATCCTCAAAGGCGGCATGGGCGAACAGCTTGACCGTCTTGATATTGGTGATCGTGTCAACGACCTGGCCCGAGACCATGGCGCGGCTGGCGGCGCGGGCAGCCGAATTCACCCGGATGCGCGGCATGAAGAAGCGGATCAGCAGGATATAGGCGACCAGCCAGACCATCAGCGCCAGCGCGATGCGGATGTCGACTGCGATCAGGAAGATGACCGAGCCGATGACCGAGGCGAGGGCGAAAAACACCGTGTTGATGACTTCGGTCGCGGTATCGGTGACGGCGCGGGCCGCCTGCATCTGTTTCTGCGCGATGCGGCCCGCGAAATCATTGTCAAAGAAGGTGACCGCCTGGCCCAGCGTCCAGCGATGCAGCCGCGACAGGACCAGCGGCATGACATTGGGGCCGACGATGATGCTGTTCGAGGCCGAGGACAGGCCAAAGGACAGCGGCCGCAGCACCATGTAGAACACCAGGAACCACAGGATCAGGTCCCAATGCGCGGCGAAAAAGCCGGTGGTCGGGCCGCTGACCGCCGCATCGACCACCCAGCCCAGGATCAGGGCCGAGATCACCTCGGTCGCGCCAGCCAGGGCCGACAGCGCCCCCGCGACCCCCAACATCGGCCAGGAGCCGCGCAGGCACCAGCGCATGAAGGCGCCCAGCTTCTGCGGCGGCGGACCGTCGGCGGGACGGAAGGCGTCGATCGTGTCGCCCAGACGCTGGACCAGGCTCACTCGGCCGCCTCCCCCTCAAGCTCGTCGTCCAGACCGATGAAGCCGCCCGATTGCCGCGCCCAGAAGCGGGCATAAAGGCCACCCCTGGCCAAAAGTTCGGCATGGGGGCCGTCTTCGGCCACGCGGCCATCCTCAAGAACGACGATCCGGTCCATGGCGGCAATCGTAGACAGGCGGTGAGCAATGGCAATCACCGTCTTGCCTTGCATCACGCCATAAAGCGCCTGCTGGATCGCCGCTTCCGCCTCGCTGTCCAGGGCGCTTGTGGCCTCGTCCAGGATCAGGATCGGCGCATCCTTCAGGATCACCCGCGCGATCGCCACGCGCTGCCGCTGTCCGCCCGAGAGTTTCACGCCGCGTTCGCCGACATGGGCGTCATAGCCCTTGCGGCCCTGCGGGTCTTCCAGCGTCAGGATGAAATCATGCGCCTCGGCCCGTTTTGCCGCCGCGATCATCTCATCCTCGGTCGCGTCGGGGCGGCCATAAAGCAGGTTGTCGCGGACCGAGCGGTGCAGAAGCGAACTGTCCTGCTGCACCATGCCGATCTGCGCCCGCAGGCTGTCCTGGGTGACCTGGGCGATATCCTGACCGTCGATCAGGATATGGCCGTCTTCGCAATCATAAAAGCGCAGCATCAGCTTGACGAGCGTGGATTTGCCCGCGCCCGAGCGCCCGACGACGCCGATCTTCTCGCCCGGCCGAACGGTCAGGCTGACATCCTGCAGGCCGCCAAAGCCGCGCCCGTAATGGTGGCTGACTTTGTGCAATTCGATCCGGCCATCGGTCAGGCGCAGCGGCTGTGCCGCCGCACTGTCGGTCAGCGAGATCGGCTGGGTGATCGTCTCCATCCCCTCGGCCAGGGTGCCAAGGTTCTGCACCAGGTTGGTCGAGGCCCACATGATCCAGTAGGTCATGCTGTTCAGCCGCAGCACCAGCGCCACCGCCGTCGCCACGACGCCCACGCTGGCCGTGCCCTGATACCATAGGATCAGCGCCCAGCCCGAGACGCCCAGGATCATCAGCCCGTTGATCGCGGTCAGGACCATGTCCATCACCGTGACGATGCGCATTTCCTGCTGGAAGGTCTGGCGCGACGCCTCGATCGCCTCGCGCGCATAGGCAAGTTCCTGATCCTGATGGGCGAACAGCTTGACCGAATGAATGTTCGTATAGCTATCGACCACGCGGCCCGTCACCACCGAACGCGCATCGGAACTGGCCGTCGCGGCGGGTCCGGCGCGGCGGATCGTCCAGCGCATCAGGGCCAGATAGCCGAACAGCCAGGCGAAAAGCGGAATCAGCAGCCGGGCATCGGCCCCGGCCAGCATCATCGCCGCGCCCAGGAAGGTGGTTGCGGCGAAGACCGCCATGTCGAAGACTTGGAACACCGCTTCGCCCGCTGCGGGCGGGGCCTGCATGATTCGGTTGGCGATGCGCCCGGCAAAATCCGATTCGAACCAGCCGACAGGCTGGCGCAGCACATGGCTATGCGCGCGCCAGCGCATCATCGTGCCGAAATTGGTCAGGATCGTGTTGTGCAACAGCGCCACCGCGCCGCCCGCCACCAGGGGCCGCACGGCCAGGATGACAAAGGCCACCACGGCCAGTTCGACCGCATGATCCGACAGGAATTGCTGCGGCGTCGTGCCTGCCATCTGGTCGATCAACCGGCCCAGATACCAGATCAGGCCGACATCCAGCACGCCATTGGTGATGGAAAAGGCGCCGGTGGCGACAAAGACCTTGCGGAACGGTTGCACATACTCGCGCAGGAAGGGCCACATCTTGCGCGGAGGGGCATCCGTGCGCGGATAGGCCATGTAGGGATCGACGAGATTTTCGAAGAAGCGGAACATCGGAAGGGCTCCAGACGAGCTAAAACGACAGCGATTTTGGGAAGGGGCGGGTCAGAGCGAACCGCCAACAGGATCGGTCCGGTCAATTTTGACGGGGCGGGATCCTGATTTCCATGCTGCGCTTCTCCTTCGATGTTCGACTTACCTAGCCGATCTGCGGCGGCTTGTCACGCCCCAGAATTTTTCAGCAATTCTTTCTTGCCCTTGCGCAGGCCGCTGCGCAGCCACTCGGCCTCAAGCGCCCGAAGCCGCGCGCCCAGAGCCGGGCCTTGCAGGGCTGGCATAAGGTCGGCGGCTGACACGGGAAATGACGCGGCCGCTCCGCGGACAAGTTCGTTCTGCCAGCCGGGGGCGGGCGGCGTGCCGGTCAGGGCCGCGCGCAGAAGCAAGGCATCGCCGCCGCGCGACGCGCCCAGCCGCCAGGCCAGTGCGGCGGGCGAATCATCCTGGCCCAGGCTGTGGCGCAGGGCCGCCAGGTCGCGCGCCTCGGCATTCGACAGGCGCAGGCGATCGGCGGCGTCCTCGCCGCTCAGAACGGCAAGGCGGCGCATCGCATCAGGTGCAAGCCCGTCTTCCAGATGGACCAGCACCGGCAAGGCACGCACATCGGCCCCGGGCAGGATCTGCGCCAGAACGCCCGCTGCCGCCATGGCCGCCACGGCGGGCGCGGGGTCGGGGGCCGCCAGAAGCTTGCGCATCTCGGCCCCGATCCTTTCGCGCGACAGCGTCTCGATCCCGGCGGACAGTTCGGCACAGGCGGCCAGACCTTCCGCGTCAAGCCCTTCCTGCGGGTCGCCATACCAGGCGTGAAAGCGGAAAAAGCGCAGGATGCGCAGGTAATCTTCGCGGATACGGGCCCCGGGATCGCCGACAAAACGCAGGCGGCGGGCCAGCAGATCGGGCAGGCCGCCCAGGGGGTCGATCACCGTGCCGTCGGCGCGGGCGTAGAGCGCGTTCATGGTGAAATCGCGTCGGGCGGCGTCTTCCTCGATCCGGTCGGAAAAGGCCACGACCGCGCGGCGCCCGTCGGTTTCCACATCGCGGCGGAAGGTGGTGACCTCATAGGGATGGCCGTGGGCCGCCACCGTCACGGTGCCATGCTCGATCCCGGTGGGAATGACCCTGAAGCCCGCCTGCCTGGCCAGATCAGAGACGGTTTTCGGCCATGCATCGGTGGCGATATCGACATCGGCGACCGGCGCATCCAGAAGCGCATTGCGCACGCAGCCGCCCACGAACAGCGCCTGATGCCCGGCGCCCTCCAGCAGGCGGCACAGCGCCTGACTGCCGGTCTGGCCGATCCAGTCGCCGGTGACCCTCATGGCACCGGCGCCTTGGCGGCGAGGCCATAGAGGATGCGGGCTGTCGCGCCCCAGATGTAATAGGGGCCCCAGGGCACGGTGTAATAGCGCCGCATCTGCCCCTGCCAGCGCCGCGACTGGATAGTGAATTGCGCCGGGTCGATCAGGTGCGACAGCGGCACCGCGAAGACCTCCTCCACTTCGCCCGCCTCTGGGCGCGCGGTGAAGGGCCGGTGAACATGGCCGACAAAGGGCGTGACCAGAAAGCCGGTCACCGTTTCATGCGCGGGCAATGTGCCAAGGATATGCACATTCCCGGGCGGCAGGCCGATCTCTTCCTGCGCCTCGCGCAGGGCGGCGGCCTCGAGGCTGGCATCCGTCGGGTCCAGTTTGCCGCCCGGGAAGGCGATCTGGCCGGGGTGATGCTTCAGATGCGACGACCGCTTGGTCAGCCAGACGCCTCTGCCCGGCTCATAGGCCAGAAGAACAGCCGCCGGGCGCAGCTTGCGGCCCGGCGGCAGTTGGATTGCCGGATTCAGATCGAAATCCGACGAATCGCCCGAAGCGAGCGCACATGCGCTTCGCAACAGGGCAAGTTCAACCATTCTTGGCCTCGAAGCCCAGCGTTGCCGGGTCCATCTCGTAATGCGCACCGCAGAACTGGCAATCGGCGGTCACGATGCCCTGCGGCGTCGTCATCGTCGCGATGTCCTTCTGGCTGTAGATCGACATGGTGTTGCGCACCTTGTCTTCCGAGCAGGAACAGCCAAAGCGCACCGGCTGGGCCTCGAAGACCCGCGGCTCGTCCTCATGGAACAGCCGGACCAGCAATTCGGTCGGGGCGACCGAGGGCCCGATCATCTCGATCTCTTCCACCGTATCCAGCAGAAGATTGACGCGGTTCCAGTCATCCGATGCCGCGCCCGACAGGATGTCGGCATGGGTCAGAAGCCCGCCATCGCCGCTACCCCCTTCGGCCGCGACGCCACCATGCTGGGGCATGTGTTGCAGCATGATGCCGCCCGCGCGCCAATGTTCCGGGCGGCCCGGTTCGGTCGAGCGGCCATAGGCCAGCGAAAAGCGTGTCGGCAACTGTTCCGACTGGGCGAAATACGTCTCTGCGCAGGCGGAAAGGCTGCCGCCGGCAATGGGGGTAAAGCCCTGGTAGGGCTGCATCCCCTCGCCCTGATCCAGCATGACAGCGAAATAGCCCTGGCCAATCTGGCTGAAGGGATCGGTCGTGTCGGCGTCCAGCCTTTCGGCGTCGAAACTGGCATAGGCGCGGATGCGGGCGGGTTCGCCTTCGGCCTGCGGGCCGTAATAATCGGTCGCGATCAGGCGCGCCGGGCCATTGCCGCGGATCTGCAGCGACAGCTTCCAGCGCAGCTTGATCGTCTGGCCGATCAGTGCGGTCAGCAACGCCGTCTCGGCCACCAGCGCCTCTATCGCGGGCGGGTAGGCGTGTTGTTTCAACACCTGATCCAGCACTCCGTCCAGCCGTGCGATGCGGCCCCGGATGCCCGAGGCATCAAGCTGAAAGGGCAGGACGGTGTCGTCCCAGGCGAGTTGGGTTCCGATGGCCATGAGGGGGTTTCCTAGCGGTGCCGTGTCTGGCAATTGGGGGCCTATATAGGCGCATCCCGCGCCCTGACCAAGAGGCGACCCATGATCCGCCGTTTCGGCGATGCCGTTCGACCCGGACAGCGCTATCGCCACCGCCCCGGTGTCTATGCCGTCATCCTGCAGGGCAACAGCATCCTGGCCACCCATCAGATGGCGCCGGTGCCCGAGTTCCAGTTGCCTGGCGGCGGCATCGACAAGGGCGAACATCCCATCGCGGCGCTGCATCGTGAGGTCTATGAAGAGACCGGCTGGCGGGTGGCGATCGACCGCCGCCTGGGCGCGTTCCGGCGGTTCACCTATATGCCGGAATACGACCTCTGGGCCGAAAAGCTGTGCACGGTCTATCTGGCCCGCCCGGTGCGCCGTCTTGGCCCGCCGACCGAGCCGGGCCATGCCGCGCTGTGGTTGCAGGCCGAAACGGCGCTGGACCTTCTGGGAAATGACGGCGACCGCGCCATGCTGATGCAGGCGCTTCAGCCGCGATAATCCAGCAGGATCCCGGAAACATCATCGGGAAAGCGGTCATTGCCCGCGAAATCCGCCAGATCCCAGACCAGCGCCTCAAGCAGGGCGCCGCTGTCAAGATCGCGCAGACGGGCCAGCATCCGGGCAAGCCCGTCTTCGCCCAGATCGAACCCGCCTTCGCCGGGGCATTCGGTGACACCGTCCGACATCAGGAACAGCCGGTCACCGGGGCGGAGCTTCAGGGTGGAATCCTCATATTCCGCGCCGGGGATCAGCCCGACCGGCAGGCCGCCGCGACCGGCGCGTTCAAGCCCGCCATCGCGGCGCAGGATGACCGGATGGGGATGCCCGGCCTGGGCCAGCCGGACCGTGCCATCGCGCAGATCGACCTCGGCATAGGCCATGGTGAAATATTGCTCGACCTGAATTTCCTCAAGCATCAGGCGGTTGAAGGCTGCCATCAGTTCGGCCGGGCTGCGCACCGCCCGGCTGCCATCGGGCATAGGCTTGAATGCCATGTTCTGGTCAGGCGACGCGCCCGACAGATAGCTGGCCAGCCGCGCCGTCATCATCGCCGAGGCGACGCCATGGCCCGAGACATCGACGGAATAGACCGCCATCCGATGCGCGTCGATCTGGAAGCTGCCGACCAGATCGCCGCCAACATGGCCAGAAGCCCGAATCATCAGGGAGACATCGGCGCGGCCATAGCTGCGATGGCGTTCCCGCACGAGCGTCTGCTGCAATTTGCGCGCCTCGATCAGGTCGCGGTCAAGCGAATCGTACAGCCTTTGCAATTCGTCCAGCGTCTGCGCGACGACGCGATTCTTTTCGACCAGTTCGGCCTGCATCGAGATGATCCGCATCCCCGCCCGCAGCCTTGCCCGCAATTCATCGCTGCTGACCGGCTTTGGCACGAAATCGTCGGCCCCGGCTTCCAGCCCGTCGGCGATTTCGGCCTTTTCGGATTTCGACGTCAGCAGGATGAAATAGCCATAGACCTGCCGGGGCAAGGCGCGGAATTTCTTGCAGAACTCGACGCCGGTCATGCCGGTCATCATCCAGTCGCTGAGGATGATGTCCACCGGTTCGCGGGCGCAAAGGATCAGCGCCTCTTCGCCCGAGCCGCTTTGCAGCACCTCATAGCCCCAGCGGCGCAGATAGACCGCCAGAAGCTGGCGCTGGGCGCGGCTGTCATCGACGACCAGAACACGAGCGGCCTGGGCCGAGATGCCCTGGGTTTCGGTGGAATGTTTCACTCTCGCAGCGCCCTGCACGGCCCGTCACCTGTTTCAACCTGCAAGATCAATGCACCAGCCGCCTTAAAGCGAGGTGAAGCGTAAAATTGGCCGGGGCGGACCGGGGCGGACTTACCGAATGTTAAGGCCGCGGTGAAAAATTGGCCGCGGGTGCGATGCCGCAAGGCGGAGGGTGTGATGATCGACTGGGAACGGCTCAACGAGCTGCGCGATGAAATTGGGCCTGAAGACCTGGCCGATGTGGTCTCGGTCTTCCTGGACGAAACCGATGAGGTCATTGCCGGAATTCGCGGCCTCGGGGCGGATCAGATGGAATCCCGCCTGCATTTCCTGAAAGGGTCGGCGCTGAACCTTGGGCTGACCGCCTTTGCCGACCTGTGCCAGGAGGGCGAGAAGCGCGCCGCTGCCGGCCTGCCCGACCCGGTCGACCTCGACCGGCTGGTGGCGCTGTATCACAGTTCGAAATCCACCTTCCTTGGGGCCTTGGCGCAGGGCACCGCCGCCTAGCACGGTCTGATCTCAGCAGCGCCATCTGACAACGATCTGCCGATGCCTGGAGGGATAACGCGCGAGATTACGGTTTCTTAACGGATTCCTTCAATGGAGCAGCCAAAGACGCCGATCTTTAACCGAAACCCTTGCCCTTGATCTGCTAGTCTTCCCGCGAGTCAGGAGGACGGAATGGCAGCGATACCAGCGGATCAGGCGGCGCAACTCAAGATCGTCGAGCAGCGGCTTCTGTGGCTGTCACATTGGATGATCCACAATGCCAATCACATCCGGCCCAAGGTGGACGGGATCAAGATCGGCGGGCATCAGGCCTCCTCTGCGTCGATGGTCTCGATCCTGACGGCGCTGTATTTCTCGGCCCTGCGCCCCGAAGACCGGGTGGCGGTCAAGCCGCATGCCTCGCCGGTCTTCCATGCGATGCATTACCTTTACGGCAATGTCAGCCGCGAGAAGATGCAGAATTTTCGCGGCTATGGCGGGGTGCAAAGCTACCCCTCGCGCACCAAGGATGTGGACGATGTCGATTTCTCGACCGGCTCGGTCGGGCTGGGCGTCGCCGTTACCGCATTCGCCAGCCTGATCCAGGATTATGTCCGCGCGAAAGACTGGGGCCGTGACGCGCCGCAGGGCCGGATGATCGCGCTGATGGGCGATGCCGAACTGGACGAGGGCAATATCCACGAATGCCTGCAGGAAGGCTGGAAGCACGATCTGCGCAATTGCTGGTGGGTGGTGGATTACAATCGCCAGTCGCTGGATGGCGTGGTGCAGGAAGGGTTGTGGAGCCGGATCGAGGGCCTGTTCACCGCCTTCGGCTGGGATGTGGTGCGCCTCAAGCACGGCGTCTTGCAGCGCGCCGCCTTTGCCGAGCCGGGGGGCGAGGCGCTGCGGAGCTGGATCGACACCTGCCCGAACGAGCTGTATTCGGCGCTGACCTTTCAGGGCGGCGCCGTCTGGCGCGCCCGGCTGACCGAGGATCTGGGCGATCAGGGCGCGGTTTCGGCCCTGATCGAGCGGCGCAGCGATGACGAATTGGCCGCGCTGATGGAAAATCTGGGCGGCAATTGCGTGGAAACCCTGGCCGGTGCTTTCGCCAAGATCGACCATGACCGCCCGACCTGTTTCCTTGCCTATACCGTCAAGGGCTGGGGCACGCCGATCGCAGGTCACAAGGACAACCATGGCGGGCTGATGACCAAGGCGCAGATGGCCGATTGGCAGGCGCGGATGGGCGTGGCCGAAGGCGAGGAATGGGAGCCTTTCGCCGCCGTGCAGGATCCCGGGGCGCTTCAGGATTTTCTGCGCAATGTGCCCTTCTTCGCCGCAGGCCCCCGCCGCCTGCAGGACGACGCCCTGCCCGTGCCCGCCATCGCCATCTCCTCGGACCGCGAGATTTCCACCCAGATGGCCTTTGGCAAGATCCTTGACGATCTGGCCCGGGGCGACACCGCGCTGGCCCAACGCATCGTCACCACCTCGCCCGATGTCACCGGCACCACAGGGCTTGGCCCCTGGGTCAACCGCCGGGGCCTGTTCGCCCGGGCCGCCCGCAGCGACACCTTCCGCGAAAGAAAGATCGCCTCGACCGCGAAATGGGATGCCGCGCCCTCCGGCCAGCATATCGAACTGGGCATCGCCGAGATGAATCTGTTCCTGCTGCTTGGCGCGGCGGGCCTGTCGCATTCGCTGTTCGGCAAAAGGCTGATCCCGGTTGGCACGGTCTATGATCCCTTCGTCTGCCGTGGCCTCGATGCCCTGAACTACGCTTGTTACCAGGATGCTCGCTTCCTGATCGCCGGTACACCTTCCGGCGTCACGCTGGCGCCCGAAGGCGGGGCGCATCAGTCGATCTCGACCCCGCTGATCGGCATGGCGCAAGACGGGCTTGCCGCCTTTGAGCCAGGCTTCGTCGACGAGCTTGCCGTCATCATGGAATGGGCGTTCGATTACCTGCAACGTGATGGCGAGGGCGACCCGGACGAACGCACCTGGCTGCGCGACGAGACAGGCGGTTCGGTCTATCTGCGCCTGTCGACCAACCCGCTGGAGCAGCCGGGCCGCCGCCACGACGATGCCTTCCGGCGCGGCGCCATCGACGGGGCTTATTGGCTGCGCCCGCCGGGGCCGAATTGCGATGTGGTGATCGCCTATCAGGGCGTTGTCGCGCCCGAGGCCATCGCCGCCGCAGGCAGCATCGCCGAAGGCCGCCGCGATGTCGGCGTCCTGGCCGTGACCTCGGCCGACCGGCTTCATGCCGGCTGGAACGCCGCCCAGCGGGCGCGGGCGCGCGGCAACCTTTCCGCGCTGTCGCAGGTCGAGCGGCTGTTGCAGCCCCTGCCGCGCGATTGCCATCTGGTCACGGTGATCGACGGGCATCCCGCCACCCTGTCCTGGCTGGGCGGCGTCGCGGGCCACCGCACCTTGCCGCTGGGGGTCGAGCATTTCGGCCAGACCGGCACGATCGGCGACCTCTACCGCCACTTCGGCATCGACCGCCGCGCCATCACCGAACGGGCGCTGGCGCTGACGGCCGGGCGGCGGATGGGCGCCGTGCGCGCCTAGATCAGCCGTGACTGGCGCCCCTTGACGCGGCGGATCGGGATCGAGCTTTCCAGGGATGCCACGCCCGGCACCTTGGTCAGCCGCCCGGTCAGGAACTGCTCATACTCCGCCAGACCCGACACGGCGATACGCAGCATGTAATCGCGGTTGCCGGTCATCAGCCAGCAATCCACCACTTCGGGGAATTGCGCGATGGCGGCTTCAAAGCTGACCAGCCGGTCATCGACCTGGCGATCCAGCTGGACCGAGACAAAGACGGTAAAGCCAAAGCCCATCCGCGCCTCGTCGATCAGCGCGGCATAACCGCTGATATAGCCCTTCTCCTCAAGGTTGCGCAGGCGGCGGGCGCAGGGCGTGGGCGACAGGCCGACCCGCTCGCTCAGTTCCTGATGGGTCAGCCGCCCCTCGCGCTGCAATTCGGCCAGGATGCGGCGGTCGATGGCGTCGATCTCTGTCGTCATGGTCGGCCTCTGAAAGAGTGTTTCAGCGAAACACGTCGCGGTTCTCGGCATCCATCGGCGTCAGGCTGGTGGTACCATCGGCCGCTTCGCGCAGCCGGTGCCAGCGCCGGTCCAGATAGATCAGCGATTCCAGTTCCGGCGCGCCTGCCAGCGTGGCGGCCGTGCCGTCCAGCAGTTCTGCCGTCACCACCGTTGCCCCCGGCACGATCAACGTGCCGGCCACCCGGGCCAGAAACCATGTCGCGACGCTGGTATAGCGTGGTGCGCCGCCGGGCAGCCGTTCCCAGGCGATATCGGGACCAAAGCGATCCGCGCCCGAGGTGGCGCCCAGCCGCGCCAGGGGCAGATCGGCGTAACGCAGCAGATGGATCACGATGGTCTCTGCCGCCAGAACGGCCGAGGTCGAGCTGGACCGGGCCGAGAGCGAAAAGGCCACCATGGGCGGATCGGCGCTGACCGAGATCAGCGAGGACACGGTCATCGCCACCGGGCCCGAACCGGCATCGGCGGTGATCACAGCAACCCCGGCGGGGTGGCAGCGAAAGGCCTCGCGGAAGGCCTGCGACAGCGGCATCCCGGTCATCGCGCAACTCCTGGCATCCGGGGCCGGTTGTGGCGCCCGAACGCAGGTCTAGCGGGTTCCGCGCGGGGTTGGAACCTCTTGCAGCGGGCCCGGCGCGGCTACTGGATCACGAATTCCGCGTGCAGGGCCCCGGCGGCATTGATGCTTTTCAGGATGTCGATCATGTCGTTCGGCGCCACGCCCAGCGCGTTCAGCCCCGCCACGACTTCGGACAGATTGGTGCCGCCCGGCACCACCGCCAGGCCCGTGCCATCCTTGCTGATCGAGGCCGAACTGCGCGGCACAACAACGGTGTCGCCTTCGGCAAAGGGGTTGGGCTGCACCACCAGAGGCGCCTCTTCCACCCGCAGGGTCAGGTTGCCCTGGGCCACGGCGACCCGGCTGATCCGCACATCGGCACCCATCACGATCGTGCCCGAGCGCTGGTCGACGACAACCGTCGCCTTGGTTTCCGGCTCGACCAGAAGATTCTCGATCCTGGCGATGGCATGGGCCGGGTTCAGCCCGGTGCGGCCCAGGGTCAGCGTCACGGTTCCCGCATCTTCCATCGCCGCGACGCGGGCGCCGAATTCGCCGTTGATCACCCCCTCGATCCGCGCGGCGGTGGTGAAATCGGCGGTCTTCAGCGCCAGCCGCAGGGTGGAGACGCCGCTGAAATCGAAAGGCACCTCGCGTTCCACCCGCGCACCCGAAGGGATGGCGCCCGCCGTCGGCACGCCCTGCACCACCCGCGCCGCCTGCCCCTGCGCCGAGATGCCGCCCGCAATGATCGTGCCCTGCGCGACGGCATAGATCTGCCCATCCGCCCCGTTGAGCGGCGTCATCACCAGCGTGCCGCCCAGCAGGCTGGTTGCATCGCCGATGGCCGAGACGGTGATATCGATCCGCGATCCGGCGCGGGAAAACGGCGGCAGCGTCGCGGTCACGAAAACGGCGGCAACGTTCTTGGGCCGGTAATCCTCGCCCGTGATGTTGACCCCCAGGCGTTCCAGCATGTTGGTCATGATCTCTTCGGTGAAGGGCGCGTTGCGCAACCCGTCGCCGGTGCCGTTCAGCCCCACGACCAGGCCGTAACCCACCAGATCATTGCCGCGCACCCCGTCGACCTCGACCAGATCCTTCAGCCGGATCGGCTCGGCCAACGCCGGAAGCGCCAGGCAAAGGAACAGCAGCACCAGCCGGATCATCGCAGATATCCGGTCAGCGACAGGCCCGAAAGCCGCGCGGTCAGGACGTAGAGCGAATTGAGACGGTCCTCGATGTTCTTCAGCCTGGCCGCCGTTTCATAGGGGTCTGCCGCCAGCATATCTGCCCGCGCGATGCCCAGCGCCGTTTCCTCGGCCCCGTTGCGCGCGGTGGCATCCTGAATCTGGCCCTGAGCCGTGCCGATGCGCGCCATCAGCGTGGCCCGCGCCTCGCCCGAGGTCAGCAGCTGTTCCCCCGCCGCCTTGGCCAGATCGCCCCGGGCCTGATGCTGACCGCCCAGAATGCCGCGATCCAGCATGGCGACAATGGCAAGGCCCTTCAGCGTGTCGCGGAGGGCCGGGTCCGTCGCGGTCGCGTCCAGCGTCACCTCCTCACCCGCGGCGATGGGCAGCGGGCTGCGCGCGGCACCGCCGACATATAGCGCGCCATAGCCGGCCGGATCGTCGAACCAGCCGGAAATCGCGGTCACCACATCCTGCACCGTCACCGCGCCCGCCGTGGCCGTGTCCAGCGCGGCCAGAATGGTTTCGGCATCGGGCAGGGGCGAGGTTTCCGCCACCACGCCGCCAAAGACCGCCCGTTCGGCGAAGCGCGTGTTCAGGGCCGCGATCGCCGTATCGAATTGCCGTCGCCCGTCGCCGACGATGGCGCCAAGCTGCGCGGGCAGGTTCAGACCTGTGTTGCGCAGAAGATCGGCGCCGATCGTGTTCGCGCCATCGGCAATCACGCCCAGCGCGGTCTGCATCGTGTCGGCCAGAAGCGCGGTTTCCGACGTCGTCGCCTTGTAGCCACGCAACCGGGCCAGCGAATGGTCGATCGCGCTGAGCCCATAGAAATCGCCGCGCAGTGCCGCCCCGGCATCGGCCTTCTGGCCCGTGGTCATCTCGGTCGAGGCGCGCTGCAATTCGGCGCGCAGCCCGGCGCCCTGGCGGGCAAGGGCGGCGGTGAGGAAGGTCGCGGAAGAAAGAATTCCATCCATGGCTCACAGCCCGAGCAGGGTCGAGATCATCTCGTCGACCGTCTGGATCACCTTGGCATTGGCGGCATAATTCTTTTCGATCACCAGCAGGCTTTGCATCTCGGCATCGATATCCACGCCATTCGCAGCCTCAAGATCGGTCAGGGCCAGATGCCGCGCCCGGGTGAAGGCCGTTTCGGCATCGGCGGCCAGCCGCGCGGTCGAGACGGTGGAGAGCACATCCGAAGCCAGGCCCGCCGCAGAGCGCGCCGTGGCGGTGACTGCGGGCGAGGCGGGCAGGCGCGGATCGTTCAGCGCCCGGGTCATGGCCAGCAGGATCGCGGCATTGCCGGTGGGGCCGACGGTCACGGATTCCAGCCCGTCGCGCAGCCGCAGGACAGAACCGCCCTGTCGCGGATCGACCAGCGCGTTCAGTTGCAGGCGGCCCGAAAGCCCCACCTCATCCGGCCCGAGATAGGGGCCGCCGCCATCGGTGAACAGGCCGGGATTGCCGGCGGTCAGCGTCGGGTCGACGCCGCCATCGGCAAAGCGCTGATACAGATCCAGCGCCATCGCATCCAGCCGGGCCTGGCCATCGACCGCCAGCTCGTCGCGCACCGCAAACAGCGCAGCCAGCGATCCGCCCTGGATCAAGCTGGCTGTTCCCGCTGTGACCATGGGCCTGCCATTGATCGTCAGACCCGAAAGGCCGCCGCTGGCCAGTGTCATCTCGGGCACGATGGTGCTGACCGGCGTAAAGCCGAATTCGGCTTCATTGCCGTCCAGCAACACCGCGCCGCCGGTGGTGATCAGCGCCACCTGATTGTGATCGCGCGGCAATTCGCGCACCGGCACGATTTCGGCGATGCGGTCGACCAATTGCTGCCGCTGGTCTAGCAGGGCGGAAATATCATTGCCCGCGCCGGAAAAGCTGCGGATCTGGCTGTTCAGCTCTCGCACCTGGCGCAGGGTGGTGTTCAGCACCTCGACCGCGGCGGCAATGTCGCGGTCGGCATTCTGCCGCTCGACCTGAATGGCGTCGCTGGCCTGGTTCAGCCCCAGGGCCAGCGCCCGCGCCGCATTGGCGACAGCCGCAAGGCGCGCTTCGGATTCGGGGTGGCTTGCGCCTTCAAGCAGCGTCTCGTCCAGCAGGTTCAGCCGGGCGCCCAGCGACCCCTGATCCTGCGGATCGCCCAGAATATCCTCAAGCCGGGCCAGAAAATCCGATCTTGCGCCACGGTCGGCGGCATTGGCCTCGGCGGCGCGGCGGTCGTTGAGCAGGAAAAGATCGACATCGCGGGTGATGCCGTTCACCGTCACGCCCTGGCCGGTGCCGCCGACCGACTGGGCCGAAAGCGAGACCGCCCGCCGCGCATAGCCGGGCGTCGTGGCATTGGCGACGTTCGACGACAGCGCCTCGGCCTGACGCGAGGTCGCGGTGATGCCCGACAGCGCGGAATGCAGGGCGGAAGTGACGCTCATCCCTTACCCCTAGCGTTTGATGTTGGTGGTTTCCTGCAACATCTCATCCACGGTCTGAATCACCTTGGCGTTCGAGGAATAGGCCCGCTGGGTCTGGATCAGCGAGGTCAGTTCCGCCGCGACGTCGGTGGTCGAGCCTTCGCGCGCATAGCCCTCGATCGAGCCGGTCGGACCCGAACCCGCATCCCATAGGAAGAAAGATCCCGATTGCGGCGAGACCTGATAGGTCTGGTCATTCAGCGACAGAAGCCCGTTCGGGTTCGGCACATCGACCAGCGGGATCTGATAGAGGACGCGGGTAAAGCCGGTGTCATAGGTCGCGGTGATCAGCCCGTTCTCGTCGACCTCGACCGTGGTGAGGTTGCCGACCGGCGAACCGTTCTTGGTGATCGAGACCGGGGCGAAACTGTCGGACAGCTGGGTCAGCCCGTTGGGATCGCCCAGCTTGCCGATCGCCACGTTCAGGGGGCCGCCATAGACGGTCAGGTCCAGGGTTCCCGTCACCGGATCATAGGCGCCGCCCGAGACTTGCGTGACCGAGGCGAGCGTGCCGCCTGCGCTGCGGCTGTCATCAAAGGTCAGGACATATTCGCCGATCAGCGCGCCGCCGCTGGCGGAATCGTAGATCTGCATCGTCCATTCGTTTGACGCGCCCGTGCCCGGCACCGTGGGCGTGAAGGTGATGTCCAGCGCCTCGGATGTGCCGAGATTGCCGAAATACTCGACCGAGAGCGGCAGCGCCGTGCCATCGGCCCCGGCCTCGGTCTCGGTCGCGGGCAGGTTGACGCCCAGGTTCATCGTGGTGGTCGGGTCGCCCGCCGTCTGGTTGGTGTTGATCACCACTGGCACCAGGCCGGCGATGGTGTCGCGCGGCAGAACCGGGATCACCCCGTCCGACGTGGCGGGCCAGCCCAGCAGCACAAGGCCGGTATCGGTTTTCAGCACGCCATTGGAATCGGTGCGGAAAGACCCCGTCGTGGTCATCCGCAAAGGCGTGTCCGAGATCGAATTGCCCAGCGCCACCTCGGGAAAGACCGGCAGCATCCCGCGCCCCGAAACCGCGATGTCCAGCGGATGCGAGGTGCCGACCAGCGCGCCATGTTCCTCGATCAGGCGGCCCGCCGTGGCGCGCACCCCGCCGGCGGAATAGGTGCCTGATCCCCGCGCATTGGTGATGACCATGCTGGAGAAATCGGCCATGGCGCGCTTGTAGCCATAGGTGCCTGAATTGGCGATATTGTCCGATATCGTGGCGAGCCGGGTGGCGTTCGCGTTCAACCCGGCAACGCCCGCACTGAGCGCCGAGGAAATGGTCATCCTGCGCACCTTTCTGCTGCTGCGACCCTTGCCGCAGACTGGGGCCGATGCCCTAAGAACCTCCTAACGGGTTGGATTTTTCAGACTTCACCTGTCGCGGCGCAGAAGAACGATCTCGATGCGGTTGTTGCGGATCGCGGCGGGGTCGGCCACGGCGGGCTTGCGGTCGGCAAAGCCGCCGATGCGTTCAAGGCGCGCCGCCTGCAAGCCTGCGCCTTCCAGGAGCATCCGCATCGATTGCGCCCGCGCCGCCGACAGGTCCCAGACCGGGTTGTTGGCCAGCGTCACCGGATAGGTATGGACATGGCCATTCACCGCCACGCCATTCGCGGTCAGGTTCATCACCTCGACCAGCATCGCGGCCAGCGCCACGGTGATCGGCTCGGGTGAGGCGGTGCTGTCCTTGAACAGCGGCGCGTCGGGCAGATCGAAAAGCTCGATCACCAGCCCCTCGTCAGTCACGCGCGTCACCACATGCTGCAAGAGTTGCTCCATCGTCCGGCTTTCACCGCCGCGGTCGAACAGCGCCTTTTCCACCGCCTGAAGCTTCTTGTCCTCGCCCTCGTCGCGCAGCGTGTCCGATGCCTGGCCATCCGACGAGCCTTCGTCCGCCGAAGTGCCGCCCGTGCCGTTATGCACCTTGGTTTCCTGGGTGAACAGCGTCTCGCCGCCCAGGGTGCCATCGCCGCCGCCCGAAACCCGGTTCACCGGGATGGATGGATTGAAGTAATCCGACAGCCCCTTGCGCTGCTTTTCCGTCGTCGCGTTCAACAGCCACATCAAGAGGAAGAAGGCCATCATCGCCGTCACGAAATCGGCATAGGCAACCTTCCACGCCCCGCCGTGGTGACCGCCGCCGCCGACAACCTTCTTCCGCTTGATGATGACCGGCGCGGCATTTGTCTGCCCTGCCATCCCACCACCCGTTTTCACACCCGGGATCAGGGATAGGGCGCGGGAATGAAGGGGCGCTTAACCGATTGGCTTTTAGGCGTCTTTCACAGCTTTGCCCGATTTGCGCGGGCCAAGCCCCGCCGCGACCAGCCGGGCCAGAGTCCTCTGCCCGGTCTCGTATTCCGGCAGTGAACGCGCCGTGAGCTTCAGCCCCTTCAGCCCGGCCTGCGCCGTCGCCGCCAGATCGGCCGCCGTGCCCAGCGCCGGGTCGATCTCGAAACCTTGCAGCCAATCCTGCACAAGCGCCTGCATCCCGGCCTCGGCCTCTTGCGCCAGATCGCCCGCAACCGCAAACCCCGCCTCCATCAGCTCGCGGCCATGCGGCGTGTCCAGAATGATCGCCATGAACCTGCCGGCCTTGGCTGCGAAAGCCGCCTCCAGCACCTCCGCAGGCGGCCCCTCGCGGCGAAAGACCGCGCGCATCTCCGCCAGGGCGGCAGACATGTAGTCCCGGGTAAGCTGAAGGAAGATGTCCTCTTTGTTGCGGAAGTTCTGATACAGCGCGGTGCGCGACAGACCCGCCGCCGTTGCGATATCGTCCATGGTGGTCCGGCGATATCCATAGGCGGCAAAGGCGCGGAAGGCGGCGGCAAGGATCGTCGCGATCCGGTCATTCGGGGGCGGGTCGGTGGACATGGTGTCGTTCTGACAAATTCCGTCAATTTTGTCAATTGACGTCCTGACATTTTGTGACCATAGTGTCAGAAACGAAGAGGAGGCACCGATGCCCATCCAGCTGACCGTGAATGGCAAGCCCGAAAGCCTGAACCTGCCCGATGACATGCCGCTGCTCTGGGCGCTGCGCGACGGGCTGAACCTCACCGGCACGAAATATGGCTGCGGGGTTGCCGCCTGCGGGGCTTGCACGGTGATGGTTGACGGGCAGGCCGTGCGGTCCTGCCAGACGGCGCTGGGCGATGTGGCGGGGGCGCAGGTCACCACGATCGAAGGGCTGGGCACGCCACAGGCGCTTCATGCGGTGCAGGCGGCCTGGGTCGAGTTGCAGGTCGCGCAGTGCGGCTACTGCCAGTCGGGCCAGATCATGCAGGCGGCGGCGCTGCTGGCCGAAACGCCCGCGCCCTCGGATACCCAGATCGACGAGGCGATGAATGGCAATCTTTGCCGCTGCGGCACCTATCCGCGCATCCGTGCTGCCGTCCATCTTGCCGCCCAGAAGCTGAAGGAGGTCTGATCCATGTCGCGCCTTGGCACTATCGCCCGCCGCAGCTTCCTGATCGGCTCTGCCGCCATCGCCGGGGGTGTCGCCTTCGGCTGGTATCAATACCGCAAGCCGCACCCCAACCCCATCGCGGGCGAGGGGCTGGCCGCGCTCAACCCCTATGTGTTGATCGACCAGGATGGCGTGACCGTGATCACCCCGCGCGCCGAGATGGGGCAGGGGGTGCAGTCCACACTTGCCGCCTTGGTGGCCGAGGAGATGGACCTGGCCTGGGATCAGGTCCGCGTCCAGCATGGTCCGCCCGGCAAGGCCTATTACAATGGCGCGGCCATGGCCGAAGGCGTGCCCTTCCGCCCGACCGACGAATCCTGGCTGGCCGAAACCCTGCGCGGCGCGATGGACATTCCGGCCAAGTTCCTGGGAATGCAACTGACGGGCGGCTCGTCCTCGACCCCCGATCATTTCGACAGGATGCGGGCGGCGGGCGCGCTGGCCCGGCAGGCGCTGGTGCAGGCGGCGGCGAAACGGCTGGGGGTCGCGGCCGATACGCTGAAAACCGAAGGCGGCGCCGTGGTCACGGCGGATGGCACCCGGATTCCCTATCCGGAACTTGCGGTCGAGGCGGCGGCGCTGGACTGGTCCGATGCGCCCGCGCTGCGCCCGCAGAGCGAATGGAAACTCTTGGGCCGCGACCTGCCGCGCCTCGACGTGGTCGCGAAATCGACCGGGACCGAGACCTATGCCATCGACATGCGCCTGCCCGGTATGAAATTCGCCACGGTCCGCGCCAATCCGGCCCCCAATGGCGCGCTGCTTTCGCTCGATTCCGCCGCCGCCGAGAAACTGCCCGGTGTGATCAAGGTCATTTCCCTGCCCGGCGCCTTTGCCGTGGTGGCCGAAACGACCTGGGCCGCCTTTCAGGGCGCCGATGCGGTGGTGCCGCAATGGGGGCCGGCAGTCCATGCGCTGACGTCGGAGGAGATGGAGCACCAGCTTCTCGCCTCTTTCAGCCAGGATGGGCTGGAATCCACCCCGCGCGACGATGGCGATGCGGAAACGGCCCTGGCGGCTGGCGCGGATTTCGAGGCGGAGTATGTCGTCCCCTACCTTGCCCATGCGCCGATGGAGCCGCAGGGGGCGGCGGCGCTGCTCAAGGACGGCAAGCTGTCGGTCTGGGTCGGGACGCAATTCCCCACCATGGCGCGCAGCCATGCCGCCGACGTGACGGGGCTTGAGGAAACGGCGGTCGATATCCACACCCTGTCCATGGGGGGCGCCTTCGGGCGGCGGGGCGAGATCGACGTGATCCGTCAGGTCGCGGCGATTGCCAGGGAAATGCCGGGCGTTCCGGTCCTTCTCACCTGGTCGCGCGAAGAAGATATGACCCATGACATGCTGCGCCCGGTGGCGGCGGCGCGGATCAGGGCCAGGATGACGGACGGGATGATCGAGGCGCTGGATGTCCAGACCGCCGCCGGGTCGCTGATGACCTCATTCTTCGGGCGGATCGGCATGCCCGCGATGGGGCCGGATTCCACGATCTTGCAGGGCGCCTGGGAACAGCCTTATGCGGTGCCGAATTTCCGTACCCGGGGCTATCGCGCGCCCGACGGGGTTCCGATCGGCTTCTGGCGGTCGGTCGGGGCGTCGCAGAATGCCTTCTTCCTTGATTCCGCGCTGGATGAGATGGCACATCAGGCCGGGGTGGACCCGATGGTCTTCCGGATGCGGCAGATGGACCACGCGCCCTCGATCAAGGTGATGGAGGCGGTGGCCGAGATGTCGGGCTGGGGCGGCAGCGCGCCGGGCCGGGCCAAGGGCGTCGCCTTCAGCCTGTCCTTCGGCGTGCCGGTGGCCGAGGTGATCGAGGTCGAGCAGACGGCGCAGGGCATCCGCCTGACAGGGGCCTGGATCGCCGCCGACGTGGGCATCGCGCTGAACCCCCGCAACATCGAGGCGCAATTGTCGGGCGGCATGGTCTATGGCCTGTCGGCGGCGATCAATGGCGAGATCACCTTCAAGGACGGCGCGGTGGTCGAGCAGAATTTCTGGGACTACGAACCCTTGCGCCTGGCGCAATGCCCGCCCATCGCGGTGCGGGTCCTGGCCGAAGGCGGCAAGATCCGGGGCGTGGGCGAACCCGGCACCCCGCCCGCCGCGCCCGCCCTGGCCAATGCGATCTTCGCCCTGAACGGCCAGCGCATTCGCCGCCTGCCGATGCGGCACGAGATCAGCTTCGCCTGATTGTCCCACGGTGGGACATCTATCTGACCCAAGCAATTTCAATGGCTTGGGTCAGGCAGATTAACCATTTGTCAAGAATTGCCGAGCCGCTTGCGCCAGATCGCGGCCTCGCCCAGCTTGGCGACAAAAGCCTCATGCACGGCAAGCTCTGCCTCGGTGATCCGGGGCGGCAGGGGCGCCGGACGCGGCCGGGGCCGCCAGTCGCCGCCCACCATGCCATCCCCGGCCGATGCTGATTTCTGTCCGCCCGAAGGCGCAAGAACCAGGTCGGGCTGCCGCCCGCCCACCAGTTCCAGATAGACCTCGGCCAGAATTTCGGAATCGAGCAGCGCCCCGTGTTTCTCGCGCCGTGAATTGTCGATGCCGAACCGGCGGCACAGCGCGTCCAGCGAGGCCGGGGAACCGGGAAACCGCCGCCGCGCAATGGCCAGCGTGTCGATGGCCTGTTCCCAGGGCAGCTCGCGCAGGCCCATGGTCTTCAGCTCCCAGTTCAGGAATTTCATGTCGAAGCTGGCGTTGTGAATGACCAGCTTGGCATCGCCGACGAAATCCAGAAACGCCCGGCCCACGGCGGCAAAGACCGGCTTGTCGCGCAGGAATTCGGTCGACAGGCCATGCACCTCGAAGGCCGACTGCGGCATGTCGCGTTCGGGGTTGATGTATTGGTGATAGGTCCGCCCGGTCGGCAGATGGTTCAGCAGCTCGACCCCGCCGATTTCAACGATGCGGTCGCCCTGATCCGGGTCGAAGCCGGTGGTTTCAGTGTCGAGAACAATTTCACGCATGACGGCCTGCCCGGATATGGCTGATCAGGGCGTCAACATAGGCCTCGGTGCTGTCCAGCGACAGGGTTTCCACAACATGGGTCGCCCGAAACCGCTTTTCAGCATCGGGCATCTGGCGCGACAGGATCAGCGCGAATTGCGCCTCGGACATGCCGGGCCGCGCGAGAACGCGGGCGCGCTGGAGGGCGGCCGGGGCCGTCACCAGCAGCGTGGCGTCACATTCCGCCTCGGTTCCCTTCTCGAAGAGAAGCGGAATGTCGAGCACGACCAGATCGCCCTGCGCCTGCGCCAGAAATTCGGCCCGGTCCTGCGCCACCAGCGGATGCACGATCTGTTCCAGAAGCACCAGCTTTCCCGCATCCTCGGCCAGCGCCGTCTTGAGCGCGGCGCGATCCACCGCGCCGCCTGTCACCGCTTGGGGAAAATGGGATGCCAGGGCAGGGGCCGCCGCCCCGCCCGGCGCGTAGAGCCGGTGGACAGCGGCATCGGCATCCCAGACCGGCACGCCGCGCGCGGCAAAAAATGCGGCGGTGGTGGATTTCCCCATGCCGATGCTGCCGGTCAGGCCAAGGCGAAAAACGCTCATGCCGAGAGAACGGCCTGACGGGTGGCATCATCCACATCCGGGCGCTGGCCGAACCAGCGTTCAAAGCCCGGCGCGGCCTGATGCAGCAACATGCCCAGACCATCGACCGTGACACAGCCGCGCGCCTGCGCCTCGATCAGGAACTGGGTCTGCAACGGCGTATAGACGATGTCCGTCACCAGCGTGCCGGGGGCCAGCGCGTCCATCGGCACATGCAGCGGCGGCTTGCCCGCCATGCCAAGCGAGGTGGTGTTCACCACAGTCGCGCAATCTTCCATCATCGCGCCCGATTGCACCCAATCCTGCACAACGACCTTGGCGCCGAAATCCGACCGCAGCGCCTCGGCCCGCGGCCTGGTGCGGTTGGACAGGCGAATTTCGGGCACGCCAGCCTCGAGCAGCGCGGCCACGACGGCCCGCGCCGCGCCGCCCGCGCCCAGAACGGCGGCGGGCCCGGCTGGCGGATGCCAGTTCGGAGCGTGCTGGCGCAGGTTGGCGATGAAGCCCATGCCATCGGTATTGTCGGCGTGGATCTTGCCATCCTTGCGGAAGATCAGCGTGTTGGCCGCCCCGATCAGCGCCGCCCGGTCGGTGACGATATCGGCGATCTGAAGGATCGCCTCCTTATGCGGGATCGTCACATTGACCCCGACGAAGCCCAGCGTCGGCAGCATCCGCACCGCATCGGCCAGATCCAGCGGCGCGATGTCCATAGGGATGTAGAACCCCTTCAAGCCATAGCGCCGCAGCCAATAGCCATGCAGCGCCGGGCTGCGGCTATGGGCGATGGGGTGGCCAAGAACACCGGCAAGCGGGATGCGGGGATGGTCGGTCATGCGGCGATGATCCCTCGCTGGGCAAGATAGGACAAGAGGGGCAGAAGCGGCAGGCCGAGGATGGTGAAATGGTCGCCCGAAATCGAGGAGAACAGCCGAACCCCTTCCTCTTCCAGCCGGTATCCGCCGACCGAATGACGGATGCGGTCCCAGTTCCGGCCCAGATAGTCCTCAAGATAGGCATCCGAGAAGTCGCGCATGGTCAGCCGCGCCTCGCCGACATGGCGCCATTGCGGCTGACCGCCCTGATACAGCACCGCCGCTGACAGAAGCCTGTGGGTCTGGCCGCGCAGGGCGCGCAGCTGATCGCGCGCCTCGTCCGGGGTTTCCGGCTTGGCATAGATGCGGCCCTTGAGGTCCAGCACCTGATCCGCGCCCAGAACGAAAGCCTCGGGGTAGCGGTCTGAAAGTTTCGCGGCCTTCATCTCGGCCAGGGCATCGGCGACGTCGCGGCTGCGTGCGCCTTCGGCCTCGAGCGCGCGGCGGACCTGATCCTCGTCGATCCGTGCGGCTTCGGCGCGGATTTCAACCCCTGCCGCACGCAGCATGTCGATGCGCGTCTGCGAGGCCGAGGCGAGAAGGAGCGGCGGAAGATTCATGGGGAAGGGCCTGTGGAAAATCCGGCTTTGTTCTTGCGATGCGCCTTGGGGGCAGGGTCTGGGTAAGCCGCCCGGCGCGGCGCAGAAGGCGGCAGGCTGGGGAGAAGTGTCAAGCCCCGCGCCAGTTATCCGCCTGTGCGCTGGGTTTTCCCGTCACTGTGGACAAGGCCGCATGGCGCGGACTTTTCCGGCGCGGGCGCAAGATTGTTTCCCCAAGGGCGAAAGTGGCATGTCTTTGATATTGAGCGGAAAATTTATGCGTCTTTGCATTTTTCCAACCTTATCCCCGGCTTATCCACCGCCCCGCCGCGCCGGGGAAAAGGCTTGGGGGGCCTGGGGCAATCCCCTTATCCACGCCCCCTACATAATCATCATAAAGACTCTTTCTTTCTTTTAAGAAGAAGAAGGAGCGGGGGCCGAACCCCGCGCCGGGGCCACGGAAGGGCAATCTTGACTTTCGCTTTGGCCCCGCTTATCTCCGCCCCTCAGCAGGGTCGTCCGATCCATGCGCCTCCCATCCCCATCTTGTCTGCCCGTGGCCAGTGGCCGGGCCCCAGGGACTTTCCATGACCGAACGCTTGAACCTCTCCGACCTCAAGGCCAAGACGCCTGCCGACCTTCTGGCCATGGCCGAGGAATGGGAGATCGAGAACGCCCCCTCGATGCGCAAGGGCGAGATGATGTTCTCGATCCTCAAGGAACATGCCGAGGAAGGCTATGAGATCGGCGGCGATGGCGTGCTGGAAGTGTTGCAGGACGGCTTCGGCTTCCTGCGCAGCCCCGAGGCCAACTATCTGCCCGGCCCCGACGATATCTATGTCAGCCCCGAGATGATCCGCCAGTTCAGCCTGCGCACCGGCGATTCCATCGAAGGCGTGATCAAGGCGCCGCTGGAAACCGAGCGCTATTTCAGCCTGGTCAAGGCGACGAAGATCAATTTCGACGATCCCGAAAAGGCCAAGCACAAAGTCCATTTCGACAACCTGACGCCGCTTTACCCCGATGAGCGCCTGAAGATGGAAGTCGAGGATCCGACGATCCGCGACCGTTCGGCCCGGATCATCGATCTGGTGGCGCCGATCGGCAAGGGCCAGCGCGGGCTGATCGTGGCGCCGCCGCGCACCGGCAAGACGGTGCTGTTGCAGAACATCGCCCATTCCATCGCGACCAACCACCCGGAATGCTATCTGATCGTCCTTCTGATCGACGAGCGTCCCGAGGAAGTTACCGACATGCAGCGCTCGGTGAAGGGTGAGGTCGTGTCCTCGACCTTTGACGAGCCTGCCACCCGCCACGTCGCCGTGGCCGAGATGGTGATCGAAAAGGCCAAGCGCCTGGTCGAACACAAGCGCGACGTGGTGATCCTGCTCGATTCCATCACCCGTCTGGGCCGCGCCTTCAACACGGTCGTTCCGTCCTCGGGCAAGGTGCTGACCGGCGGTGTCGACGCCAACGCGCTTCAGCGCCCCAAGCGGTTCTTTGGCGCGGCGCGGAACATCGAAGAGGGCGGCTCCTTGACCATCATCGCGACAGCGCTGATCGACACGGGCAGTCGGATGGACGAAGTGATCTTCGAAGAGTTCAAGGGCACCGGGAACAGCGAAATCGTGCTCGACCGCAAGGTCGCCGACAAGCGCACCTTCCCGGCGATGGATATCCTCAAGTCCGGCACCCGGAAGGAAGACCTGCTGGTCGACAAGACCGATCTGCAAAAGACCTATGTGCTGCGCCGCATCCTGAACCCGATGGGCACCACCGATGCCATCGAATTCCTGATCGGCAAGCTGAAGCAGACCAAGTCGAACGCCGAATTCTTCGAATCGATGAACACCTGAGGGTGACGGCAGCTTAGGGGCTACGCCTTGCCATGTCGGACACGATCCATGCGCTTGCCACGGCGCGGGGCCGCGCGGGCCTTGCGGTCGTAAGGGTTTCCGGTCCGCAGGCGGGCGCGGTCTGCCTGGCTTTGTGCGGCGCCGTGCCCCCGGCGCGCCGCGCCACGCTGCGCAACATATCGTGGCAGGGTGAGGCGATCGACCAAGCTTTGGTGGTTTTCTTCGCGCAAGGCGCCAGCTTTACCGGCGAGGATGTGGTCGAGTTCCACATCCATGGCGGCCCCGCCGTGGCCCAGGCCCTGCTGCGGGCGTTGGCGGAAAGCGGGCTGTCGCGGCTGGCCCAAGCAGGGGAATTCACCCGCCGGGCGCTGGACAATGGCGTGCTTGACCTGACGCAAGTCGAAGGTCTGGCCGACCTGATCGACGCCGAAACCGAAGCGCAGCGCAAGCAGGCGCTGCGGGTGCTGTCGGGCCAGATCGGCGACCGCGTTGCGAACTGGCGCGGGCGTCTGGTGCGGGCGGCCGCGCTGATCGAAGCGACCATCGACTTTGCCGACGAAGATGTGCCGGTCGATGTGACGCCCGAAGTCCGCGCGCTGCTTGTGGGCTTGCTGGCCGAGATCGAGCGGGAAGCCGCCGCCGTGGCCCAGGCAGAACGGATTCGCGACGGATTCGAAGTGGCGATCCTGGGCGAACCGAATGCCGGAAAATCCACACTTCTCAATCGTTTGGCGGGGCGGGACGCAGCGATCACCTCGGAAATCGCCGGAACCACGCGCGATGTGATCGAAGTGCGGATGGATCTGGACGGTCTGGCCGTGACGCTTCTGGACACGGCAGGCCTGCGCGACAGCGACGATCCGGTCGAGCGGGAAGGCATTCGCCGCGCTGTCGACCGGGCCGAGGCCGCCGATCTGCGGATCTTCCTTGGCCCCAACCCCGGCCTTGTCGCGCCGCGCGATGGCGATCTGATCGTGGCCGCCAAGGCGGATCTGGGCGGCGGGGCGGGGCTGGCCGTATCGGGCAAGACCGGGGCGGGGGTCGATGCGCTTCTGGCGGAAATCTCTCGCTGCCTCTCGGATAAAGTGGCCGGGGCTGGTATCATGGTGCGCGAACGGCACCGCATCGCGCTGGACCAGGGCGCTGCGGCGATTCGCGTTGTTCTTGCGGGGCTTGGCAAAGCCTTGCCGGAAATCGCTGCTGAAGAATTGCGTCGCGCGATCCGGGCTTTGGACGCTTTGGTCGGGCGGGTGGACGTGGATGAATTGCTGGGCGAAATCTTCGCCAGTTTCTGCATCGGGAAGTGAGGGTGTTTCACGTGAAACATTTTGACGTCATTGTCGTGGGGGGTGGCCATGCCGGCGCCGATGCGGCCGCTGCTGCCGCGCGGATGGGGGCTGCGACAGCGCTGGTCACTATGCGGGCCGATACGATTGGGGTGATGTCTTGCAATCCGGCGATTGGCGGGCTGGGCAAAGGCCATCTTGTGCGCGAAATCGACGCGCTGGATGGCATCATGGGCCGCGCGGGCGATATGGCGGGCATCCAGTATCGCTTGCTGAACCGCCGCAAAGGCCCCGCTGTGCAAGGCCCGCGCACGCAGGCCGACCGCAAGCTGTATCGCCAGGCTGTGCAGGGCTTGCTGGCGGCCCAAGAAGGCCTTGAAATCGTGGAAGGGGAAGCGGCGGAGCTGATCCTGGAAGGGAATGCTGTTAGCGGCTTGCGCTTGGCCGATGGGTCGGAATTGCGGGCGGGGGCGGTTGTCCTGACGACGGGCACGTTCCTGAACGGCCTGATCCATGTCGGCGACCAGAAACGCCCCGGCGGGCGGGTGGGCGACAGGCCTTCGGTCGCTTTGGCCGAACAGATCCGCGGCCTTGGCTTGACGACGGGGCGCTTGAAGACCGGAACGCCGCCCCGGCTGGACGGCAAGACCATCGACTGGGCGCGGCTGGAAATGCAGCCCGCCGATGACGATCCGGTCCTGCTGTCCTTCCTGAACCGTAAGCCGATTGCCCGGCAAATCTCTTGCGGCATCACCCATACGTCCGAAGCGACCCATCAGATCATCCGCGACAATCTGGGCCGCTCGGCGATGTATGGCGGCCATATCGAAGGCGTCGGGCCGCGCTATTGCCCGTCGATCGAAGACAAGGTCGTGCGATTCGCCGACAAGGACAGCCATCAGGTTTTCCTTGAGCCAGAAGGGCTTGATGACGATACGGTCTATCCGAACGGCATTTCCACCTCGCTGCCCGCCGAAGTGCAGGAGGCCTATGTCCGCACCATCGCGGGTCTGGAACGGGCCGTCATCACCCAGCCAGGCTATGCGATCGAATATGATTACCTTGATCCGCGCGGGCTGAAGGCCACGCTGGAGCTGAAGGCGCTGTCCGGCCTGTTCCTGGCGGGCCAGATCAACGGCACGACCGGCTATGAAGAGGCGGCCGCCCAGGGTCTTGTCGCTGGAATGAACGCCGCCTTGCTGGCGCGCGGGCAAGAGGGGCGGGTCTTTTCCCGCAGCGACAGCTATCTGGGGGTGATGATCGACGATCTGACCACGCGCGGCGTGACCGAACCTTACCGGATGTTCACCTCGCGGGCGGAATACCGGCTGTCCTTGCGCGCCGACAATGCCGATCAGCGGCTGACGCCGATGGGAATCGAAGTTGGGCTGGTCAAGGAAGCGCGCGCCCGCGCCTTTGGTGAAAAATTTGCGGCTCTGGACGGGCTGATCACGGCGCTAAAAGCCCGCAGCTTCACGCCAAAAGAGCTTGCCGCCCAAGGGATTGCTGTCAGCCAGGACGGGTTGCGCCGCCCGGTCTTTGACCTGATGGCGATGCCCGATTACGCCCGCGAAACCCTGGCCTCTTTGGTGCCCGAAATGGCCGAGGCCGCGCCGGAAACGCTGCAACAGGCCGAAATCGAGGCGCTTTACGCCCAATATGCCCAGCGTCAGGCTGCCGATGCCGAAGATCTGCGCAAGCATGAGGCGATGGCGATCCCGCCCGGCTTCGATTACCGCGCGCTGTCGGGCCTGTCGGCCGAGCTGACCGCGAAACTGGAACGCCGCCGCCCGGAAAACCTGCATCAGGCCCGCCAGATCGAGGGAATGACGCCCGCCGCGATCCTGCTTCTGATCGCCAGCCTCAGGCGCGCGCCGGTTCAACGGGCGATCTAGGTGGACCAGGATCTGTGGAACAGCCTGGGCACAACGCCTGAAGGCATTGAAAAGCTGCGCCTTTTCGCGGCGCTGGTCGAGAAGTGGACCCAGCGTATCAATCTGGTCGCGAAATCGACTTTGCCCGAGCTTTGGGCGCGGCATGTCGAGGATTCGGCCCGGCTGGTGCGGGCCGTCGATGCGCCGCCCGCGCTTTGGGCCGATCTGGGGGCGGGGGGCGGCTTTCCCGGCCTGGTCATCGCGGTGATTCTGGCCGATCGCGGCGCGGCGACGCGGATGGTTCTGGTCGAATCGGATCAGCGCAAGGCGACATTCCTGCGCGAAGCCGCGCGCCAGTTGGGCCTTGCTGTCGAAGTGCGCAGCGAAAGGGCGGAAATCCTGTCGCCTCTGGGCGCCGGAATCATCTCTGCAAGGGCGCTGGCGCCGCTGGAGGTGCTTTGCGGTTTTGCTCATCGTCATCTTTTGCCCGGCGGTTATGCGCTTTTCCCCAAGGGCGAAAATCATCTGGCAGAATGCAGCGCCGCCCGCAAAATCTGGCGCTTCGAACTGGAGGCGCGCGAAGATCCGGGGCATAAGGGGGCAGCCCTTCTTGTGATCAGGAACCTCTCCCGTGCCGGCGACTGAGCCCCTGCTGAAGCCCGAACCCGCGCGCCCCGCGCATGTCATCGCCGTGGCCAACCAGAAGGGCGGTGTCGGCAAGACCACGACCGCCATCAACCTGGCGGCGGCCCTGGCCGAACAGGGCTTTCGCGTGCTGCTGATCGACCTTGATCCGCAGGGCAATGCTTCGACCGGGCTGGGTGTCGCGCCCGCGGAACGGCAGCTGACGACTTATGACCTGATCCTGTCGGATGGTCAGCCCGATGCGATCATCCGGCCGACTTCGGTGCCTAACCTTTGGATTTGTCCGGCAAATTCCGATCTGGCCTCGGCGGATATCGACCTTGTCGCCAATGAAAAACGCAGCTTCCTGCTGCATGATGCCTTGCGCCACCCCGATTTCGATGCCCGCGCCTTTGACGTGGTGCTGATCGACTGCCCGCCCTCGCTCAGCTTGCTGACGGTCAATGCGCTGGTCGCCTCTCACGCCGTGCTGGTGCCCTTGCAGGCGGAATTTTTCGCGCTGGAAGGCCTGTCGCAGCTTCTTTTGACCGTGCGCGACGTGCGGCGCAGCGCGAACCCGGATCTGCGGATCGAGGGGGTCTTGCTGACCATGTATGATGGCCGCAACAATCTTGCCCAGCAGGTCGAGGCCGATGCGCGCGAAAACCTGGGCGATATGGTGTTCCACACCGTCATTCCGCGCAATGTGCGCCTGTCCGAAGCGCCGTCGCATGCGCTGCCTGTGACGGAATATGATACGGCGTCAAAAGGGGCCGAGGCCTATCGCGCGCTGGCGAATGAGATTGGCGCGCGGTTGAAGCGCTGATTGGGCAAGAACAGAGACGAATCGAGAGGGGCAGCAATGGAACGCAAGGGCTTGGGCCGGGGGCTTTCGGCCTTGATGTCGGATGTGAATTTGCGCCCCGAAAGCGAAGGGCCGCGCCGCGCCGATACGCGCCTGCCGGTGGAGAAGCTGCGGCCCAATCCACATCAGCCGCGCAAGGATTTTGACGCCGACGCGCTGCAAGCGCTGGCGGAATCGCTGCGGCAGAAGGGGGTGATCCAGCCCCTGGTCGTGCGGCCGCAGGGCGATGCCTATGAAATCGTCGCGGGCGAGCGGCGCTGGCGCGCGGCGCAACTGGCACAGCTGCATGACGTGCCAGTGGTGATCCGCGATCTGGACGATACCGAAGTTCTGGAAGTCGCGATCATCGAGAACATCCAGCGCGAGGATCTGAACGCGATTGAAGAAGCGCTGGGTCTGAAAGCGCTGATCGACCGCTTTGGCCATACGCAGGAGAAAGTGGCCGAAGCGCTGTCCAAAAGCCGCAGCCATGTGGCCAACCTGTTGCGTTTGCTGAATCTTCCTGACGAAGTTCAGTTGATGGTGCGCGAAGGCGCGCTCTCGGCCGGCCATGCCAGGGCGATGATCGGCGCGCCTGACGCTGTGTCGCTGGCCCGCTCGGTCGCGCTGCGCGGGCTTTCGGTGCGGGAAACCGAGAAACTGGTGCGCGACTCGTCGGAAGCGCGTGATCGCCCGACCCGGGCGCCGAAAAGCGCCGAGAAAGATGCCGATACCCGCGCGCTGGAGGGCGATCTTTCGGCGCAGCTTGGCATGAAGGTCAGCATCGACCATCAGGGCCAGGGTGGAACGCTGACGATCCGCTATGACAGTTTCGAAGCGCTGGACGAGCTGTGTTCGCTTCTGTCTGCGGGCGGCGGACGGATGGCCGAAGGTTAACCGGGCATCAGTTCCAGGACGAGGCGGTTCAGCAGCAACCGCCCCGTTTCGGTCGCGGCGATGATTTCGCCGTCTACGGTCAGGAAACCGTCTTCGATCAGCGGCTCAAGCCGTTCGGGCGAAATTTCCTGCCCGGTCATTCGCGCAAACCGCCGCAGAGATGCGCCCTCGGTCAAGCGCAGCGCCATCAGCAGATATTCGGTGCCCTGCGCGGCCGGATCGACGAGTTCGCGGGGCTTTTCCCCCGATCCGTTGCGCACAGCGGCCAGCCATGCCTCGGGATTGCGCTGCGTGTCGGTGGCGTAGCGCTTGCCATCCAGCGTCAGCCGCCCATGTGCGCCGGGCCCTATGCCCAGATAGTCGCCCATGCGCCAATAAACCAGATTGTGCCGCGATTCCGCGCCCGGCGTGGCATAATTGGACACTTCATAGGCCGCCAGCCCGGCTTTCGCGGTCAGTTCCGTGGTCGCGGCATACATGTCGGCGGCCAGATCCTCATCCGGCAGGCCTTTCAGCTTGCCCGCGCGGGCCAGGGCGCCAAAGGCAGTGCCATCCTCGATGGTCAGCTGATAGAGCGACAGATGGTCCGGCCCCAGCGCGATCAGCTGCTGCAGTTCCTCTTGCCAGGCCGCCAAACTCTGGTCCTGCCTTGCATAGATCAGATCGCCGGAGACGCGCGGAAACACTTCGCGGGCCAGAGCAAAGGCTGCCAGGGCCTCATCTGCGGAATGCTGGCGGCCAAGGCGGCGCAGATCGGCATCGTTCAGGGCTTGCAAGCCCAGCGAGACGCGGTTCACCCCCGCAGTGCGGTAATCGCGGAACCGCCCGGCTTCGACCGAAGTCGGGTTGGCTTCGAGCGTGATTTCGATGTCATTGGCAAAGCGCCAGTGCTTGCCGATCCGCTCAAGGATCGCGGCGACCAGCGGGCCCTCCATCAGCGACGGCGTACCGCCGCCGAAGAAGACGGATCGCAAGATCCGGTCGGGCGTTTCTTCAGCTGCGCGGTCGATTTCGGCCAGATAGGCGGCTTGCCAGTCGCCTTGGTCCACAGACGTGCGGACATGGCTGTTGAAATCGCAATAGGGGCATTTCGCCTTGCAGAAGGGCCAGTGCAAGTACAGCGCGAAGCCGCCTTCTTGCCAGTCCTCGGGCTGTTTCACGTGAAACACTTTCGCAGCAGGGCCGTTACGGCTTTGGCGCGATGGCTGATTCTGTTCTTTTCCGCAGCTGACAGTTCGGCGAAAGTCCCGTCATAGCCGTCGGGCTGGAAGATCGGATCATAGCCATGACCTTCCGCGCCACGCCCCGGCCAGACAAGCTGACCTTCGGCCAGGCCTTCGACCCATTCATCCTGCCCGTCGGGCCAGGCCAGCACGAGCGTGCAGCGGAATTGCGCGCGGCGGGGGAAGGGGGCTTTCAGGAATTCGAGATGCGACCAGGTCTTGGCCATCGCCATCCTGAAATCGCGGCCATTTGGCGTTTCGGCCCAATCGGCGGTGTAAACCCCCGGCGCGCCGTCCAGCGCATCGACCGTCAGGCCGGAATCATCGGACAGGGCGGGCAGGCCAGAGGCTTGCGCGGCGGCATGGGCCTTGATCCGCGCATTTCCCAGAAACGTATCCTCGGTCTCGGCGGGTTCCGGCAGGCCCAGATCGCCCGCTGAAACGCAAGTGACGCCCAGGGGCACGAGCAGGCTAGAAAACTCTTCCAGCTTGCCGCGATTGTGGCTGGCGATCACCAGCTTGTCCCCCTGGAAGCGGCGGGTCATTTCAGCGCTGCGGCCTGAGCGGCGACCAGTGCCGCGATGCCGCCCTGGGCCAGGCCCAGAAGCGTGGTCAGATCGTCCGAGGAGAAGGGTGCGCCTTCCGCCGAAGCCTGGACTTCCACCATCTTGCCCTTGCCGGTCAGCACGAAATTGCCATCGGTGCCGGCCACGGAATCCTCGTCATAATCCAGGTCCAGCACCGGCTGGCCGGCATAGATGCCACAGGACACGGCCGCCACATGGTCGAGGATCGGGTCGCTGAGGATCAGCTTCTTCTCTAGCAGCACATTCACCGCCAGACGCAGCGCGACAAACCCGCCGGTGATCGAGGCGCAGCGCGTGCCGCCATCGGCCTGGATCACATCGCAATCGACGGTGATCTGGCGTTCGCCCAGGGCCTGACGGTCCACAACGGCGCGCAGGCTGCGACCGATAAGCCTTTGAATTTCTTGCGTTCTTCCGCTTTGCTTGCCCGCAGCCGCCTCGCGCCGCGAACGGGTGTGGGTCGATCGCGGCAGCATTCCGTATTCCGCCGTCACCCAGCCCATGCCGGTGTTGCGCAGGAAGGGCGGCGGCTTGTCTTCCACCGTCGCCGTGCAGATGACATGCGTTCCGCCGCATTTGATCAGGCAGGATCCTTCGGCATGGCGCGTCACGCCCGTTTCGATGCTGACAGAGCGGAGTTCATCCAGGGCTCGTCCCGAGGGGCGCATGATTGTTCCTTTCGCTTTTGCCGCGGCGTGATACGCCCCGGCGGGCCTGTGGCGCAACCCCGATTGACGCCAGCGATTGACGGCGCGCCCGGCAGGGCCTTTATTCCAGGGGAAGGCTGAAGGACCATGTCAAACGGATCGCCGCTTCTTTCGGAAATGACAGACCGCTCGCGCGAGGTGTTCCGGCGGGTGGTCGAGTCCTATCTGGCAACCGGCGAGCCGGTCGGATCGCGCACGCTGACCCGCAGCCTGACCGAACAGATTTCCGCCGCGACGATCCGCAATGTCATGCAGGATCTCGAATATCTTGGCCTTCTCGGCAGCCCGCACACATCGGCGGGCCGGGTGCCGACTCAGCAGGGGCTGCGGCTGTTCGTCGACGGTTTTCTTGAGATGGGCCATGTGGATGTGGCGGATCGCGAGCGGATCGATGCGACGCTGACCGGCAATGACACCGATGTCGGCACCGTTCTGGATCAGGTCGGCGCCGCGCTTTCCGCGGTGACGCGCGGGGCCAGCATCGTGCTGTCGCCCAAGGCCGAGGCCGCGCCGATCCGCCATATCGAATTCGTCAGCCTGGGCGCCGACCGGGCGCTGGTGGTGTTGGTCTTTGCCGATGGACAGGTGGAAAACCGCCTGTTCCGCCCGCCGCCGGGCCAGACGCCCAGTTCGATGCGCGAAGCGGCGAATTTCCTGAACGCCATGGCCGAAGGCCGCAGCCTGCCCGATCTGATGCGCCATATGCGGGCCGAGATCGCCCGGCGGCGGCAAGAGATCGATTCGCTGGCCCGCGATCTGGTGGAAAGCGGCCTTGCGGTCTGGGAAAACGCCGGACAGACCTCGGAACGGCTGATCGTGCGGGGCAGGGCGAACCTTCTTGACCCCGGTCAGGAAGATGTCGACCGCGTCCGCAGCCTGTTTGATGACTTGGAACGCAAGCGCGACATCGCCGAGTTTCTGGAACTGGCCGAGACGGGCGACGGGGTGCGCATCTTTATCGGCTCGGAGAACAAGCTTTTCTCACTTTCGGGTTCCAGTCTGGTTGTTTCTCCCTATATGAACGCCGAGCGAAAGATCATCGGAGCGGTCGGCGTGATCGGGCCCACGCGGCTGAATTACGGACGGGTCGTTCCGATCGTGGATTATACCGCGCAGCTTGTGGGACGGATGGTCCAGCAACGCGGGCGCGGCTGAGACTGGAGTAAGGACGAAATGGCGCAGGAAAATTCGGGCGAGGGGATCGAAGGCGATCTGCCCGATCTGGAAGAGTTCATGGCCGATGGCGAGGTCGAGGCGCTCAAGGCCGAGCGGGATGCCTTCCGCGACAAGTTCATGCGCGCGCTGGCCGATGCCGAGAACTCGCGCAAGCGCGCCGACCGCGACCGGCGCGAGGCCGAGCAATATGGCTCGACCCGCCTCGCCCGTGATCTGCTGCCGGTCTATGACAACCTGCAGCGCGCCCTGGCCGCGATCCCCGAGGAAAGCCGCGCCGCTTCGGCCGCGCTGATCGAAGGGGTGGAGCTGACCCTGCGCGAGCTGACCAATGTAATGGACAAGCACGGGGTCAAGGCGATCACCCCGGAGGTGGGCGAGATTTTCGACCCCCAGCAGCATCAGGCGATGTTCGAGGCGCCGCTGCCGGGCACCAAGGCCGGGCAGATCATCCAGGTGATGACCGTCGGCTTCATGCTTTATGACCGGCTGCTGCGCCCGGCGCAGGTGGGCGTGTCGTCCAATCCGGGCTAAGGCCTTATGCCCCGGGGGCTCTGCCCCCGGACGCCCCGAGTATTCTGGCCAAGATCGCGATCATGTCAGGCTCTTCAGGTCATAAATCAGCTTGAGCGCCTCGATCGGTGTCAGCTCGTCGGGATGGATCGCCTTCAGGCGGTCTTCGACCACCGAGGTCTTTTGCGGCGCGGGCCTTGGCGCCGGGGCGGGGGCGGCGCGGAAAAGGGGCAGGTCGTCGATCAGCGTCGATTGCTTGCCGCCCTCGCGGTCGTCCTGTTCCAGCTTTTCCAGCACCAGCTTCGCCCGCTCGATCACCGCGGGCGGCAGCCCCGCCAGCCGCGCCACCTGCACGCCATAGCTGCGGTCTGCGGCGCCCTTCTGCACTTCATGCAGAAAGATCACCTCGCCTTCCCATTCCTTGACGCTGACCGTGGCGTTCTCCACCCCGGCCAGTTTGCCCGCCAGCGCCGTCATCTCATGGTAATGCGTGGCGAACAGCGCCCGGCAGCGGTTGGCCTCGTGCAGATGTTCCAAGACCGCCCAGGCGATCGACAGCCCGTCATAGGTCGCCGTGCCGCGCCCGATCTCGTCCAGGATCACCAACGCCCGGTCATCGGCCTGGTTCAGGATAGCGGCGGTCTCGACCATCTCGACCATGAAGGTCGACCGGCCGCGCGCCAGATCGTCGCTGGCGCCGACCCGGCTGAATAGTTGCGACACCAGCCCGACATGCGCCGCACGGGCCGGAACATGGCTGCCCGCCTGGGCCAGCAGCGCGATCAACGCGTTCTGGCGCAGGAAGGTCGATTTCCCCGCCATGTTCGGTCCGGTCAACAGCCAGATCGCCGGGGTTTCGGCCTCGGTCAGGGCGCAGTCATTGGCGACGAAACTCTGCCCGGCCCGGCGCAGGGCGCGTTCCACCACCGGATGTCGCCCGCCCGCCACCACGAAGGCGCGCGAGGCATCGACGCGGGGTTCGCACCAGTCTTCGGCCACGGAAAGATCGGCGAAGGCGGCGGCAAGGTCGATCTCGGCCAGGGCCCGCGCCGCACCGCCGATCTGCGCCGCAAGGTCCAGCACGGCGCGCTTCAGGCTTTCATAGTGACGCTTTTCGATCTCAAGCGCATGGTTCGCCGCATTCAGGATGCGGGTCTCGATCTCGTTCAGGGCAATGGTGGTAAAGCGCACCTGACCGGCCGTGCTTTGCCGGTGGATGAACAGGTCGGGCATCGACCGCAGCCGGTCCTCATGGGTCGTGGTGACCTCGATGAAATAGCCCAGCACATTGTTGTGCTTGATCTTAAGCCCCTGCACCCCGGTGCGCTCGACGTAATCGGCCTGCATCCGGCCGATCACGCCGCGCCCCTCGTCGCGCAACTGCCGGGTCTCGTCCAGCTCGGCGTCAAAGCCGGTGGCGATGAAGCCGCCATCCCGGGCCAGCAGGGGCGGCTCGGCCACCAGCGCCTGATCCAGCAGATCGACCAATGTCTCATGCCCGGTCAGCCCCGCCGCCGCCTGCACCAGCAGATCCGGCAGGCCCGCCAGCAAGGGCGCCAGCGCCCCGGCCTGCGCCAGCCCGGCACGGATCGCGGCCAGATCGCGCGGCCCGGCCCGGTCCAGCGCCAGCCGCGACAGCGCCCGGTCGATATCCGGCACCCGGCGCAGCAGATCGCGCAGGTCATGGCGCAGCCCGCTGTCATCCACCAGCGCCCGCAGCGCCGCCTGCCGGGCATGGATCACCGCCAGATCGCGCGACGGTGCCGAAAGCCGCCGTTCCAACAGCCGCGCCCCCGCCGCCGTCACCGTCCGGTCCACCGCCGCCAGAAGTGACCCTTCACGCCCGCCGCCCAAAGCTGCGGTGATCTCCAGATTGCGCCGGGTCGCCGCGTCGATCTGCATCGCGCCGCCGGGGCTTTCCTTGACCGGCGGGCGCAGCAGGGGCAGCCGCCCGCGCTGCGTCAGGTCCAGATAATCGACCAGCGCCCCCATCGCCGCCAGTTCGGAGCGCTCAAAGGCCCCGAACCCCTCCAGCGACCCCACATTGAACAAGGCGCACAACCGCTTTTCCGCCCCGCTGGAGTCGAAACTCGACCGCGCCAGCGGCGTCAGCGCCGCGCCAGCCTCGGCCGCCAGATCGCGCAACGTGCCATCCTGCGCCTCGGAGACCAGCAATTCGCGCGGGGCCAGCCGCGCCAGTTCCGGCGCCAGCCGGGGCAGGGGGCAGGCCATGACGTGAAAGGCCCCGGTCGAGATATCGGCCCAGGCCAGCGCCCCGGCCTCGCGCACCTCGGCATAGGCGGCCAGGTAATTGTGCCGCCGTGCCTCCAGAAGCGATTCCTCGGTCAGCGTACCGGGCGTCACCAGCCGCACCACATCGCGCTTGACCACCGATTTCGAGCCGCGCTTCTTCGCCTCGGCCGGGTCTTCCAGCTGTTCGGCAATGGCGACGCGAAACCCCTTGCGGATCAGCGTCAGCAGATAACCCTCGGCGGCATGGACCGGCACGCCGCACATCGGGATCGGCTCGCCCAGATGGAAGCCGCGCTTGGTCAGCGCGATGTCCAGCGCCTCGGCCGCCGCCAGCGCATCGTCAAAGAACATCTCGTAGAAGTCGCCCATCCGGTAGAACAGCAGGGCGCCTGCATTCTGCGCCTTGATTTCCAGATATTGCGCCATCATCGGCGTCACGGCGTCGTCGGTCATGCGTCCCCCTTTGGCGGGGCCGACCCTAACCGTCCTGCGTTGCGACGAAAAGGTCGTGAGTGACGGCTAGGCACAGGCTTTGCCAGCCGCTAAACCGCAAAGCGGCAGGAGGACCCCGATGACCCGCGCGAAGATCACCCCCGAAGAGGCGCTTGCCTATCACCTTGATCCCTATCCGGGGAAATATGATGTGGTGCCATCGACGCCCATGGCCACGCAGCGCGACCTGTCGCTGGCCTATTCGCCGGGCGTGGCCGTGCCGGTCGAGGCCATCGCCGCGCGGCCCGAAACCGCCTATGACTATACGGTCAAGGGCAACATGGTCGCCGTCATCTCGAACGGCACCGCCATTCTGGGTCTGGGCAATCTGGGCGCGCTGGCATCGAAGCCGGTGATGGAAGGCAAGGCGGTTCTGTTCAAGCGCTTCGCCGATGTGAACGCCATCGACATCGAGCTGGACACCGAAGACGCCGATGAGATCATCCAGGCGGTCAAGCTGATGTCGCCCACCTTTGGCGGCATCAACCTTGAGGATATCAAGGCGCCGGAATGTTTCATCATCGAGCAGCGGCTCAAGGAAATCTGCGACATTCCGGTGTTTCACGATGACCAGCATGGCACGGCGGTGATCTGCGCCGCCGGGCTGATCAACGCGTTGGAAATCTCGGGCAAGAAGATCCAGGACGTGCGCATCGTGCTGAATGGTGCGGGCGCGGCGGGGATCGCCTGTCTGGAACTGCTGAAGACCATGGGCGCGCGGCATGACAATTGCATCATGTGCGACACCAAGGGCGTGATCTGGCAAGGCCGGACCGAGGGCATGAACCAGTGGAAATCCGCCCATGCGGTGAAGACCGATGCGCGCACCCTGGAAGAGGCGATGGTCGGGGCCGACGTGTTTCTGGGCGTCAGCGCCAAGGGGGCGGTGACGCCGGCCATGGTCGCCAGCATGGCCGACAATCCGGTGATCTTCGCCATGGCCAATCCCGACCCCGAAATCACCCCGGAAGAGGCCCATGCCGTGCGCGCCGACGCGATCGTGGCGACCGGGCGCAGCGACTATCCGAACCAGGTCAACAACGTCCTGGGCTTTCCCTATCTGTTCCGCGGCGCGCTGGACATTCATGCCCGCGCCATCAATGACGAGATGAAGCTGGCCTGCGCCCGCGCCCTTGCGGCCCTTGCGCGCGAGGATGTGCCGGACGAAGTGGCAATGGCCTATGGCCGCAAGCTGTCTTTCGGGCGCGACTACATCATTCCCACGCCTTTCGACCCGCGGCTGATCTATGTCGTGCCCCCCGCCGTGGCCCGGGCGGGCATGGATACAGGTGTCGCCCGCCGCCCGATCATCGACATGAAGGCCTATGAGGCCAGTTTGCGTTCGCGCATGGACCCGACCGCCAGCATGTTGCAGGGCGTCCACGCCCGGGCGCGCCAGGCCCAGGCGCGGATGATCTTTGCCGAGGGCGACGAGCCGCGTGTGCTGCGCGCCGCCGTGGCCTATCAGCGCGGCGGCTATGGCAAGGCGCTGGTCGTCGGGCGCGAGGCCGAAGTGAAGGAAAAGCTGGAAGCCGCCGGTCTGGCCGATGCGGTGCGCGAGCTGGAAATCGTCAATGCCGCCAACACCCGGCATCTCGAGACCTACAAGGATTTCCTCTACCAGCGCCTGCAACGCCAGGGCCATGACCGCCAGGACATCCACCGCCTTGCCGCCCGCGACCGCCATGTCTTTGCGGCGCTGATGCTGCAACACGGCCATGGCGACGGTCTGATCACCGGCGCCACCCGCAAGTCGGCCCATGTCCTGTCGCTGATCAACACCGTCTTCGATGCCAAGGCCACCGATGGCGCCGTGGGGGTGACCGCCCTGCTGCACAAGGGCCGGATCGTCCTGATCTCGGACACCCTGGTGCACGAATGGCCCGAACCCGAAGATCTGGCCACCATCGCCATCCGTTCGGCCGGGGTCGCCCGCAGCCTGGGGCTTGAGCCGCGCGTTGCCTTCGTCTCCTTCTCGACCTTCGGCTATCCGGTTTCCGAGCGCGCCACCAAGATGCACCGCGCCCCCGCCGTGCTGGACGCGATGAAGGTGGATTTCGAGTATGAGGGCGAGATGGCCGTCGATGTCGCGCTCAACCCCGAACAGATGAAGCATTACCCGTTCTGCCGCCTGTCCGGCCCGGCCAACATCCTCGTGGTGCCCGCGCGGCATTCCGCCAGCATCTCGGTCAAGCTCATGCAGGAAATGGCCGGGGCGACGGTGATCGGTCCGATCTTGACCGGGGTGAAAAAGCCGATCCAGATCTGCTCGACCAGCGCGACGGTGAACGACATCCTCAACATGGCGGCGATGGCGGCCTGCCGGATCGGCTGATCCCGTGCGCGGCTGCAAGATACGGTAACAAAAAGCCGATTTCCGTGATCGTGATTCAGCCCCTCGTGACTTGATCCGGGGCAGGGTGTGTATAAGTGAGGAACGTGGCCCATCCGGGCCGCGCCTCCCTGAAACATCCTTTTCCTTGAACATGAGCCGATGACGCATGAAATTCCGCTGATCACCACCATTTCCGTCGGCCTTGGGCTGGCCTGCCTGTTCGGACTTCTGGCGCATCGGCTCAAATTGCCGCTGATCGCCGGTTATCTGGCGGCGGGCGTGCTGATCGGGCCGTTCACCCCCGGCTATGTCGCCAATCAGGAGATTGCGACCGAGCTGGCGGAGATGGGTGTGATCCTGCTGATGTTCGGCGTCGGTCTGCATTTCTCGTTCAAGGATCTCATGTCGGTCCGGTCGATCGCCATTCCGGGCGCGCTGGCCCAGATCGCCGTCGCCACCGGCACCGGCACGATTCTGGCGCTGGTGCTGGGCTGGGGTTGGGGCGCGGGCATCATCTTCGGCCTTGCCCTGTCGGTCGCCTCGACCGTGGTGCTGCTGCGCGCGCTTCAGGATCGGGGGATCGAGCAGAGCGGCCAGGGCCGCATCGCGATTGGCTGGCTGATCGTCGAGGATCTGGCCATGGTCATCGCGCTGGTGATCATCCCGGCGATCTCGGGTCTTCTGGGCGGCGTCGCCCAGCCGGTCGAGGGCGAAACGGCGGAAATCGCGCAGCTTGGCTTCGGCACGGTCGGCGCCGTCCTCCTGATCACGCTGATCAAGGTCACGGCCTTCGTCGCCGTCATGCTGATCGTCGGCCGCCGGGTCATTCCGCTTGCGCTGGAACTGGTGGCGCGCACCGGCCAGCGTGAGTTGTTCCGTCTTTCCGTCCTGGCCATCGCGCTGGGCGTGGCCTTCGCGGCGGCTTCGATCTTCGGCGTCTCCTTCGCGCTGGGCGCCTTCTTCGCCGGCATGGTCATGGCCGGATCCACCCTTTCGGCCCAGGCCACCAAGGATGTGCTGCCCTTCCGCGATGCCTTTGCCGTGCTGTTCTTCGTCTCGGTCGGGATGCTGTTCAATCCCGACATCCTGATCGAACAGCCCTTCTCGGTTCTGGTGACGATCCTGATCATCATGGGGGTCAAGTCCGCCGCCGCCTATTGGATCGTGCGTCTGTTCGGCCGCGACCGAGCGACCGCGCTGACCATCGCCGCCGCGCTGGCGCAGATCGGCGAATTTTCCTTCATCCTGATCGTGATGGGGGTGAATCTGGATATCGTCCCGCCCGAGGCGCGCGATCTTGTCGTGGCGGGTGCGCTGGTCTCGATCGTGCTCAACCCCTTCGTGTTCAAGATGCTCGACCGCATCCTGCCCGGACCGCCGGTCGATGCCGAACCGGAGCCGGAACCCGCACCCGATGCCCCGACGCCGGGCGACGGATCCGCCCTGGCCGGGGACGAACCGGCCAAGGACGGGCCGGAAGCGGCAGACAAGCCCGGGTCGGCGCCGGTCGCCGCCGCCTGATCCGGTTGCCCGCCGCCGCCGTCAATGCAGGAAGGCGGCGGCGCTGCCCCACAGCTCGCGCACCCGTGAATCGCGGCCACAGGCCTTGCGGTAATAGGCATAGGCGTTCTTCTTCGATTTCGGCCCGGCGCGGGTCAGGATGATGTCGCTCTTGCGCCAATAGTCCTGATGGTATTCCTCGGCCGGCCAGAACTTTCCGGCCTTGCGGATCGGCGTCACGATCTTTCGCCCCAGTTCCTTGCCCGCCGCCGCCACGGCCGCCTCGGCGCTGGCCTTTTGTGCGGCACCAGAGACGAAAATGGCTGTGGCATAGCTTGGCCCCCGGTCGCAGAACTGCCCGCCCGCATCGGTCACATCGACCGAATGCAGGAACAGGGTCAGGATCTGGTCATAGCTGATCTGCTTGGGATCAAAGGTGATCTCGACCGCCTCCACGAACCCGTCATGATCGTCATAGCTCGGGTTCTGCGCCTTGCCGCCGGTATAGCCCGACACCACGCCGCGCACCCCCTTCACGGTTTCGAAATTCGCTTCCATGCACCAGAAGCAGCCGCCCGCCAGCACGGCCTTTTCCGCCTGCGCCGCGCCCGCCGCCAATATCAGTGCCGCCGCCATCACCATCGCCCGCATCGCGCATCCCTTCTGATCGCCACCCCTTTCCCTTCGCTCGGGCGCAGCCTAGCGTTACGTCACGAACAGGAGAGCGCGCGATGACCGACCCCGAACACTCTGGTGTCTCGACCCATCAGGCCGAGGATGATGCCCGCAACGAGGATCTGCTGATCTGGGTGAACGGCGCGCTTAAGCCCAAGGCCGAAGCCGTGGTCTCGGTCTATGATTCCGGCTTCATGCTGGGCGATGGCGTCTGGGAAGGCATCCGCCTGTATAACGGTCGCTGGACCTTTCTGGACGAGCATATCGACCGGCTTTTCGAGGCCGCCAAAGCCATCGACCTTGATATCGGCCTGACCCGGGAACAGGTGATTTCCGCCGTCATCGAGACGCAAAAGGCCAATCAGATGGTCACCGATGCCCATGCCCGGCTGATGGTCACGCGCGGGGTCAAGACGCGGCCCTTCCAGCATCCGAAACTGTCGCAGCGCGGGCCGACCATGGTGATCATCATGGAACATTCGCGCCAGAAGCTGCCGCGCCCGATCAACCTGGCCACGGTGCCGCATCTGCGCGGCCTGCCAATGACCCAGGACCCCAAGCTGAACAGCCATTCCAAGCTGAACTGCATCCTCGCCTGCATCGCCGCCGAAAAGGCCGGCGCGGACGAGGCGCTGATGCTGGATGTGCATGGCTTCGTGAACACCACAAATGCCTGCAACTTCTTCATCGTGCGGAAGGGCGAGGTTTGGACCTCGACCGGCGACTATTGCATGAACGGGATCACGCGGCAGAAAGTGCTCGACCTGTGCCGCGCCAACGGCATCGTGGCGCGGGAAAAGAACATTTCCCTGGTCGAAACCTATTCGGCGGACGAGGCCTTCCTGACCGGGACTTTCGGGGCGCAAACCCCGGTGGGCAAGATCGACGGGCGGGTGATCGGCAGCGGCCGGATGGGGCCGGTGACGGAGCGCATCCGAGGGCTTTACAAGGCGCTGGTGGGTGGCTGACCCGGGCGGACGGAGGAAGACGAAAGCAAGACGGAAGAAAGACGCTTGGAAGATGGGGAAATGACGATGCGAATTGCCATGTGGAGCGGCCCGCGCAACCTTTCGACCGCGATGATGTACAGCTTCGCCGCGCGGGGCGATTGCGCCGTCTGGGACGAGCCATTCTATGCCGCCTATCTGTCTGCAACAGGCATTGATCACCCGATGGCGGATGCGGTGATCGCGGCGGGCGAGGTCGATCCGGCGCGCGTCGCGCAGGCCTGTCTGGGGCCGATTCCGCAGGCACAGAGCCTGTTTTACCAGAAACACATGACGCTCCACATGATCCCCGCGTTTGACCGGGGCTTCCTGCGCGGGCTGACCAATGTCTTCCTGATCCGCCATCCGGCCCATGTGGTGGCCAGCTATTCGAAAAAGCGCGAGGCGCCGACGTTGATGGATATCGGCTTCGTCCAGCAGGCCGAACTCTTCGATCAGGTCGCCCAGCAAACCGGCGCCGCGCCCCCGGTGATCGATTCCGCGACCATCCGCGCCAACCCTCGGGAATCACTGCAAAATCTTTGCGCCCGCCTGGCGATTCCCTTCACCGAAAACATGCTGTCCTGGCCCGCGGGCCCCAAATCCTATGACGGCGCCTGGGCCCCGCATTGGTACAACGCCGTCCATTCCAGCACCGGCTTTGACAAGCCCGAAGGGCCGTTGCCCGCCCTTCCCCCGGACTATCAGCGCTTGGTGGATCAGGCGCTTCCCTATTATGAAAGATTGATTCCCTTTACCTGATCCATTTTCCCACAAGGACGCCCGCCATGTCCGACCCAATTCCCCCCGCCCGCGATCCGCTGGAAATCAAGCTGGCCGAGGCGCTTCCAGGTCTTCGAAGCCTGCGGATTCAGGGCCTTGCCGGGCTGGTGGCCCTGCTGGCGGTGACGGTGCTTCTGGTGATTGTGCTGCTGGGTTCTGGCCAGGACGCGCAAAGCTGGGCCATCATCGTGGGCTTTGCGGGTGTCTTCGGGATGATCGCGCTCGCCGGCTGGGTCAAGAAAAGCCATGAGGCGGCGATCATGCCGATCCTTGCCGCGACCCTGAACCTGTCGCATCAGAAATCCGCCAAGCACTTCATCACCCAGATCCCGCAAAACTTCATCCCGCGCGGCGGCAAACAGACCTGCGACGACCTCATGAGCGGCCAGATCGCCGGCCGCCCCTTCTGCTTTGCCGAAGTGAAGACCGAGACCGGGGGCAAGAATTCGAGCACGCTATTCGACGGCGTGGTGGTCGAGGTCAAGGCCCGGGAAATGCTGCCGGAATTCCTGATTGCGCCAGTCAAGCAGACCAAGGGCTTCTGGTTCTTCAAAGGCAATGTCGATGTCGAGAACCAGGCGCGCTGGCACAGTGCGACGGGCGGCACGGGTGAGGAATACGGCCTGTGGTCGCCGTCGCAGCAACCGGCAGAGCGCAAGGTGATGGAGGCGCTGATGGACCGGATGCTGAACCTGGGAGGATCGCTGGGATCAGGCTCGTCGCTCTACTCGGTCGCCTGCACCGGCCATTACATCTATGTCGCGCTGCGCCACAAACGTGAAATGTTCCGCATCGGCGGCGTCTTCTCGACCCATGAGGAGCTGATGGCCGATATCCGCACCGCAACCGGAGAGCTGGATGTTCCCCTGCGGCTGGCGGGCGAGGTGGTGCGGGCCGAGGAAGCGCTGCATGAGGCGGCGGGAAGACCCGCCGCCCAAGAGGCTTAGCCCTTCTTCGCCACCCGCGCGTTGCGCGTGGCGATCAGGCGCAGGCGCAGGGCGTTCAGCCGGATGAAGCCCGCGGCATCCTTCTGGTCATAGGCGCCGGCGTCTTCTTCGAAGGTCACATGCTTTTCGCTGTACAGCGAATGGTCCGACCAACGCGCGACGGTGCGGGCCATACCCTTGTAAAGCTTAAGCTTCACCGTGCCGGTCACATGTTCCTGGGTCTTGTCGATCAGCGCCTGGAGCGCCTCGCGTTCGGGGCTGAACCAGAAGCCGTTATAGATCAGTTCCGCATAGCGCGGCATGATCGAATCCTTCAGATGGCCCGCGCCGGAATCAAGCGTGATCTGCTCGATGCCGCGATGCGCCTCGAGCAGGATCGTGCCGCCGGGGGTTTCATACAGGCCGCGCGACTTCATGCCGACGAAGCGGTTTTCAACGAAATCCAGGATGCCGATGCCATGCTTGCCGCCCAGCTCATTCAGGCGGCTCAGGATCGTGGCGGGCGACAGGGCCTCGCCATTGATCGCGACGGCATCGCCCTTCTCGAAGCTGATCTCGATGAATTCCGGCGTGTTCGGGGCGTCTTCCACCGCGACGATACGGCTGGCCACGTAATCCGGCGCCTCTTCGGCCGGGTTTTCCAGCACGGTGCCTTCGGAGGACGTGTGCAGCAGGTTCGCATCGACCGAGAAGGGCGCCTCGCCGCGCTTGTTCTTGGCGATCGGAATCTGGTTCTTCTCGGCGAATTCGATCAGCTTGGTGCGGCTGGACAGATCCCATTCCCGCCACGGCGCGATGACGCGGATCGAAGGGTCCAGCGCCGCGACGCCCAGTTCAAAGCGGACCTGGTCATTGCCCTTGCCGGTCGCGCCATGGGCCACCGCATCGGCCCCCGATTTCTGGGCGATTTCCACAAGGTGCTTGGCGATCAGCGGCCGCGCGATCGAGGTGCCCAGAAGGTAAAGCCCCTCATAGACCGCATTGGCGCGGAACATCGGGAAGACGAAGTCGCGCACGAATTCCTCGCGCACGTCGACGATATGGATGTTCTCTTCCTTGATGCCCAGCAGCACCGCCTTCTGGCGGGCGGGCTCCAGCTCCTCGCCCTGGCCCAGATCGGCGGTGAAGGTCACCACCTCGCAGCCATATTCGGTCTGCAACCATTTCAGGATGATCGAGGTATCAAGGCCGCCCGAATAGGCCAGCACCACTTTCTTCGGCTTCTGCATGGAAGGCTCCGTCCCGGTTTCGCAGGCGATTACCGGGAAAGAGCGCCAAGGGCAAGGATCGCCGCAGTGTGACGGCCCGCGTCTTAGCCGCCCGTGGTTTCCGCAGGCAGCAGCAGCGGCGTCTCGACGACGACGCCATCTTCGGGCAGCGCGTCACCGGGGGTTTCCGCCAGATCGTCGTCGGTCGTCTCTTCCTCGGTCACCGGGTCCGTGCCCGCGGCCGTGGCTTCCACCGTGGCGGCGATTTCTTCCTGATAGGGTTCCAGCTTGTCGCGGGCCATATCAAGCAGGGTCTCCGCATCGCCATCCTTGTTCCAGGCGGCGACAAGCGCGTCTTCGGCGGCAGTCACGCCTTCTCCGGCCGCAGCGGCGGCTTCTTCGGCGGCGGCAAGTTCTTCGGCCGTGGGCGCGGCTTCGGCCAGGGCGGTGCCGTCTTCGGTCAGCCCGCCCGCGCCCTCGATCAGCCCGTCGATCTTGGCCAGATCTTCTTCGGTCACGGTGCCGGCTTCCTTGGCGGCCAGATAGTCATCAAGCGTGGCATAGCCGCTGTCGGTCAGGCCCAGTTCCAGCGCGGTATGCGCCTCGGCCTTGGCTTCCAGATCGGCGAGGGCGCCGGTGCTTTCGCCGGCCAGGGCATCGGCGGCGGCAAGCCCCGCCAGAAGGCCGACCGGGCCGTTGGTGGTCTGGCCGTTGCGGATATGCGCAAGCACGGCGTTGATATTGGCGTTCATCGCGCCGTTCATCTTGCCCAGTTGCGAGGGCGACAGGGTCTCGGCAGTTGCGGTCTGGACGACAGCTTTCTTCGCGGCTTTGGTCGTGCCGGCGGCGGTCTGGCCCTTGGCCTTGGTCGCGGCATTGCCGCCCTTGTTCCCGCTCTTGCCCTTGTCGCCCTTGTTCCCCTTATCGCCTTTGTCGCCTTTGTCGCCCTTATCCCCCTTGTCGCCTTTGTCCCCCTTGTCTTCCTTGCCGCCCGCAAAGGCGGCGCCAGCGAAAGACGGGTCAAGATTGGGCAGGGCGGGGGCCAGTGCAAAGCAGCTGATGCCAAGCAGAAGAGCGATTTTTGCGGCGCGGGTCATGGCGGATTCCCTTCAGGAAAGTGGCTCGCGACAGATGGTAACCAAAACCTGACGCGCATCGGGCGCAACTGTGGCCGAATTGAGGAGGCGATGGCAGATGCCCTTTTTATGAGCGGCAGATTCCTGCAAATCGCGCAGGCGATGACGGCAGGCCCTTGCCGATGCCCCGTGGTGGCGGGGCTACCCGGGAGACGGGGATGGTCCGCAGGGCGGGTAAAACTCACCCATTGCGCGGCATTGTCGCCCGTGGCGGGCCGTGGTTAAGAGGGCTACCCCCAGAAGGAGAGCCGCAGATGCAAGACTTCGCCAAAGCCGTTCGCGACACGACCGAAGAGCTGCGCAGTCTTTTTCCGGCAACGCCGTTGCAATGGAATCCGCATCTGTCGGAAAAGTTTCAGGCCGAGATCTGGCTCAAGCGCGAAGACCTGACCCCGGTGCGCAGCTACAAGCTGCGCGGGGCGTTCAACGCGATGCGCAAGGTCCGTGTGCGCGACCCCGGCCAGCAGCATTTCGTCTGTGCCAGCGCTGGCAACCATGCGCAGGGCATGGCCTATGCCTGCCGCCATTTCGGGGTGCGCGGCACGATCTTCATGCCGGTGACCACGCCGCAACAGAAGATCGACAAGACCCGCACCTTTGGCGGGACCTCGGTGACGATCGAGCTGACCGGCGATTATTTCGACCAGACCCTGGCCGCCGCCCAGGCCTTTTGCCGGGCCGAGGGGGCGCATTTCCTGGCGCCGTTCGACGACCCCGATGTGATCGAGGGTCAGGCCAGCGTCGCCGCCGAGATCCTGGACCAGCTTGGCCGCGCACCGGACATGGTGGTTCTGCCGGTCGGCGGGGGCGGGCTGGCATCTGGCGTGACGCGGCTTTTGCGCCAGGAGGCGCCCGAGGCGCAGTTCCGCTTTGTCGAGCCGCTGGGCGGGGCCAGCCTGAAGGCGGCGCTGGACCATGGCGGGCCGGTCAAGCTGAACAAGGTCAATTCCTTTGTCGATGGCGCGGCGGTGGCCAGGCTGGGCGATCTGACCTGGCAGCATCTTGACTGGGTCCAACCGTCGCAGGTGCATCTGGCGCCGGAAGACCGCATCTGCATCACCATGCTTGAGATGCTGAATGTCGAAGGCATCGTTCTGGAACCGGCGGGGGCGCTGTCGGTGGACGTGTTGCCGGACCTGGCCGGCGAAATTCGCGGCAAGACGGTTGTCTGCGTGACATCGGGCGGAAATTTCGATTTCGAGCGCCTGCCCGAAGTGAAAGAGCGCGCCCAGCGCCATGCCGGGCTGAAGAAATACTTCATCCTGCGCATGCCGCAGCGGCCCGGCGCCTTGCGCGAATTCCTGTCGATGCTGGGGCCCGAAGACGATATCTCGCGCTTTGAATATCTCAAGAAATCGGCGCGGAATTTCGGTTCGGTCCTGATCGGAATCGAGACGAAGAAGGCGGAGAACTTTGCATTGTTCACCGGGCGGATGGATGCGGCGGAATTCGCCTATCGCGACATCACCCATGACGAGGCGCTGGCCGAATTCCTGATCTAGCGCGGCTTCTGCCGGGCGATCAGCGCGTCGATCACCCGGGCGCGGCCAAAGGCCTGGCGGGCCGCGTCCAGAAGCGACAGGCATTCCGCCTCATGCCGGGCAAGGTCAAGGTTCAGCGCGGCGCGGCGGCGGCTGGCCCAGGTCTCATAGGCATAGGCGATGCGCGCTTCGGCGGCGTTCTGCGGGGCGGATTTCGCCCGCGTCGCGTCCAGGGCGTCGATCTGGGCCCGCACCGACTCGCGCGCCGCGACCGCGCGGCGCAGGCTGGCCGTTCCGGCCTCTTCGACCAGTCGGGCGATCTGCGCGAGGCGGATCAGGCGCGGGTCCTTCATCGCAGCACGCTGCGCCGGGCGCGTTTGCGCAGCCCGTCGGCGAAACGGATGGCGGCGGCGACGGCGGCGTAATGTTCGGGCCGGACCTCGTCGCCGATCTCAAGGCTGGCGTGAAGGGCGCGGGCTGTGGCCGGGTCGCTGCGCACCGGCACGCCCGATTCCTGCGCCAGCGCCCTTATGCGCAGCGCGATCTCATCCACCCCCTTGGCCACGCAGACCGGCGCGCGGCCCCGGGCGCGGTGCCATTTCAGCGCCACGGCATAATGGGTCGGGTTGACCAGAACGACATCGGCCTTCGGCACCTCGACCAGCATCTTGCGGGTGGCGATCTCCTGCGCGCGCCGCCGCCGGTCGGCCTTCATATGCGGGTCGCCCTCGCTGTCCTTCATCTCGTCCAGCAATTCCTTTCGCGTCATGCGAAGGCGGCGCAGGAATTCGGCCCTTTGCCACAGGTAGTCGGCCAGGCCGAACCCCGCCAGCAGCGCCAGGAACAGCAGCATCAGGCCCAGAACCTGCTTGACCATCAGCAGGACGACCTGACCGGGCGCCAGCCCCGCCGCCAGAAGCAGCGCCCCGGCGCTGCCCTTCAGATACCAGGCCAGCGCCGCGCCAAAGGCCAGCATCTTGGCGCCGCGCCTGGCGAAATCGACCAGCCCGCCGCGCCCGAACTTCTGCTGCGCATTGGTCAGGATCGAGACGCGGCTGCCCTTCATCGCCAGTTTCGCGGGCGCCAGGACAAGGCCCCTCGACGCCACCAGCCAGGCAAGAACCAGCAGGCCCGGCCCCGCCAGAACCAGCAGCGGCGGCCCGGCCATGCGCAGCGCCGCCCCGGCGATTTCCGGCCCCGCGCCGCTGCCCGGCCCGCTCAGCCGCCCCGCCCCCTGCAACAGCGCCATGCCTGCGCCGCCCGCCAGATGGATCGCCCAGCCGCCCAGGAGGGCCGTGGCCAGAAGCAGCCCGGCCAGGCCCAGAGCCGCCTGGATATCCTCGGACCGGATCACATCGCCCTCGGCCCGCGCCTGATCCAGCCGCCGCTGGGTCGGTTCGAATTCCTTTTCGCCCTCGTCCTCGGGCCCGGCCATCACGGCACGCCGAAGGGCGCGGCCAGCGCCTGCTGCATCGCGCCGCGCCAGACCTCAAGCATCACGGGCGCGGCCAGCGCCAGCAGGGCCAGCCCCCCCAGCGTCAGGGCCGGCGCGCCGATGAAGCTGACCATCATCGCCGGCATGGCGCGGTTGATCGCGCCCAGCGCCAGATTGTACAGCAGCGAGGCCAGCACGAAGGGCGCGGCCAGCGAGAAGGCCAGGCCAAAGACCCAGACCACCCGCTTCAGCCCCCATTCGGCCAGCACCGAAGGATCGGGCGGCTGGCCGGTCGGCACCACCTGATAGGACAGGGCCAAAAGCTCGACCGCGCGCGAAAGCCCGCCCATGGTCAGGAACAGCACCAGCGCTCCAAGCGTCAGCACATTGGCGACGATGGGCTGCGGTTCCGGCCCGACCGCGCCGAACATCTGCGTCAGCGATACCGATTGCGCCGCCAAGGTGCCCGCCGTCTGAAGCCCCAGGATCAGCAGCCGCAGCCCCATGCCCAGGGCCAGGCCCGCAACCACCTCGGCTGCGACGGCGGCCATGGTGAAGGTGGCTTCGGGCGCCGAAGGCAGGATGATCAGGGTGATCGCCAGCGCGGCGGCCAGTTTCACCCGCCGCGGCACCGACTGTTCGCCCAGCGCGGGCAACAGCGACACTGCCGCGCCGACGCGCAGAAAGACCAGCCCCGCCTGCCAGATCGCCGCCTGCGCCAGGCCGAAAACCTGCGCCAGTTGCGCCACCAGATCATTCATGCCGCCACCTGACCCAGCAGGGCGGGACGCACCTCCATGCCAAGCTCCTCATAAGACAGGACCGGGGTCTGCAATCCCTTGGCCTGCACCACGGTGCGCAGGAACCGCCGCCGCGTGGCCGAGGTGATCAGCGCCGCCAGCGTGCCCTGTTCGGCGGCATGGTTCAGCCGGTCGGCAATGCCATTGGCCAGTTTCGCGAACATCTCGGGCGGCAGGGCGACGTCGCGATTGGGGCCGGGCCCGTCGATCTGGTGGCTCTGGAAATTGCGCTCCCAATCCGGGGACAGCTGGATCAGCGGGATGGTGCCGTCGGGGCGCTTGAATTCGGCGACGATCTGGAACCCCAGCCGCTGGCGGACATGTTCACAGACAGCCTCGGGTGCGCCCAGACCACGCGCCTCGGCCGCGGCCTCAAGGATCAGGGGCAGGTTGCGGATCGAGACCCGTTCTTCCAGCAAAAGCCGCAGCACCGAATGCAACAGGTCAAGCGGCACCTTGTCGGGCACCAGTTCGTCCAGCAGCTTGCGGTTGGCCTCGGCCCGGGCGGGGTCCGAGACATTGACGAATTCATCCAGCAGCCGCCGCAGCCCGCGCAGCGAAAGAAGCCGGGCAAGATTGCCTTTCAGCACCTCAAGCAGATGGGTTGCCAGAACCTCGGCGGCGGACACCACGGTCAGGCCCGCAAGCACGGCATCTTCCTGCAGATCGGGCCGGATCCAGCGCGCCGGGGCGCCATAGACCGGCTCTTTCACATCCTCGCCCTCGGGCGCGGGGATACCGTCGCTCATCAAGACCAGGGCGCGGTCGGGCAGCAGGCGGTTTGCCACCCGCTCGACCCCCTGGATACGGATGCGATAGGCCCCGGGGGGCAGGGCGGCCTCGTCCGTGAGGCGGATCTCGGGCAGGATCAGCCCGTAACTGGCGGCGATATGGTTGCGCATATTGGCGATGCGGCCATCCAGGCCCGTCGCCGGGTCCAACGCCATGCCGACCAGGTTCGGGGCGAATTCGATATGGATCTCGTCGAAATCCAGAACATCGCCGATGGGCCGCTTTGCCGGGGCGGGCGGACCCGCCTCTGCCGCAGTTGCGGGCGGGGTGCGCCGCAGGCCGAACCAGGCCGCCGTGGCCAGCGCCGCCGCCGCGGCAAGGAAGGGCAGGAAAGGCATTCCCGGCACCACGGCGAACAGCGCCATCAGCCCGGCCACCGTGGCCAGCGCCGCCGGATAACGGCCAAGCTGTTCAAAGAAGGACACATCCGCCGCGCCCTTTGAGCCGCCCCTTGCCAGCAGCAGCGCGGCGGCGACCGAGATGATGACGGCGGGGATCTGGCTGACCAGCCCGTCGCCCACGGTCAGGATCGAATAGGTCTCAAAAGCATGGGCGGCGGGCATGTCATGCACCACGATGCCCATGATCAGCCCGACGATCAGGTTCAGCGCGGTGATCAGCAACCCGGCCACCGCATCGCCCTTGACGAATTTCGACGCGCCGTCCAGCGAGCCGAAGAAGGTGGTTTCCGCCAGTTCCGTCTCGCGCCGCCTCTTGGCCTCGTCATGGGTGATCGCGCCGGCCGACATGTCGGCATCGATGGCAAGCTGCTTGCCCGGCATTCCGTCCAGCGCGAAGCGGGCGCCCACCTCGGCCATGCGGCCCGCGCCCTTGGTGATGACGATGAAATTGACGATCAGCAGGACGACAAAGATCACCAGCCCCAGGATCAGGTTGCCGCCCATGATGAATTCGGCAAAGCCCTGGATGACATGACCCGCCGCATCGGTGCCGGTATGGCCCTGGCCGATGATCAGCTTGGTCGAAGACACGTTCAGCGCCAGGCGCAGCATCAGGCTGGACAGAAGGATGGTCGGAAAGGCCGAGAAATCCAGCGGCCTTTCGATGAACAGCGTGACCGTCAGCATCAGGATCGCCAGCGCGAAGGAAAGCGCCAGACCGACATCCAGCAGGGCCGCCGGGACGGGCAGGATCATCATCCCGATCACGGCCATCAGCGCCAGCGCCAGCAGCACTGTCGGCTGGACGACGCCCTGCACTTTCAGTTTCGGCATGGTCTAGCCCCCGAAAAGCGGTCGGGCGGCCTGGTCCAGCGGCACGAGCGAGCCCATCCCCCCCGCCGCGCCCGTCGCCCCGGCCTGCAACAGCGGAAAGCCGTTGGTGCGGGCATCTTCGGCCCCGGGGGCGGGGGCATCGGCCAAGGCAAGCCGGGTGCCATCGCCCAGGGCGGCATAGATCCTGTCGAACCGGGCGGAATAGCGGCTGGCATGGTCTGGCGTGGCCGAATGATAGGCCCCGGCCGCGACCGACCAGTCGCCGCTGTCCTGATACAGCCGGTCCAGAAACTGGGCGGCGTAAAGCGCGTTCAGATCGGGATCGATCATCTCGTCCAGCGAGGCGAAGGCCTGGCCATGCCAGCGCCAGTTCAACTGGAAACAGCCCACATCGACATTGGTCACTCCCTGGTCGAGCACGGCGGACAGATGGTCCAGCGCCTCTTCCCGGCTGGCAAAAAAGGCGCTGTCGCCGCCCTGGTTCAGCGCCCAGGGCCAGGGTGCGAAAGTGCCGTCTTCGGCGCGATGGCCGGTTTCGGTCAGGGCGATCGCCATCAGGACGCGCAGGGGAACGCCGGTGCGATCCGCCGCCGCCGCCGCGCCCTGCGCGCAGAGGGCGGGCGGGCCCGCATCGCCGCGCGCCACCGCCCTGCCGCCGGGCAGGGCCAGCAGCGGCAGAAGGACCAGAAAGAGGCAGCGAGGGTTCATTCTGAACAGGCCGGGGTCCGGCGGGCGTTATGCCCGACCCGGCCAGTCTAAGGGCGGCAAGGTTGCCAAGTGGTTACGGGCTGGCGGGGGTGCCGACGCCGGCCAGAAGCGCATCCACCGCCGCCCGCGCCGCCGCGCTGTCGGCGACAAGGGCATTGCCGCGCGCCAGGGGGGTGGTGGCTTCGGCCCGGGCCATATCCGGGGCCTGTCCTGGCGCAAGCGTGGCATCGCCCGCCGGGCCGGCCGCCGCCGCCGTCGCGGCATCGGTCAGCGCGGCGGCGGATTTCCACGGATCGGCACCGGCCTGCGCCAGTTTCGGCCAATCCTGCGTCCAGGTCAGGGCGCGGTCGCGCCCCGCCGTATCGCCCGCCTTGTCCAGCGCCTCGGCCGCGGCGGCGGCATCGCCCAGTTGCAGCACGGCGGCGGCGCGGATCTTCTGCGCCTCGGGATCGTCAAGACCCGCGACCAGCGCGCCCGCCGCCCGCGCATCGCCCAGCGCCATTGCCGCCTGCGCCGCCAGAAGTCGGGTCGGCCCATCCTCTTCCGGCCCGACCACCCCCAGCCAGGCCAAAGCCTGCTTGGGAAAGCCCAGGCCTTGCAGGCGCTGGGCCACGGCAAATCCGGTGTCGCGCGACACGGCCGGCACGCCCTTGGCCGCCGCCGATACGGATTGGGCCAGGAAAAGATTGTCATCCGCGCCGGTCGCCGCCAGGGCCCAGAGATCGGCGGCGCTTTCGGGCGAGGCGGGCAATTCGGCGAAAGCCCCGGCGAAATCGCCCTGCAAGGCCGAGGCAAGCAGGATGGCGCGGTGCAGGGGCGTCTCAAGCGTGGTGCCCTGCGCATCGCCCAGAAAGGCGCGCAGTGTGGCGGGCAGGTTGTCGGGCAGCGCCGCGCCGCTTTGCAGCGCCGCCTCGACCAGGGTCACCAGCGCTTCGGGGCTTTGCGGCCCGGCCTCTTTCGCGACATCCTGCGCGATCTTTCCCGCGTCCTGGCCATCGCCGGTCGCCAGATCGAACCGCGCATCCATCAGCGCCACCTTTGCCCCGGCATCGCCCGGGGCCCGCAGGATGGCGTCGCGGATCTGGCGGGCAGTCTCGTCCTGCCCCGCGCCCAGGAACAGATCGACCAGCGGCGGGCCGAAATAGCGGCGCAGATGCAGGGGCAGGGCCGAGAAGCCGCGTGCCACCGCCGCTTCATTCAGCGCCTTGATCTGCGACGGTTCGGCCCCGCCTGCGGCGGTCAGCACCAGGGCCGACCACAGCGCCGCCGCCGTGTCGCAACCGGCCATCGGGCCGAACACCGCCTCGCCGCCCGGTTCCTGATCGGTGACATGGCTCATCGCCCGAAGCGTGGCGTCTTCGCCCTCCTCGCCCTGGCCAAGAATATCAAGGAACTGCCGGGCTTCGGCGCCAAAGCCAAGCGCGATGTAAAGCCGCGCCGCGCGGTGGATCGCATCGGCATCCGGCGCGTCGAATTCGCCCAGCAGCCCGGCGCGGCCGGGACCAAGCTGTTCGGCGACCGGCCCCGGAAGCATCCAGCCACCCACCGCCAGATCGGCATCCGCAAGGCAGGGCCCGCCATCCGCGCTGAGATTGGGCGCGGCATCGCGCCCGCTTTTGCTGGACAGGCCGGGCAATTCGCCATCGGCGATGCGCATCCCGACGCCATCGCTTGTGCCCGTCCGGGCCGGATCGGGCAGGGCCGGATGTTCGGCCATCTCGACCACGCCCGCCGCCGCCCCCCGGCTGATCTGCGCCAGCAGGGCAGCGCGCAGCGGGTCAAGCCGCGGGTCCTCGACCGCGAAGGGCAGCGGCAGCGGCGCCTCTGTCCTTGGCGCGCCGCGCGCGATGGCTAGCCAGTCATAGACCGGCGGCGGGGCGGACCCGGTCGGGGCGGCGGCGGGGTCCGGTGGCGGGGCGGGCGCGGATGGCACGGCCGGATCGACCATCGGATCGGCGGCGGTGGCGGCGGGGGGCGGCGATGCAGGCGGTGCAAGGGGCGGCGAAAGCGGCTCTTCAAAGGCGGAACCGGCCGGGGGCTGGCCGGGCTTGATGTCGATCACAACGATGCCCGGGCGAAACTCGAATGCCGCCGCATAGCAGGGGCATGAAAGCAAAAAGCGCAACTGTCCGCTTTCCGGGTCGCGCCACAGCGCCGAAACCTTGTCGCGCGGGATGCGGGCAAAGGCCTGGGTCAGATCAAAGCCGGTGACGGCATCGCCCAGTTGCAGGGCATAGCCATCGTCGGTGCGGCCCAGCCGCCAGTCGCCGGTCTGGGTCGCCTCGACCACGATTCGGGTGAAGTCCGGATGTTCGCCGCCGCGCACCAGCGCGACCTCGGCCAGGGCGGGCACGCCCGCCAGCGGCGCCAGGACAAGAAAGACAAGGCGGGCGATACGCCGGATCATGCCGCATCCTGTTTCAGCGCCCGCAGCGCCTCTTCCAGATCGCTGAAGCCGGGGCGCACCGCATGGGGCGTGTTCTGGCGGCCGACCTCGATGCAGATATTGGCCGGGTGGCGGTGCAGGTTCGCCACCAGAACCTCGCGGATAAGCTGATAAAAATGCGAGTCATCCTCGACCACCTGCTTCACCCGCGCGGCGAAAGGGCCCATCAGGCCATAGGCAAGGAACACGCCCAGAAACGTGCCCACCAGGGCCGAGCCGATCATGGCGCCCAGCACTTCGGGCGGCTGGTCGATCGAGCCCATGGTCTTGATCACGCCCAGCACGGCCGCCACGATGCCCAGGGCGGGCAGGCCGTCGGCCATGGTTTGCAGGGCATGACTGGAATGCATCGCATGGTGAAGCTGCTGCTCCATCCGCTTGTCCAGCACCTCTTCGACCTGGTGGGGATCGTCATAATTCATCGAGGCGGCGCGCAGCGTGTCGCAGATCAGTTCGACCGCGTCATGATCGTGCTGGATCTTCGGGTATTTGCCGAAGATCGTCGAATTGTCGGGGTTTTCGACATGCTCCTCCAGACCGACCGGATTGGCGCGGGCCAGCCGCACCAGCTCGAACAGCAGGCACAGAAGGTCGCGGTAATCCGAGGGTTTCCACTTGTTGCCCTTGAACACCTTGCCCACGTCCTTGAGCGTGTGCTTGACGGCGGCAAGATCGTTCGAGATCAGAAAGGCGCCCACGGCCGCGCCGCCGATCATGATCATCTCGAAAGGCAGCGCCTCGATGATCGGGGCAAGATTGCCGCCATGGATGACGTAACCGCCAAAGACCATCGCCAGGATGACGCCAATGCCAATGAAGCCGAACATCCGCTTTCCTTCGTTGCGCCGGGCCTGCACCCGCCTCCGGCGATCCTGACGCAGCCGGGTTAAGAAGCTGCCAATTCACTCTTTCGGGGCAAGCGCATTGCGGCCGGCCAATATGGCGCTGATTTCATAGGCCTTTTCCGGAGTGAGGCCCGCCATGATGGCGGCGGCCGCATCGGGGCGCATCCGGCCCAGAAATCCTGCCGCGAAGTTCGATTCCATCGCCTCGAAAACCTTGGCAGCATCCTTGGGCTTCATCGTCTCATAGACGGTCGTCAATTGGGCAAGGTCGGTTTCGGCCGCGCCATTGGCGATGGCCAGCGTCGCCTTCAGGTCGTCCTCGGCCTGCTTCAACGCCTCGAGCCGGCCCTTGATGGTCTCTTCTGCCAGGGCCAGCGCGGCGGTCTTGTCATTCACCGCCGCCTCCTGCGCTGCCAGCCGCGCCTCGCGCTCTGACAGGGCGGCGGCCAGTTCGGCGGGCGGCGGCGGGCAGGTCGCGGGGGCAGCGGCGGGCGGCGGCGTGCCGCTCAGCGCGCCTTCGGCGGCGCGGGCCAGCGAGACGCCCAACCCGTCGCCCAGCCGCAAGGCGCCCGAGGTGGCGAACATCAGGGCGATGAGGATCAGGGCGCCACGGCCCGCCCGGCGTTTCATTCCGCAGCCTCGACCGGTTCGCGCGGAGAGCGGCGGCGGACAAAGCGCAGGCGGCGATGCTCCTCCTCCTCTTCGGGCGGTTCGGTCTCGGCGCGGCGGGGCGGGGGGTCGGGAAGGTCATGCAGCGCGGCGACCATCAGTTCCAGCCGCTTGGCCAGCACATCGGCCCTTGCGGTCAGATCCTCCAGCCGCCGTTCCGACGCGCCCGCCACGCCCTGCGCCTTTTCCAGCGCCCTGGTCATGTCGTCGACCTGGGCCGACAGAACGGCGATCGCCCCGCCCATGCCGCTTTCCAGCGTGGTGAAGCGGCGCAGCCGGGCGGCCAGCACATAGCAATAGATCGCGGCCCCGACCGTCGCGGCCAGCAGAAGCGAATCGGCGATCAGCTCCATCCGCGCCCCCTAATTCACGATGAACTCGGTCACCAGAAGGTCGCGCACGCGGCCCTCTCCGGTGACGATCTGCACCCGGCGCAGCATCTGTGCCCGAAGCCGCGCCATGGCGGCGGGATCCTCAAGATCCTCGACCGCGACCGCCCGCAGATAGCTGTTCAGAACATCCAGGATGCGCGGCATCAGCGTGGCCACCTCATCGGCATAGGCCTTGGTCACCTCAAGCTGGGAAGTCAGTTTCAGGAATTTCGCGCTGGATTTCGGCCCCAGCGACACCATCACCGGCTCGACCGGGACGAAGGCGATGTCGGGCAGCGGATCGGGGGTCTTTTCGGCGTGCTTGGCCTCATCACCGCCGCCCAGGATCATGCCCGACCATGTCGCATAAAAACCCGCCCCGCCCAGCAGCAGCATCAGCACAAGGCCGATCAGCATCGGCAGTTTCGACCTCTTCTTCTTGGGTGCCTCTTCGGGCACGACAGCGGCATCCGTCACATCGGCCTCCGTTCCGGCGCTGGGGACGAAAATAGAACGGATGTCACTAACCGATTGTTAAGCGAGACCCTTCAATCCTGCGACCCAGCGGGAAGGAGTTCCGCCGGAGACGCTGCCTGTGCAGAACCTGATGTCGATATGGGCCGGGCTGGGGCTCGGCCGCCGCCTTTTCGTGCTGGGCGCCACGCTTGCGGTCTTTCTGGCCGTGCTGGCGCTGGCGCGCATGGCGGGCGGGCCGCAGATGGTGCTGCTTTACGCCGGGCTCGACGGGCGCGCCGCGGGCGAGGTGGTGGCCGCCTTGGACACGCGCGGGGTCGACTATTCAGTGCGCGGCGATTCGATCTATGTCGATGTGAACCAGCGCGACGCGCTGCGCATGGCGCTGGCCGGCGAGGGGCTGCCCAGCGCGGGCGGCGCGGGCTATGAGCTGCTTGATACCCTCTCGGGTTTCGGCACCACGAGCCAGATGTTCGACGCCGCCTATTGGCGCGCGAAAGAGGGTGAACTGGCCCGCACCATCCTGGCCATGCCCGGGGTGCGGGCGGCGCGGGTCCATATCTCGCAAGGTCCCGAAGACCCGTTCCGCCGCGGCGAGACGCCGACCGCTTCGGTCACCGTCACCACGGCCAATGGCACTTTGGCGGAAGATCAGGCCCGCGCGCTGAAACACCTGGTCGCCTCGGCCGTGTCGGGGATGAAGCCGCAGGATGTGCAGGTTATCGACACGGTGGGCGGTCTTATCGCCGCCGAGGAAGAGGCCGGTCCCATGGCCATGGGCGGCGAGGCGGCCCAGCGCGCCGAAGAGATCCGCCGCCGGGTTGAACGGCTTCTGGCGGCGCGGGTCGGCGCCAACAAGGCGGTGGTCGAGGTCTCGGTCGATCTGGTGACCGAGACCGAACAGATCACCGAGCGCAAGCTTGATCCGCAGGGGCGGGTGGCGATTTCCTCCGAGACCGAGGAGTCGAGCAAACAGGCGACCGAGCCTTCGCCCGATGTGACCGTCGCCTCGAACCTGCCGCAGGGGAATGCCGGGGCGGGGGCGGGCGGCCAGTCGCAGGCGAATGACACGCGCGAGCGGGTGAATTTCGACGTGTCGGAAACCCAGCGCGCGCTGACCCGCGCACCGGGCGGGGTCAAACGCCTGACCGTGGCGGTGCTGGTCGATGGCACGGTGACCATCGCGACCGATGGCACCCAAAGCTGGGCGCCGCGCAGCGCGGCCGAGCTGACCGACCTGCATGATCTGGTCGCCGCCGCCGTGGGCTTTGACCAGGCCCGGGGCGATGTTCTGACGCTGAAATCGCTGGAATTCTCGCCCCTGCCGGTCGAGGGCACCGAGGCGGCCTCAAGCCTGATCCCGGCGATCGGCCCGATCGAGGTGATGGCGGTGATCCAGATCGCGGCGCTGGTGCTTGTGGCGCTGATCCTGGGCCTGTTCGTGGTGCGGCCGATCTTTGCTTCGGCCCGGGCCGGGGCTGCCGCCGCATTGCCGCCCGCTGCCGCGCCCCTTGCCCTGCCCGGCGCCGCCGCCGCAGGCGAGGCGCTGACCGGAGAGATCGACACCGGCTTTGCCCTGCCCGACCTGCCGATGGTCGATTTCATGGCCGCTGATGCTGACGGCGGCGTCGAACAGGAAGATCCCGCCACCCGCCTGCGCCGCCTGATCGAGGAGCGCCAGGCCGAGACGATCGAGATCCTGCGCGGCTGGCTGGAGCCCGAAGAGGAGCGCGCCTGATGCCAATGCCCAAGCTCGAGGTGTTTGAACCCGATGGCCGCCGCAAGCAGAACTCGACCCTGGTCACAACCGAGATCGGCGCCATCGAAGAGGCCAAGCTTGCCGCCTATGAACAGGGCTACAAGGCCGGTTGGGACGACGCGGCCTCGGCGCAATCCGACGATCAGACCCGCATCGGCGCCGATCTGGCCCATAGTCTTCAGGCCTTGTCCTTCACCTATCAGGAAGCACGGGCCCATATCCTCAAGGCGCTGGAGCCGCTTCTGACCGAGATGGCGAACCGTCTTCTGCCCGATATGGCGCGCGAGACGCTGGCGCCCCTGGTGCTGGAGCAGGTCATGCCCATGGCCGAGGATCTGGCCGACCATCCGGTGACGCTTGTCCTGAACCCGGCGGTGCGCGGCCCGGTCGAGGGGCTGGTCGCCCAGGCGACCGGCCTGCCGCTGACCCTGGAGGAGGAACCCAGCCTGCCGGAAGGCCAGGTCTATCTGCGCATGGGCGGGGCCGAGGCCAAGGTCGACCTGACCCGTGTCACGCAAGAGGTTTCCGCCGCCGTGCGCGATTTCTTCAGTCTGGCCCAGGAGGGGCCGCCCCATGGATGACCTGACCGAGAAAAGCCCCTTCGCCCAGGTTCCGATCGAGATCACCATCTCGGTCGGCCGCGCCCGGCCTTTGGTGAAAGACCTGCTGCGCCTGTCGCGCGACGCGATCCTGCCATTGGACCGGCGGGTGGACGACCCGGTCGAGCTGTATGTCGGCGACCGGCTGATCGCGCGCGGCGAGCTGACCGAAATCGAGGGCGATACGCCGGGCCAGCTTGGCGTGCGGCTGACCGAGGTCGCCAATCTCAAGGGCGGGCTTTAGGGGGCGGTCTTGCGCAGGACCCTGATCCTTGCCGCATTCCTGGCCGTGATCCTGGCCCATCCCGCCGCCGCGCAGGAGGTGACGCTGGATCTGGGCCCGGGCGACAGCCTGGCCGCGCGGTCGGTGCAGCTTCTGGCGCTGATCACCGTCCTGTCGGTGGTGCCGGGCCTGGCGGTCATGGTGACCTGCTTTCCCTTCATCGTCACCGTCCTGTCGATCCTGCGCCAGGGCATCGGTCTGCAACAGGCGCCGCCCAATATGCTGATCATCAGCCTTGCCCTGTTCCTGACCTGGTATGTCATGGACCCGGTCTTCACCGAGGCCTGGGTCAAGGGCGTCCAGCCCTTTACCGAAAACCGGCTGACCATCACCCAGGCCTTCCTTGAGGCGGCACAGCCCTTTCGCCATTTCATGGCGGCGCGGATCGACCCCGACACCTTCGCCAATCTTGACGCGCTGCGCCCGCGCGCGCCGTCGGCCATGGTCGATGCGCCGCTGTCGCTCCTCGTTCCCTCGTTCCTGTTGTCGGAAATCCAGCGCGCCTTCGAGATCGGCTTTCTGGTCTTCCTGCCCTTCCTGATCATCGACCTCGTGGTCTCGGCCATCCTGATGTCGATGGGCATGATGATGGTGCCGCCCGCCGTGGTCTCGCTGCCCTTCAAGCTGGCCTTCTTCGTCGTGGCCGACGGGTGGAGCCTGCTGGCCTCGGCACTGGTGCGCAGCTATACGCAATAGGCCCTAACGCAGCCTTTTGCCCTGGGCGTCGAAGCGGAAGATCCGCGCCGGATCGGGGGTCAGCCGCAGCGCCTGGCCAAAGGCGAAATCGCGCTCGCCGAACAGGCGCAACGTCACCAGGCCATGCGGTTCGCTGCGCAGATAGACCAGCGTCTCGCCGCCCAGCTTCTCGACATGGCTGACCTCGCCCGCGATCGGCCCCTCGGGCGTGACGGTCAGGTGCTCGGGTCTGATCCCCAAAGTCTCGGCCCCATCGCCCAGGGCCGCGCCTTTCAGGAAATTCATCTGCGGGCTGCCGATGAACCCCGCGACAAAGACATTGGCCGGGTCGTTGTACAGATCCATCGGCCGCCCGACCTGTTCCACCTGCCCGGCGCGCAGAACCACGATCTTGTCGGCCAGGGTCATCGCCTCGACCTGGTCATGGGTGACATAGATCATCGTCGCGCCCAGATCGCGATGCAGCTTGGCGATCTCGATCCGCGTCGCCACCCGCAGCGCGGCGTCAAGATTGGACAAGGGCTCGTCGAACAGGAACAGCTTCGGGGTCCGCACGATGGCCCGCCCGATTGCCACCCGCTGCCTTTGCCCGCCCGACAATTCCGCCGGCCGCCGGTCCATCAGCTTTTCCAGCGCCAGCATCCCCGCCGCCCGGTCGGTCGCGGCGCGGATCTCGGCCTTGGCGACCCCGGCCTGTTTCAGCGCCAGGCCCATATTGTCGCGCACGGTCAGATGCGGGTAGAGCGCATAGCTCTGGAACACCATCGCCAGTTCGCGCTTTGCGGGTGCCACTTCGTTGACCCGCGCTCCATCCAGCAGGATGTCGCCGTCCGAGGCATCCTCAAGCCCGGCGATGATGCGCAGAAGCGTTGATTTCCCGCAGCCAGAGGGCCCGACAAAGACGCAGAATTCGCCGTCTTCGACCCGCAGGTCGACGCCCTTGATCACCTCGGTCACGCCAAAGCGCTTGGTGATGCCTTTCAGTTCCAGTGCGCCCATCTGTCCCTCACAGTCTGACCGGATGGCCCGAACGGACCGATTCGTCCGCCGCAAGGCAGACCGCAAGCGACCGCACCGCATCTTCCATATGCCGCGTGAGGTCGATGTCTTCATTGATCGCGCGGGCCATATAGGCCTGCTCGCGCTCGCACAGCTCCTGATGGCCCGGCTCGTCGGTCATGTTCAGATCCTCATCCGGCTGACCGACCCGGTGAACCCGCAGCAGCGAGGTCTTGGTATGGGTGTCGTGATCGTCCGACTTGGCGTTTTCCGGCATCCGGATCGAGACGGCCCCCTTCGGCGACACCACATCCTTCACGAAAAACGCGGTATCCGACATCATCGGCCCCCAGCCGGCCTCATACCAGCCGACCGAGCCATCGGCGAAAACCACCTGGAAATGGCCGTAATTGTACATGTCCGGCGGGATCTCGTCCGACAGCCGCAACCCCATGCCGCGCACCTCGACCGGGGCGGCATCGGTGATCTGGCACATCACGTCGACATAATGCACGCCGCAATCGACGATGGGCGATGTTGTCTGCATCAACTGCTTGTGCGTCTCCCAGGTCGGGCCGGAAGATTGCTGGTTCAGGTTCAGGCGAAAGACATAGGGCCCGCCCAAGGCGCGCGCCTCGGCGATCAGGCGCATCCAGCTGGGATGGTGGCGCAGGATATAACCGACCACCAGCTTGCGGCCATTCGCCTTGGCGCAATCGACCACCCGCCGCGCCTCGGACACGCTCATCGCCAGCGGCTTTTCGACAAAGACATGCGCCCCCGCCTCAAGCGCCGCCACGGCATAATCGGCATGAGAATCCGTATAAGTCGCCACGCAGACCAGATCGGGTTTCAGCCGGTTCAGGGCCTCGTGAAAGTCCGGCGTGATGGCATAGCCCGCCAGCGCCGGGTCCAGCCGCGGGGTCGAGCGGTTGACCAGACCCAGCAGGTCAAAGCCGGGATTGCGGTGATAGGCCAGCGCATGGCTGCGGCCCATATTGCCAAGCCCGGCAACAAGGGTACGGATCATTTCACGGCTCCTGCGGTGATGCCGCGGATCAATTGCCGCGAGAAGATCAGGTACAGAACCAGCACCGGAAGGATCGCCAGCGACAGCGCCGCCAGCACCGCGTTCCAGTTGGTCACGAATTGCCCGATGAAGACTTGCGCCCCCAGCGTGACAGTCTTGGTATGCTCGGCCGGGGCCAGGATCAGCGGGAACCACAGGTCGTTCCAGATCGGGATCATGGTGAAGACGGCCACGGTCGCCATGGCCGGGCGCACCAGCGGCAGCACCAGCCGGAAGAAGATGGCATATTCGCTCAGCCCGTCGATCCGCCCGGCATTCTTCAGATCATCCGAGACGCCCTTCATGAATTCGGACAGGATGAAGATCGACAGCGGCAGGCCCTGCGCGGTGTAGACCAGGATCAGCGCGGTCAGCGTGTTGACCAGCCCGCCTGTCACCATGATCTGCAGGATGGCCACCGTGCCCAGCCGGATCGGGATCATGATGCCCAGCGCCAGGTAAAGCCCCATCAGGCTGTTGCCGCGAAAGCGGTATTCCGACAGGGCAAAGGCCGCCATGGCGCCAAACAGCAGAACACAGAACAGGCTGGCGCAGGTCACCACCATGGAGTTCTGGAAATACAGCAGGAAATCGCCCTGCTTCATCACGGTCTGATAGCCGATCAGATCGAAACTTTCCGGCCCCGGCAGCGCCAGCGGGTCGGCGAAAATCGCCTTGCGGCTTTTGAAGCTGTTGATGACGATCACGAAGACCGGGAACAGCGCGATCAGCGTATAGGCGATCAGCACGGCATGGGCGGCGATGCTGCGGCCAAGATGGGAACGGGCGCGGGCCATCAGAACTGATACCTCCGAAGCCGGGTCTGGATGCCGAACAGATACAGGCACACGCCGACCAGAATGATGCCGAACATGGCCCCCGCAATGGCCGAGCCCATATAGGGATCGCCGATCTGCAACTGGAAGCCAAAGAAGGTGCGGTACAGGAACGTCCCCAGGATATCGGTCGAGAAATCCGGTCCCGCCAGCGCGCCCTGGGCGACGTAGATCAGGTCGAAGGCGTTGAAATTGCCGACAAAGGTCAGGATCGAGATGATGCCGATGGCGGGCAGGATCAGCGGCAGCTTGATCTTCCAGAATTGCGACCAGCCGGTGACCCCGTCCATCTCGGCCGCTTCCAGCACCTCATCGGGAATGCTCAGCAGGGCGGCATAGATCAGCATCATCGGAATGCCGACGAATTGCCAGACCGACACCAGCGCCAGCGCGGTCAGGGCATATTCCTCCTTGCCCAGCCAGGGCGCGAACAGGAATTTCAGCCCCACCGCGTCCAGCATTCCCGGTGCGATGCCCCAGATCGGCGACAGGATCAGCTTCCAGACGAAGCCGACGATGACGAAGCTCAGGATGGTGGGGATGAAGATCGCCGTCCGGTAAAACGCCGCCATCCGCAGCTTGGGCGAAGACAGCAAGGCGGCCAGCGCGATGCCGATGGGGTTCTGCACGATCATATGGATCACGAAGAACCAGAAATTGTTGCCCAGGGCGTTCCAGAAGGCGTCCGACCACAGGGCCTCACCGAACAGCCGGGTGAAATTCGCAAGCCCGACAAAGACCCTCGTTCCGGCCGCATCCTCGTTGAACAGGCTCTGCGCCAGCGTCCCGAACAGGGGCAGGATCATCAGCGCGGTATAGACCGCCACGGCAGGTGCCAGAAACACCGCGATATGCCAGCGCACCGGCCGACCCTGCGCCATCCCTTTGCCCCCCTTCTCGTGTTCTCAAAAATCCCGCAGGGGGTCCGGGGGGCGCGAAGCCCCCCGGCCCGTGCTTTCAGCCCGCGCTTACTTCTGCGGATCGTACCAGCTTGCCAGGCCTTCCTGCAGCCGCTTGCCCGCATCTTCGGGCGTCTCGGTGCCCTTGATCACGTTGGCGCTGGCATTCCAGGTCTCGTTTTCCAGGTTCGGCGTGCCGCGCGACAGGATCTGATAGGTCGAGCGGATCGTCGGCTGGCACTTCTCGCGCCAGGACACGAATTCCTGGGCCAGCGGGTCCTCCATCTTCACCGGGGTCGAGTTCAGGCTGAAGAAGCCCGGCAGCGCATTGGCATACATGGTGGCAAACTCGGGGCTGCCCACCCATTCCAGGAAGGTCTTTGCCGCTTCGGCATTGGGCGAGGCGGCGTTCATGCCGATGGCGATGTCGGTATGGTCCGAGATATAGCAGGTGTCGCCCGCGGCGGGCACCGGCGGGGCAAAGGCGCCCATCTTGAACCCGGCCTGGGTGTTGAAGCCCGCGATTTCCCACGACCCGGCGGGATAGATCGCCGCGCGGCCCAGGGTGAACAGGTTCTGGCTGTCCGGGTAGGTCTGCGCCTCGAACCCGTCGCCCAGATAATCCTTCCACTTGGCCAGCTCGCGGTAAGGCTGGACCCAGGCGTCGTCGGTCAGCTTTTCCTTGCCCGCGATCAGCGCCAGACGGCCCTCTTCACCCTTCCAGTAGTTCGGCCCGATGTTCTGATAGCCCATCGTGGCGGCTTCCCACTGGTCATTGGTGCCCATGGCCATCGGGATATAGGTGCCATCCGCCTTGATCTTGTCGAGCACGGCGTAGAATTCGTCCATCGTCGCGGGCGGGGTCAGACCCAGCGCGTCGAAGGCATCCTTGTTGTAGATGAAGCCGTGGATCACGCTGGCCATCGGCACGCAGAACGTGGCCGCGCCGTCATCGGTCTGCCAGGCCGATTTCGCCACCGACGAGAAATTCTTCATCGATTCAAGGCTGGTCAGATCGGCCAGATAGCCCTTCTTGTACAGGTCCAGCGAGGCGTCGAAGGGGCGGCAGGTGATCAGGTCGCCCGCCGACCCGGCCTCGAGCTTGGAGTTCAGCGAGGCATTGTATTCGGTCGGCGCCGAGGGGGCGAAAACCACCTTGATGTCGGGATGCTGCGCCTCGAAGGCCGGAATGATCGTGTCCTGCCAGATGGCCAGGTCGTCATTGCGCCAGCTTTCAATGGTCAGCGTGGTTTCGGCCAGCGCCGGGCCGGCCAGAAGCGTGCTGGTCAAAAGCGCCAAGCGGATCGGTTTCGTCATCGTCAACTCCCTGCTGTCTGGGCCTGTTCCCGGCCCGGTTGGGTCTTCAGTCCATCAGCGGGGCAAGATGCCCCGCCGTCCGTCGCAAATCTTCTGCCGCCTCTGCGGCGCTGCGCCCGCGCGCGACCAGGATGGCGGGTTTCACCGCGCCCTCGGTCGCCTCCAAAGCGGCTCTGGCATGGCCGAAATCGCGGCCCGACAGCGCCTGCACGATGGCCGCCGCGCGGTCGCGCAGCTTGGCATTGTCGGCCACAAGATTGACCATGAACCCGTCATGCACATGGCCCAGGCCCAGGCCCAGCAGCACCGAAATCAGGTTCAGCGCCACTTTCTGCGCCGTGGCGGCGCCCAGCCGCGTCGAACCGGCAACCACTTCGGCCCCGGTCTCCAGCAGCACGGCGATATCGGCATCTTTCAGCAGCGCCGAACCGGCGACATTGGCGATGCCGATCACCGTGGTCCCCGCCGCCCGGGCCAGCCGCGCCACTTCGACCGTATAGGGCGTCCCGCCCGAGGCGGAGACACAGATCACCGCGTCGCCCCGGCCCAGTCCGGCCCGGGCGAAATCCGCAGTGGCCAGCGCCGGATCGTCCTCGACCGCGCCTTGCATATGCAGCAGGGCGGCGGCGCCGCCCGCGAACAGCATCGGGGTGCGCTCGGGCGGGATGCCGAAGGTGCCTGCCAGTTCCAGGCAATCCGACAGGGCCATCACCCCCGAAGACCCCGCCCCGGCATAGGCCAGCTTGCCGCCGCCGCGCAGCGCCTCGGTCGCTGCCGCAGCGGCGCGTTCCAGGGCCGGAAGGGCGGGCAAAAGACAGGCCAAAGACGCCGTCTGCGCCGCCAGAAGCCGCGACAAGGCCTCGGCGGCCGGAACCCGGTGCAGCCCGTCCGCAGACGGATGACGCGCTTCGGTAGAGCGTTCGGCCATGTGATTCCCCCTTGTGGTCAGATAATGCCAAAATAATACCACCTGTAAAGCCTCTTGTGCAGAAACGCCGAATCCGGCTAGATTCGCAAGGAATTGGCAATACCACTTCCAAATTGGTATTATCATGGTATCTTCCATGGCCAGATCGGCGCGGGGGTGCGGCATGGCGGCTTTCTTTGGCAGGACGGGTGGGTCTGCCCGCTTTCGGGCGGGGCGCGCAGCATGACCTTGCCTTTCGATCCCGGCGATTTCGCAGATCCCGGCGCAGGCCCGCTTTACCTGCAACTTCAGCGCCGGATCGCCGACAGCATCCAGGCCGCGCGGCTTGCGCCCGGTGACAGCCTGCCACCCGAACGTGACCTTGCCGCCATGACCGGGCTGTCGCGCGTCACCGTGCGCAAGGCGATCCAGGCGCTGGTCTCGGCTGGGCAGTTGGTGCAGCGGCGCGGCTCTGGCACATTCGTCGCCCCGCGGGTTGAACGGCTGGAACAGGCGCTCTCGCTTCTGACCTCTTTCACCGAAGACATGGCCCGGCGCGGCCGCACGGTCGATTCGATCTGGCTTTCGCGCCGGATCGACGCGCCCGCGCCCGAGGAAAGCATGGCGCTGGGCCTTGGCCCCGGCGCGCGGGTGGCGCGGCTGGAACGGGTGCGCCGGTCCGATGGCGTGCCCCTGGCGATCGAGCGCGCGGCCCTGCCGCTGTCGGCCCTGCCCGACCCCGAAGCCGTGGAGACCAGTCTCTATGACGTGCTTCAGCGCAACGGCCACCGCCCGGTCCGGGCGGTCCAGCGCATCTCGGCCGCCAATCTTTCGCCGCGCGACGCAGAACATCTGGGCGTCGCTTCGGGCGCCGCCGGTCTGCGGATCGAGCGGATCGGCTATCTGCCCGATGGCCGTGTCGTCGAATACACCCGTTCGCTCTATCGCGGCGATGCCTATGACTTCGCCGTCGAACTGAAACTTGCCCCCGAAGGAGGCCCGGCATGACCTCGCATATGCAACGTGAAGTGGCAGAAATTCCCGAAGCTGCGGCGCGCTTTCTGCGCGACAGTGCTGCCGATGTCGAAAAAGCGGCTCTGACACTGCGGAATCTTGATCCCGCGCTGGTCGTCACGGTGGCGCGCGGTTCGTCCGACCATGCCGCGACCTATCTGAAATATGCGGTCGAACTGCTGGCCGGCATTCCCGTCGCCTCGGTCGGCCCCTCGGTCGCCTCGGTCTATGGCCGTCCGCTGCGCCTTCAGGGCGCGGCCTGCCTGGGCATTTCGCAATCCGGCCGCAGCCCCGACATTGTCGAGATGATGCGCGCGGCAGGGGCGGGCGGCGCGGCGACGGTGGCGATCACCAACTTCGCCGACAGCCCGATGGCGCAGGCCAGCGCGCATTGCCTGCCCTTGCGCGCGGGGACCGAACAAAGCGTCGCCGCGACCAAGACCTTCGTGACCTCGGTTCTGGCGGGCCTGGCCCTTCTTGCTGCCTGGCAGCAGGACAAGGCCCTGACCGCCGCCCTGCAAGACCTGCCCCGCGCCTTTGATCAGGCGCTGCGCCTTGACTGGTCGCCCCTGTCCGACCGGCTGTCGCGCGCCGGTCAGGCCTATGTTCTGGGCCGCGGCCCGGCCTTCGCCATCGCCAGCGAGGCAGCGCTCAAGCTGAAAGAGGTTTGCGGCCTTCATGCCGAACCCTTTTCGGCGGCCGAGGTCCTGCATGGCCCTGCGGCGATCGTCCAGGCGCATTTCCCGGTCTTCGCGCTGGGTGTGCAGGATGCGGCCCTGCCCCATGTCGTCGCCACGGCGGAACGTCTGGCGGGGCAGGGGGCCGATGTCTTCCTGACCGGGGCCGATGCCAGGGGCGCGGTGACCCTGCCCTCGGTCGCCGATCTGCATCCGCTGGTTGCGCCGCTGGTCGCCAGCGTCTCGTTCTACGCCTTCGCCGAGGGCCTGTCGCGCCGCCGTGGCTTTGACCCCGACACCCCGCCGCATCTGCGCAAGGTCACGGAGACCGTCTGATGGCCGTCACCTATGCCGGGGCGCAGGTCTTTGACGGCACGGCGCTGCGGCCGGGCGGGCTGACGGTCGAGGCCGGAAAGATCGTCGATTCCGCAGGAACAGAGACGATTCCGCTGGGCGGCGGCTATCTTCTGCCCGGCCTTCTCGACTTGCAGGTGAATGGCGCGGGCGGCTGGATGATCTCGGGCGCCACGACGGCGCAGGATCTGAACGGCTTCTGCGACATCCATGCAAGGCTGGGCGCGACCGGCGTCCTGCCGACCCTGATCACCGATACCGCCCAGGCCACCGCCGCGCTGATTGCGGCAGGGGCGGCCTGCCGCCATCCCGGCTTTCTGGGCCTGCATCTGGAAGGCCCGCATCTCGACCCGCGGCGCAAGGGCGCGCATGATCCCGCTCTGATCCGCCCGATGGACGAAGACGATCTGAACAGGCTCTGCGCTGCCCGAAAACGCCTGCCCGCGCTGCTGATCACCCTCGCCCCTGCCTCGGTCACGCCCGACCAGATTTCGCGTCTGGCGGCGGCGGGGGTGATCGTGGCCCTGGGCCACAGCGATTGCAGCCATGACGAGGCCGCCGCCGCCTTCGCCGCCGGGGCGCGGGCGGTGACCCATCTGTTCAACGCCATGAGCCAGCTTGGCAACCGCGAGCCGGGTCTGGCCGGGGCGGCGATGACGCAGCAGGTGCAATGCGGGCTGATCGCCGACGGGCTGCATGTCCATCCGGCGGCGATGCGGATCGCGCTGGCTGCCAGCGACGGCCTTTATCTGGTCAGCGACGCGATGGCCCCGGCGGGCAGTGATATCACCGAATTCATGCTGGGCGGGCGGCGCATCCTGCGGCGCGACGGGCGGCTGACCCTGGCCGATGGCACGCTGGCCGGGGCCGACCTGACCCTGCCGCAGGCCATCGCCAATCTGGTCCGGCTTTGCGGCGTGGCGCCCGAGACCGCCTTCGCCATGGCGACCGCGCGTCCGGCCGCGCTTCTGGGCCGCGACGATCTGGGCCATCTCCGCCCGGGCGCCCGGGCGGATTTCGTGCATCTGGGGCCAGACCTTTCCCTGCGCGGCGTGTGGCGCGGCGGGGAAAGGCTGGTCTGAGGCCTCAGTTCGGCGTGGCGGGGGCCGGGGTGGCCGCGGCCTGCGCCTGGGCGCGGCGGGTCATTTCCTGGCGGTACAGCGCCATGAAATCCACCTGATCCACGTTCAAGGGCGGGAAGCCGCCATCGCGGGTCACATCGCTGATGATGCGGCGCACGAAGGGGAACAGGATGCGCGGGCATTCGATCAGCAGGAAGGGGTGAAGCTGCGCTTCCGGGATGCCCTCGACATGGAAGGTCCCGCCATATTCCAGCTCCAGCAGGAACAGGATCTCGCTGTTCACCTTGTTCTTCGAGGTGACCTTGAACTTCATCACGATGTCATACTGGTGCTCGGCCGCGCGCTTGCGCGCATCCAGGCTGACCGCGACTTCGATATCGGGCTGGACGTCGCCCCCGGCCAGACCCTTGCGGGCGACCATGTTCTCAAAGCTCATGTCGCGGACATATTGCGCCAGGACCTGCATCCTAACCTGCGGCGCGGCGGGCGATGGGGCGCCGTTCGGCGCGGCGACGTCTTCCGTCATGATACCTCCTCGGGGGCCTGTGCGGCCCGAATGACCTGAGGGTTGCCTAGCAGAGGGGCCGGGCGCGCTCAATGCCATAGGGGTTTTAATGCCGATGACCCTCGTCCCGGGTCCAGCCCGAAGTGCCCTGGGGCCGCCCGATGCCACGCGGGGTTTCCGGCGGCACTTCCTGCCAGTCGCCGTCGATCACATCGCCTTGGCCGCCCGGTCGGGCCGTGCCGGCGCCCCGCGCCACCACCACGGCACGGGCCAGAAGCGCGCGGGCCAGGACGTGCTGCACTGGCGGCAGCAGCAGCAGCAGGCCCAGGGCATCGGTCAGAAACCCGGGCAGGATCAGCAGCACCCCCGCCAGCATCCCGAAGGCGCCGCCCGCAAGCTCGGCCCCGGGCTGGCGCAGCGCCGACAGGCCCTGACGCAGCTTCATGGCGCCGCGTGCGGCAGTCAGCCGCATCACCAGAACGCCCAGAACCCCGCTCAAAAGCACCCAGGCCAGCGTGGCCCAGACCCCGATCTGCCCGCCAATCGCGACGAAAAGCGCGATTTCCACCAGGGGCCAGGCCAGAAACGCCAGGATCAACCACATTTCACTTATCCTTTGCCTGCAAGATGGGCCCCAAGGTTTACTTGACCCCGCCCCGCCCCTACATAGGGACCAACCCCCCGGCCTCAAGCCGGGCCTTCCTATTCCTTCGGAGTTTGCCCGTGAATTCCTCGCTGATCCAACTTCTTGTTCTCGCCGGGATCGCGGTCTTCCTGATCCTGAAACTCCGCTCGGTTCTGGGCACGCGCGACGGCTTTGAAAAGCCCCCCATCCCGCTTGAGGATGTGCGCCCCCAGGTCAAGCGCGATTTCGAGGTGATCGAGGGCGGCCCCGACCGCGACATCACCGATCATGTCCCCGACGGCTCCTCCTCGGCCAAGGCTTTGGCCGCGATGAAACTGGCCGAACCCTCGTTCAGCGTCAGCCCCTTCCTGGCCGGTGCCCGCCAGGCCTATGAGATGATCCTCATGGCCTTCGAGCGCGGCGATATCGATCCGGTCCGCCCCTTCCTTGCCGATGAGGTCGAGGCGAGCTTTACCGAAGTCATCGAACAGCGCGCCCGCGACGGTCTGACCATCGAGGCGAATTTCGTCGGCCTCAAGGAAATGGCGCTGCAAGAGGCGACCTTCGACCGCAATTCCGGCTTTGCCGAAATCACCGTGCGTTTCGTGGGCGAGCTGACCCAGGTCGTCCGCAACAAGGCGGGCGAGGTGGTCGAGGGCGACACCAAGTCGATCAAGCGCCAGCGCGACGTCTGGACTTTCGCCCGCCGGATGGGGGTCGACGATCCGAACTGGCAGCTTGTGGCGACGGGCGACTGACGCCTTGCCATGGGCCTGCCCCTTCGCCGCCTTGCCCTGTTTCTGGCGCTGATGGCGGCGCCAATGGCCCGGGCGCAGGTCGTCGATTTCGAACAGCTCGCCGGGTGGCGCGAGGATGGTCAGGCCGCCGCACTGGCGGCCTTTCTTGTCACCTGCGACCAGTTGCAGGCCCCGGAATGGGGCCCGCTTTGCGCGCTTGCCGCCGATGTGCCGCAGGATGACGCCTCGGCCCGCGCCTTTTTCGAGATCTTCTTCAAGCCCGTCATCGTCGGCACGCCGCCCGCGCTGTTCACCGGCTATTACGAGCCGGAACTGAACGGCTCTCCGGTCCGCACCGCGCGTTATGCCTGGCCGATCTATCGCCGCCCGCCCGAATTGCAGGATGGCGCGGTCTGGCATTCCCGCTCGGTGATCGAAAGCGGCATCCTGCAAGGCCGGGGCCTGGAAATCGCCTGGATCGACGACCCGGTCGAGGTGTTCTTTCTGCATATCCAGGGCTCGGGCCGCATCCGCATGACCGATGGTCGCGTGATCCGCGTGGGTTATGCCGGCAAGAATGGCCATCCCTACCGCTCGGTCGGGCAGGAACTGGTCCGGCGCGGCCTCATGTCGGTGCATGAGGTCTCGGCCGGGGCGATCCGCGCCTGGGTGCGGCGCAATCCCGGCCTGGGCGAAGATCTGCTGAACGCCAACCCCTCTTATGTCTTTTTCCGCAAGCTGGCCGACCTGCCCGCCGACAAGGGGCCGATCGGGGCCATGGGCCGCTCGATCACGCCGCTGCGTTCGCTGGCGGTTGACCCCGCCTTCACCCCCCTTGGCGCGCCGGTCTGGATCGAGAAAGAGGGCCGGGTGCCGATGAACCGGCTGATGGTGGCGCAGGATACCGGCGGCGCGATCAAGGGCGCGCAGCGGGCCGATATCTTCTATGGCTTCGGCGATGCGGCGGGCGATGCGGCGGGCGAGGTCAAGGATGGCGGGCGGATGGTCATCCTGATGCCCATCGACCGCGCCTATGCCTTGGCCTCGGACCTTTAGTCCCGATGCGTCGCCGCCGCCTGACCTCGGACGAGGCCGATCTCTGGAATGCGGTCGCGCGCAGCATCACGCCGATGCACAATCGCCACCTGCCGCTGCCCGAAGCGGCCGAGGCGGCGAAACCTGCCGCCGAGCCGGTGAAACAGCCTGCACAGAGCCGCATTCCGGCCTTCCGGCTGGGTGAAAAAGCCGCCCCACCCCCCGCCGCGCCCGCGCCCGCGCCCGACAGCCTGCGCATGGATGCCCGCACCCATCAGAAGATGACGCGCGGCAAACTTGCGCCCGAGGCGCGGATCGATCTGCATGGCATGACGCTGGCCGAGGCGCATCCCGAACTGATCCGCTTCATCCTGAACGCCCAAAGCGACGGGCTGCGGCTGGTGCTGGTGATCACCGGCAAGGGCAAGGGCGTGGCCGATCCGGTGCCGCGCCCCATCGGCGCGCTGCGCCATCAGGTGCCGCATTGGCTGCGCCTGCCGCCCCTGGCGCTTTCGGTCCAGCAGGTCGCCGAGGCGCATCTGAAACATGGCGGCAGCGGCGCCTTCTACGTCTATCTGCGGCGCCGTTAGGGCCTAGTTCTGCGTCGCCAGCCCCTCGACCGGGGCCAGGATGATGCCGGTCGCATTGCGCACCGTCAGCACCACCCCCGGCAACAGCCCGACCCGCGCCGCCGCCTCGGCCCGGAAGGCCGCGTCGATATTGGCGATGCCGCCCAGAAGCTGGATCAGCGCCGGGGAATTGCCCAGGTTGAAATGCCCGCCATCGACGCTGAAGGCCGAGGTGTCCAGATAGGTCACGTCCAGATCGGAAATCGGCGTCAGGTTCTTGAGATTGCCCAGCCGGTCCGGCGCGCCCGACAGCTTGGACGAGATGTTCAGAACTGTGTCCCGCGTATTGCCGAAGATGATGAAGGGATCGGGCAGCTTGCCGATTGCGCGGGCCTGGGCGCGGAACAGATCCACATCCAGATCGGGCGACAGCAGCACCACGCCGCCGAGATGGCGGATCACCTGATGATCCCTGGACAGATAGACCTGCCGCAACGATTCCATGGTCAGCGCCCCGCCCATCGAATGCGCCACGATGATGATCCGGTTCGCCCCCGCCATCGCCACCTGGTTCAGCAGGTCCTCCAACCCGTCGCGGGCGAAGAGCGCCGAATCGCGGTCATAGACATAGCCCAGGGCCGAGCCGCGGCTGGGCCAGGAATAATGCACCGCCACGCCCGGCACTTTCAGGTCGGTATGCATCTGCGCCACGCGATAGACGCTTTCGGCCATGGTGTTGTTGAAGCCATGGACATAGACCACTACGTCGCGCTGTTTGCGGATATCCATCGCCCCGCGCAGCGCCTTGCGGAAATCCTCGGGCCGCTCATACACCGTTTCGGCATAGGTCAGGAATTCCTTGTCCGGGTCGGCGCGGCGGGCATTTGCCGGCCAGTTCACCTCGCCCACCTTGCGGTCGGGCGGCACGCGCACATCGACGCGCAGGAAGGTCGCGGCATCCGAGCGGCCATAGCCAAAGCCCGTCGCCCCCTCCGCCTTCTTGCGCGAGGTGCCCACGAAAACCACTTCGCGCACGCCCGTCGCGGCGGCGGCAGCCGCCTTCTCCGGTGGCATCTGGTCAACCATCACGAACTCGCCCCGGGGCGAACAGGCAACCAGCAGCAGGATCAGCAAGGGGGCAAGGAGATGGCGCATCATCCGCACATCAATGCGGCGGCGCAGCGCGCGGTCAAGCCATGACCGCGGGATGGCTGGCGCGTTTTCGCCGTGACCTACACGTCCCGGACACATATCACTCTCCTGTCACGGCCATGACCCGGAAAAGGAGACCCAGATGACCCAACCCCTTGGCGGCCAAAGCGCCCTTGTCACCGGCGGCGCGGGCGGCATAGGCTTGGCCACCTGCCGCGCGCTGGCCGCGCTGGGCGCGCGCGTCACCTTCACCGCCCGTAGCGCCGCCAGCCTTGACGCCGCTCAGACGGAACTGGCGGGCATCGCCACCGGCGTGCTCTGCGACATCACCGACCGAGGGGCGCTGGCGGCGCTGGCGGGGCGGGGCTTCGACATCCTGATCAACAATGCCGCCACGGTCGAACCCATCGGCCGCATCACCGACCTGACGGTCGAGGCGTTTTCCGCCAGCATAGAGACGAATCTGACCGCGCAGTTCAACGCGATCCGCCTCTGCCTGCCCGCCATGCTGGCGCGCGGGCGCGGCACGGTGGTCAATGTCTCCTCCGGCGCCGCACATCGTCCGCAAGAGGGCTGGTCGGCCTATTGCGCGGGCAAGGCGGGGCTGGCGATGCTGACCCGCTCGCTGCATCTGGAATATGGCGATCAGGGCATCCGCGCCTTTGGCCTTGCCCCCGGCGTGGTCGATACCGCGATGCAGGGCGTCATCCGTGCCTCGGGGATCAACCCGGTCTCGCAACTGCCGCGCGCCTCTCTCGCGCCCGCAGACCAACCCGGCCAGGCCCTTGCCTGGCTGTGCACCGCCGCCGCCGATCCGCTGATCGGCCAGGAGCTGGACATCCGCGATCCCGCCTTGCGCGCCGCCGCCGGTCTTCCGCCCTTGGCCTGACCCCGGCACCCCGCTAACCTGCCCGTGACCAGCACAAGGGAACCGCGATGAAATTTCTCCGCTACGGCGATATCGGCCGGGAAAAGCCCGGCCTTCTGCACAGGGACGGCACGATCCGCGACCTTTCCGGGGTGATCCCGGATCTCGCGGGCGAGGTGCTGACCCGCCTGTCCGGCCTGCCCGACCCGGACAGCCTGCCGGTCGTCGCGGGCAAGCCCCGTCTCGGCCCCTGCGTCGCCGGCACTGGCAAGTTCATCTGCATCGGCCTCAACTACTCCGACCATGCGGCGGAAACCGGCTCCAAGGTCCCGCCCGAGCCGATCATCTTCATGAAGGCCACGTCCGCCATCTGCGGCCCGGATGACCCGATCCTGATCCCGCGCGGCAGCGTCAAGACCGATTGGGAGGTCGAGCTGGGCGTCGTCATCGGCAAGCCCGCGAAATATGTGACCGAAGCCCAGGCCCCCGCTCATATCGCCGGTTTCTGCGTGATCAACGATGTCTCGGAACGCGCCTTCCAGACCGAACGCTCGGGCCAATGGACCAAGGGCAAAAGCTGCGACAATTTCGGCCAGACCGGCCCCTGGCTGGTGACGCCGGACGAGGTGGCCGATCCGCAGGACCTCAAGATGTGGCTCACCGTCGATGGTCAGACCATGCAGGACGGTTCGACCAGGACCATGGTCTATGGCGTCAATTTCCTGATCGCCTACCTGTCGCAATTCTTCACCCTGCATCCCGGCGACATCATCTCGACCGGCACGCCGCCCGGCGTCGGCCTGGGGATGAAGCCGCCGCGCTATCTCAAGGCGGGCGAGGTGGTGGAACTGGGGATCGAAGGTCTGGGCACGCAAAAGCAGCTCTGCGTGCAGGACTAAGCCTGCTTGGGCGGCGGCCGGGTTTGCCCTGGCCGCGGCCCCCCACCTCAGGCGGCCGAGGCTGGTTTTGGCTGGAACAGAGACATATGTTCCTCGCCCCAGCCCTTCAACGCCCGCAGGATCGGCTCCAGCCCACGGCCCATTTCGGTCAGCGAATAGTCAACCCGCGGCGGCACCTGGGCATAGACCTTGCGGTGGATCAGCCCATCCGCCTCCAGCTCGCGCAACTGGTTGGTCAGCATCCGTTGCGTTACGCCCGGCGCGCGCCGCCGCAGATCGCCAAAGCGCAGCGTACCTTCGTTCAGCAGGTGCCACAGCACGACGCATTTCCATTTGCCGTCGATCAGGCTGACCGCCGCCTCGACCGCGCAGCCCGGGCTGCAGGTGAATCGCGAATGGGGCAGCTTGCCCATCATGGTATCCTTTTTGATACTACTGGCGAGTTTTGTGCGTATTGGCCTAGAACGTAGATACCTTATTCTCTGGCCCGGAACAATGGAGAGCCAGATGAAAGCCGTCGCCTATCAAGCCCCCGGCCCGATCGACCGCGCCGATGCCCTTGTCGATATCGACCTGCCCGTGCCGGTGGCACAGGGCCATGATCTGCTGGTGCAGGTGCGGGCGGTCTCGGTGAACCCGGTCGATACAAAGGTGCGCAAATCCGCCGCCCCCGCCGCCGGGGAATGGAAGGTTCTGGGCTATGACGCCGCCGGAACCGTCGTCGCCATCGGCCCCGATGTGACCGGGTTCAAGCCGGGCGATGAGGTCTGGTATGCCGGTTCCATCGCGCGGTCCGGCACCAATGCCGAATATCATCTGGTCGATTCCCGCATCACCGGGCCAAAGCCCGCCAGCCTGTCCTTCGCCCAGGCCGCCGCCCTGCCGCTGACCGCGATCACTGCCTGGGAAATGCTGTTCGACCGGCTTGAGGTGACCCGTCCGGTGCCGGGCGCGGCCCCTGCCGTGCTGATCATAGGCGGGGCGGGTGGCGTCGGGTCGATGGCGATCCAGCTTCTGCGTGCCCGCACCGATCTGACCGTGATCGCCACTGCCTCGCGCCCCGAAACGCAGGCCTGGGTGCGTGACCTGGGCGCACATCACGTGATCGACCACCGCCAGCCTCTGGCCCCGCAGGTGGCCGCGCTGGGCCTTGGCGCGCCGGGCCATGTCTTCTCGACCACCCAGACGCAAGACCACCTTGCCGGCATCGTCGAGCTGATCGCCCCGCAGGGCCGTTTCGGCCTGATCGACGACCCGACCGAGCTGGACATCCGCCCCTTCAAGCGCAAATCCATCTCGGTCCATTGGGAGCTGATGTTCACCCGCCCGCTTTTCGCCACGCCCGACATGGCCGAACAGGGCAGGCTTCTGGCGCAGGTCGCCGCGCTGGTCGATGGCGACAAGCTGCGCAGCACCCTGACCGAAAGCTACGGCCCCATCACCGCCGCCAATCTGCGCCGGGCGCATGGCCTGATCGAGACCGGCACGGCGCGCGGCAAGATCGTGCTGGAAGGCTTCTGAAACGGCCGCGGCGGCACCCTCGGCGCCGCCGCCCCCGCGGGCCCGACCCGGCTTGTTTGCCAGACCATAGCCAGACATTTGCCAGACCTTCGGCAGACGCCCGGTTCAGCCTTCTACAGCACGTAGCGCGAGATGTCGGCCGACCGTGCCAGCTTGCCGACATTGGCCTCGACAAAGCCTTCGTCCACCACCACCGCCTCGCCGCTGCGGTCCGGCGCGGTAAAGGACAATTCCTCGAACACCCGTTCCATCACCGTATAAAGCCGCCTCGCCCCGATATTCTCGACGCTGCGATTCACCTCGGCCGCGATCCGCGCCAGCGCGGCGATTCCGTCCTCGGTAAAGCTGACCTTCACCTCTTCCGTGCCCATCAGCCCGGCATATTGCCGCGTCAGCGCATTGTCGGTCTCGGTCAGGATGCGGACGAAATCCTCTTCGCTAAGCGGTTGCAATTCCACGCGGATCGGCAGCCGCCCCTGCAATTCCGGCAATAGATCCGAGGGCTTGGCGATGTGAAACGCGCCGCTGGCGATGAAGAGGATATGGTCGGTCTTCACGGGGCCGTATTTGGTGGAAACAGTGGTGCCCTCGATCAGTGGCAGCAGGTCGCGCTGCACGCCCTCGCGGCTGACATCGGCGCCGCGCGCCTCGGCCCGGGCGCAGATCTTGTCGATCTCGTCCAGAAAGACGATGCCGTTTTCCTGCACCGCCACCAAAGCCTCGGCCTTGACCGCCTCATCATCCAGAAGCTTGTCCGCCTCCTGCCCCAGAAGCAGCTCATAGCTGTCGGCAACGGTGACGCGCTTTTTCGTATGCCGTTGAAAAGCCTTGCCGAACAGGTCTTGCAACCCCTGCATCTGGCTTTCCATCCCCGGCATCCCGCCGCCCATCATCATCGGGAATTGCGGCCCGGATTCGGCCACTTCGATCTCGATCATCGTGTCGTCCAGCTCGCCCGCGCGCAGCTTGCGGCGGAACATCTCGCGCGTCTGCTCGCGCGCATCCTTGCCGGCGATGGCCTCGATCACGCGCTCCTCGGCGGCGCGGCGGGCCTTTTCGCGCACTTCCTCGCGCATTCTTGCGCGGGTGTCGACGATGGCCACGTCGATCAGGTCGCGGATGATGCTGTCGACATCGCGGCCGACATAGCCGACCTCGGTGAACTTGGTCGCCTCGACTTTCAGGAAAGGTGCCTTTGCCAGCCGTGCCAGGCGGCGCGAGATTTCCGTCTTGCCCACCCCGGTCGGCCCGATCATCAGGATATTCTTGGGATAAACCTCGTCGCGCAGGTCATCGGCCAGGCGCTTGCGCCGCCAGCGGTTGCGCAGCGCCACCGCGACGGCACGCTTGGCCTCGCGCTGGCCGATGATGAAACGGTCCAGCTCGCTCACGATCTCGCGGGGGGTCAGGTCGGTCATTCGGGTCTCCCTTGGGCGGGCGCGCAGGAACCGGTCCGCGCGCCGCCGGTTGTTCCCCCATATCCATCCAAGGAGCGACAGTCATGTCCACCCCCGAAGAGCTGAAGGAAAAATTCTGGAAAGCGGTCAAATCCGACCGCACGATGATGCTGGGCCTCGCCCATGTCGACGAGGCGCATACCCGCCCGATGACAGCGATGCTGGATGACGACGGCGCGGGCGGCCCCACCCATGGCCCGATCTGGTTCTTCTCGTCGATCGACACGGAAATCGTGCGCGAGGTGAAACCCGACAGCCGCGCCGTGGCCACCTTTGCCGACAAGGGCCACAACCTCTTTGCCTGCGTCCATGGCCGCCTGTCGCGCGACACTGACCGCGCCGTGATCGAGCGACTGTGGAACCCCTTCATCGCAGCTTGGTACGAGGGGAAAAACGACCCTAAACTGGCCCTTTTGCGCTTTGACGCGGAAGAGGCGCAGATCTGGCATGATGGTTCCAGCCTGCTGGCGGGCGTCAAGATGCTGCTCGGCATCGACCCCAAGCAAAGCTATCGCGACCATGTCGCCTCGGTCCGTCTGACCTGATCCTGCGGGCTGCCGCCTGCTCACCAGGGCGGCAGCCTTGCCTTGCCGGGAAAGTTCGGCAACGCCCGCATGGTGGCGGCGCGCAGCTGCACCCACCAGGTGCCGATGGCGGTGATCAGCGCCCCCAGCAGGATGAGAATGAAGATCCACTGCGTCCCGTCGCCCCCGCCCATCACCCAGGAAATCACCAGCGCGATATAGGCGATCGCGGCCGTCAGGAAAGACCTCCGGTCGATCACAAGTGCCAGAAGGGTAATCGCCAGCAGCGCCACGGCCAGCAGGCCGACGCCGCCCTTGCTGTTCAACAGCGTCACCGCGACCGTATTCACCAGCGCGGGCGCCGCCATCAGATGGCACCAGAAGGCCGTGGCCGAATGGCGGCCCAGCCGGTGCGGATCGCGGGTGTCGAACCACATGCCGACCAGGAACATGCCGATGCCGAAGATCAGCGTGGCGCTGGCAAAGGCGGGGCTTTCATGCAGGTCGAAGATGGCGTTATACCCGCCGCCGCCCATCATCAGCCCGGTCAGATTGGCGGCCGAGGCGGTCATGGCATAGATCGCGCCCAGCACCATGCCCCCCGTCAGGAAGGCCGAGAAGGGCAGGCGGAAGCGGCGATACCACAGCACCATGGCAACCGCGCCCAGAGCGAAGGCCAGCACCGCCACCATCCGGTCATCCAGATTGCCCTGCACCAACAGCGTGAAGGCAAAGATCAGCACCCCCGCGCCATAGGCCGTGGCAAGAACCATCGAGGGCAGCGTCATCCGCCGCTTGAGGGTGAAATACCCCGCCCACCACCAGGCGATGGCCGAGGTTATCAGCGGCACCGCGACCAGAAGGCCAAAGCCGCCGAACCAGGCCAGCATCGCCGCCACGCCCGACAGAAGGATCACCAGGCCGATCGAAATGAAGATCTCGGAAAAGCCCCGGAAGAACTCGAAAGGCTCATCCTCGGCCGGCATGGCGCTGCGCTTGCCCGTCCGCTCATCCACCAAGGCCTTGAGCCGCGCCGCCGCCGCCTCGTCCAGAATTCCCGCCGCCACGGCGGCCCGCAGATCCTCAGGCGTCATCGAAATCTCTCCAGACCTTCATCTTGGTTCAAATATGCCGGGGCGCAGCCACCGGGCCTATCCCTTGCGGATCTTCTCGACCGTCAGATTGCCGTTGGTATAGACGCAGATCTCGGCGGCGATCGCCATGGCCTTGCGGGCAATCGCTTCGGCGTCCAGATCGCCTTCCATCAACCCGCGCGCCGCCGCCAGCGCGAAATTCCCGCCCGATCCGATCGCTGCCACGTCATGCTCCGGCTCCAGCACATCGCCCGCGCCGGTGATGACGAACAGATCCGCCCCGTCGGTGACGATCAGCATGGCCTCGAGGTTGCGCAGATACTTGTCCATCCGCCAGTCCTTGGCCAGATCGACACAGGCCCGCGCCAGTTGCCCGGGGCTGGCCTCTAGCTTCTTTTCCAGCCGCTCCAGCAGGGTGAAGGCATCCGCGGTGCTGCCCGCAAAGCCGCAAACCACATCGCGCCCGCCGGGCGAGAGGCGGCGCACCTTGCGCGCCGTGCCCTTGATCACGGTCTGGCCCAGGCTGACCTGGCCGTCGCCTGCCACCACGACCTCGCCGCCGCGCCGCACGCCCAGGATCGTCGTGCCGTGCCAGCCGGGGAATTTGTCTTCGGCCATGCCGGTCTCCTGCGCCTTGTGCCCTCTCCCGCCTATATGGCCGGGCCGTCCCCGTGCGACAAGTCTGTTGACCCGTACCCGACCTGAGCGCAGGCTTTCGCCCATGCCCAACACGCGCCGCGATGTCCTGATCTCGACCCTGATCTTGATCGCCGGTCTTGCGGCGCTGGGCTGGTTCTTCCTGGCCAGCCCCGGCCTGTCCGACACCAATGGCGCGCATATGCTGGCACTGGTGATCGGCGGTCTAGTCACAATCTTCGGCCTGTTCCTTGTGCTGAACTTCCGCGCCGCGCATCGCGGTGTGGCGCGGCTCGCGGCGGGGCAGGGCGTGGTGGGGCGCTGGCGGATCAGCCCCGAGGCGATGGCGCAGTTCCTTGAGCTGGACAGGGGTTTCGACACGCCGAACGGATGGACCCCCAGCCGACGCGATCGGCGCAACGGGGCTGAGGTGATCTTCGGGCATGAGCTGATGGTGCTGGGAAGCCGGTTTCAGGCCCTGCCGACCTCCGGCCTGCAATCGGTGCAGGAGGTGCGCCTGATCGGTGGGCCGGTCCTGTGCCTTGGCGTCGTGACCCGCAGCTTCATCCGCGAAGGGAGCAGTGTCACGCCGCTGGACAGGCTGTGGCGCATTCCGGTGATCGACCCCGAAGCCGCCAATGCCGTGGTCGCGTTCTTCGGCAAGGCGTTGGCGGGCGAGATCATAGTCGCGCCGCGGCGCTGGGTCTGGCGGTTCCGTGTGGGGCCTGCGCTGATCGTGATCCTGCCCGTTCTGGGCCTGATCGGCTGGCAGATGCTGAATCAGCCCGGAAGCAAAAGCGAGTCCGAAATGATCCTGCCGATGACGCTGACGATGCTGGGCATATTGGGCACCATCGGTGCTGCGATCTTCACCGGCCTTGTCTGGCTTTTCGAACGCCAGCAGCGCGGCCGTTGAATGCAAAACGGGCCCCGCAGGGCCCGTTGCATCGCGATATTGCGCAGGCTCAGATCGCCGAGGCGA
>Ga0209369_1000252_pt1 | contig 105145 bp, 108 predicted proteins | sample EBPBio142010_DNA_FD_185865 | JGI IMG/M metagenome (GOLD analysis project Ga0209369, IMG submission 185865) | Wastewater treatment Type I Accumulibacter community from EBPR Bioreactor in Madison, WI, USA - Reactor 1_10/4/2010_ DNA (SPAdes)... | ecosystem: Engineered > Bioreactor > EBPR >...
TCCGAGGTGCTCGTCGTGGAGGCACTGGGACTTCGGGGCCTCTGGTTCTTCTGCGAGCCCCGCGACAGCGCGCTGCCCGCGGCGCTGACCACCGTCTCGGTCACGGCGGCGCATGCCGGCTTCGACGCCACGGTCGCGGCCATCGTGCGCGACCTGACGATCCTCGTCGACAAGGTCGACCCGAGGTCATCGGTCGACCGGGGTCTGGTCACGCTGCTGCCGGGGGAGTCGGCCACGTTCCGGGTGACCGGTATCGAAACCCTGGACGCGGGCGCGGTGGCCGCGCCCGGCATCCTGCGGTGTGGGAACGAGCTGGCGAGCGGAGGGCTAGAGCTCAGCGTGTGGCAGCGACGCTCGGGTGGTGGATCGCGGCCTTGATGTCGTCCTCGCTCAGCTCCTTGGTGCAGAAGAACCAGTCGACGCACTCGACGCCGTCCTCGTGGCAGTCCATCCGGTCCTTCGCGGTGCCGCACGAGCCCGCGGGCGGGACGATGACGCGCTCGCCGGGGCGCCAGTCGGCGGGGCAGGCGACGTTGAACGCGTCTGCGACCTGGAGCCCCTGGATGATGCGCAGCAGCTCGTCGAAGTTGCGGCCGAGGCTGAGCGGGTAGTGCAGGATCGTGCGGATGACCCCGGCCGGGTCGATGACGAACACGGCGCGCACGGCCTGGGTGTCGGCCTCGCCGGGCATGATCATCCCGTACTTGTTGGCGACCTCCATCGTGATGTCCCGTACTTGTTGGCGACCTCCATCGTGATGTCCCGTACTTGTTGGCGACCTCCATCGTGATGTCCTCGATGAGGGGGAAGGTCACCTCGACGTTGCTCATGTCGCGGAAGGTGATCTTCTCCTGAATGGTGCGCAGCCACGCGATGTGGCTGCAGAGGCCGTCGACGGACAACCCGACGAGCTCGGTGTTGTGCAGCCTGAAGTCGTCCATCATCGACGCGAAGGTCATGAACTCGGTCGTGCACACGGGCGTGAAGTCGGCCGGGTGGGAGAAGAGGATCATCCAGCGTCCGGCGTAGTCCTGCGGGAAGGTGATGACTCCCTGGGTGGTCCTGGCGGTGAACTCCGCTGCCTGGTCGCCGATGCGGGGCATGGAGGTGGTTCGCGTTCCGTGGTCTCAGTCATCCGTGGTCGTCTCTCTGGTATGGGCGGTCACTCGCGACCGCGGCGGGCTCCGGTGTGCTGCGTGGGCTCGGGTGACGCCATCCGTCGGTTCCTGGTCTGCCCCTCGCGCGCATCGCCTTCACGGTCAACCTATACCCCATAGGGTATTTGGACCATGACCCTCGTCACGCCCGGCCGACGGGCTGGTGAGCCGGCACCGCCGGGCGGAGACGGCACTCAGAGGCAGCCCCGGGCGTAGCATTCGACCGATCTTCCCGCCCACGCGCGACGTCCACCGTTCCGCCTTCGAGGACGACGAGCCCGCCGCATGATGGTGCTCGGTACCTGACCGCCTTCCAGCGGATCGACGCCGCCATCCCCGACCCGTGGATGATGCTGACCTTCCTGGGCAGCCCGGTGCTCAACTTGACCGACGACAGTCCCACCGCACCGTGGCTCGTCCTCGCGCTGGTGCTGGAGGCAGCGACCGTGACGATCACCGCTGCGGTGCACCTGCCGCTGAACGCCGCCGTCCAGTCGGCCGCTCCGGAGTTCTCCGACGCAGCGCGACCGGTGCCACGGCATCCGGCTGCGGTGCCCGTGGACGCGGCTCAGTCCTGCAAGGTCGCTGAGTGGTCCGGAACCGCCTGCTGCAGCGAGCGGTCCACCCGCACGTAACCGCGCGACGGCGGCCGCGGGGGCATCTCGACCACCGGCGCCTCCACCGCCTCGTAGGGCACCTGGGAGAGCAGGTGGGCGATCATGTTGAGCCGCGAGCGACGCTTGTCCTCGCTCTCGACGACCCACCACGGCGCGGCCGCGATGTCGGTGTGCACCATCATCTCGTCCTTGGCGCGCGAGTAGTCCTCCCAGTGGGTGATCGACTCGACGTCGGTCGTCGAGAGCTTCCAGCGGCGCATGGGGTCGGTGAGGCGGGACTCGAAGCGGCGCTGCTGCTCGGCATCGCTCACGGAGAACCAGTACTTGAGCAGCCGGATGCCGTCCTCGACGAACATGCGCTCGACGATGGGGCACTGGCGCAGGAAGCGCTGGTGCTCCTGGGGGGTGCAGTACCCGAGCACGCGCTCGACACCGGCGCGGTTGTACCAGCTGCGGTCGAAGAGCACGATCTCACCGGCGGCCGGCAGGTGCTCGATGTACCGCTGGAAGTACCACTGGGTGCGTTGGCGCTCGGTCGGTGTGGGCAGCGCGACGACCCGCGCCGAGCGGGGGTTGAGGTATTCGGTGACCCGCTTGATGGCCGATCCCTTACCGGCGGCGTCACGGCCCTCGAAGACGATCACGACGCGCTCACCCTCGCGCTTGACCCACTCCTGCATCGTCACCAGCTCGGCCTGGAGCCGGACGAGCTCGGCCTCGTAGACGGCCTTCTTCAGTCGCGCGTTCTTCGCCATCGCACCATCGTGGCAGACCCGGCCGGATGCCGCCCGCTCGCCACGTGATCATCAGGAACGTTCCCGTGGCCTGACACCGCGGGGGTAGCGTGACGAGAAATCTCTTGCCGCCACCCCGGAGGTCGGTCCGTGAAGCTCGCCCGTCACGCCTCACAGTTCGCTGCGCTCGCCGCCATGGTGGCCGTGCTGACGGCCCTGTCCGGCTGCGGTGGGCCGTCCGCGAGCACCGACAGCTCAGAACTCGATGGGTCGTGGACCCTGGAATCGCTCGGTGGAGTCTCCGACCTCACGCCGGCTGACCCCGGTGTGACGTCCACCCTCGTCCTCGAGGACGGCCAGGCCTCCGGCTCAGGCGGGGTGAACACCTTCCGCGGTTCCTACGAGTCGCCCGCTGACGGCGAGCTCACCTTCTCGCCGCCGGCGAGCACGCGGATGGCTGGGCCCGAGGTCGCCATGGCGCAGGAGGCCGCGTTCCTCAAGGCGCTCGAGCAGACCAAGCGCTTCGAGCTGGACGGCGATCGGCTTGTGCTGGGCAACGCTGGGAACGACACCCTCGCGGTGCTGAGGCCGACCGCCCCCTGACCGTCCCGCACGAGAGAAGCCGGGCAACCGCCGCAGGTGCGGCAGGTTGCCCGGCTCCTCGCAGGAAGGGCCAGAAAGGCCCGTGCGCGGTTCGCCTCAGCTCAGGTCGAAGCGGTCGAGCTCCATGACCTTGGCCCAGGCCGCGGCGAAGTCGTTGACGAACTTCGTCGACGCGTCGTCGCTGGCGTAGACCTCGGAGACGGCGCGCAGCTCGGAGTTGGAGGCGAAGACGAGGTCGGCGCGCGTGCCGGTCCAGCGCAGCTCGCCGGTGGCGCGGTCGCGTCCCTCGAAGGTGTCCTCGGCCTCGGTCGTGGCCGACCACTTCGTGCTCTGGTCGAGCAGGTTGACGAAGAAGTCGTTGCTGAGCGACCCCGTGTTCGTGGTGAACACGCCGAGTGAGGACCCCTGCGTGTTCGCCCCCAGCACGCGCAGACCACCGACGAGCACGGTCATCTCCGGGGCGCTGAGGTTGAGCAGGTTCGCGCGGTCGACGAGCAGGAACTCCGCGCCGAGGCGGTGACCCTTGCCCGCGTAGTTGCGGAAGCCGTCTGCGCTGGGCTCGAGCACGGCGAACGAGTCGACGTCGGTCTGCTCCTGCGTGGCGTCGGTGCGGCCCGGCGTGAAGCGGACAGCCACCTCGTGGCCGGCGTTGCGGGCAGCCTGCTCGACCGCGGCCGTGCCGCCGAGGACGATGAGGTCGGCCAGCGAGATCTTCTTGCCGCCGGTCTGGGCGCCGTTGAACTCGGCCTGGATGCCCTCGAGGGCGCTGATGACCGTCGCGAGCTGCGCCGGGTCGTTGACGTCCCAGCCGTTCTGCGGGGCCAGGCGGATGCGGGCACCGTTCGCGCCACCGCGCTTGTCGCTGCCGCGGAACGTCGAGGCCGACGCCCAGGCGGTGGCGACCAGCTGGGAGACGGTGAGGTCGCTGGCGAGGATGCGCGCCTTGAGCTCGGCCACGTCGTGAGCATCGACGAGCTCGTGGTCGACGGCGGGCACCGGGTCCTGCCAGATGAGCTCCTCCTGCGGCACCAGTGGGCCGAGGTAGCGCTCGATCGGGCCCATGTCGCGGTGGGTCAGCTTGAACCACGCGCGGGCGAACGCGTCGGCGAACGCGTCGGGGTTCTCCAGGAAGTGCCGCGAGATCTTCTCGTAGGCCGGGTCCATCCGCAGGGCGAGGTCCGTGGTGAGCATGACCGGAGCGGTCCGCTTGGTCGGGTCGTGCGGGTCGGGGACGGCATCCTTGGCGGCGGGGTCGGTGGGCACCCACTGCCACGCGCCGGCCGGGCTCTTGGCGAGGTCCCACTCGTAGTTGAACAGCGTCTCGAAGTAGCTGTTGTCCCACGTCGTCGGCGTCGGGGTCCACGGACCCTCGAGGCCGCTGGTGATGGTGTCATTGCCCGACCCGGTGCCGTAGGTGTTCTTCCAGCCCAGGCCGACCTCGGCCATCGAGGCGCCCTCGGGCTCGGGGCCGACGTACTTGTTGGGGTCGGCGGCACCGTGGGTCTTGCCGAAGGTGTGACCACCGGCGATGAGGGCCACGGTCTCCTCGTCGTTCATCGCCATGCGGGCGAACGTCTCGCGGATGTCGCGGGCCGAGGCCAGCGCGCTCGGGGTGCCGTTGGGGCCTTCGGGGTTGACGTAGATCAGACCCATCTGCACGGCGGCCAGCGGGTTCTCGAGCTCGCGGTCACCGGTGTAGCGCTCGTCGCCGAGCCAGGTGTCCTCCGGGCCCCAGTAGACGTCCTCGTCGGGCTCCCACACGTCGGCGCGACCGCCGCCGAAGCCGAAGGTCTTGAAGCCCATCGACTCCAGTGCGACGTTGCCGGTGAGGACCATCAGGTCGGCCCAGGAGATCTGCTTGCCGTACTTCTTCTTGATGGGCCAGAGCAGGGCGCGGGCCTTGTCGAGGTTGGCGTTGTCGGGCCAGCTGTTCAGCGGCGCAAAACGCTGCATCCCCGCACCGGCGCCACCGCGACCGTCGCTGATCCGGTAGGTGCCGGCGCTGTGCCAGGCCATCCGGATGAAGAGCGGGCCGTAGTGCCCGTAGTCGGCCGGCCACCAGTCCTGGGAGTCGGTCATGAGGGCGGTGAGGTCGGCGCGCAGGGCGTCGAGGTCGAGGCTCGCGAACGCCTCGGCGTAGTCGAAGTCCTCACCCATCGGGTTGGCTGCGGGCGCGTGCTTGCGCAGGATCTTCAGGTTGAGCTGGTCGGGCCACCACGTGCGGTTGCCAGCACCCTCAGTGGGGTGGTTGGCGGTGTGGATGACGGGACACAGTCCCTCGCTCTCCTCCGAGTTCATGTCTCCGACGACGGCGTCGTGGTTCTGCTCGCTCATGCTCTTCCTTCCAATGTGCTGGTGGGGCAGGGTGGTGGTCAGGCTGCGTGGGTGGTCAGTTTCATCGTGCCGCGTGTGCGACCTGTGCGCAGGTCGCACAGGTTCCCCAGTACGTGACTTCGGCCTCGTCGATCACGAAGCCTTGGTCGTCGGATGCCGTGAGGCACGGCGTCGCGGACACCGCGCAGTCCACGTCGGCGATCGCCCCGCAGGTGCGACAGACGACGTGGTGGTGGTTGTCCCCGACCCGGGCCTCGTACCGGGCCACGGAGCCAGCGGGTTGGATGCGGCGCAGCAGGCCCGCGGTGGTGAGGGCGCGCAGCACGTCGTAGACGGCCTGGTGGGACACCACGCCGAGCTCGTCACGGACGGCATCGATGACCGCATCCGTGCTCGCGTGCGGCGAGGAGTGGACTGCACCGAGGACGGCCAGTCGAGGGCGGGTGACCCGAAGGTTGTGCTTGCGCAGCAGCTGCTCGAGCTCAGGTGTGGTGGGCACGTCTCGAGTGTGCCCTCTTTCTGGAATAAGTCAAGAGTTCCTCGGGACATTCATACCCATGGGGGTATCATGGCCACATGACGCGAACCATCGACATCGACGCCCTGCGGACCCGGCACGCCGAGGGGGCGATCGTCCTCGACGTCCGCGAACCCGCGGAGTACGTCGGGGGTCACGTCCCCGGCGCGATCCTGGCCCCGATGAGCCGCATCACGGCCTCGCTCGGTGGGGTGCCCAAGGACCAGACCGTGCACGTCATCTGCCAGAGCGGCAACCGCAGCCGGTCCATGGCTGACCTGCTCACCGCCCTGGGCTATGACGCGGTCTCCGTCGACGGCGGCACCGCGGGCTGGATCGCGGTCGGTCTTCCCATCGTGCAGGGCCCGCAGGCCTGAGTTCGCCGGTGTCTTCCCTGGCGGTAACGGGCCCTGGGTCCGACTGGACGCGGGTGCTCGTCGTCGTCGCTCACCCCGATGACGAGTCGTTCGCACTCGGTGCGCTCATCGACCGCTCGGTCCGTCTCGGCGCCGAGGTGAGCGTGCTGTGCCTGACGCGCGGAGAGGCCTCGGGGCCGGGACGGGCGACCTCGCAGCCCAGCGGACAGCCGAGCTGTCGGATGCCGCGCGTGTGCTGGGGTGTGCGCGCACGACCCTGCTCGCACACCCGGACGGCGCCCTGGCCGACCTCGACGTGCGCGTCATCGAGGCCGAGGTCGAGGCCGAGGTCCGAGCGACGCAACCGGACGGCATCCTCGTGGTCGACCCGCTCGGCGGTGTCACGGGCCACCCCGACCACCGGGAAGCGTCCGAGGCTGCGCTCGCCGTGGCCGCTCGACACGGCATCCCGGTGCTGGGGTGGGCCCTGCCGCAGCAGGTGAGCCGGGTGCTGAACGACACCCACGGGGCGGCCTTCGCGGGTCATCCGCTCCACGACCTCACCGCCATCGCCGTCGACCGTCGCAGCCAGTCCACGGCGGTGCACTGCCACGTCAGCCAGGCGGTTCCGGGAAGTGTGCTCTGGCAGCGACTGGAGCTCCTCGGGGACGTCGAGTACGTCCGCGTGCTGGCTCCTGCGGGGAGCCGGGCCTGACGCGTCAGTGGCAGCCATGGCCTCGTCGGACACCGATCCGCTGACGATGAACTGGCATCGCATCAGTGCCTTTTCCTGCATCATGGGGACCTTCCTTCCGGGTCAGCCTGACAGCAGGCGCCCGGCCCGGCCTCGTGCGTAGTGGGTGAGCGTGCGGGGATCAGAGCAGGCCGAGGTCGCGGGCAGCGGTAATGGCATCGCGCCGCGTGCCCGCTCCGAGCTTCGCGTAGATCGAGCGCACGTGGGTGTTCACGGTGTCGAGGCTGATGCCCTGTGCCTCGCCGACCTGCGCCTGGCCCTCGAGCGGGGCGTGGGTGCGGGCCGACTCTCCGTGCTTGCGTCGCTCAGCGGGACTGAGGTCGGCCACGCCGAACACCACCTCTCGTCGTCATCCGGCGTGCGGGCCGGTCAGCCGAGCAGCTTGGCCTTCTGGGCGGCGAACTCGTCCTCGGTGAGGATGCCCTGGTCGCGAAGCTCCTGGCCAACTGGTTCGGCCGCCGGGCGGCGGAGCGGGCCTGAGGGCTACTCCCCGGCGTGAGTCGGAGGCCAAACGCCCTGAGCGTGGCACGCCTTTGGCGACCGTCCTCGTTCCCTTCGACCGCGCCGTAGGATCGGACGTGAGGGGGTGCGCGTCATGGCGGATGGGTTCCGGGTGGTCACCACAACCGGTTCTCGCCAGCCGGGGCGACGAGCGCCGGGATCGATGATCGGCGCCGTCCCCTACATCTTCGGGGTCTGCCGGGCGTCCGCGCTGCCGGGCCCGGTACTCGTCGCGCTGCTCGGCGATCTGGGCCTGACCCAGTCGGCCGCCAAGGCCTTGGTGCATCGTGTCGCCGGGTATGGCTTGCTCGACCTCACGCGCCACGGCCGCGTCGGCGTCTATCGGTTGGCGGGGCAGTTGCGCGCGAACTTCGAGCAGCTCCGGGGGGCGGGCGCGAGCGCCGACTGGGACGGCCGCTTCCACGTGCTCGTCTACGACGTCCCGGAATCGCGACGTGCGCTGCGCGAGGCGTTCCTGTCTGCGGCCGCGCGGTTCGGTTATCGGCAGCTGCGGCCCGGGGTGGTGGTGGCGTTGCGGGACGCGTCGGCGGGTCTGGGTGATCTGCTGTCGGCTGCGGCCGCGGTCACGGGCTGGCTCGACGTCGACGCGAGTGCCTCCACCCGACTCATCGAGCACGCCTGGGACCTTCCGGCCCTCGCCGGACGCTACGGCGACGTGATCAGCAGGCTCGACGCGATCAAGACCGCGGAGGCCGACCCGCTGGTCGCCTTCCGGTCGCTGTACGAGGCGAGCTCGGAGGCGTACCAGCTGCTGGGGGAAGAGGGTTCGCTGCCCCGGGTGGCACTGCCCGAGGACTGGCCCGCCGGTCGCCTCGGCGAGGCGCTCGGCCGGGTGCTCGCCCTGCTCGGGCCCGCCGCCACCGGGCACGCCGACGCGGTGATCAACGCCAGTCGCCACGCAGCTCTCGCCGAGCGTGACCCCGGCTGGGGGTGATCAGCCGATCTGGACGCCCAGATTGAGGGCCTGGTTGAGCAGGATGAGTCCGGCGAGGAGGGCGAGGCCCACGACGGGGATCGGCTTGAGCTTGAGCGGCTCGTAGGGCTGCGCGTTCATTTTGCGCTGGAAGATCATGGCCATCGGCGCGAACACCAGCGTGGCGGAGCCGGCCGCCAGGATCACCGTCACTTCACCGGGGGACAGGGCCGCCCGGTGGGTCGCCATCGACAGGCCCGACAGGCCGAGGTTGACCACGGTGCCGAGCAGCCACGGCCACAGGGTCGCGTCGAGGCGGGCGCCGCGGTCCGCGCCCGCCATGCGGCCGACCGGGTGGGCGAAACCCCAGGCCAGGGCGAACTGGCCGGCGATGCCCCCGGCGAGCAGCACCCAACCGACCGCGGGCGGCCAGCCGAGGTGGCTGGCGACCGCGGCGGTGTCGCCGGCCCCGAACGGGGTGATCTCGAGGTAGCCGATGCCCTCCATCATCGAGGAGTAGGCGAACCACAGCCACAGCAGGTGCCAGAACGACCGCGTGGCGCGCAATGGTTGCCACAGTGCCATCACCAGGCCGGTGAGCAGGCTGAACATCGGTCCCGCCCCCGCCATGATCGCGTTCTGGACGGGGGACCCCTCGTGGGCCACGCCGTAGGAGTACAGGGTGCCCGGGATGCCCATCGCCAAGCCCGCGACCAGGTGGCTGAGCTCGTGGGCCAGCACCATCAGGCCGGCGCCCAGCACTGCGGCCACAGTGGAGTTGACCAGGAGCGCGCGGCGCTCGGTGGGTGCGTCACTCATGAGGCCCAGCGTACGTACAATCGTTGCGCAAGTCACTACGCAGCGGTGCGCATGATGCAACGGATCAGGGGGGCCATCACCGGGCCCGGACGGTTACGGTGTCCGGCATGGCACGCACCGTCACCGCGGCGAGACGATCGGCTACGCCGCCGGCAGCGTGGGCACCGGGGGGTTCGGGACGCTGCCCGGGCTCGTGCTGGCCTACTACCTGACCGACACGCTCGGGGTGGCGCCCGCGTTGGGCGCGCTGGTGGTGCTGCTCCCCAAGGTCTGGGACGTCGCCATCGACCCCTTCGTCGGCGCCCTCTCCGACGCCGAGGCCCGCCGCCGCAGCACCCGCACCCGGCTGGTGGCGCTCGGGGCAGTGACGCTGCCGGTCGGCTTCCTGGGCATGTTCGCCGTGCCGACGGGGCTTGCGCCCGGCGCGTCCGCGGTGTGGGTCGCGGTGGCATTCGTGCTGGCCACGACGTCGTTCAGCCTGTTCCAGGTGCCCTACATCGCGCTGCCGGCCGACCTCACCGACGGCTACCGCGAGCGCACCCGGCTGCTCAGCTGGCGCATCGCCGTGCTCGCGCTGGCGATCCTCGCGATGGGTGCCGGCGGCCCCGCCATCCGTGACGCCGCGGGCGGCGAGCACCGCAGCTACCTCATCATGGGTGCCGCGATCGCGGCGCTGCTCGTGGCGGGCATGCTCGCCACGGTGCTCCTCGTCGGGCGCACCCAGCGCGCGGTCCCGGACGCCGCAGCCCCGTCCGGGCCGTGGCACGGCTACGCCGAGGGCGTCCGCTTGCTGCGCCGGGACGCGCGCTAGCGACGACGATTGGTGGCCAACGCCGCGTCGTCCTCGTCGCCGTGCCCACCGACCTGGGTGCCTCCGCCATCGGCCCCACGGTGACCTTCGGGGTGCTCGGGCTCATCGGCATCATCCTCATCCTCGCGACGGTGACGACGATCGCGGTGGGGCAGGCGCTGCGCCCGGTGGAACGGATGCGCCGCCAGATAGAGGGGCCTCGGTCTGGCGGCCCGGCCCGGTGCTCGAGGTGCCTGCGGGCCGCGACGAACTGACCGTGCTCGCGCAGACCCTCAACGGGCTGCTCGAGCGACTGCGGCGCACCGATGCCTCGAGGCGGGCGTTCGTCGCGGACGCCGGGCACGAGTTGCGCAGCCCGCTCGCGACGATTCGGATCCTCGTCGACCGGCTCGCTAAGGAGCGCACCCCCGAGGAGCGCCGCATCGTGGCCAACCGGGCTCGAGCGGAGGTCGAACGGCTGGCGTTGCTGGTCGACGACCTGCTGACCCTGGCCTCCGCCGACCAGCAGGAGCCCAGCCTGTCAACCGTGGAGGTCGACCTCGACGACGTCGTGCTCGACGAGACCGGTGCGCTGCGGGCCCGGGGGCTGGCGATAGACGTGGCCGTCCACCCCGTCCGGGTGCTCGGTGACGAGCGTCGGCTTGGCCGGGTGGTGCGCAACCTGCTCGAGAACGCCGAGCGTCACCGCCGGGATGCGTTGCGCGTGCGCCTCGGCCGCGAGGGGGCGCACGCCGTCCTCGTCGTCGACAACGACGGGCCGCCCGTCGCGATCGAGGACCGACGACGCATCTTCGAGCGGTTCGTGCGCCTGGACGACTCACGCACGCGGGCCGCCGGTGGCACGGGCCTGGGGCTGGCGATCGTCTCCGAGATCGTGCGAGCCCACGGCGGCACGGTCGTCGCGGAGGAGGCCCCCGACGGCTGGTGTCGCTTCGTCGTCAGGATCCCGACCGTTGCGGTACCGGATTGAGGCGGTAGCCGAGGCCGCGCCCGGTTTCCAGGGACCGGGTCCCAAACGGTGCGTCGATCTTGCGTCGCAGGTAGCCGATGTAGACCTCGACGACGTTGTCCGCTCCGGGGTAGTCCGAGTCCCACACGTTCTCGAGGATCTCGGCCTTGCTCTGCACCTGCCTGACCTTGCGCATGAGGTGGTGCAGCAGGGCGTACTCGCGCGCGGTCAGTTGGATCTCACGGCCTTCACGCACGACGGTGCGGGTGCGGGGGTCCAGCGACAGCCCCCCGGCCGACAGGGCGGCAGGTCGTTCTGGTGCACCGCGCCGGGCCAGGGCCTGAAGGCGCGCCAGGAGCACCGGGGTGCTGAACGGTTTGGTGACGTAGTCGTCGGCGCCGAGGTCGAAGGCGTCGGTCTGGTCGTAGTCGCCGTCCTTGGCCGTGAGCATGAGCACGGGGGCCCACACCTTGCCGGCGCGCAGGTTCTTCAGCACGTCGTAGCCGTTCATCGACGCCAGCATGATGTCCAGGACGATCGCGTCGTACTGCCCGTGCAAGCCGAGTCGCAGCCCCTCGCGCCCGTCGACGGTGTGGTCGACGACCCAGCCGTCATCGCGCAGGGCGTCACCGAGAGCGGCAGCCAGGGACCGTTCGTCCTCGACCAGCAACAGTCTCAACGGGTCAGTCCGATCCTGAGTCAGTGACGGTGCGATACCGAGGCGTTTACCAAGGTGACCAGTCCGTGGCCGGTCACGGGAGCGTGCCGCAGACGGCTGGCGAGGCAACGGATTCCGTAGTTTCGGCGCCCCCCGGGCGCGGATAGTATCGGCCGCATGATCGAGCAGAAGCGCATCCTCGCGACGTCCATCCCTGGCCCCGCCAGCCAGGCGCTGCAGCAGCGCAAGGTCGCCGCCGTCGCGGCCGGCGTGAGCACCGGCCTGCCCGTCTACGTCACCGAGGCGTCGGGTGGCATCCTGCGGGATGCGGACGGCAACCAGCTCATCGACTTCGGCTCCGGCATCGCCGTGACCACCGTCGGCAATGGCAACCAGCGCATCATCGACGCCGTCACCGAGCAGATCACCGCGTTCACCCACACCTGCTTCATGGTGACGCCCTACGACAGCTACGTGCAGGTCTGCGAGAAGCTCAACGAGCTGACCCCGGGCGACCACGAGAAGCGGTCGGCCCTGTTCAACTCCGGCGCCGAGGCCGTCGAGAACGCGGTCAAGATCGCCCGCCACGCCACCGGTCGTCAGGCGGTCGTCGCCTTCGACCACGGCTACCACGGCCGCACCAACCTCACGATGGGCCTGACCGCCAAGAACATGCCCTACAAGCACGGCTTCGGCCCGTTCGCCAGCGAGCTGTACCGGGTGCCGATGGCCTACCCCTACCGCTGGCCGGGCGGCGCCGAGCACTGTGCCGAGCAGGCACTGCGCACGGTCACCGACCAGATCCACGCCCAGGTCGGCGAGAGCAACACGGCTGCCGTGATCATCGAACCGATCCAGGGCGAGGGTGGCTTCATCGTGCCCCCCGAGGGGTTCCTGCCGGGGCTCGCCGACTGGTGCCGCGAGCACGGCATCCTGCTCATCGCCGACGAGGTGCAGTCCGGCTTCTGCCGCACCGGCGACTGGTTCGCCTGTGACCACGAGGGCGTCGTCCCCGACCTCATCACCGCCGCCAAGGGAATCGCCGGTGGCATGCCGCTCGCCGCGGTCACGGGGCGCGCGGAGCTGATGGATGCCGTGCACCCGGGTGGTCTGGGCGGCACCTACGGCGGCAACCCGGTGGCCTGCGCCGCCGCGCTCGCGGCCATCGAGTCGATGGAGGCCGACAACCTTGCTGCGCGGGCTCGCGAGATCGGCGACATCCTCACCGACCGTCTCGGCCGCCTCGCGGAGAAGTACGACGAGGTCGGCGAGGTCCGCGGTCGCGGCGCGATGATCGCGATGGAACTCGTCACCGACGCCGAGAGCAAGGAGCCGGCTGCCGCGCTGACCAGCGCCGTCAACAAGGGGTGCCACGAGCGGGGTCTGGTCTCCCTGACCTGCGGCACCTACGGCAACGTCTTCCGCTTCCTGCCGCCGCTGTCGATCTCCGACGACCTGCTCCACGAGGGCATGGACGTCCTCGAGGAGTCCTTCACCGCAGCCGTCGGCTGACGGTGACAGCGACCCTTCCGGCCGCCTTCGACCTGGGCGGCCGCGCCGCGGTCGTGACGGGCGCCGGGTCGCCGAGCGGGATCGGGATGGCCTGCGCCAGACTGCTGATGGCCTGTGGTGCCTCGGTCGTCGTCTGCGCCACGACCGATCGGGTGCACGAGCGGGTCGCCGAGCTTCGGGATGCCGGGCACGCCACTTCCGGGGCGTCCGGGGCCCCCGGCGCGTCCAGCCCGCCCGGTGTCGCCGGCGTCATCGCGGACCTCACGACCCCAGAGGGTGCGGATGCGGTCGTCGCTGCCGCTCTCGCGCTCGGGGGTTCACTCGACGTGCTGGTCAACAACGCCGGCATGGTCTCGGTGGCCGGTGGCGGCGACTACCTCGAGGGCGACCTGCTCGGCACACCGCCCGAGCGGTGGTCGGCGTCGCTCGCGCGCACCCTCGACACGGCCTACCTCATGACCCGGGCCGCCCTGCCGCACCTGCGGGCGAGCGGGTCCGGACGGGTGGTCATGGTGACGTCGGTGACCGGGCCGGTCATGGCGATGCGCTCGGACGTCGCGTACGCCGCGGCGAAGGCGGGACTGGCCGGGCTCACCCGGGCCCTGGCGATCGACGAGGGGGTCCACGGGGTGACGGTCAACGCCGTCGCACCCGGGTGGATCGCGACAGGTTCGCAGACGGCATCCGAAGCGCGTGAGGGACTGAGCACCCCGCTGGGTCGCTCGGGGACCGCGGAGGAGGTCGCGGCATCCGTGCTCTTCCTCGCCTCGCCCGGTGCCGGGTACGTCACCGGCCAGGTGCTCGTCGTCGACGGCGGAAACAGCGTGGCCGAGGAACGCCTGCCCCACTGAACGCCTGCCCCACTGGCGAGGCGGGGGCCCGGGAACGACAGGACCGGGCCAACTCATACTTGGCCCGGTCAGGACGAGTCTGGGCGAGGCGAGCGCGCGATCAGGCGACCGACACGCGGCATCCGCGTGAACATCGCACGAGCAGGTGCCGTGAGGGGTCAGGGGCGCGGGTCCTCGGGGCGTGAGATGCCGGGGAGCAGGGTCTCACCCGAGCGCAGCGCGTCGAGTGCGGCGGGGTGCACCTCCTCGAGGTGGCGCAGGCTCTTGCGGCGGTACCGCACGAGCTGGATGACGCCGACGCCCCAGAACAGGAACTGCACCGACATCGCGATGCGGAAGTGCTCGAGGGTGTAGGTCGAGGGCCCACCCGGAGCCAGCTGGTCGAGGACGATGCCGATCAGCGCGATCGTCGCGAGCGAGGCGACGAAGCCGCCGATGTTGACGACGCCGGTGGCGCGCCCCAGGTGCGAGGAGGGGTGGAAGGTGCGCGCGAGGTCGAAGCCGACCATCGACCCGGGGCCGCCGAGGGCGGTCACGACGACGAGCACGACGAGCAGCCACAAGGGCGCCGGTGCCGGCCACAGCAGCACGACCGCCCAGACGGCCATGATCGACCCGACGATGCCGAGCACCAGCTGCGAGCGACGGTAGGGGATGCGCGCGGTGAAGGCCGCCACGGCCGGGCCGGCAGCCATGCCGGTGACGGTCATGACGATGAGCAGCCACGACGCGACGTTCTCGTCGACCCCCTCACCGCTGACCAGGAACGGGAACCCCCACAGCATCACGAACACGGTGGCGCCGAACTGCGAGGTGAAGTGCACCCACAGCCCGAGCTGGGTGCCGGGGTTGCCCCACACCTCCGCCAGGGTCCGGGCAAGGGCGCGGACCTTGATCCGCTCGACCGACTCGCCCCGGTACGGGGAGTCCTTGACGACGGCGAGGAGCAGCACGCCGAGGACGATTCCGATGCCGGCCGCGGTGGCGAACGAGCGGGTCCAGCCCCAGGTGGCCAGGGCGGCTGCCAGCGGGGTGGCTGCCGCGATGGCCCCGAGCTGCCCGGCCATCCCGGTCAGCTGGGTGATGAACGGGGCCTGCTTGACCCGGAACCACACCGCGACCAGGCGCAGCAGCGAGGTGAAGATCATCGCGTCGCCCGCGCCGAGCAGGACGCGGGCGGCCATCCCGGCCTCGAAGGTCCCCGCGAAGGCGAACCACATCTGGCCGCCGGTCATCAGGGTGAGCCCGGTGACCATGAGGCGTTTCGAGCCGTACCGGTCGATCAGCACCCCGACGGGGATCTGCATCGCCGCGTACACCGCGAGCTGGAGCACCGTGAACGTCGCGAGCTGCGCCGCCGTGATGCCGAAGCGGTCGGCCGCGAGCAGCCCCGCGACGCCGAGCGAGGTGCGGTGGAAGACGGCCAGGATGTAGACCGACAGCGCGACCAGCCAGATCACCCAGGCCCGGCGACGGCCGATGTTGTGCACCTGGCGCAGCACGGGTCGGGTCACCACCCGAGTGTAGGAGCCGCGCGAGGGTCAGCCGGTGACCGTGTAGCTGGCGTCCGGGGCGGCGCAGTACGTGAACGGGCCGCCGCGGGCGGAGTGGTACTGGAACAGGGCCTGCTCGACGCGCAGCATGAGCAGTTCACCGTCGACGAGGGCCTGCGTGTAGAGCATGTCCTTCTGGGGGCAGCCCAGCGAACCGTCGTTCCACGTGACCGGCGACCACGCCGCGACGAGCACCTGGTCGGGGTCGACCTGCGCGCGTTGGGCGGTGTCCGCGATGGCCGCGGCCACCTCGGGGCGGGTGCGGATGTCGGCTGGCAGGGTGCCACCCGTTCCGGGAGAAGGGCTCTCGGATGCCGTCGAACCGGGTGTCGTGGATGCCGCGGGCGTCGTGCTCGCGGGGTTTGGCGAGGTCGTGGCGTCGGTGCCTTCCTGCGTCGATGCGGCGCACCCGCCCGTCGCCACGAGGGCGGTGACGAGTGCGGCAGCCAGTCGCAGGTTCATGGTGGACACGCGATCAGCGCAGGACGTGTCGGCTGATGACGAGGCGCTGGATCTGGTTGGTGCCCTCGAAGATCTGGGTGACCTTGGCCTCGCGCATGAATCGCTCCGCGGGGAAGTCCTGCGTGTACCCGGCCCCACCGAGAACCTGGACGGCATCCGTCGTGACCCGCATCGCGGCATCCGTCGCCGTCAGCTTCGCGACCGCAGCCTCCTTGGAGAACGGGCGGCCGGCGTCCTTGAGGCGGGCGGCGTGCAGGTAGGTCGCGCGGGCGCTGGTCACCGCGGCCTCCATGTCGGCGATGAGGAAGGCCAGGCCTTGGTTGGCACCGATGGCGCGGCCGAACTGCTGGCGCTCCTTCGCGTACGACGCCGCGAGGTCCAGGGCCGACTGGGCCAGCCCGGTGGCGGCGGCAGCGATACCCAGGCGACCGGCATCCAACGCCGACAGGGCGATGGCCATGCCCTGCCCCTGCGCCCCGATGCGGCGGAAGGCGTCGACGCGCACGTCGTCGTACATCACCTCGCGCACGGTGTCGCAGTGCAGGCCCATCTTGCGTTCGGGGGTGCCGAAGGACAGGCCGGTGGCGTCGCCGGGGACGATGAGGCAGGACAGGCCCTTGCCGCCGTCATCGGAGGTGCGCGCGAAGGTCGTGTAGTAGTCGGCGTGCCCGGCGTGGCTGATCCAGGCCTTGCGACCGCGCAGCACGTACTCGCCGGAGGCGTCGTCGGTGGTGGCTCGGGTGGTCATCGAGCCGATGTCGCTGCCGGCCTGCTGCTCGGAGAGGCAGTAGGCGCCGAGCTGCTCGCCCGAGAGCATGTCGGGCAGGAGGGTGCTCTGCTGCTCGGGGGTGCCGAACGTCGTGACCGGGTAGGCGGTCAGGGAGTGCACCGAGACTCCGACGGCCACGCTCATCCACGCGGAGGCGATCTCCTCGACGACCTGGAGGTAGACCTCGTAGGGCTGCCCGTAGCCGCCGAACTCCTCGGGGTGGGGGAGGGAGAGCAGGCCCGCGGCGCCCAGCGTGCGGAAGACCTCGGTGGGGAAGGACTCGTCGGTGGCGGCGGCCCGTTCGGCGTCGTCGACCTTGGGCCGCAGTTCCTTGTCGCAGATCTCGCGGGTCAGGTCGATGAGGTCCTGACCCTCTTCGGTGGGCATCAGCCGCGTCGCTGCCATGGCCCGACCATACCGGGGTCGTCCTGCGGTCAGGCCGGGTAGGCGATGGTCTCGGTCGCCTTCGCCGTCAACCACACCCGGGTGCCGCGTTCGAGGCCGAGGTCGGCCAGCGCCGCAGGCGTGATGTCGACCAGGCAGGACGGGGCGCCGGTCACCTCGACGCGAACGCGGTCACCGAGGAGCTCGATGCCGGTCACGGCGCCGGTCCACACGTTGCGCGCGCTGGTGTTCTCGACGGGCGTGGTGAACAGGCTGACCGCTGCCGGAGGCAGCGCCACGAGCAGGCGCCGCGCCTCGGCATCGGTGCCCGGCGTCGGGGACACCGTGAGGGTTCCGCCACCGTCGAGGTTCACCACCGCGGATGCCGTGTCACGCGTCCCCGCGTAGAGGTTGAGTCCGACGAGGCGGGCGACGTAGTCCGTCGCAGGGTGGCGGGCGACCTGCGCGGGGGTGCCTTCCTGCACGACCCGCCCCTGTTCGATGACGATGATCCGGTCGGCGATGACCATGGCGTCGATCGGGTCGTGGGTGACGACGACCACGGGGCCGGTGAACTGCTCGAGGTGGGCCCGCAACGCCGTGCGGACGTCGAGCCGCGTCCGGGCGTCGAGGGCCGCGAGCGGTTCGTCGAGCAGGAGCAGGCGGGGATCGGCGGCCAAGGACCGTGCCAGGGCGACCCGCTGGGCCTGCCCCCCGGACAGCTGCCCCGGCCGGTGCTGGGCGAGGTCGGTCAGGCCCAGCCGGCCCACCCACTCCCGGGCGGTGGCGCGAGATGCCGCCCGGCTCGCGCCCGTGGATCGGGGGGCGAAGGCGATGTTGTCGAGGACGTCGAGGTGCGGGAACAGCCGGTAGTCCTGGAACACGATGCCGACCGGTCGCTGCTCCGGCGGGACCCATGTGTCGGTCGCGGCGTCATCGAGCACCGCCCCGTCGAGCCGGATCGAGCCGTCCGTGAGCTCGACGAGACCCGCGAGCGCGCGCAACAGGGTCGACTTGCCGGCGCCGTTGGGGCCCAGGACGGCCACAACCTCTCCCGGCTCCACGGCTGCCCGCAGGCGTAGGGAGAACGAGCCGCGTTCGATGAGGCCGTCGACGACCAAGCCTGCGGTGCCCCCGGTCACAAGGTGCTCCCGGGCCGCAGCCAGCGGTCGCGCAGCAGCGCGAGCACCGCGACCGAGACGGTGAGCAGCACGAGGGACAGGGCGATCGCCGCCTCCGGGTCGCTCTCCATCGCGAGGTAGACCGCGAGCGGCATCGTCTGGGTGATGCCGGGGGAGTTGCCGGCGAAGGTGATGGTGGCGCCGAACTCGCCCAGGGCTCGGGCCCAGCACAGCACGGTGCCTGCGGCCAGAGACGGCGCGATCAGGGGCAGCGTGACCCTCCGGAAGGTGGTCAGCCGTGAGGCCCCCAGGGTGGAGGCAGCCTCCTCGAAGCCCCGGTCCAGCCCCCGGAAGGCGCCCTCCACGGTGACGACCAGGAACGGCATCGCCACGAAGCACTGTGCGAGGACCACCCCGAGTGTCGTGAAGGGCAGGGTGAACCCGAACCACTCGTCGAGCCAGCGGCCCACCACCCCGAGGCGTCCGAACGCGAGGAGCAGCGCGACGCCACCGACGACCGGGGGCAGCACGAGGGGCAGAGTCACCAGGGCCCTCAGCAGCGACAGGCCTCGGAAGTGGGTTCGGGCGAGGACCCAGGCCAGCGGCACCCCGAGCACGACGGCGACGGCTGTCGAACTTGTCGCGGTGACCAGGGACAGTCGCAGGGCATCGAGCACCGCGGGGTCGCGCAGGATGTCGGGCAGGCTGCTCCAGGGCGTGCGCAGCAGCATGGCCGCGAGCGGGACGAGGAGGAAGGTGACGCCGACGGCAGCCGGAACGGCGAGTGGCCACGGCGCCGTCGATCGGCGAGTCGGCTGGCGTACCGATCGCCTCACGGGGTGGAGAACCCTGCGGACGCGAGCACCTCGGCTCCCTCGTCGGAGAGGACGTGCTCGACGAAGGCGCGGGCAGCGGCGGGGTTCTCCGACTCGGTGAGCGTGGTGATGGGGTAGGTCGTGCTGGCGTTGACGTCGGCCGGGATGTCGATGCCCGTGACCTCGCCGCCGGCGGCCCGGACATCAGTGACGTAGACGATGCCGGCGTCCACCTCGCCCAGTCTGACCTTGGTGAGCACCGCCTTGACATCCGACTCCTCGCTCACGGGCACCACCGTGAGCGAGGCGTTGTCGAACACCGTTGCGGCGGCCTTGCCGCACGGCACCTGGGTCTGGCACAGGGCCACCTTGACGCCCGACCTCGTGAGGTCGGACAACGCGGTGATCCCCGCCGGGTTGGCCGGTGGGACCGCGATCTGCATCGTGTTCTTCGCGAAGGCCGTCGCCGATTCCGCGGCTCCGGCGGCGATGACGGTGTCCATCGTCGACTGGCTCGCGGAGGCGAACACGTCGGCTGGCTGGCCCTGCGTGATGCCGGTGGCCAGGGCCGAGCTCGCCCCGAGGTTCAGGATGACGTCGACCTCGGGATTCGCCTGCTCGAACTGCTCCTCGAACGTCGTGAACGACTCCTGGAGCGACGCCGCTGCGAACACGGTGACGGTGCCGGAAAGGCCGCCCGAGGCAGACTGCGTGCCGGACGACCCGGGGCTCGCGGAGTCGGTGCCGGCCGAGTCGGTGGTTCCGGAGTCGCTCGAGCTGCACCCTGCGGCGAGCAGCGCGGCCAGAGCGGTCACGGCGGCCAAGGAGAGGCACTTGGCCTTCATCGGGGGACTCCTACGACGACGTTGGTGGACTTGATCGAGGCGACGGCCACCGAACCGACCTCGAGGCCGAGGTCGTCGACGGCTTCACGGGACATGAGCGAGACGACGCGGAACGGGCCGCACTGGAGCTCGACCTGGGCCATGACGGTGTCCTTGAGCACCCGGGTGACGATGCCGCGCATCCGGTTGCGGGCCGATTCGTCGGCGACGACGCCCACGGGGGCCGGCCGGGCCAGCTCCTGAGCCACCTCGGCGAGGTCGGCACCGTCGACGACGATGCGCCCGGAGTCGTCATGGGTGCTGGGCAGGCGCTGCGCGTCGATCATGCGGCGCACCGTGTCATCGGACACGCCAAGGAGGGCGGCGGCATCCGAGATCCGAATCTGCGACATGGAGCTGAATCTACCTCCGCATCTGCGGAACTGCGAGGGTAGCGGCACGTGGTGGGACGCCTGGGAGGGGGCGAGGCGTACCCAGATCGACCAATAGGTCACTCGGGGTACAGGCGATTCGGGGACGGGCCGTGCCCAGATCGACCAATAGGTCACTTGGGGTACAGGCGATTCGGGGACGGGCCGTGCCCAGATCGACCAATAGGTCACTCGGGGTACAGGCCGGTTGGGCGTCCTTGCTCCGGATTGCTGGGCCTTGCTCCCGTCGCAGATCGCAACTCCCGATGTGCGCCCTTGCAGCAGCGCACATCGGGAGTAGGAGCGCACATCTGGAGCAAGGATCTGCGAGGAGGAGCGGTCACCCCTCGGGCATTGACCCGTGGGCCGCCTCCAGTTCAGGGTCGCGCAGGGACGTGAGGGTCGGGCGCTTGGCTGCGAGGCGGTCCCCTGACGACTCGCCGCGAAGCCGGCGCTGCACCCACGGGGCGGCGTGGGTCTTGGCCCACTGGGCGTGCTCGCGGAACTCGTCGCGCCGAGCCCCCCGGGCAGCGGGCGGCAGCGGCGTGGCCCACTCCGCCGCGTCGGTGCCGTGCCCGAGGGCGGTGAGCGCTGCCAGGGCGACCCGGCGGTGACCCTCGGTGCTGAGGTGGATGCGGTCCTCACCCCACATCCGCCAGTCGCGCAGGGCAGCCATCCCCCACAGGTTGAGCACGAAGCACCCGTGGCGCTGGGCGATCGTGAAGATGTTCGCCGAGTGCACGGCGTGCCGCGGCCGCAGGGCCTTGAACAGCCCGGCGTCGCGGGGGTCGGCCGGGGTGGCGAGCAACACGTCGGCGCCGGCTCGACGAAGGCGCACCACGGCATCCTCGATGCGACTGGCCAGCGAGTCGAGGTCGACGCTGGGGCGAAGGAGATCGTTGCCGCCACCGACCATCGACACGAGGTCGGGCGCCAGCGACAGGGCGGTGTCGAGCTGCGGGCCGACGACGTCGTCGAGCTTGCGGCCGCGCACTGCCAGGTTCGCGTAGGCGAAGGGCACGTGGGCCTCCTCGGCCACGGCGTCGAGCTGCACCGCCAGCCGGTCGGCCCACCCGACGTAGGCGTCGGAGGTCGCGGGGTCGGGGTCGGACATCCCCTCGGTGAAGGAGTCGCCGATCGCGATGTAGCGGGTCCAGACGGGGGCGGTCACGGCAGGCTCCAGTTCACGGGGTCGGCGCCCTGACGGGCGAGCAGGTCGTTGGTGCGGCTGAAGGGGCGCGAGCCGAAGAAGCCGTTGCGCGCCGACAGCGGGCTCGGGTGCGCTGACTCGATGAGGGCAACCCCCGGCAGGTGGGGTGCCAGGCCACGAGCGTCGCGGCCCCACAGGATGGCGACGAGCGGGCCGCCGCGCTTGACCAGGGCCGAGATCGCACAAGCGGTGACCTCTTCCCAGCCGCGCCCGCGGTGGCTGCCGGGGGCGCCCGGGGTGACGGTGAGGACGCGGTTGAGCAGCAGCACCCCCTGGTCGGCCCACGGCGTGAGGTCGCCGCTGCTTGGCCGGGGCAGGCCGAGGTCGGCCTCGAGCTCGGTGAAGATGTTGGCCAGGCTGCGGGGCATCGGCCGGGTGTCGGGGGCGACCGAGAACGACAGTCCCACCGCGTGCCCGGGCGTCGGGTAGGGGTCCTGGCCCACGATGAGGACGCGCACGGCATCCAGGGGTCGGTCGAAGGCGCGCAGCACGAGCGGTCCGCCGGGCAGGTAGCCGCGACCGCTCGCGACCTCTGCGCGCAGGAACTCGCCGAGGCCGCGCACCACGGGTTCGACGGGGGCGAGGGCCTGCGCCCACGACGGGTGCACGAGGTCGCGGAGGGGGCGCGCGGCATCCGTCGTACTCATCGGTACCACCGTATCTCCCTCGACTTCGTGCGACGTGCCCGCGGTTCTCGTGAGCTTCGGGCGCAGAAACCGTAGGCAGGTCGCACGAAGTGGGAATGGAGGGCTGGGTCGGGGCCCGGCGGGGTGCCGACGCCGGATGCCGTCAGCGGAAGATCGCGGTCACGTCGTCGAGCCGTGCGGGCACCAACCGGAACCAGGCCCACGTGCCGCGCTTCTCGCGCTCGAGCAGGCCGGCCTCGACGAGCACCTTGAGGTGGTGCGACACGGTGGGCTGGGACAGCCCGACGACGGGGGTGAGGTCGCAGACGCAGGCCTCGCCGTCGGCCGTGGCCCGGATGACGCTCAGCAGCTGGAGCCGCACGGGGTCGGCAACGGCCTTGAGCAGCGCGGCGCTGGTCTCGGCGGCCTCGCGGGTCAGGCCGCCGTCGACGCCGATGCCGCAGCAGGATGCCGTGGCCGTGGCCGTGGCCGTGGCCGTGGCCACGGCGGAGGTCGCGGGCCGGGTGGCAGTTGTCGACATGGGGGCTCCTCGGTGCGGCACTACATTGACGTGTGTCGATGTAGTGCGGTCCACTGTGATCGCATTGATGATAGTCGATATATGGGAGGCCATTCGTGAACACCCCTGACGCCGTCGACCCGGTCGCTGCTGCGGGCGGCGCGAGCCGGGTCCAGCTCGCGCTCAACGTCAGCGACCTGGAGGCCAGCATCGCCTTCTACTCCGCCATGTTCGGGGTCGAGCCGCACAAGCGCCGCCCCGGCTACGCCAACTTCGCGATCGCCGAGCCGCCGCTGAAGCTCGTGCTCATCGAGACGAGCGAGGCCACCCGCGGCACCGGCACGGCTGGCGCCCTGAACCACCTCGGCGTCGAGGTGCCCTCGACCGACGACGTCACCGCCGCGCGCACCCGGTTCACGGATGCCGGCCTGGCCACCTTCGACGAGAACGACACCACCTGCTGCTACGCCCTCCAGGACAAGGTGTGGGTCCACGACCCGGCCGGTGCTCCGTGGGAGGTCTACACCGTCAAGGACGAGGACCCGGTCGACGCCAGGCCCGCCACGGCGAGCCTGGAGATCCTCGGCGGGCCGACGGCAGGTGCCTGCTGCTCCCCGAGTGCCGACGCCACGCCGGTCGATTCGGCCCCCGAGAAGGCTCAGGCCTGCTGCTCGTGACCACCGCATCCCCGGCGCGCGACACGGCATCCGCCGGTCCCGACCAGCCGAGACACCTGTCCACCCTTGACCGCTTCCTGCCGGTGTGGATCGGCCTCGCGATGCTCGCGGGGCTCGTGCTCGGCCGGCTGGTGCCGGGGCTCGGGGAGGCGCTGTCCGCGGTCGAGGTGGAGGGGGTCTCGCTCCCCATCGCCATCGGCCTGCTCGTCATGATGTACCCGGTGCTGGCCAAGGTGCGCTACGACCGGCTCGACACGGTGACCGGCGACCGGCGGATGCTCGGCGCCAGCCTCGTGCTCAACTGGCTGGTCGGCCCGGCGCTGATGTTCATCCTGGCCTGGCTCCTGCTGCCCGACCTGCCCGAGTACCGCACCGGCCTGATCATCGTCGGGCTGGCGCGCTGCATCGCCATGGTCATCATCTGGAACGACCTCGCCTGCGGTGACCGGGAGGCCGCGGCCGTGCTCGTCGCGCTCAACTCGGTCTTCCAGGTGCTGATGTTCGGGGTGCTCGGCTGGTTCTACCTCTCGGTGCTGCCCGGCTGGCTCGGCCTGCCCCAGGCGGACCTCGACGTCTCGCCGTGGCAGATCGCCGGGTCGGTGCTCGTCTTCCTCGGGCTGCCGCTGCTCGCCGGCTACCTGTCGCGAACGGTGGGTGAGAAGCGCTGGGGGCGAACGGCATACGAAGCGTCGTTCCTGCCGCGAGTCGGCCCCTGGGCGCTCTACGGGCTGCTGTTCACCATCGTCATCCTGTTCGCGCTCCAGGGCGACCAGATCACGACCAGCCCGCTCGACGTCGCGCGGATCGCGCTGCCGCTGCTCGCGTACTTCGCCCTCATGTGGGGTGGCGGTTTCGCCCTCGGGGCGGCACTCGGCATGACGTACGAGCGCACCACGACCCTGGCCTTCACGGCGGCCGGCAACAACTTCGAGCTCGCCATCGCCGTCGCGATCGCCACCTTCGGGGTGACGTCCGGGCAGGCCCTCGCGGGGGTCGTCGGGCCCCTGATCGAGGTGCCGGTGCTCGTCGGTCTCGTCTACGTCTCCCTCGCCCTGCGAAAGAGGTTCCGTCATGTCTGACCTGCCCACCACCCGCCCGTCGGTGCTCTTCGTGTGCATCCACAACGCCGGCCGGTCCCAGATGGCGGCCGCGTGGGTGCAGCACCTGTCCGGCGGCGCCGTGGAGGTGCGCTCGGCCGGCAGCGCCCCGGCCGGGTCGGTCAACCCGGCCGCCGTCGAGGCGATGCTCGAGGAGGGCATCGACATGAGCGCGGAGGTGCCGAAGATCCTGACCACGGATGCCGTGCGCGAGTCCGATGTCGTCATCACCATGGGCTGTGGTGACACCTGTCCGATCTTCCCGGGCAAGCGCTACGAGGACTGGGCCCTCGAGGACCCCGCAGGCCAGGGCGTGGATGCCGTGCGTCCGATTCGCGACGAGATCCGGGTCCGCGTGCTCGGCCTGCTCGAGAGCCTGGGTGTCCAACCCGTCGCCTGAACCCTGCGAGGGGTTGACAGACTGTCCCGATGCGCCCCCGCTTCCACACCGTCCTGTTCGACCTCGACGGCACCCTGGCCGACACGATTCCCCTCATCGTCGCCTCGTACCAGCACGCCTTCCGCACCGTGCTCGGCGAGGAGATCGACGAGGCCAGGGCCCGCGCGTGGATCGGCCGCCCGCTGCTGGCCGCGCTGCTCGAGGAGTCGCCCGAGCACGGGCACGACCTCGACCAGACGTACCGCGAGTGGAACCTCGCCAACACCGCCCGCCTGATCCGGCGCTATGAGGGTGTCCCCGAGATGCTGGAGGCCCTGGCCTCAGCCGGCGTGCGCATGGCGGTCGCGACCTCGAAGCGGCGCCAGACCGCACGCCTGGCCCTGGAGGGCGTCGGTATCGACCACCTCATCGAGGTCGCGGCCGCGCTGGAGGACACCACCCGCCACAAACCCGAACCCGACCCGCTGCTGCACGCCGCGGCATCCCTGGGCGCCCAACCCTGCGACTGCGTCTACGTGGGTGACGCCACGGTCGACGTCCTCGCTGCCCGGGCCGCCGGCATGGCTGCGATCGCGGTGAGCTGGGGTGCGGCCGACCGCGAGGCCCTCGCGGCCACCGGGCCCGAAGCCCTGGTCGACACCGTCGCGGACCTCACGGCGTACCTGCTGGGCCACGACGAGGGCTAGAGTCGCCGCCGTGCACGGGAAGACCTACCAGCAGAACAAGCACGTCGAGCTGGCGGCACTGGCCGACGCGGTGATGGCCTACGCCGAGGAGCGGGTGCGCATGGCCCCGCCGCTGGACCGCCCGGTGACCGAGGCCGAACTGCGCTCGCGGGTCGGGGAGACGATCACCCCCGGCGGACTCGGCGGCGTCGAGGCCATGCGTCTGTTCGCGCAGGACCTCGCCCCCACCTGCCTGTCGACCGACCACCCGCGCTACCTGTCCTTCATCCCGTGCGCGCCGAGTGACGCCGCCGTGATGTTCGACCTCGTCGTCGGGGCGTCCTCGATCTACGCCGGCTCCTGGCTCGAGGGCTCGGGTGCCGTGTACGCCGAGAACCAGGCGCTGCGCTGGATCGCCGACCTCGTCGGGATGCCGTCGGGCGCTGGCGGGGTGTTCACCCCCGGCGGGACGATCGCCAACCTCTCGGCGCTGGTGACAGCACGGCACGCCGCGCGCGCCTCCGCGAAGCCGGGCGACCGGCCGTACCGGGTGGCAGCCACGGCCGGGGCGCACTCGTCGATCGCGTCGGCCTGCGACGTCATGGACGCGCAGTTCGTCGGCGTCCCCGCCGACGACGCGTGGCGACTGACCGGCGAGAACCTGCGCGCGGTGCTCGAGGAGAACGGCCCGGAGTCGTTCTTCGCGGTCGTCGCGACGTGCGGCACGACGAACTTCGGGGTCATCGACGACCTGGCATCGGTGGCCGAGGTGTGTCGCGAGTACGGCATCTGGTTCCATGTCGACGGTGCCTACGGCGGGGCCGGCCTGGCCGCGCCCTCGGTGCGGGGCCTGTACGCCGGGATCGAGCACTGCGATTCCTTCATCGTCGACCCGCACAAGTGGCTGTTCGCACCGTTCGACTGCTGCGCCCTGCTGTACCGGGAGCCGTCGCTGGCGCGGGCGGCCCATACCCAGAAGGCGGGGTACCTCGACGTCCTCACCGACGCCCCCGACTGGAACCCCACGGACTACTCGGTGGGCCTGACCCGTCGGGCCCGTGGCCTGCCGTTCTGGTTCTCGCTGGTCGTCAACGGCAGCGACGCCTACGAGGCGGCCATCGAGCACACCCTGGATGTCGCGCGGTTTGCCGAGGCGGAGGTGCTGCGCCGCCCCGACCTCGAGCTGGTGCGCAAGCGCGACCTGTCGGTCGTCGTCTTCCGACGGCTGGGCTGGGAGCCCGCGGACTACGCCGCGTGGTCGGACCGGATGCTGGCCGAGGAGTTCGCCTTCGTCGTGCCGACGAGCCACGACGGCGAGACGCTGGCCCGCTTCGCCATCGTCAACCCGGAGACGAGCGAGGACGACATCACCGCCATCCTCGACACCATGGACTGACCCCTCCTCGGGCGTCCGCTGAGCGGCAGCCTGGCGGGGTCCGTGGTGCTCGTGTGACGGGTGCGGCGGGGGTGTCGTGACCGGTTCGTGGCCGGTGGCCCGACGCGCGGAACGGGAGCCCGGGCGAATGACAGGCGTGTGATTTCCCGGCTACAGTGGGCGCTCACGCAGGGTCAGCAACGAAGGGTCGAGGAACACACGTGAGCGCCGCCTCCGAACAGCTCAGCACCGCCGCGCCCGCGGCCGGGCTCACCGAGCGCGACCGCGAGATCATCGCCTTCGAACGGCAGTGGTGGAAGTACGCGGGCTCGAAGGAGACCGCCATCAAGGAGCTGTTCGACATGAGCTCCACCCGGTACTACCAGGTGCTCAACGCCCTCATCGACCACCCCGGCGCCCTCGAGCACGACCCGATGCTCATCAAGCGCCTTCGTCGCCTGCGCGCCAGCCGCCAGCGGGCGCGCTCTGCCCGCCGCCTCGGCATGGAGCCCTGAGCCCAGGCCCAAGAACCAGCGACGCCCGTCCGTGAGGGAAGCCGGACGGGCGTTGCTGTACCTGCGGTGACCTGTTGGTCGGTCGGGGGACGGCTTCGGCCAGCTGGGCCGTGCTCAGTCCTCGCCGGGGTCCGGGAAGTCCACCGGCCACCCCTTGGCGGCCAACCGGTCGCGCACGCGCCGCAGGTCGTCCGGCGTGGCCTCGGAGTGGGTGAGGTCGGCGATGGCCGCCGCGATGTCGTCAGGGCTGGCCGGGGCGATGGACGCCCGGCGCAGGGCCTTGGCGACCTTCTTGACCTCGCCGCGCGTCAGGCGTCGCTCGAGCAGGGCGAACAGGGGGACGTAGTCGTGTTCGGGGACCCCGGTGGGGTAGCCCTCGCGCAGCCACGCGACGATGCGGCCCAGGTAGGAGCCGGGCTCGGTGTCGTCCTCGTCGTCGAGGTCGTCACCGGGCGGGTTGCCGAGCGGCCACCCGCCCAGGACCAGTCGGGCGGCAACCCTGCGCAGGTCACTCTGCGGCAGTGGAGCCTTCGGGGCGCTCCCGGATGCTGCGTGGTCGGCGCTCAGCGCTCCGCCGGCGACCAGCGCCAGCGCGACCGACAGCGTGCGGGTGGATCCGATGCGCTGACGCAGCAGCGCGAGGAGGGGCGCGACATCCTCTTCCGGGATGCCGTCGGGGTAGGCCTCGGCGAGGTACCTGAGGGCTTGGCTGTTCGTGTCGACCATGGTGTGGGTGGGATTCCCTCTCGTTACTTGTCGACGATCGTCGGCAGGATGCCGTCGCCGCTGAAGCTCACCGTCTTGCCGAAGCCGGAGGCGGCGATCATCGTGATGCCGAGAGCGACGGACGCGACGATCACGGCCAGGAGCACGCCTGCGACGGCCCGGCCGAGCACGGTGGGGTGGAAGGTGGTGTGGCCGCTGGCGTCCTCGGTCTCCGTGCTCCCGGTGACGAGAGCGCGCATCGCGAGCGCATAGACCACGGGGAGGCCGGCGCCGAAGATCAGGCCGGCGAAGAGGACACTGGCCGCGCCCTGGAGTGCAAGTTCGATGCTGCGCATTGCTGGGTCCTTTCGGTCAGTGGCTCTTGGTGCGGTGGGTCGTGGTGCCGGCCGGGTCCTCGGGCGTCTCGGGTGCGGGCGGGAACTTGTCGAGGACGTCGTCGGCGGTGTCCCACTCGTCGTTGACGTTGTGAGCGCCGACGTTGTCCTGCTTGGACCGCCAGAACATGTACGCCGAGGCGAGGCCGAGCACGATGAACACGATGACCGCGCCGAGCGCTCCACCGATGCCGTTCCCGAGCCACCACGTGAGGGCGCCGACCAGGGCCGCGAGGGGGAAGGTCGTCGCCCACGCGGTGACCATGCGCCCGGCGGTGTTCCAGCGCACGTTGGTGCCCCGCCCGAGTCCGCCGCCGAGGACGGATCCGGTGGCGACGTGGGTGGTGGAGAGGGCGAAGCCGAGGTGGCTCGCAGCGAGCAGGGTCGCTGCGGTGGCGCCGTCGCTGGCCATGCCCTGGCGAGGGGTGATGTCGACCAGACCCTTGCCGAGGGTGCGGATGATGCGCCAGCCGCCCAGGTAGGTGCCGGCGGCGATTGCCAGGGCGGCGCTCACCTTGACCCACCACGGGACCGAGGAGGTGTCGGTCCAGTGGCCGCTCGCGAGCAGGGCCAGGGTCATGACGCCCATGGTCTTCTGCGCGTCGTTGGTGCCGTGCGCGAGGGAGACCAGCGACGCGCTGCCGATCTGGCCCCAGCGGAAGGTGCCTTCACCGAGCTTGTGCACGATCGAGTTGGTGATGCGGTGGACGAGCCAGCACCCGATGAAGGCGACGATCAGGGCGATCACGGGGGACAGGAAGCTCGGCAGCAGGACCTTGCCGACGACGCCGTCGAGCTTGGTGCCGTCGCCGGTCCACTTCACCCCGGACAGCCCGTAGGCCGCCGCCGCGGCTCCCGTGAGCCCACCCAGCAGGGCGTGCGACGAACTCGACGGCAAGCCCAGCAGCCAGGTGAACAGGTTCCAGATGATGCCGCCCACGAGACCGCACAGGATGACGAGCAGCAGCCCCTGGCCGCCGTCGGAGAGGAACTCCTCCTTGGGTGCGCCGGACTTGTCCTGGATGTTGATGACGGCGTTGGACACCGTCAGCGCCACCTCGACGGAGAGAAAGGCACCGACGAGGTTGAGGATGGCCGCCAGGGCCACCGCCACCTTCGGCTTCAGCGCCCCGGTCGAGATGGAGGCGGCCATGGCATTGGCCGTGTCATGAAAGCCGTTCGTGAAGTCGAAGGCCAGTGCTGTCACGATGACGAGCACGAGAGTGAGGGTCGCAGCGTCCACGATCCTTCAGTCTGGTCCTGAAACCTCGAGTTCGCCAAGCGGAGGGGTGTTGTTCACCTCTCGTTCATCATCGCTCGTGGCACCTGCCGTCGCACGCGGTGACAGGATGCGCCGATGAGTGACCTGGACTGGAGCACGGTGGACGGGCTCGCCGCCATCCGCGAGCACCTCGCGGCCCGGATCGAGGGGTGGCGCCAGCCGGTGGCGTATGCCGTCGGTCTGAGCCCCGCGTCGTCCTCGCCGGAGTGGGACTTCGCCCACGTCAACACCCCTGGCGGGCGGCACGGGCTGCCCGCGGTGGTGCTCGCGACGATCCTCGGTCACGACGGCTCGACCGCCTCGCTCCCGGTGACGGCGCACCAGCTGGCCGCGGCTGTCGAGTCGCTGGCCCCCGCGCAGGCCTGCACGGAGGTCGAGCACCCCAACCTCGCGGCCTGGCGCGCGGCGCTGGCCGACCTCGAGGGCAATCCGGCTCGGGAGGCGGTGGCCGTGTTCGTGGCCGACCTCGACGACCCGGTGACCTCCGAGGCCGACGGGTCGATGCGTGCGACGTTCGAAGGCCACGCCCCCGCGCTCTGAACGCTGACGACGCCGGGGACGAAACGGCATCCTCGGTCGTTGGGACTCCCGGCCGGATGCGTGCGGGGCTCCCGCGCGTGATCGACGGGCCCGTGGACCTCGGAGGTAGCCCGTGCTCGACACGCTCACCGCGCTCGTCGAGGCTGGTGCCGCCGCGGCGTGGGTGCTGCCCGTGGTGCTGCTCGTGGCCGTGTTCGACGCCCTGGTCCCGCCGGTGCCGAGTGAGGGGATCGTCGTCGCCCTGGCGGCTGTCGCCGTCGCCGGTGACGGGCCGAACCTGATGGCGCTCGCGGTGGCAGCCGGCGTCGGGGCCTTCCTCGGTGACTCCCTGACCTACGTCGTCGGTCGGCGGTTCGGTCCGCAGCGTCTGCACCGGATCACCCGGCCTTCCGCTCAGCGAGCCCTGAGCCGGGCCTCGGACACGCTCGACCGGCGCGGTGCCGTCGTCATCCTCTCGGCGCGCTACGTCCCGCTCGGCCGGGTGGCCGTGAACCTCACCGCGGGGGCGACCGGGTTCCCGCCCCGTCGTTTCGTCGGCTTGGCGGCAGTGGCCGCGACGACCTGGGCCGCCTGGTCGGTCGGGGTGGGTGCCCTGGCCGGCCACTGGCTCGAGGGCAACCCGCTGCTCGGATCGGTCCTGGGCGTGGTGGCGGCCCTGCTCCTCGGCCTCGTGATCGACCGGGTCGCCCGGCGCGCGAGCGGGTGGGGCCGGATGCCGTCCGCGGTCGTCGCGCGCACCTGACCTCCCCGTCGCCCGGCAGGGCCGGTACCGGTCACCGCCCGCTCGGGGGCGGCCCGGCGTTTGCACTCTCATGGTGAGAGTGCCAATAATGGCGTTAGCACTCTCACCATGAGAGTGACAATCCTGACCGGTCCGGTGAGGGTGGGGTGCCCCGGCGCGTGAGCTGACGGCATCCGACTCGTCCGTCGCGGGCGCCGCCCGGTCTCCACCTTCGATTCGCGTGGAGGAACCACCCGAATGGCCAAGATCATCGCTTTTGATGAAGAGGCGCGCCGCGGTCTCGAGCGGGGCATGAACGTGCTCGCCGACGCCGTCAGGGTCACCCTGGGGCCCAAGGGCCGCAACGTCGTGCTCGAGAAGAAGTGGGGCGCCCCCACGATCACCAACGACGGCGTCTCGATCGCCAAGGAGATCGAGCTCGACGACCCGTACGAGAAGATCGGCGCCGAGCTCGTCAAGGAGGTCGCCAAGAAGACCGACGACGTCGCCGGTGACGGCACGACGACGGCGACCGTCCTCGCCCAGGCGCTCGTGCGCGAGGGCCTGCGCAACGTCGCCGCCGGGGCCAACCCGATGGCGCTCAAGCGCGGCATCGAGAAGGCCGTCGCGGCCGTCTCCGACGAGCTGCTCGCCGCCGCCAAGGACGTCGAGACCAAGGAGCAGATTGCCGCGACCGCGTCGATCAGCGCCGCTGACCCCCTGATCGGCGAGATGATCGCCGAGGCCATGGACAAGGTCGGCAAGGAAGGCGTCATCACCGTCGAGGAGAGCAACACCTTCGGCCTCGAGCTCGAGCTCACCGAGGGCATGCGCTTCGACAAGGGCTACATCAGCCACTACTTCGTCACCGACACCGAGCGCATGGAGGCCGTGCTCGAGGACCCCTACGTCCTCATCGCGAACTCCAAGATCGGGTCGATCAAGGACCTGCTCCCGCTCCTGGAGAAGGTCATGCAGTCGGGCAAGCCGCTGCTCATCATCTCCGAGGACGTCGAGGGCGAGGCCCTGTCCACGCTCGTCGTGAACAAGATCCGTGGCACCTTCAAGTCGGTCGCCGTCAAGGCCCCCGGCTTCGGTGACCGCCGCAAGGCCATGCTCGGCGACATCGCCATCCTCACCGGTGGCCAGGTCATCTCCGAGGAGGTCGGCCTCAAGCTCGACACCGCCGAGCTCGACCTGCTCGGTCGCGCCCGCAAGGTCGTCGTCACCAAGGACGAGACGACCATCGTCGAGGGTGCCGGTGACGAGGAGCAGATCGCCGGTCGGGTCAACCAGATCCGTGCCGAGATCGAGAAGTCGGACTCCGACTACGACCGCGAGAAGCTCCAGGAGCGCCTCGCCAAGCTCGCCGGCGGCGTCGCCGTCATCAAGGCGGGCGCGGCCACCGAGGTCGAGCTCAAGGAGCGCAAGCACCGCATCGAGGATGCCGTGCGCAACGCCAAGGCCGCCGTCGAGGAGGGCATCGTCGCCGGTGGTGGCGTCGCCCTCATCCAGGCCGGCAAGGCCGCCTTCGCCAAGCTCTCGCTCGAGGGTGAGGAGGCGACCGGTGCGAACATCGTGCGCGTCGCCATCGAGGCCCCGCTCAAGCAGATCGCGATCAACGCCGGTCTCGAGGGTGGAGTCGTCGCGGAGAAGGTCAGCAACCTCGACTCCGGTTGGGGCCTGAACGCCGCGACCGGCGAGTACGTCGACCTCATCGCCGCGGGCATCATCGACCCGGCCAAGGTCACGCGCTCGGCCCTGATGAACGCTGCGTCGATCGCCGCGCTGTTCCTCACCACCGAGGCCGTCATCGCCGACAAGCCGGAGAAGAACCCGCCGGCCATGCCCGGCGGCGACGACATGGGCGGCATGGGTTTCTGACCCGAGCCACCCAGGTCTCACCGCACGAGGGCGGTCCCCACACCGGGGGCCGCCCTCGTGGCATGTCCGTCAGGTCATGCGCAGGCCGCGGCCCTGGTCGACCGGGGTCCGGGCCCGCAGCAGCAACCGCACCGCAGTGCCCAGCCACAGGGCGGCCAGGGCCACCGCGACCACCAGGCTCGAGGTCGTCGGCAGCTCGTCACGGCCGAGCAGCAGCAGGGGCACGCCCAGCACACCGAAGGCGACCACGGCCAGCGCCCTGTCGGCGGCGCCCCAGCGCCGCGAGAGCAGCACGAGCACACAGCCGATCAGCCACGGCAGCGGTGCGAACGCCGAGGTCGCCGGCACGAGCGCCAGGACGACCGATGCCGCGAGCAGCGTGATCGTCACGACCTCCAGCCACGGGGGCCCGGTCACCGGGGCGCCGAACGGGTCGGGTGCGAGGTACTCGATCTCGGGAGCCACCGCCTGGCCGCTGGCCTCGGCGACGAGGTCGGCAGGATCCCCGAGGTCGGCGAGCACCTGGCGAACCGCGGCCTCCGAGCGGGGGGTGGTGCCGACGGCATCCGCGAGGTACTCGTCGATGCTCGTGCGCAGCTCGGCCCGCCGCTCCGCCGGCAGCGCCGACGCCTCGGTGTCGAGTCGGGCGAGCCACTCGTCGACCGCCGGGTGGTTCGGGGTCGTCATGTCCGCGCGCCTGCCATGGCGGACACGGTAGCCGCCACGTAGACGCCGTGCGCTCAGCAACCATTCAGGGGGTGCCCAGCATCTGGTGGGAAAGGCGAGGCAGGATCGACCCATGACCACGGCCACCGCCACTGACCCGCTCGTCCTCGGACCCCTGCTGCGCTACGTCGACGAGTCGTCGGCGACGATCTGGGTTCGCACGGCGGATCCCGCGCTGGTCACCGTCGAGCGGGCCGGGCACGTCTGGAGTGCCCCGACCTTCGCCGTGCACGGGTCGCACTTCGCGCTCGTCGTCCTCGACGGGCTCGAGCCCGGCAGCGACGACGCGTACGAGGTCCGCCTGGACGGCACCCCCGTCTGGCCTCGTGAGGGGATGCCGCCGAGCCGGGTTCGCACGCTGGACCCGACCCGCGAACCGCGACTCGCCTTCGGCACCTGCCGCACGACCGGGAGCCACGACGAGGAGGGCAACCGGGCCCACGGGGTCGATGCGCTGCGCTCCTTCGCGATTGCCCTGAGGGACGACCCGGCGACGGACTGGCCCGACCTGCTCCTCCTCCTCGGCGACCAGGTCTACGCGGACACCGCGCCGCACCCCGAGCTCGAGGAGTTCATGGCGGCGCGGCGGGACCTGTCGCTGCCTCCCGGTGACGAGATCAAGGACTTCGTCGAGTACGCCGAGCTGTACCGGCTCGCGTGGAGCGACGACGTCGTGCGCTGGGTGCTGTCGACGGTGCCCTCGGCGATGATGTTCGACGACCACGACATCCGCGACGACTGGAACACGTCGTGGTCGTGGCGGCGCGAGATCCGGGCCACGACGTGGTGGCAGGAGCGCATCGTCTCCGGGCTCGGGGCCTACTGGGTGCACCAGCACATCGGCAACCTCTCGCCGGCCGAGCTCGCCGACGAGGAGGTGTGGCGCCACGTGAGCGCGCACGCGGCATCCGGGGAGCCTGGTGAGCTCGACCTCTCGGACGTCCTGGATGCCGTGGCCGCCCGAGCGGACGAGGAAACGTCGACGTACCGCTGGAGCTACGCGCGCGCCCTCGGGGACTGCGCCCTGGTCGTCGTCGACTCGCGCGCGGCCCGTGAACTGCGCCCCGACGGCCGCTCGATGCTCGACGCCGACGAGATGCGCTGGCTCGACGCGGTGATGCGCGGAGGGGTGCGCCACCTGTTCATCGGCACCTCGCTGCCGTTCCTCCTCCCGCCCGGTCTGCACGACTTCGAGGCGATGAACGAGGCCATGGCGCAGGGGTCGCACGGGCGGCGGGTGGCGAGGGGCGCCGAGCGGGTTCGCCGCCGCATCGACCTCGAGCACTGGGCGGCGTTCAACGAGGGCTTCGACGAGGTGTTCGAGATGGTCATGGCGGTCGCCCGTGGTGAGCGGGGCGCGGCGCCACAGACCGTGACGTTCCTGTCGGGGGACGTGCACAACTCCTACCTGGCGCAGGTGAGCGACCCCGAACGCCTCGGTGCCTCGTCGCGCATCGTGCAGGCGGTGTGCTCCCCGATCCGCAACCCCATGCCGCGCGCCGTGCGGGTCGTCATGTCGCTCTTCGCCCGCTCGCTCGTGCGCCCGATGAGGTTCATCGCCGCCAGGTCACGGCGCGTGCCGGACCCGGCGTACCCGTGGACGGTGACCGACGGGCCGTGGTTCGACAACAACCTCGCCCTCGTCACGGTCGGTGAGCGTTCCCTCGATCTGACGTGGGTCACGGGGGTCGTCGTCGATGACGTCGACCGCCCGGCCTTGCAGACCGTGTATGCCGCACACATCACGCCGTTGGCGTCGTCACCACGGTTGGTCGAGGGTCTGTCTAAGGTTTGACAGCCTGCGCGGAACACGGCGGGGCTCGCCTACCGTTGGGCGGGCAGTGGGTGCGCGTGTGTGCCCTCCTGACCCCCTGCCGGGTTTCATGCCGGCCACGCTGACAAGGATTCCCATGACCCTCGCCGAAACCACCGCCCGCGAGACGACGCCGCACCTGGCCGCCGCCCGGGTCGAGGGGCTGAGCAAGGTGTACGGCTCGGGGGAGACCCGGGTCGTCGCCCTGGACGACGTGACCCTCGACCTGTACGCGGGGGAGTTCACCGCGATCATGGGCAAGTCCGGGTCGGGGAAGTCCACGCTGATGCACTGTGCGGCTGGGTTGGACGAGGCCAGCGCTGGCCACGTCTTCGTCGGGGACGTCGACCTCACCACGCTCAAGGAGCGGGCGCTCACCGAACTGCGGCGCGACCGCATCGGGTTCGTCTTCCAGGCCTTCAACCTCGTGCCCACGCTCACCGCCCGCGAGAACATCGTGCTCCCGGCGGCCATCGCCGGACGCGAGCCGGATGCCGCGTGGTTCGACGAGGTCGTCGACACCGTCGGGTTGCGCGACCGACTCGGGCACCGCCCGAGCGAGATGTCCGGGGGGCAGCAGCAGCGCGTCGCCTGCGCCCGCGCGCTCGTCGGGAGGCCCGACATCGTCTTCGCCGACGAGCCGACCGGCAACCTCGACTCCACGTCGGGCGCCGAGGTGCTGGGCTTCCTGCGGCGGGTCGTCGACACCCACGGCCAGACCGTGGTCATGGTGACGCACGACCCCGGTGCGGCCAGCTGGACCGACCGGGTCGTCTTCCTCGCCGACGGCAAGGTGGTCGACGAGCTGCGTGAGCCGACCCCCGAGCTGGTCCTGGAGAAGATGGCCGCCCTCGGTCGGCCGGTCGGGGCCTGACCCGTGCTCAAGGCCACCTGGCGCAATGTCTTCGCGCACAAGCTGCGGCTGTTCCTCAGCGCCTTCGCCGTCATCCTCGGTGTCGCGTTCGTCGCCGGCTCCTACATCTTCACCGACACCCTCGACCGAGCCTTCACCGGTCTGACGAGCGGGGCCGTCGGGGACGTCATCGTGCAGCCCGGGTCGAGCGATGACGAGGAGGCGTCCGGTCCGGGCGCCCTCGGAACACGCACCGTTCCGGCCTCCCTCGTCGATGAGCTGGGAGCAGTGCCCGGGGCGGCCCGCGCGGACGGGCGCGTGTCGAACTTCGGCACGTTCGTCGTCGGCAAGGACGGCAAGCTCATCGGGGGCCAGGGCCCGCCCGGGATCGCCGTCAACCGCACCGAGGGGCCGGCCGCGAACGGCATCCCCTCAGCTACGCTGGAGAGCGGACGCTGGCCCGAGGCACCCGACGAGGTCGTGCTCGACCCGTCCACGGCACGCAAGGCCGGCTACCTGCTGGGGGAGCGGATCCCGCTCGTCACCACGAGCGAGGTGCCCCGTATCGAGGTGACCTATGTGGGGACCGCGAGCTTCGGCGCCTCGGCTCTGGTCGGTGCCAGCGTCGTCATGCTCGAGACCTCGAAGGCTCAGGAGGTCTACCTCGGCGGTGAGGACGCCTTCTCCGCCGTGTGGGTGACCGCGGCGCCGGGCACGAGCCAGGAGCAGTTGCTCGCCTCGGTCAAGGAGGTCCTGCCCGAGGGGTTCCGGGCCGCGACCGGCGACGCGACCTCCGAGCGCGCCTCGACCCGCATCGACGAGGCACTGTCCTTCGTCACGACGTTCCTCCTCGTCTTCGCCGGGGTCGCCCTGACCGTCGGCGCCTTCCTCATCGTCAACACCTTCTCGATCCTCGTCGCCCAGCGCAGCCGTGAACTGGCGCTGCTGCGGGCCATCGGCGCCAGCCGACGTCAGGTGGCGCGGTCGGTGCTCGCGGAGGCCGGGGTCGTGGGCCTCGTCGGGTCCGCGGTGGGCATCGCGATGGGCTTCGTGCTCGCCGTCGGCATCAAGACGTTGTTCAGCCGGATCGGGCTCGACCTCAGCGCCAACGAGCTCGTGCTGCGACCGCGCACGGTCGTCGTCGCGCTGGTGGTCGGCATCCTCGTCACCTTGGCCGCTGCCTACCTGCCGGCTCGTCGGGCAGGCCGGGTGCCGCCGGTCGCGGCGATGCGTGACGACGCGGCCCTGGCCGAGAGCGGGCTGCGGTGGCGCCTCGTCGTGGGCGCGGTGCTGCTCGCCGCCGGGGTCGCCGCCATGGCGGCCGGGCTCGCCGGGGTCGGGTCGCAGCCGACCTACGTGCTCGGGGCGGGTGCGTTCGGGGTGCTCGTCGGCACGGCGCTGCTCAGCCCCGTGCTCGGCCGGCCGGTGCTGGCTGCCCTCGGATGGGTCTACCGCCGTTCCTTCGGGGCCGTCGGCCTGATGGCCGAGCAGAACGCCCGCCGCAACCCGCGCCGCACGGCGGCCACGGCATCCGCCCTGATGATCGGGGTCGCCCTGGTGACGATGATGTCCGTGCTCGGTGCGTCGGCCAAGGCCAGCCTGGACCAGTCGCTCTCCGAGGACATCGTGGCCGACTTCGTCGTGTCCAACGCCGTGGGGCAGGCCTTCTCCTCGACGGTCGCCGACCAGATCGAGCAGGTCGACGGCGTTGCCGCGGTGGCCCGGGTGCGCAGTGCGGTGCTCCAGGTCGACGGCGACCGCGACTTCGCGTCGGCGGTCGACCCGTCGGCGGTGGATGCCGTGGCCCGGCCGGAGATCGTCACCGGCACGCTGGCTGACCTCGACGCGACCTCCGTGGCGATCTCGAGCGAGCTGGCGGCGGATCGGGGTTGGGCAGTCGGGTCGACCGTGAGCATCGGGTATGCCGGTGCGACCACGGACGCCACCGTCGTCGCGACGTACGTCGAGGGTGCAGTGCTGCAGTCGGACGTCACCATGTCGCTCGAGGGCTTCGACGCGATCGGAGTGCCGCCGACCGACCGCACCGTCTACGTCGTGGCTGCGCCCGGAGTGGACCGCGAGGTGCTGGGCGCTGCGCTCAAGGACGTCGTCGTCGACCTGCCGACCGTCACGGTCAACGACCAGGAGACCTTCGCGCAGGAGCAGCGCGCACCGATCGACCAGCTGCTGTTCATCGTCTACGCCCTGCTGGGCCTGGCCGTGGTCATCGCGGTGCTCGGCATCGTCAACACCCTGGCCCTGTCGGTCATCGAGCGGGTGCGTGAGATCGGGCTGCTGCGGGCGGTGGGGCTCAGCCGCAACCAGCTGCGCACGATGCTGCGGCTGGAGTCGGTGGCGATCGCGCTGCTCGGGGCGGTGCTCGGCATCGTGCTGGGCCTCGCGTTCGCCCTGGCGCTCCAGCGCTCCCTCATCGACGACGGCATCGACGTGCTCGCCATCCCCGTCGGTCAGTTGGCGCTGTTCGTCGCGATGGCTGCCGTGGTCGGCGTGCTTGCCGCCCTGTGGCCGGGCCGGCGCGCCGCCAGGCTCGACATCCTGCGGGCCATCGCCAGCGACTGACCGGGTCAGCCGAGCTCGGCGGGGGGCCGAGCTCGGCTGATGACCGCGGTCAGGGAGTGAACATCCGCGTGGCTGCGGCCTCGGCGTCGGCGTACTGGGTGCCCGCGGCGCCGAGCACCTGGCCGATGGAGTCCAGCGAGGTGCGCACCTGCTGCTGCGTGCCCCGCCACTGCGAGACGACACCCTGGAACTGCGCCGACGCCGTGCCGGTCCACGCGTCCTGAAGGCCGTTGAGCCGGGCCATCATCGTGGCGACCTGGCCCTCGATCTCGGCGGAGATGCGCGCGATGTCGCCGGCTGCACCCGCGATGCGCTCGGTGTCGACGGTGAACTGTGCTGCCATGGGAATCCCCCTCGTTCAGGGCTGCACCCGAGTGGCGCACCCGCTGCTGACGACACTAGGACGATTCGCGGAGCGGCCCCGAGACTTATCCACAGGGCTGGGTGGAGGGGCGCGCCGTCGCGCATCCGGGTGCGCTGGTTGTCGGCGGTGGCGGGGCGGCCGGCTCGATGGCTGGGCCTTACTCCCGTCGCAGATCCTTACTCCCGATGTGCGTCGTAGCAGCAGCGCACATCGGGAGCAAGGGCGCGCATCGGGAGTTAGGCCCCGCCGTCGACACCTCACCGGGTACCGAGCCGGCCGAGAGGGGGCCGGACCTGTGCCGGAACTGACCTATTGGTCACGTCCGGCACTCGCGTCGCCGCGGCCTACGATCGGGGCGTGGCCATCCTCATCGACCCGCCTCGCCCCGAGGCCCACGGCCGCCGGTGGTCGCACCTGATCAGCGACACGAGCACCGAGGAACTGCACGCCTTCGCCCGCGCGGCCGGCATCCCCCGCAGGGCGTTCGAGGGCGATCACTACGACATCCCCGAGGAGCGCTACGCGGCCGTCGTCGCCGCTGGCGCGGAGCCCACGCCGGCACGAGACCTGCTCCGAGCCCTGCAGCGAAGCGGCCTGCGCCTGCAGAAGCGCCGCGGCGACACCGGGGTCGCCAAGATCACCGGCATCCGCTTCGTCGACGGCACGAGTGCCGACGTCGACCTCATCGCCTCGCCCCGCGAGGCCGACGTGGGGCGGGTGTTCGCGGCGATGGCCTTCGTCCGCGACGACACCGGCGACTTCGCTCTCGTGCACTCCGTGCGCCGCAGCGAGTGGGGTGCACCGGGTGGCTGGCGCGAGCCGGGGGAGTCGGTGCGACAGAACGCAGTTCGTGAGGTCCGTGAGGAGACCGGCCTGCACGTCCCCCCGCGCGACCTCACCCCGATCGGCTACGAGCGGTTCCACCACCGATCCTCGGGGGGCCTGTGGCGCGAGGGGCAGGACCTGCTCCAGGTCTACGAGGTGAGCGTCCCCGGCATCCGACCCGCCCTCACCCCTGAACTCGACGACACGTCACACCATCAGTGGGTCACCTGGGACGAGCTCGAGGCCCTGTGCTCCCGCCAGTTCTGGTGGGCGCTAGCCGAGGCGACCCTCAGCCCGCCAGCCGGGTGAGTTCGCGGGCGAGGTTCTCACGCGCCGCCGACCCCCACGTCGACCGCGCGTACTCGGTGCGGTACACGTTGTCCCGCGCGAGGAACGGTCGCAGCACGGCAGAGCGCTCACGGGCGTAGACCGCCGCGGGTACGTGCGCGTACTCGGCGCGCACCTGGGCGCAGTACTCGTCGAACCGAACCACCGGAGCCGCGAGGATCCACAGGTCCGCGTCATGCAGCAGCACCCGGGCAGGGTCCTCACCGGCGGTGCTGCCCAGATCGTGGTGCTCGGTGTCGAGCACGGATGCCGTGACGCGCTGTCGCGTCGCCGCCGCCACCCCCAGCGCGCTCAGGTGGTGCTCGGCCAGGTCTGCGCTCGCCGCCTCGTTGCTCACGGCGGCTGTCCTTGCGGCCGCTGCTGCCCCCGACGTGCCGGGACGGTCTGGCGTCGCAGGGGTGACCGAGTAGACGGCGTCGTGGAACCACGCGGCCAAAGCGGCGACCGTTGCGTCCTCGGCGGACACGGCACGGGTGGCGCACAGCCGGTCGAGCGCGGCGAGCACCTCGCTGAGGTGGGTGAGGCCGTGGTAGCGCCGGTGCTCCTCGCTCCAGCGAGTGAGCAGGTCGTGCCCCACGTCGTCGACGACCTCCCGCGCAGCCAGGGGAGCGGCGACGGCGCAGTCGGCCACCCACCGGCGTTGGAGCGCGCGCATCGGGCCACTGTGCCACCCACCACGGGCTCGCGTCACGAGGGTGGCCGCGACCGCTCGTACGCCTTGGCGTAGCGGCTGCCCATCGCCAGCAGCAGCAGACCCACGGCGATGAAGGCGACCGAGCGAACGATGCCGCTCAGCGACGACAGGTCGTAGAGGAACAGCTTCGCCACGCTGACGGCGGCGAGCAGGAGGCCCGTGCGTAGCGTGAGGTCGGCGTCAGGCGAACGCTCGAGGCCGTGCAGCAGCAACCATGCGGCTCCCAGCATCCAGGTGATCGTGGCGACGGCCTGCCCGATGGTGAACCCCAGGGTCGGGTCGCCCAGTCGCGCGCCGACGAGCGTGCCAGCCGCGGCCAGGGCCGTCGCGGAGGCGGCCAGCCCCAGCACCCAGACGGCGATCCGCACCATCACGCGCAGCTCACGCCCCAGACCGCGTTGCTGGCCCATCGCCCAGACGACCATGGCGAGCACCCCGGCGAGCACGATGCTGTCCAGCAGCGCCGCCGCCATGTCGCCGCGCAGGGTGCGCGCAGACGCCGCGACGGTCAGCGGGTACTGCAGCCACCCGACGACGCCCAGGAGGGTCACGCCTGCCGCCAGCACGAGGTTCACCCGCGAACGCGTGATTCCTGCGACGGCCAGACCCACGATCGCGAGCAGCAGCAACCCGGTCGTGATGAACCGGGTCGGTGTCCCCGCGACGACCGCCAGCACGGCGAACGCGGTGCCCGCCGCGCCCGTGGTGACGACCAGGTGGCCGGCCACCGGGCCGACCGGGCCGCGACCCAACGTGGTAGCCGTGAGGAGGAGCACGGCGGATGCCGTGGCGAGGGAAAGGGTGCGCGCCGGGTTGTCGAAGGTCGTCGTCGCGGCGAACAGCCCGATCGCCAGCAGGGCGACCGCGATGGAGGCGGCCAGGTCGCCGGGATCGCGGCGCACCGACAGGGTCGAGGTGAACAGGGTCGCGGCGAGGGCGATGCCGGCGATCGCGAGGTTGCCGACGTCGTCCACCGTGCCACCTCCGGCCACCGAGCTCACGAGCAGCGCCAACGTCAGCGGAAGCACCCGGGCCAGCGTGAGCACCGGGGTGGTCCGGTCGCCCGACGCCCACCAGCCGGCGAGGCAGAGGATGGCGAGGTAGCCGGTGACCACCCAGCCACCGCCCTGGGCGACCACGGGAGCCAGCACGGCCGCTCCGAGGACGACGAGCACCGCGAGCAGCTCGCTGCGCCAGCTGCGGGCGAGGTGCAACCCGCCGAGTGCGACGGCACCGGCGAGGGCCAGACCCGGTGCGGTGGGCACCCAGCCGTAGCCCGTGGTCACGGCGACGACGACAAGGTAGGCGGTGGCGACACCGGTGGCCACCAGGGCGACGGGCGCTGCTCCGACCCCTGAGGGTGCGCCCACGGCCGCTGCGGGTGCGCCCTCGACGGTGTCGCGCCCACGAAGATCGGCGCGACCACTGCGCACGCCCAGCCCGATGAGGATCACGGCCAGGACGGCTCCGGCGGCGACTCGCGCCTCCGGGCCGAACCAGCCGCGTTGGGCGGCCAGGACGAGGAACATCGCGACCCCGGCCATGGTGATGACGGCACCCGCGATGGCCAGCACCCGCGTCACCGCACCCTCGCGGCGGTACCACGGCACCGACGGGGTGGGGGTCTGCCACGGACCCAGCGTTGCCGGCGGCGCCGGTACCTGCGCGGTGATGGGCGGCGCGGCGGGTACCGCCGGGGGACCTGCGGGGCGGGCGACGGGAGGGGGCAGGGGAGCCGGGCGGGCGGCATCCGGGATGCCGTACCCCTCCTCGCGCTCGAGCTGGCTGCGCAGGCGGGCCAGGCCGTTGCCGACGGTGTACATGCGGGTCATCGCCTCGGCGAACTCTGCTTCGAGCTGCTGGACCTGGGCGCGGGTGCTCATGGGCACAGTCTCGTGCCCGGGCGGCATGCTCACCTGAGCACTCCCACTCATTCGGGTCAGGGAGAGGTGGTGGTGGGCTTGGCGGCGAGGGTGGTCTTGACGTCGATCGTCTTGCCGTCGCGCAGGACGGTGAGGGTGACCTCGTCGCCAGCGCTGCGCTCGCGGATGTGGGCGACGAGGGACAGGGCCGACTCGACCCGCTCGCCACCCACGGCCGTCACGACGTCGCCGACCTGGAGCCCGGCCTTGGAGGCGGGGGTGTCGGCACCGACCGAGGTGATCTCGGCGCCGGTGCGCGTGGCCGAGCCGTCGGAGGCCGAGCCGTCCTGCGGGGTCACCCCGAGGTAGGCGTGCACGGCCGTGCCCTTGGCGATGAGCTGCTCGGCGATCGAGGTGGCCTCGTTGACCGGGATCGCGAAGCCGATGCCGATGTTGCCCGACTGGCCCGAGGACGACCCGAGCGAAGCGATGGAGGAGTTGATGCCGATGAGCTGGCCCCCGGCGTTGACGAGCGCTCCACCACTGTTGCCCGGGTTGATCGCCGCGGAGGTCTGGATGGCGTTGGTGACGACGGGCTCGGCCTGCGACTGGCCCTGGCCGAACTGGTCCTGGCCGCTGCTCTCACCCTGGGTGGTGACGGGACGGTTCAGCGCGCTCACGATGCCGGTGGTGACGGTGCCGGCCAGGCCCAGCGGGTTGCCGACGGCCATGACCGGGTCGCCGACCGCGAGGGCGTCGGAGTCGCCGACGGCGATGGGCGTGAGGTTGCTGGGGTTGCCCGTGATGGTGATGACGGCCAGGTCGGTCGACGGGTCGGTGCCGCGGATCTCGGCCGCGAAGGTGCGACCGTCCGAGGTCGTCACGGTCAGCTCCTGCGCGCCGGCCACCACGTGGTTGTTGGTCAGCACGTGGCCGGAGGAGTCGATGATGACCCCGGAGCCCTGACCGCCGCCCTGCGCGGAGGTCGCGGTGATGGCGACGACGCTCGGGGAGACGGTGCTGGCGGTCGCGGTCCAGTTGGGTGCCGAGCCGTCGGCCTGGATGACCGGCGCGGTGTCGGTGCCGCGGCCGAGGGACTGCGAGGTGCCCGTGGTCGTCGCGGCGTCGGTGCCGTCGTAGGCGCCGGTGACGGCGAGCGCGCTGCCCGAGGCGATGAGGCCGGTGATCACCGCGACGGCGGTCAGCTCAGCCAGGCGACGGCCCCGCTTGGGCGCCGGGGGAGTGGCCATCGACGGCACCGAGGGGGGACCCGGAGGGGCCGGCGGTGCCGGTGGCCACGTCGGCACGGGCTCGGTCGGCTGGCCGAACGTCCCCACGGGGCGGGGGTCGGTGGTCGCGCCGCCCCGGGGGGCGTACCACTGGGGGGTGGGGTTCTGGTCGGTCATGGCGAACGCTCCTTCGGCGGGGGTGACTGGCTTGCACCCAGTCAATCCCGCCGACTTGCGAGCACTCTGATCAGTTGCTGGGAGTGCGCTGTGCGACGGGGCGCCGCTCGGCCGGTGACGGCCGCTGGGGCAGTCGGACGACGAAGGTCGCCCCGCCCCCGGGGGTGCGGGCGACTCCGACCTGGCCGTGGTGACGGGCCACGATCGCGGCGACGATCGCCAGGCCCAGGCCGCTTCCGCCACCAGCCGTCCGCCCGCGCGAGGGATCAGCCCGGTAGAACCGTTCGAAGACCTTGGTCGCCACCTCGGGGGGGACCCCCGGCCCGTGGTCGCGCACCTCGAGGGTGGCACCGTGCGCGTCGAGACCGACGGCGACCTCGACAGGGGTACCCGCCGGGGTGTGCCGCAGCGCGTTGGCGACGAGGTTGGTGACGACCTGGCGCAGCTTGGGCTCGGAGCCGACGACGACCGTCGGTGCGACCGGCCCACCGAGGCCGAGGAGGCTGATCCGACGTTCTGGGGCGCGCACGCGCGCGTCGGCCACGGCATCCGCCGCGAGGACGGTGAGGTCGACGGGAGCCAGCTCGACCTCGGGGGCGTCGTCGATGCGGGCGAGCATGAGGAGGTCCTCGACGAGGCCGCTCATCCGCTCGGACTCGGCCTCGATCCGTTCCATGGCGCCGCCGACGGCTTCGGGGTCGCGCACGGCGCCCTGGCGGTAGAGCTCGGCGTAGCCGCGGACCGTCGCCAGCGGGGTGCGCAGCTCGTGGGAGGCGTCGGCGACGAACTGGCGCATCCGCTCCTCGCTGGCCTCTCGCACCGCGAACGAGGACTCGATGCGCGCGAGCATCGTGTTGAGGCTGCGCGACAGCGAGGTCACCTCGTCGTCGGCCTGGCGGACCGGGATGCGTTGCGTGAGGTCGCCCGCTGCGATGGCCGCGGCGGTGTCCTCGATGCGGGTGAGCGGCCGGAAGGCGCGCCGCACGGCATACCGAGCCATCGCCAGCGAGGCGAGCAGGACGATCGTGCTGATGAGCCCCGTCGTGATGACGAGCTGGGTCACGGTGTCGTTGACGGTGTCCAGGGGGACGCCGACGGCGAAGGTGGAGTCCTCGCCGACGACCCGGCCCGCGATGAAGCGCCACTGCGGGCGGCCCCCCTCCGACGGCACGGTGAACGGCTCGCCACTGGTCACGCGCGGGTCGTCGACGGTCAGGACGGGAAGGACCGGCCGCGCCGTCTCCCCGGTGGGCAGCCGGGTGATCGCCCCTCGGGCACCTTGGAGGTGGAATGCGTACCCCGTCGGCAGCGCCGACCCGGTGCTGCGCAGGTCGTCGAACACCTGGTTGGCCACGGGTCGCGCGACCGAGCGCAGTTCCGAATCGACCCGGTCGAGCAGGTCCGAGCGCATGAGGTAGGCCGTCGCGAGGCTCGTGAGGATGAGCGCGGCCCCGACGAGGGTCCCGACGATCGCCACGAGGCGGCGCCGCAGCGGGACTGCCTCGAGGTGGCGCACGACACGGGCGACCGGGTCGTCCTTCGCTGCGGGCGGGGTGGATGCCGGTGGGTGGGATGCCGGGGGGTCGGATGCCGGGGGAGTGGTCGCCGGGGAGGCGCTCGTCACGGTCAGGCCTGCGGTGGCAGGCGCAGCACGTAGCCGACCCCCCGCTTGGTGTGGATGAGCGGGGGTAGGCCCTCGGCGTCGATCTTGCGACGCAGGTAGGAGATGTAGGACTCGACGATCCCGGCCTCGCCGCGGAAGTCGTAGTCCCAGACGTGGTCGAGGATCTGCGACTTCGACAGGACCCGGTTCGGGTTGAGCATGAGGTAGCGCAGCAGCTTGAACTCGGTGGGGCTGGTCTCGATCACCTGACCGGCGCGACGAACCTCGTGCGAGTCCTCGTCGAGTTCGAGGTCCTCGAAGGTCAGCACGAGGCTGTCCTGCTCGGCGTCGCCCCGGGTGCGGCGCAGCACGGCCCGGATGCGGGCGACGACCTCCTCGAGGCTGAACGGCTTCGTGACGTAGTCGTCGCCGCCGACGGTCAGTCCCTTGATCTTGTCGTCGACGGAGTCGCGGGCAGTGACGAACACGATGGGCAGCTGGCGGCCCTGTTCCCGCAGGCGGCGGGTGACGGTGAACCCGTCCATGTCGGGGAGCATGACGTCGAGGACGCACAGGTCGGGGTCGTGGGCATCAGCCACGCGCAGCGCCTCGGCGCCGCTGGCCGCGGTGGCGACGTCGAACCCGGCGTAGCGCAGCGACGTCGCGAGCAGTTCGCGGATGTTGGGCTCGTCCTCGACGACGAGCAGGCGGGCCTCGGGCGTCGGGGTGCTGGTCACGGCGTCAGTCTGGCGCGTGACCCTGTGAGTTCGCTGGACATCGCCTGAACTCGATGGCCGCGATGGGGTGCTTGCCGCCGAGCCCGGCCCGGCGAGCGCAGGAGTTCGATCCAGACGCAGCACTTCGATTCGGACGCAGCACTTCGGTTCGGACGCAGGAGTTCGGAGCGCGACCGGTAATTGCTGCGTGCGATCTGAACTTCTGCGTTCAGATGCGCCTGATCGTCAGTACGAGCTGTCGTACTCGTAGTCGGAGTAGCCGCCGTCGTCGAACCAGCCTGCTGAGCCGGCCGCGAAGAAGCCGATCGCCGCCAGGACGGCAAGCGCCACGCAGATGCCGAAGGCGATCCAGCCGTACTTGGCCATCTTCGCCGATTGCACCGGGTCGCTCGACTGCTTGGACAGCGCGATGATGCCGAAGATCAGCGAAGGGAGGGTGATCAGGCAGCAGGACAGGGCGCCGATCGCGGAGATGATCGTCAGGGCCAACGCGCTGCCGTTGGTCTGAGGAGCCGCTGCGTACGGCCCCGGGCCATAGCCCGGCTGGGGCTGCCCGTAGGCCGGGGGAGCACCGTACGGGTCCGGCTGCTGCCCGTACGGGGATGCCGGCTGGCCGTACGGGGTGGGCTGGCTCCCGTAGACGGGGGGCTGGGCGAGCTGCTGAGCGTCGTACGGCGAGGGCGGAGCCTCGGCCGACGCAGGGGGAGCCTCGTACGGTGAGGGCTGCGCCACCTGGGGGGCCGGTGCGTCGGGCGCCGGGTCGCTGGACGATGACTCGGGTGCGGGTGCCGACCACCCGGCATCCGAGGGTGCCGTCGGGTCCATCGGAGTGTCCTGCGGCCGATCCGTGCTGTCGCTCATCGTTGTCCCTCGAGTCCTGCGTCGTCCCCCAGCGACACCGGATGGCGCGCCGAGACGAGGGTAGAGCGTGCGGGCGTCGCCACGAAGCGTGCGGCGTGTCAGGATCGGCGGGTGAGACTTCCGCTGCCGCAGGTCGAGCCCGACGCAACCCTGCCCGACTCCGTGACCATCTACGAGGTCGGGCCACGAGACGGCCTCCAGAACGAGTCGTCGGTGGTGCCCGCGGAGGTGAAGGCCGAGTTCGTGCGCCGCCTGGCCGGCGCGGGTCTGGGCACGATCGAGACCACGTCGTTCGTCGACCCCCGCTGGGTGCCGCAGCTGGCTGATGCCGAGGAGGTGCTCGGCCTGCTCGACGAGCAGGGGCGCGGTGCGCAGCGACCCGTGCTCGTGCCCAACGAGCGTGGGCTGGACCGGGCGCTGGCCGCGGGTGTGGGGGCGGTCGCGGTGTTCGGCAGCGTCACCGAGACGTTCGCCCGCAAGAACCTCAACCGCAGCGTCGAGGAGTCGCTGGCCATGTTCGCGCCGGTCGTCGAGCGTGCTCGGGCCGAGGGGCTGTGGGTTCGCGGCTACGTCTCGATGTGTTTCGGCGACCCGTGGGAGGGCCCCGTGCCGGTGGAGCAGGTCGTCGAGGTGTGCCGGCGACTGATGGACCTGGGCTGCGACCAGCTCTCGCTCGGCGACACGATCGGGGTCGGCACGGTGGGCCATGTGCACCGGCTGCTGGCGGGGTTGGATGCCGTGGGCATCACCGTTGACCGCGTCGGGGTGCACTTCCACGACACCTACGGGCAGGCGCTGTCGAACACGCTGGCGGCACTGCGGGAGGGGGTCACCGTCGTCGACGCCGCCGCGGGGGGGCTCGGGGGCTGCCCGTACGCCAAGTCCGCGACGGGCAACCTCGCCACGGAGGACCTCGTGTGGGCGCTCGATGGCGCTGGGGTACACACCGGCGTCGACCTCGATGCACTGGTGGCCACCAGTGCGTGGATGGCCGGACACCTCGGCCGGCCGTCGCCCTCGCGGGTCGTGCGTGCCCTCACCGGCGCCTGACCTGCTGAGGTGTCCCGGTGCACGGCCTCGACTGTGATGTGAACTGCCTGTGAGTCTGTGCTGAGGTCGGGACTTTCGCTGCCTGCGGGCGGATCATGGCGGTATGAGTGACCCGGCCGCCCCCGCCCCCCAGCCCGGCTCTGCACCTGTGAGTCCGCAAGCCCCTGCGCCCGACCCGGGCTCGCACGGGTGGTTCGCCCGGGCGGCGTCCACGACCGGGGGCCAGGTCGCCCTCGTGCTGGGTGCCGTGTTCACGACCCTGCTGCTGGTGACGGGGGTTGGTCTGGCGACCGCGGCGGTCGTCGGCGGCGTCCTGTACGCCCACGGCGACGATGGGCGGATGCCGGTGTCTGATCGTGGACCCGGTCAGGGCAAGGGGCTGGCGCTCGGTCACGACAAGCAGCGGGGGATGGGTCGCGGGGACGACCAGGGCCAGGGCCGGGGCGAGGCCGAGGGCGCACCGGGTCGCGGGAACGGCAACGGCAAGGGTGGCCCCGGCGCCGGGCAGGGTCAGGGCAACGGCCGTGGAGCGCCCGGCATGGGCAACGGCATGGGGATGGGGCGGCAGGGCCTGGGCGCGCCGGACGTGCTGCACGGGGAGTTCACGACGAACGTCACCGGCACCCCGACCGTCATGGTCGTGCAGTCGGGTCAGGTCACGGCGTACACCGCCGGCAAGAGCCTCACGGTCAGGAGTTCGGACGGCTTCGAGGCCACCTACGCCCTGGACGAGGCCGTCGCCTCGATGCGTGGCGCGGCCGACCTCGCGGCGGGAGCCCAGGTGCAGGTCATCGCAGCCAAGGAGGGGATGAAGGTCACTCGCCTGTCGGTGGAGTGAGGCCGTTGACCTCGGGGGTGATGCGGCGCTCGAGCGCCAGCGCCAGCAGGGCGACGACCGCGAGGCAGGCGATGAGCAGGCCGATGAACACCCCGGCGAGCTCGCGGTCCAGCAGCACCCCGGCGACGATGGGCGCCGTGATGGCCCCGCCCTGGAACGCCCCCGATGACACCGCGTTGAACCGTCCGCGATCCCGGTCGCTGGCGAGGTCGTTGACGATGGCGGGCACGGTGGGTTGCAGCATCGTCTCGCCGAGGCCGAAGAAGATGTGGAACACGATGACCCCGGCAGCCGCCGCGAGCGTTCCGGCGACGAGCCCGGTGGCGCCGAGGATGAGCCACGCCGCCGCCCACAGCGCCACCAACCCCAGGAAGACCCGCGTTCGGCGGCGGCCGTCGATGATCCGCAGCACGAGGAACTGCATGCCCACGATCACTGCGGTGTTCGCCGCGAACGCCAGGCCGATGGTGCGCGTCGACACCTCGCTGACCTCGCGGGCGAAGGCCGGGAACCCAGCCTCCATCTGGCCGTAACCGACGAAGCTCGACAGGAACGTCAGTGCGGTGATCCACACGACCGCGGGGTTGCGCAGGATCGTCAGATAGCTGACGCCGGGCGCGTCGGATGCCGTGTCCTGTGGGCCGCTGTGCGCGCCGGCCGGGGGTGGGCCGCCGGTTCGTCGCAACGGCCCGAGGAGCAGGGCGATGGGGATCAGCATGCAGGCAGCGTCGGCAAGGAAGATCGCCGTGAAGGTCGCAGGGCGGTCGACGTCGGTGAGGAAGCCGCTGAGCACCCCACCGATGCCGATCCCGAGGTTGACCAGGGCGAAGTTGATGCCGAAGAACTGGGTGCGCAGGGGACCGGAGACGATGCTCGAGGTCAGGGCGTTGAAGCCGGGCCAGCCGATGCCGAAGCTGATGCCGATCAGGGTGAACGCGGCGACGAAGGCCGGCACCGAGGTCGCGAAGGCCAGGATCACCGCCCCGACCAGCTGGGCGAGGTTGCCCCAGATCAACATGACGCGAGAGCCCAGACGGTCGATCAGGGCACCGACCGGGCCGGTCACGACGAGTGCGACCCCGGCGATGAGGCTCATCAGCAGCCCGGCCACATCGAGCTCGATGCCGCGCACCTCGTGCACGTAGATGATCGTGAACGGCAGGGTCATCCCCCGGCCGAGCGTCGAGATCGCGGTGGTCGAGAGCAGCCACCGCCCGGGAGTCGGGAGCGACTCCCAGAAGCCCCGCAGGGTGAGGCGCGAGGCGGTGGTCTCCATGGCGCACACCGTGCCATGACGCGGTGACAGCGGCGACCGGGTTTCCTGCGCGACCACACAAGGCCCCGCGAAACCGCGCGAGGCACACGGCATCCGGGCGTTCGATCAACGCAGGCGCGCGGGAGGGTGGGGACCGGTTAGCCTTGAGGTTGCGCCCGCTCGGGCGTTCTCCGCGATCTGGACAATGAGGTGGACCGTGCCGACTGGCAAGGTGAAGTTCTACGACGCCGACAAGGGTTTCGGCTTCGTCGCCGGCGACTCCGGCGAAGGTGACGTGTTCGTCCCGTCGAGCGCACTGCCCCAGGGCGTGACCGGCCTCAAGGGCGGTCAACGCATCGAGTTCAGCATCGCCGAGGGCCGGCGCGGCGCCCAGGCCCTGTCCGTGCGGCTGCTCGACCCCACGCCCTCGGTGGCGGACAACCGTCGCGTGGCCGGGCGCAAGCCCGCCGACGAGATGGTCGTCATCGTCGAGGACGTCATCAAGCTGCTCGACTCGGTCTCCGAGGGGCTGCGCCGCGGCCACTACCCCGACAAGGCCCACGGCAACAAGATCGCCCAGGTGCTGCACGCGGTGGCGGGCGACCTCGAGCTGTGAGCGCCGCGGTGAAGTCGGCCGTGAAGACCGACGCGACGCTCGCGGCGGCGGTCGAGACCGCGCGCGAGGCGGCCGTGTCGATCGCCGAGGCAGATGCCGTCGGCGCCCACCTCGGCATGGAGATGGTGCAGGACCGGGTCGCCACTCACTACTTCGAGTGTGCCGCCCTGGCCTACCGCGGGTGGCGCTGGGCGATCACCGTTGCCCGGGTGCCCCGCTCGAAGACCGTGACGGTCAGCGAGACCAACCTCGTGCCCGGCGAGGAGTCGCTGCTGTCTCCGCAGTGGCTGCCCTACGCCGAGCGGCTGGCCCCGGGTGACGTCGGCCCCGGTGACGTCACCCCGCTCATTGCCGATGACCCGATGCTCGTTGCCGGGTTCGAGGCCACGGGCGACGACGACGTCGACCAGGTCGCGATCTGGGAGCTCGGTCTCGGTCGTGCTCGTGTGCTGTCCGCCGAAGGGCGTGAGGCGGCGGCGCGCCGCTGGTACGAGGGGGAGTCGGGGCCGAGCGCGCCGATCGCCGTCAAGGCACCGGCTCCGTGTTCGTCGTGCGGGTTCTTCGTGCCGATGGCCGGCGCCCTGCGCTCGGTCTTCGGGGTCTGCGCGAGCGAGTGGTCCCCCTCGGACGGTCGTGTCGTCAGCCTGGACCACGGCTGTGGCGCACACTCCGAGGTCGACATGGACGCTCCCGAGCCCGAGCGGGTCACTGCGCCGATCCTCGACGACTTCGAGCTCGACCCCGCCTGACCTGCTCTTGGTCACGTGGGGTCGTCGACTCCCTGCGTACGGTTGACGTACCACCAGGCAAAGGCGCCGAGCCCCAGCCCGCTGACACACGCCCACGGCCACCACGAGCGCTCGCCCGTGTGGAGATCCGGGACGAGCAGGGTGACGATGAGGGCAACCGCCCAGATCGCGGTGCCGACGAGGACGATCGTGCGGGTCGGCACGGTGAGCGGGTCGACCGGTGCGGACTGCCCGAGCGGGGTCGCGCGCTGCTCGGGAGCCGGGTCCGTCGGGGTCACCCGCCCACTGTAACCGGGCCCGAGTGTGCCGAGATCGACCAATAGGTCGATGTGGGTACGGGGGAGGGCGTCCCCGGAATGACCTAATGGTCGGTGTGGGTACGGGTGGGGGTGACTGAGGTGTACGCCGAGTGACGTATTGGTCGATCTCGGGACGTGGGGAATGGTTAGCACAGGTAATGAGTTGGGGTAATCAACTGCCCGTCCTGCCGGAGGAGACCACCATGAGCCCCATCACCGCTCCGGTCGCGCCCTCGTCGACGCAGGCCACCCGGCCCCCGGTGCCCCGGCCGATGACCCGCGCCCAGCGCGACCGGCTCACCAGCGACCTGCGGATGGCCTGCATGCGGATCGCCCGTCGCGTGCGCCTCGAGAGCGACGCACTCGTGGCGCCGCACCAGTTCTCCGTGCTCGTGCGGCTGGAGGAGCGGCCCAGCACCCCCAAGGACCTCGCCACCATCGAGAAGGTCAGCGCCCCGAGCATGACCCGCACCGTCAATGCCCTCGTCGACCTCGGGCTCGTCGCCCGCGCCGACGACCCCACCGACGGTCGTCAGGTCATCCTGTCGCTGACCCCGGCCGGTCGCGAGACGATCAAGGAGACCCGTCGCAGGCGCCACCAGTGGTTCGCCAGCCAGCTCGAGACGCTCACCGACGACGAGCGCGCCCTGCTCGTGCAGGCCACCGCGCTGCTCGAACGGGTGGCCGCCGAATGAGCCCGACCTTCACCTCGTTCGAGGTCCGCAACTACCGCATCTGGTTCGCCGGTGCCCTCGTGTCGAACGTCGGCACGTGGATGGGCCGGGTCGGCCAGGACTGGCTCGTGCTCACGGTGCTCACCGCGGGCTCGGCGACCGCCCTCGGCGTCGTCACCGGGCTGCAGTTCCTGCCGTTCCTGCTGCTCGCCCCGTGGGCCGGGCTGATCGCCGACCGCTTCCCCAAGCGCCGCACCCTCTTGCTGACCCAGACCATGCTGGCCGTCTCGAGTCTGCTGCTCGGGGTGCTCGCCGTCACCGGTCTGGCCCAGCTCTGGCACGTCTACGTGATCGCCCTGCTCCAGGGCGTGACGACGGCCATCGACAACCCCGCCCGTCAGGCCTTCGTGTCCGAGATGGTGCCGAACGACAAGCTCGCGAATGCCGTGTCGCTCAACTCGGCATCCTTCAACCTCGGTCGCCTCATCGGGCCGGGCGTCGCCGGGCTCGTCATCGCGGCGTGGGGCACCGGCCAGGCGCTGCTGCTCAACACCGTGACCTTCGTGTTCGTCATCGCGGCCCTGCTCCTGCTCCGGGCCAACGAGCTCAAGCCCGCGCCGCTCGCGAAGGCGCGTGGCGGCATCCGGGAGGGTTTCTCCTACGTCCGCAACCGGGGCGACCTGCAGCTCGTCATGCTGCTCGTCTTCGTGCTCGGCACGTTCGGGATGAACTTCCAGATAACGATGGCGCTCATGGCGACCAAGGTGTTCGACAAGGGCGCTGGCGAGTTCGGGCTGCTCGGCTCGATCATGGCCATCGGCTCCCTGTCCGCCGCACTGTTCTCGGCCCGCCGCAAGGTGCCGCGGCTGCGGGTGCTGCTCATCTCCCTCGCGGCGTTCACCGTGGCCGCGACGGTGGCGGCGATGGCCCCCACCTACTGGACGTTCGCCCTGGCCCTGGTGCCCGTCGGGTTCTCGGCGCTCACGGCGCTGACGACGGCGAACGCCATGGTCCAGACCCGGGTCGCGCCGGAGATGCGGGGGCGCGTCATGGCGTTGTACATGGCGATCTTCATGGGCGGCACCCCCGCCGGTGCCCCGCTCATCGGGTGGATCTCCGAGACGTTCGGGCCCCGCTGGACGATCGGTATCGGTGCCGTGGCGATGGGGATCACGCTGGTCGGTGTGTCCGTGTGGCTCGCGAGGTCGCAGAATGTCCGCGTGAGCTACGAGTCGCAACGACGCCCGAGGGTGCGCGTCGCCGTCACCAGCCTGCCGACCCCGGCAACGGCGATCGCCCCGGTACCGGAGCCGGCTCGATGACCCCGCTGTTCCGGCGGCGGATGACCCTCGGTGTGCTCGGCGTGCTGATCGCAGTGGCGGCGGTCTACGCCCTCACCCGCTGACCCACGCTGCCCCCGACTTCGTGCGACTTTGCTACCGGATTCGGGCCAATCGCGGCCCGCAGCCGCACTCAAGTCGCACGAAGTCGGGATGGGGGGGGGGGGGGCAGGCCAGGTGCTCGACGACGTGCTCGATGCAGCCGATGAGCTTGCTGACGTCGTCGGGCTCGACCGCCGGGAAGCAGGCCACCCGCAGCTGGTTGCGGCCGAGCTTGCGGTAGGGCTCGACGTCCACGACACCGTTGGCGCGCAGCGTCTTGGCGATGGCCGAGGCGTCGATCGCGTCGTCGAAGTCGATGGTCGCGACGACCTGCGAGCGGTTCGCGGGGTCGGTGACGTACGGCGTGGCGTAGCTGCTCGCGTCGGCCCAGTCGTAGAGCCGGCCCGAGGAGTCCTTGGTGCGAGCGCTCGCCCACTCCAGACCGCCCTGCCCGTTGAGCCACTGCACCTGGTTGGCGAGCATGGCCAGGGTCGCGAGCGCCGGGGTGTTGTAGGTCTGCTCGAGGCGGCTGTTGCTGATCGCCGTCGGCAGGCTGAAGAAGTCGGGCACCCACCTGCCGGATGCCGTGATCTCCTCCACGCGCGCCAGTGCGGCCGGCGAGAACAGCGCGATCCAGAGGCCACCGTCGGAGCCGAACGACTTCTGCGGGGCGAAGTAGTAGACGTCGCTCTGGGCCACGTCGACGGGGAGCCCGCCGGCACCCGAGGTGGCGTCGATGAGGACGAGGGCGTCGGCATCCGCACCCTCGACCCGGTGCACGGGAGCCATGACACCGGTGCTGGTCTCGTTGTGCGCCCACGCGTAGACGTCGATGCCGGCCTCGGCGCGCGGCTGCGGGCGGGTGCCCGGCTCGCTGGAGATCACCGTCGGCTCACCGAGGAACGGTGCGTTCTTCGTCACGGTGGCGAACTTGCTCGAGAACTCACCGAAGGTGAGGTGCTGGGCGCGGTCGCGCACGAGGCCGAACGCGGCGATGTCCCAGAACGCGGTCGCACCGCCGTTGCCCAGGACCACCTCGTAGCCCTCGGGCAGCGAGAAGAACTCGGCCAGGCCCGAGCGAACCTGGGCGACGATGTCGCGGACCGGCTTCTGGCGGTGCGAGGTGCCCATGACCGTGGTGGCGATCGCGCTGAGGGCCTCGATCTGGGCCGGGCGGACCTTCGAGGGGCCCGAGCCGAAGCGGCCGTCGGCCGGCAGCAGGTCAGCGGGGATGGTGATCGGGGCGTCGCTCACGATGGTTCTCCAGGGTCGGCGTGGGGTTGAGTCGTGGTTGCGGTCGTCCACTCCTGTGAGGGAACGGGACACGATGACTGCGGGCCGACGTCGTCGGCGACCCGTGACCGGCATCCATCTTCACCCACGATGCCCGGATGCCGGACGTGAGTTCCAGCACGTGGAACCCCTTGTCCGACCCGGCCAACCCCGGTCGACCCCGCGGGTCAGCGCTCCGGGTCGAACCCGGCGACGTCCTCGAGCGGGCGCGGGCCCGGGCCGACGTAGCGCGCGCTCGGCCGGATGAGCCGCCCGGTGCGCTTCTGCTCGAGCACGTGGGCCGACCAGCCGGCCGTGCGGGCTGCCGCGAAGAGCGGGGTCATCATCGTGCCGGGGACGTCGGCGAAGTCGAGCAGCACCGCGGCCCAGTAGTCGACGTTGGTCTCCATGCGCCGCTCGGGGTAGCGCTCGGCCAGCTCGGCGATGGCCGCCTTCTCGAGCTCGAGGGCCACCTCGTAGCGGGGGGCGCCCAGGCGCTGACAGGTGTCGCGCAGCACCGCGGCCCGCGGGTCGTACGCCCGGTAGACCCGGTGCCCGAAGCCCATGAGGCGCTCCTTGCGGTCGAGCACCTCCTTGACGTAGCGGCGCGCGTCGCCCATCTGCTCGACGCCCTCGATCATGTGCTGGGCCCGGCTGGGGGCGCCGCCGTGGAGGGGACCCGAGAGGGCGCCGATCGCGCCCGAGAGGCACGCCGCGGCATCCGCGCCGGTCGAGGCGATGACGCGGGCGGTGAACGTCGAGGCGTTCATGCCGTGCTCGGCCGCGGAGATGAAGTACGCGTCGATGGCCTCGACGTGCTTGGGGTCTGGCTCGCCGCGCCAGCGGATCATGAAGCGCTCGGCGATGGTGCGGCCCTTGTCGACCTCGCTCTGCGGCACCATCGGGCTGCTCTGGCCGTGGGCCGACTGGCCGATGAACGAGATGGCCATGACCGAGGCCCGGGCCAGGTTGTCGCGCACCTCGGCGTCATCGATGTCCAGGAGCGGCTTGAACCCCCACACCGGAGCCAGCTGGGCCAGCGCCGACTGCACGTCGACCCGGATGTCGCCGGAGTGCACCGGCAGCGGGAACGGCTCGGCGGGCGGCAGCCCCGGGTCGAACTCGTTGTCGACGAGCAGCCCCCAGACCTGGCCGAAGGAGACCCGGCCGACGAGGTCCTTGAGGTCGACGCCGCGGTAGCGCAGCGCCCCGCCCTCCTTGTCGGGCTCGGCGATCTCGGACTCGAACGCGATGACGCCTTCGAGCCCGGGACGGAAGTCAGGGTCGGTCGTTGCTGCAGTGCTCATGGGGATCCCCAATCGTGTGCCGGTCGCCGTTGTCGGGCGGCCCCATTGTGCACGCCGCGCGTCAGTTGGCCCCACCGGTCGTCCCGTGGGTGGACATCCGTCGGTCCCTGACGGCCATGGCTGGAGCGCCGACGTCGCGCAGCTCGAACAGGTCAGTCGCTTCGAGCAACTTGCTCAGCTTGGCGTAGCCGTAGTTGCGCGGGTCGAACGAGCTCTGGTTGGAGATGCGCTGCCCGACCGTGCTGACCCGGGCCCAGCCGGCGTCGTCGGCAGCACCTTCGACGGTGCGGCGCAGGAGGGCGACGAGCTTGGCGTCGCTGCGCAGCTGGTTGCGCGTGAGTCGGGCGGGGGTCTCAGGGGTGGCGGCCCGTTCGGTCGCCTTCTCCGCGGCCGCTTCAGCGGCCTTCTCCGCGGCTGCGAGGGTGGCTGCCTTCTTGCGCGCCGTCGTCTTCTTCGCGGGCGGCGCGGCGGATGCCGTGTCGAGGGCGGATGCCGTGTCGGCGGCGTTCGTCGTGGCACCCTCCACCGTCGCCGCCCGTGCGGAGGCGCGTCGGCGCGGCGGCGCCGCGGGTGCCGACTCGGGCGCGACCGGTGCCACGGCATCCGGCAGTGGGCTCGTGGCTGCGAGGCGGTTGAGCACGAGGAAGCGCGTGCAGGCGCTCTGGAAGGGCTGTGGCGTCTTGGCGTCCCCGAACCCGTAGACCTTGGCGCCGTGCTCGCGCAGGTGCATGACGAGCGGGGTGAAGTCGGCGTCGGAGGAGGCGATGGCGAACCAGTCGGGCCGCTGGGTGTGCAGGATCTCGACCGCGTCGACGGCCAGGGCGATGTCGCTGGCGTTCTTGCCCTTGCTGGGGTCGAACTGCTGCACGGGGCGGATCGCGTTGTCGTGCAGCACCTCCTGCCACGACTTCAGGCCGGTCTTGGTCCAGTTGCCGTACGCCCGCCGGATGTTGGTCTCGCCGTGGCGGGAGAGCTCGTCGAGGATGACGTCGATGCGGGCCGCCGTCGCGTTGTCAGCGTCGATGAGCAGGGCGATCTGGTCGGGCTTGTCCATGCCCGGACCTTATGCCCGAGGTGGCAGGTGGCGACGGGTCAGGCATGATCGGCCGGTGCTGCGCTCCCACCTGCCGGACCTGACGCCGTTGCGCGAGAACGCCGCGTACCGGCGCCTGTACGTGGGGTTCACGCTGTCCAACGTCGGGTCGCAGATGGCGGTCGTGGCGATCGGGCTGCAGGTGTACGACATCACCGGGTCAACGGCCTCGGTCGGGCTCGTGGGGCTGTTCGCGCTCGTTCCGCTCGTCGTCATGGGCCTGTACGGCGGGTCCCTGTCGGACCACCACGACCGGCGCACCGTGGCTCTGGCGGCCAACATCGTCGCGTGGCTGACCTCGATCGCGTGCGCGGCGCAGGCCTGGCTCGGCAACGACAACGTCTGGGTGCTGTACGGCATCGTCGCGGTGTGGAACGGGGCCTTCGGGGTCAGCTCGCCGGCCCGCTCGAGCATCTACCCGCGGATCCTGCCGCGCGAGCAACTGCCGGCGGCCAACGCGCTCGGGGTGTTCGCCATGTCGACGGCGATGATGGTCGGGCCGCTGCTGGCCGGCCTGCTCGTGGACTGGGGCGGTTTCCGCACCGCCTACTCGGTCGACGCGCTCATCACGATGGCGGCGCTGTGGGGGTTGTGGCGGTTGCAGTCGCTGCCACCCGAGGCGCACACCGAGGGAGGCGCGACCCGGGCGGGGTTCGCCTCGGTGGTGGACGGGTTCCGGTTCCTGCGCTCGGCACCGAACGTGCGGATGACGTTCGTGGCCGACATCGCGGCGATGCTGTTGGCGCAGCCCCGGGTCATCTTCCCGGCGGCGGGGGCCGTGATCCTCGGGGGCGGGGCACGCACGGTGGGCTACCTGTACGCGGCATCCGCAGTGGGCGCGGTGCTGGCGACCCTGGTCTCCGGGCGGCTGGGGTCGGTGCGGCGGCAGGGTGTCGCGATCATGGTGAGCATCGTCGGGTGGGGTGTCGGCATCAGCGGCCTGGGCGTTGCGCTGCTCGGCGCGGGGAAGTGGTTGACGCTCGACCAGGCGCTGTGGGCTTCGCTGTTCGCCATGGCCGTCGCCGGGGCGTGCGATGCGGTGAGCGCGGTCTTTCGCACGACGATCCTGCAGTCGGCGGCGCCCGACCGGATGCGCGGGCGCTTGCAGGGCGTCTTCATCGTCGTCGTGGCTGGTGGGCCGAGGCTGGGGGAGTTGCTCGGCGGCGTCGTCGCAGAGCGGATCGGTGAGGGGTGGATGGCGGTGTGGGGCGGCGTGGCCTGCATCGTGGCCATCGGGGCGCTCTCGCTGCGCCACCGCCACTTCCTGCGGTATGACGCACGGCATCCGACCCCCTGAGCGGAACGTTCTCGCCCGGTGCGCGATGGTTCACGTTCGCAGGGGAACCGTTGTGGTGTCGAGGTGAACCTTGTGGTGCAGAGCTGGGGCGCCGGACGGCTGCGGCCTACGATCGGGCCATGAACCAGGGACGCGGCGACGACGACGCCGGGCGCATCGCGGCAGCACGCTTCGACTACGACGGTGATGGCCTGGACGAGGAGCAGCTCCTCGCGACGCCCTACGCCCAGGCGCGCCGCTGGGTCGATGACGCCGTGGCGCGTTCGCAGGTGGAGAAGGACGTCTTCGAGCCGCTCGCCATGTCCGTCGCCACGGTGGATGCCGCCGGCGTCCCGAACGTGCGCACCGTGCTGATGCGCTTCCTCGACGAACGAGGGCCCGGGTTCGTCACCGCGCTGACGTCCGCCAAGGGGCGGGAGATCGCGGCCAACCCCGTCATGGCCGTGGCCCTCACCTGGCCACCGATGTACCGGGCCATCCGCTTCCGCGGTCGGGCCGTGATGGTCGACCGGGCCGAGGTGCTCGACTACTGGCAGTCGCGGCCGTGGGCCTCGCGGATCTCGGCCTGGACCTCGCAGCAGTCCGAGCCGGTGGGCTCGCGCACCGACCTCGAGGAGGCCTACGCCCGCCGGGCCGCCGAGTTCCCCGACACCGGCGCCGAGTCCGACGTACCCGTGCCCGACTTCTGGGGCGGCTACCGGGTCGTGCCCGACGAGGTCGAGTTCTGGGCGGGTCGGCGCAACCGCCTGCACGACCGGCTCGTGTTCACCCGGGTCGGCGACGGCGACCTCGGCGACGCGGCATCCTGGTCGGTCAGCCGCCGCCAACCCTGACTCGACCCTTCCTGCGACTTCGTGCGGTTTCGGTGCGCTGAAAGGCCCGAAATCGGGGTTTGGGCGCACGCAAGTCGCACGAAGTCGGTGGGGTGGGGGTGGCTGGAGTGCAATGAGTCGGTTCAGGGGAGGCGCTGGACCTTGTGGGCGGCCGCCTGGGCCCGCGGCTTGATGACGAGCAGGTCGACGTTGACGTGCGCCGGTCGCGTCGCCATCCACACGATCGCGTCGGCGACGTCCTGCGCGACGAGAGGTCCGGGGACGCCGGCGTACACGGCATCCGCACGTTCCTTGTCGCCGCCGAAGCGGGTCAGCGAGAACTCCTCGGTCTGCACCATCCCCGGCGCGACGACCGTGATCCGCACCGGCTGGTCGACCAGCTCGAGCCGCAGGGTCTCGCTCATGACGTGCACGCCGTGCTTGGCGACGGTGTAGCCCCCGCCGCCCTCGTAGGCGGTGAAGCCCGCCACCGAGCCGACGTTGACGATGATGCCCTCACCGTCGGCGGCGACCAGTGCGGGCAGCAGGGCCTTGGTGACGCGCAGGGTGCCGAGGACGTTGGTGTCGTACATCTGCTGCCACAGCGCGACGTCGCCCTGCGCCACCGGCTCGAGGCCGAGCGCCCCGCCGGCGTTGTTGACCAGCACGTGCACCCGGTCACCCGCGACGTCGGCCAGGCGGGCGACGTCGTCGTCGTTGGTCACGTCGCACGCCACGGCCACGGCCGTGTCACCGAGCTCGGCGACGAGAGCCTCGAGCCGGTCGGCCCGTCGGGCCGCGCACACGACCCGAAAGCCCTGACCGACGAGCTCGCGGGCGGTGGCGGCGCCGATGCCGCTGCTCGCTCCCGTGACGACGGCGGTGCGGGTGGTGTCGGTCATGAGATCTCCCTCGGGCGGATCGTGGTGGGGTCGACGGCGATCCACGTGGCCTCGGCGCGGGCCAGCACCCGTCCGTCGGGTGCGACGAGGGCGCTGCCGGAGAAGTGCTTGCGTCCCTGGGACCCGCGCTGCCACGCGAGAACCGTGTGGGCGACGCCGGGTTCGGGAAGGGCGATGACCTCGGTGGTCATCGTGCCGAGCACCATCGGGCGCCCGGCGATGCCGGCGGACCACCCGCCGGGGCAGTCGAGCGCAGCCCAGACCAGCGGCACCGACGCCTCGCGCGGGATCCACGAGGTGGCGTAGCGCCCGCTCTCGTCATCGAGCGGCCCCGGGCGCAGGCAGAGCGCGTCGTCGGGGTCGCGGGCGGTGCCGCAGGAGAAGCACGTCGGGAACGGGTGGTCGCTCAGGCCCTCGTAGCGCTCCTCGGCGGCGTGCGCGGCCGCCACGGTGACCGGGGTCTGCGCCTCCTGAGCCAAGGGTGCGGATGCCGTGGCGCTCGCGACGAGGTGGTCGCCGTCGAGGAGGCGGGCCGCGGCTGGAACGGGCGCGACGGCATCCGGGACGGGGGTGTCGACGACGAGCGTCAGGGGACGATCCAGCGGTGGGGGCGCAGCCAGCCGAACCGTGACGGCGGGGTGCGCGTCGGTGGTCGCGACGTGGGTGGCGAGGGTGCCGCTGACCCAGCCGCCGTTGCCGGATTCAGGCGGCCCACAGAAGCGCTGGGGGATGGTGATGTCCACGGGGCCAACCTACTCACGGTGGCTGATTCGACACGCGGGTGCTTGGCTCGACAGCACAAGGTTCACCATCGCAGGACAACGGATGTGGTGCGGACGTGAACCTTGGGGCACCGGGCGAGAAGGTATCGGCCGAGCAGACGGGTGAAGGAGGAGTGGCGGTGGCGCTGCCGGCGGACTTCTCCCTGCGGCAGATCGCGGTGCCGGCTTTCGGCCCGTCGGCGATCTGGTCGGTCGGGGTCGGGGCCGTGCTGCCGGTCGTGGCCCTGAGTGCCCGTGGGCTCGGGGCTTCGATCGCCGTGGCGGCCCTGTTCGTGGGGCTGACCGGCCTCGCGGAGATCGCTGCTGCCGTGCCCGCCGGTGTCCTCGTCGAGCGGATCGGCGAGCGCCGGGCGATCGTGCTCGCGGGCGTGGTGGATGCCGTCGCGTGCCTGCTGGCGCTCGTCGCACCGTCGCTGTGGGTGCTCGCTCTGGGGGTGCTGCTCATGGGGCCGTCGGCGGCGATCTTCCTGCTGGCCCGCCAGAGCTACCTGACGGCGGCCGCGCCGGTGCACCTGAGGGCCCGGGCCATGTCGACCCTGGGAGGGGTCACCCGGATCGGGCTGTTCATCGGGCCGCTCGTCGGGGCGCCCGTCGTGGCCCGGTGGGGCCCGCAGGCCGCCTTCGGCGTCGCGGTCGCGGGAGGGTTGCTCGCGTCGCTCCTCGCCTGGCGGACAACCGATCTCACGGCGCACGAGGAGAGCGCGCACGGTGAACGGGCGCGGGTACCGGTGGCCCGGGTCGTCGCGGAACACCGGCGGGTGCTGCTCACGGTGGGGCTCGGTGTGCTCGCGATCGGGCTGGCCCGCGCGTCACGGGTGGTCGTCGTGCCGCTGTGGGCAGAGAACATCGGGCTGGATGCCGCGCAGACCTCTCTCGTGTTCGCTGCGGCCGCGTTCGTCGAGGTGCTGTTGTTCTGGCCGGCCGGCAGCGTCATGGACCGGTACGGACGGGTGTGGGTGGCCGTGCCGGTTGCGCTGCTCCTCGGTGGGGGTCTGCTCGTGCTGCCCCTCACGGCGTCGCTCGTGGGCGTGGCCGTGGTCACGCTGGTCATGGGGGTCGGCAACGGGATCGGCTCGGGCATCGTCATGACCCTGGGGGCGGATGCCGCGCCGACGGTCGGGCGGGCACCCTTCCTCGGTGTGTGGCGGCTGCTCTCCCTCGTGGGCACGAACGGGGCCGCGATCGTGGTCGCGGGCGTGGCTGCCGTGGCGTCCATCGCGGCCGCCAGCGTGGCCGTCGGCGCCCTGACCCTGGTCGGGGGCGCATGGCTCGCGCGATGGCTGCCCGAGTACGACCCGAGGCGGGGTCGGGCGACGTAAGGGGGGATGGGCTGGCGGCCCGTTAGGCTTACCTGTGTGACCGACCTCATCGACACCACGGAGATGTACCTCCGCACGATCTTCGAGCTCGAGGAAGAGGGCATCACACCCCTGCGTGCCCGCATCGCCGAACGCCTCGGGCACTCTGGTCCCACGGTCTCCCAGACGGTGGCACGGATGGAGCGTGACGGGCTGCTCGCGGTGGCCGGCGACCGGCACCTCGAGCTGAGCGAGCAGGGCCGCACGCTCGCGACCCGCGTCATGCGCAAGCACCGCATTGCGGAGCGCCTGCTCGTCGACATCATCGGCCTGGAGTGGGAGTACGTCCACGACGAGGCCTGTCGCTGGGAGCACGTCATGTCCGACCGGGTCGAGCGCAAGATCCTCGCGATGCTGCCCGATCACGCGCTCTCGCCCTACGGCAACCCGATCCCGGGGCTGGAGGAGCTCGGGGACTTCGGCGAGCGCATCGACTTCCGCAGCGGCCTGTCCACGCTCGAGGAGGTGGCCGGTGACGAGCCTGCGACCGTGGTGGTTCGGCGGATCGGCGAGCCGGTGCAGGTCGACTCCGAGGCGCTCGGCCTGCTGACCACCGTCGGTCTGGTGCCGGGGCAGCCCGCCCGGGTGCGGCGCGACGGGGTGAGGGTGGTCGCGTGGCGCGACGGGTCGGAGGAGTCGACCGGAGTCTCGCTGCCCGGGGACATCGCCTCCCACGTCTTCGTGCAGGTGACCTGAGCTTCGCTCAGTTCGCAGCGGCGCCGGCGTCCGTGCAGGTCAGCGGCGTGCCGGGTGGCTGTTCGTGACACCTGGCGACCGTCGTCTCGTTACCAGAATGTGACTTTCCCCTAGGTCCCCGTTACCGTTGGGGGAATTCGTACCCCCTCGGAAGGTCCTCCACCCTCGTGTCACGCCACAGCATGCCCGGGCGCCGCCGCGCCCCCGGCGCCGTCCGGCGCCTCCCCGACGGCTTCTCGCGCCTCGGTGCGACCTGGGCCGCCAAGACCGTCGCGACGGTCGGAGTCGTGGGCGGTGCCGTCCTCGCGGTGTCCCTTCCGGTCTCGGCGAGCCCGACCACCTTGGCGCTGCCCGCCGCAGCGAGCAGCGACGGTCAGAGCCGCACGGCCGCGTTCACGGCCTCGCGCTCCGAGGCCCGCGCCGCCGCGCCCGCAGCCCCCGCCGTGGAGGCCCCCGCGGATGCCGCTCCGGCAGCGCCCGAGACTGTCGGCGTGGCCGGTGTCAAGGCCGTCGCCAAGCCCAAGCCGAAGCCGAAGCCGAAGCCCAAGCCGGTCGCCGAGAAGGCCTCGTCCTCCTCCTCTTCATCGTCCTCGTCGTCGGCCCGCAAGGTCAACGTCAGCCCAGGGGCCGTGTCCTCCAAGTGCGGCAGCATCGGTCTGGACAGCAACGCGGCCCGGCTGTGCACCGTGGTGCAGAAGACCTTCGGGGTCTCATCGATCGGTGGCTACCGACCCAACGCCGGGGAGCACAGCACCGGTGAGGCGATCGACTTCATGATCTCGTCCCGAAGCCAGGGCGATGCCATTGCTGCGTTCGTCCAGGCCAACGTCGGTGCGTATGACGTCAAGTACGTCATCTGGCGTCAGCGCTACTGGGCGCCCGGCAAGTCCTGGCGGATGATGGAGGATCGCGGATCGATCACCGCGAACCACTACGACCACGTGCACGTCACCGTCAACTGACGACTTCCTGACCTTTCCGGCGAGAAGCCGGGCAACGCGCCGTCCCCACGGCCGTTGCCCGGCTTCTCGCAGTAGGGACGGGCGCGGCCCCGGCGAGGTGACGCGACTCGCCCGTGATCGTTTTGTGACTTTTGCCGGGCGGTGCTACTTTCGTATGGCCTTCCCATCCGTGGAGGGTGCTCACGGAGTCACCGCCGAGTCCTGTCAGACACCGTGAGGCACCACGCACCACCGCCGGCAGGAGCGGGGGAACCACTTTCGGAGTCAAGCACCATCGTGACTCCTTGGGGTGAAGCCGGTGGCGACCTTCGGGTCCGAGCCGGCCGGGCAACCTCAGCCCGAACCCGACAGCTCACCCCGTAGGCACTGAGAGGCTCACCGTGCTCGACACTGCTCCTTCGGGACGCCACCGCGGCGCCACCCGGTACAACCCCTGGTCCGAACTCTCGACCATCGTCAAGAGCGCCGGACAGAACGGCGTCAAGGCCACGGCCGTCCTCGCTGCTTCCGGTGGTCTGGCCGCGACCTTCGCCCTCCCGGCCCAGGCCCAGCCGCGCGCCGCCGTCGCTGCAGCCTCCGAGGCCGCCACGGCCCCGGCCCCCGTGGCAGCTCCCGTGGCTCTGGCCCCGTCGGTCGTCGCGCCGGCCGTCGCAGCCCCCGTGGCGACCGAGGTCGTGGGCGTCGTCGGCGTCACCGCTGTCGCGAAGCCCAAGCCCAAGCCGCGCCCCGTCGTGGAGCAGGCAGAGGTCGCCAGCAGCCGCGGCAACACCTCTGCCTCGCGCAGCACCAGCGCGCGCTCGACCGCGAGCACCAAGAAGGCGTCCACCCAGACCAAGGCGACGTCCGCCAACGTCCCGCAGTCCGCCAGTGGCGTGGTGAACATCGCCCGCGGCCTGCTCGGCATCCCCTACGTCTACGGCGGCTCGACCCCTTCCGGGTTCGACTGCTCCGGGTTCACCCAGTACGTCTTCCGCAAGGCAGGGATCTCCATCCCGCGCACGGCCTCGGCCCAGCAGCGTGCGGCCACCAGGGTCAGCAACCCCAAGCCCGGTGACCTCGTGTTCTTCGGTTCCCCGGCCTGGCACGTCGGCATCTACACTGGCAACGGCATGATGATCGACTCGCCGAAGCCGGGCAAGTCCACCTCCGAGCGCTCGGTGTTCTCCGGCGTCAGCGGGTACGGCCGCTTCTGATCCGCCACTGACCTCAGATCGAGGTGCCACCCCGCGGGAAGCCGTGGAGTGGCACCTCGATCGGCATCTCCGGGGTGGACGGCTCAGGGGCCGGTGAGCGCGGCCATCGTCGCGGCAACCCGGCGCGCCCGGGTCTCGGGGGCCTTGGCGGCGGCCAGGGGATCCGCGTGCCTTCGCTGCTGGCTGTAGGACAGGGCGGCCCATGCGGCTGCCGCCGTCGGGGATGCCGCGAGCGCTGCGGCGAGCTCGTCGGGCAGCTCCACCGTGCGCGGTGTGTCGTCGACCTCAACCATCACGGTGTGCGTCTCACCCGCGGCGATGCCCGCTGCGGCGCGTACCGCCGCGCTGGCACCCACGAGGTAGCGCCCACCCATGGGAGCGATGCTCGTGCGCCAGGTGTGGCCGTTGACGGTCACGGCGACCTTGGGACGACGCCCGGCACCCAAGGCGTCGACGACGGCATCCGGAACGACGAACCCGGTGGTCTTGCCGCCGGTCGCCTCGAGCTCGGTGGTGAAGTCCATGACTGGAGTATGCGCCCCCGGCAGAGGGCGTCGGCGGTTCCTGGTTCCCGGTCGGGTGCGGTGAGGGGCTGACCCCGGGCGCCGGCTACTGCTGGGGGATCGGGTGGCCCTCGGAGGCCTGGACGACGACGATGCCGTGACCCTGCAGCGCAAGCTGGTAGGCCTCGCCCGAGCCGCGGCCGATGACGGCTCCGAGCTTGGCGGTCTTGCGGATCGAGGACTGGAGACCGGCCGACCACAGCACCGCGGCCTGCATGTCGACGTGGGTCGGCTCGTCGACCTGGAGCACCACCGGCGTGCCGTGGGTGACCACGGCGATCATCCCGCGGCCGGTGAAGGTGGTGTTGAACAGGCCGCCGCTCATCACCGAGGCACCCTCGACGCGGTTGATGTCCCACGTCAGGCTGCTCTCGAACGCGAGGACCGCTCGGCCGTTGACCGTGACGGCCTCGTCCTCGAGCTCGAGGATGAAGATCTCGTCGGCATCCTGGGCCAGGAACACGTCGCCACTGCCGGAGACCTTCATCAGCGACATGCCCTCACCGGTCAGGGCCTTCTTGAACATCTTCCCGAGCCCGCCGGCCCCCTCGTAGGCGAAGTCGACAGCCCCTTGGTAGGCCACCATCGAGCCCTGCCGGGCGTAGAAGAACCCGCCCGTGCCGGCCAGGTCGACCTTGAGCATCCGCTCGTTCTGGAGCATGAAGCGGCCGGGCTCGCCCGACCGCTCTGACTTGGTGAGGAGTTCTCCGCGCATGCCCGTCACCCTAGCCGCGGATTCGCCGCCGCCCCTCGGGCAGGCACGGCTCCTCAGCCGGTGACCAGCCCCCGCAACCCGTCGACGACGAGCGCGTGGTCGTCCTGCGAGGCCAGCCCGGAGACCGTGGCGACCGCGACGACCCCGGCGCCGGCGACCCGGATCGGGACCGCGCCGCCGGCGAGGGTGTAGCGCACGGCATCCAACCACCCGTCCGTGAACGGATCACGTCCGTCGGCCTCGAGGCGCAACCCGACGAGCAGGGTGCTCGCCTCGAAGCGGAAGGCCGTCGCGGACTTGCGCTCGACCCAGCTGTCCTGGTCGCCGGTCGTGCCCGACATCGCGGCCCGGAAGAGGATGCTCCCGGGGCGCCGGATGTCGATCATCACCGGCAGGATCTCGCGGCGGGCGCGCTCGGCCAGGCGCGCGCCGAGCAGCCACACCTCGTCGTGGGTGAACCGTGGCAGGACGAGGTCGCGCTCCTCCTGCTCGAGCGAGGCGATCGTCGGCGGGGGTAGGGGGGTCATGCCTCGTGAGTGTGGCAGCTCGCGGTCACGGTGACGTCGCGACCATCGGCGAGGGCGCCGACGAGGTGGAAGTCGACGACGTCGCCCTTGCGGGTCACGTCCACGGTGGCCTTGGACAGCGACTGCCGGTAGCCGGCCAACGTCATCTCCAGCGCGTAGATGGAGGCGCGGCCCTCCTTGGCAGGCATGTCCTCGAGGGCCAGACCGAGGTACTCCCCGCGACCCGAGGCCTCATCGGAGTAGTTCGCACCGAAGTGGGCGAGGAAGATCACGCCACGCTGCTCGCACGAGGCGCCCTTGACGTCGGTGCCCTCACCGTCGGCGACGATGAACGTCGCCAACCCCTCGTTGCAGTAGCGCGTCACCTGCTCGCCGTTGGGCTCCACGGTCGTGCCGCAGCCCAACGCCGGGTCGGCAGGGCGTGGCGGGCCGGTCGTGGCGGCTGCGGGTTCTTCCTCCGCACCGTGCTCGTGCCCCGCGGACTCCCCGGGCGACGGGCTCGCTGACACGCCGTGGTCGGCCGCGGCATGATCGCCGGATACCGCGTCGCCCGCGGTAGGGGCGTCGGTGCACGCTGACACCGACACCCCCACCGCGAGAACGACGGCGACGACCCGAGCCGCAAGCAGTCGGGACGGCCTCACGGCTCGGGTCATCGATCAGCCCTTCGCGGGGATGATCGGACGAACGATGTCCACGCCACGGCGGCCGTCGGCGATGTACATGACGTCACCGTTCCAGTACGGCGCCCAGTTCGACCCGCCGTCGGCACGGAAGTAGCCGACCTGCTCGGGGTTCGCGGGGTCGCTCACGTCGATGAAGTGGGTGCCCTGACCGTAGTAGGACTGGGCCAGCACTCCGTCACGCAGCTGGAAGTAGTGCGCCGAGCAGCCGGCGTTGGGCAGGCTGCCGGGCTTGCCGAACGGGCTCCACTCCGAGACGACCGGAAGGCGGTACGGGCCCTCGGGAGTCGAGCTCCAGGCCTGTCCTTCCCGGCTGTCCGCGAGGTCGACGATGAGCAGGCGCCCGTCGGTCTCACACGTGGACGTGAAGTTCTCGATGGTCACCAGGGCCAGCGAGCCGGCCTCGTGGTCACCGAGGGCCTCGAGGGGACGTGCCATGTTGTGGGCCAGCGACCCACCCCACGTCTCCTGGTTGGACTGGTAGAACTTTCCACCGGCGTACGGGACCGGGTCGAACGCGGTCGCGACGCGGTACTGCTTCTGCACCGGGTCCCACTGACGGCCCTTGGTCCAGTAGCCGCGGATGCCACCGGCGCCCGAGACCCAGGCCACGCCGGCCTCGTCGATCTGGACGTCGTGCGCGTAGTCGGTGATGCCGTCGTTGCGGCCGAGGTCAACCGGCTGCTCGGCGACCTTCGGCTTCTTGGGGTTGCGGACGTCGACCACGAAGATCGGGCGGCCGTCCCACTCCTCGGGCTGCCAGTCGGCCGGACGCGGACCACCGGACCACAGGTACTGGCAGTCGTTGATGCACGTCGTCGTGTGGCCGGCAGGCACCACGGTGTAGCTGAGCACCTCGAGCTTGCTCGGGTCCTTGGCGTTGACGATGTAGACACCGGACTCACCGGTCGCCTGGTTCTGGCCGAAGGCCCTCGGGTCGCGCGCCATGTAGACGAGCTTGCGGTTCGGGTCGACGTCCATGTCCTCGTTCTGCCAGAAGCCCGGCATGTCGATGGAGTCGAGCGCGACGGGCTTCTCGGGGTTGGACACGTCGTAGGACTTCAGGCCGAAGCGGCCCGTCACGAACATGACCTTCTTCTTCGAGCCGTAGTCGATGAAGTTGATCGCGGTCGCACCGACGGCCTCGGGCAGCTGCCCGATGAACTCGACGTTGTCGAAGGCGCCGGTCGGGGCCGTGGTGACCATCTCGCCCTCGGCGACGGCTGCCGCCTGGGCCTTCTTGCCGCTGGCCGCCTGCTCACGCGCGGCCGCCATCTCCATCTCGTGCTTGAAGTCGTCGGTACAGGCGTAGGCAACTGTTGGCAGTGCCACCATGGCCGCCGCGGCGGCCATGGTGATCACGCTGCGCCGCAGTGCTGACCGCCCCGGTTGGGGTGTTGCATGCAGAGGCATTCTCGTCCTTTCACACACAAGGGAACCGTCCTGGGTGTGGGACGGTGCGCGAACACTATTGCCCGATGGTGCGCAAAAGGGTTTTCCGTACAACAAACTTTCGGGAACATTCGCTCTGCTGGTCGCCGGGGTTCGCCGAGGTCACTGGCCGTCGCCCGGGCCCGGCCAGTGCACGAGCAGGATCGACGCGTCGTCGGCGAGGTGGGCCGCGTGGTGGGCGACCAGGGCCCGCCCGACGCGGCGCATCGACTCTGCCGCGGACAGGTTGTCCGCCACGTTGCGTGCGAGCAGGTCGACGAGCCGCTCGACGCCGAACTGCTCGCCGCCGGGGGAGTGCCCCTCGACCACACCGTCGGTGTAGAAGAGCACGTGGTCGCCGGGCTGGAGCTGCTCGGACCCGACCTCGTAGGGGGCGTCGCCCTCGCGCAGGCCGATGCCGAACGGCAGGTCGGGGCCGGTGTGCAGGCTGCGCACGAGCGCACCGCCGCGCAGCAGCAGCGGCTCGGGGTGACCGGCGTTGACCCAGCTGAGGTAGCCGGTGTCGGTGTCGAGCCGAGCCAGGACCGAGGTGGTGTACGCCTCGCCACCGAACCCCGCCTCGACGGCCTCGTCGACGTCGGATGCCGTTGCCGTCAGGGAGTGCCCGCTGCGGCGGGCGTTGCGGTAGGCCGACACCGCGAGGATGGCCAGCTGCGCGCTGCGCAGCCCGTGGCCCATGCCGTCGAAGATGGCGAGGTGGACGACCCCGGGGTCGACCGCGTAGTCGATCGAGTCGCCCGCGACGTCGTAGGCCGGCTCGAGCAACCCCGCAACCGCCACCTGGGTGGACTCGAACGTCAGCGGCGGGAGCAGCCCCCACTGGATCTCGGCCGCGAGCGTGACCTCGGTGGTGCGGGTCGCGGCGATGATGCTGTCGCCGTACCGCGAGCGCTGGGCGATGAGGTCGCTCGTGATGGCGGCGAGTCTGCGCAGCAGGCGGGAGGTGGGGGAGTCGGCATCCTCGACGAGCGACGGCTCGGGCAGGGCCACGGCCAGCACCCCCAGACGATCCGCGCCGTCGCGCAACGGGAGCCACACGGTGACCGGTGCACCGGCATCCGACGTGGTCTGCACGATGACCTCGCCGTGCTGGTAGACCCGACCGGCGATCGTCGAGTCGATGACGAGCGGGGCGGGGAGCTCCGTCACAGGTGGGTGCCCGGGCTCGGGGAAGGGGGTGAGGGCGACCTGCTGGAGGTCGACGAGGTGGATGACGGCCGCGACAGCGCCCAGCGCGAGCGCGGTGTCGTCGACGAGGCGCGGGAGCTCGTGGGGTGCTGCGACCCCGCCCAGGTCGAGCAGGTCGTCGAGGGCGCGCTCAGCCCGGGCCATGTCCACGGACGATGCTCCGGCCGGGTCCACCTCGCTCACGACAGGCAACCTAGCGCAGCCCGCGGCCGGTCAACCCTCGACGAGGACGATCCGACCCTCGACGTGACCGACCCTCCCGGTCCACGATGGTCACCTCCCGCCCCGGCGGGGGTCAGTGTCGACCGTTGAGGAACGGGTTCCCATGTCCAGCTCCGTCAGGCTCGACCCCGAGTCGCAGGCCCCGCTCGACCAGCTGCTCCAGTTCCTGCCCGGCGGATTCAACGCGGTTCCTGACATCGTCGCCCGTCGAGCCACGGTGGAGCAGATGCTCGCGGCGATGCCGGCACCCGAGAACCCGAACGTGGTCACGCAGGACCGCACCGTCCCCGGGCCGGAGGGTGAGCCGGACATCTCGGTGCGGATCTACCGACCAGTGGGGCTCGACGGCCCGCTGCCGGGGATCTACTTCATCCACGGCAGCGGCATGGTGCTCGGCACCGTCGCCGGCGAGGACGCCACAGCCACCCTCGTCTGCGACGAGGTCAAGGCCGTCGTCGTGTCCGTCGAGTACCGGCTCGCGCCGGAGCACCCGCACCCGGCGCCGGTCGAGGACTGCTACGCCGGGCTGGTCTGGATGGCCGAGCACGCTGACGAGCTCGGCATCGACACCGAGCGGATCGCCATCCACGGCCACAGTGCCGGCGGTGGGCTCGCCATCGGCACCGCACTGCTCGCGCGAGACCGGAGCGGGCCTCGCCTGAGCTTCATGATGCCGATCTACCCGATGATCGACGACACGAACACCACGGCATCCTCGATGGAGATCACCGACGTGGGCATCTGGGACCGGGACGCGAACCTCGAGGCCTGGGGCTGGTACCTCGGCGGGAACGAGGCCGACCAGTACGCCGCACCTGCCAGGGCGCAGGACCTGTCCGGGCTGCCACCGGCCTTCATCGACGTCGGGACGGCCGACCTGTTTCGCGACGAGGACATCGCCTTCGCGCAGCGACTCATGCAGACCGGCGTTCCGTGTGAGCTGCACATCCACCCCGGCGCGTACCACGCGAGCGAGACGTTCGCGCCGGACGCCGCCCTGTCGCGCCGCATTCGTGCGCTGCGGATGGATGCCCTGAGGCGCGCCCTGGCCTGATCGGTCAGGGCTCGACCGGGCTCTTCTCCGCCTGCCGACCGTAGCGGGTGGCGAGTGGTGCAGCGGTCAGACCGTGGGCCACGACGCTGAGCAACACCGTCGTGGCGATCACCGCCACCGCCTCGTCGGCGGCGCCGCCGAGCGCCTCGAGGCCGAGCAGGGCGAACACGAGCGAGGCAAGGCCGCGTGGGCCGAACCAGCCGATGAACAGCACGCTGTCGCGACCCAGTCGGGCACCGACCAGGGCCAGCGCGACGGGCAGCATCCGAACCACCGTGAGGCTGAGGACGGCGTAGAGAACCGTGAGGGCGCTCAGCCGCTCGAGCATGATCGGGATCGCGACCACCCCGAACGTCAGCCAGACGAGCAGGGAGACGAGGGTGCCGGTCTGCTCGAGGTACTCCAGTTCCGCAGGGCCTCGGCGGCCGGCGCAGGCCCCGAAGGCCAGGCCTCCGCAGAAGGCGGCCACGAACCCGTTGGCGCCGATCGCCACCGCGGCGACGTAGGCGAGAACGGCCAGGGCCAGCACCGCGATGCCGATGAACTCCTCGGCGGCGCTGCCCCGTCGACGGGCGTTGCGCAGCAACCACCCGCCGAGGGCGCCCACGCCGGAGCCGACGACGGCACCGAGGAGCAGCTGCACGGCGGGAGCGAGGCTGCTGTGGTCGGCCTCGAGGCCGATGGCGGCGGCAGCGCCCGCGAGGGCGAACATCACCACGGGCGTGGCAATACCGTCGTTGAGCCCGCTCTCGACGGTGATCAGCTCGCGGATCCGACGCGGAACGGCGGGGTTGGTCACCACCGGCAGGCCGAGTGCGGCATCCGTCGGTGCCAGTGCGGCACCGATGAACAGGGCGAGCCAGATGCCGATGTCAGGGAAGAGCCAGGCGGCCAGACCCCATCCGAGCAGGATCGTCAGGGGAAGGCCGATGCCGAGGAGTCGACCGTAGGCGCCGAGGTCGCGACGCACCTGCGCGAGGCTCAGCCGGGCGGCATCCGAGAAGAGCACCCACACGAGCGTGACCTCGACGAGCGGTGTCAGCTCCTCCACGGTCTCCACGCCTCCGGCCAACCCGCTCCACGCGAGCAGACCACCGACGCCCACGAACACGATCGGTGGCGTGAGACCGGCACGGCGGGCCCGGGCGGAGACCAGCCCCCACCCGAACAGCACCGCGCTGACGACCACGAGGGCCTTCACGTCCATGCGTCACCCCCTGTCGACACCGAACCGACTGGGTGGGTCGGGTCGTGGCCGGGCGCAGGCGCGTGTGACTGCGGTGGATTGGTCACCGTCACAGTCGACCCCCGGCGCTCGCTGGACGCGTCACCCGTGACGGGGGAACGCGTGGGTTGGGACAGATCGCGAGCCCCGTGGGTATGGAGAAGCGTGGGTATCAGGGCGGGCTTGGGCTGCTCCTCACCCCTGCAGGGACCGACGACCGCGAACACCCGTTCGCGGCAACGAGGAGGCACGGCGATGCTCGGGAGTGGCCCGTTCGGCCCTTGGCAGCCTCACCGGTGTGCCCTAGCGTCGGTTGTGGTTTCCCCGGCCTGTTCGAGAGGTCCGCGATGAGTCGTGACCTGCTGTCTCTCAACCTCTTCGGGACTCCTGCGCTCTCGTGCACCGCGGGCCCTGTCGCCATCTCGCCCGGTGCGGCCATGGTCGCCGCGTACCTGGCTCTCGGCCCCGCGGAGGGGCGCAACCGCGAGGTCGCCGCGACCCAGCTCTTCGCCGATTCGCCGGTCGGTGTCGGCAGGCGTCGACTGAGCACCGCGGTGTGGCGGTTGCGCACCGAGGTGCGGGCCGTCACCGGGCACGACCTCGTGGAGGCTGGCACCGAGCGACTGACGCTCAGCCCGCAGGTCGGCCTGGCCATCGACTCGGTCGAGTTCGAGGCGCTGGTGCGACCCGTGCTGGACACCCGTGCCGAGAGCCTGGACGACGACGCCGTGGCCCGCCTCGAGCGGGCGGTCAGTCTGCACCGTGGCCTGCTCCTGGAGTCGTGTCACGACGAGTGGGTCCTCGGTGACCGCACCCGGCTCGAGAACCTCTACCTCACCGCGCTGGACTACCTGCTGATCCACTACGGCGCACGGGGAGAGCTCGGTGCGGTCGGCAAGTACGGGGAGCTGGCGCTCGCGATCGAGCCGCTGCGCGAGGACCTGCACCGTCACCTCATGGCGGCCTACGGTGCGGCCGGGCGCGAGGATCTCGTGGAGCGGCAGTTCGAACGGTGTCGCAGGCTGCTCGTCGAGGAGCTGGGAGCGGACCCCATGCCCGAGACGGTGGCGCTCTACGCGCGGTTGCGCCGGGGTCGGGCCCCCTCGACCGACCCGACCGTCCTGGCGCTGGTCGGCGACCTCGAGGCGGCTCGGCGCGACCTCGGTCGGCTCTCGCTCGTCATCGACCGCGCGCTGGATCACCTCGGCCACCTGACCTGAGCCGCGCTCGCGTCGGCGGCGACGCAGAAGGTCGGATGCCGCACTCGCACCGTGCGGGGAACGCAGCAGTTCGGATGCCGTCCGGCACCTTGCGGGGAACGCAGAAGTTCGGATGCCGTCCGGCAATTACTGCGTGGGATCTGAACTTCTGCGTCGGATCCGAAGTGGTGCGTCGGAGTCGAACTTCTGCGTGCGATCCGAAGTGCTGCGTTCGAGTTGTCCACAGGTGACGGGTTTGCCGTGGCGGGAGACCTCTCACCGAGGCACGGTGGTGCGATGGATGAGCGACTGGCGGTGGTTCTGGCAGCCCAGGGGGGAGTGGTCTCCTCCCGGGATGCTGCCCGCGTGCAGGTCTCGGCCATCGCGCTCGACGCCCTCGTGCGGTCCGGCGAACTGGTGCGCGTGCGCCGCGGTGCCTACGTCCTGCGCGAGCTCCACGATGCCGGTAACCCCGAGGAGCGCTACCGTCTGCGCACCATGGCCATCCTGCGGACCCGGCCGACCGTCGATGCCGCGAGCCACCACGCATCGGTGCTCATGTGCGGGGTCGACACCCACGGCGTCGACCTCACCGTCGTCGACGTCATCGCCAAGGTGAAGTCACCACGCGTCCGCAGGGGCCTTCGCACCCCCCCCGGCGTGGGGTTGGCGGCGGCGACCACCGGCATCCACAGGGTCGTTCAGCTGCCGATTGCCTTGTGCCAGATGGTGGCTGGCTCCGGGACGATCGCGGCCGTGTGCTCGATGGACGACGCCCTGCACGACAAGCGGGTCACCACGGAACAGCTCCGGGCAGCAGTCGACCTCCTGCCCGAGCAGCGCCGCGACGCCGTCAACCGGGCGATCGAGCTCACCGACGCGACGTGTGAATCGGTCGGAGAGACCAGAACCCGCTTCCTTTTGCACGACCTCGGTTTCAGCGTGGTCAGCCAGCACCCGATCACCAACGCACAGGGCTTCGTGGGCCGGGTCGACTTCCTCGTCGAGGACCTGGTCGTCGTCGAGTTCGACGGGCTGGTCAAGTACGGCGGTCAGGACGGTCGGGCCGCACTGGCTGCCGAGAAGGCGCGGGAGTCACGCATCGTCGACTGCGGCTACGAGGTGGTGCGCCTCATCTGGTCAGACCTCAACCAGCCCGCCGAGGTGGCCCGCCGCATCCGCGAGGCGCGCCGGCGGGCGCACAACCGCCGCAACGCGACGGCATCCGCCCGCTGACGCAGAAGTTCGGATGCCGCGCAGCACCTTGGCGGGGACGCAGAAGTTCGGATGGTGCCCGGTAATTGCTGCGTGCGATCCGAAGTGATGCGTCGACATCGAAGTGCTGCGTCGCATCCGAACTTCTGCGTTCGTGGGCGCGGTGCCGACCGTGACGCCCCCGTGACCGCCCCCACCCGAGGCGGCGACGCCCCCGTGACACCACCGCGGCAGCGTGGGCCGCCACACAGAGGGAGACGCGGATGGCGGTGAGCGCATGGCGACGCAGGTTCCTGCTCGACGTCTGGGCCGAGCCGCGAGCGGTCGACGGGCTGCCGCGCATCCTGCGGGCCCGGGTTCGTGACATGAGCACCGACGACACGACCTTCGTCGGCTCGATCGCCGAGATCGAGGCCGTGCTCGACCGCAGCCTCGACGACGGGGGCATCACGCCCCGCCGGTGGGAGCGGTCATGATCCGCGCGGTGAGCGAGGCCTTGGTCGACGTCATCCACCAGAACACGCCCGACCTCGGCGACTGGGTGGCGCTGCACTCGCTCAACTCGGCCGACTCCGGCCCCGACACCACCAAGGCCGCCCTGGCCCTGCTCGCCGTCGCACCCCACCCGCACCTGGTGAACCGTCCCCTCGTCGAACGGGCCGCGGGCCTCGTGCGAGCACCCCTGGCGCTGCGTCTGCACTACCTCGTGACGGTGTTCGGCGCCCACGACGAGGCGCAGACCAAGATCGCCCGCATCGTGCAGGTCTTCCACACGACCCCAATCATCGGCCGCTCGATGCTCCAACCCCCGCTGTCCACGGCGGTCGACAGCATCGCCGTGCGACTGCTCAGCCCGAGCGCGGAGGAACGCAACCAGATCTGGTCGACCCTCGGCCGCCCCGGGCGACTGGCCCTGTTCTACGAGGTCGACGTCGCCCCGGTCGAGGTCATCGAGCGCGAGGGGGCGGGCCGGGTGCGCACCCACCGGGTCGGCTACGAGGTGCTCGCATGAGCATCACCCTGGGCACCACGACCACCGAGCTGCGCCACCGCATCCGGCTCGTCCACGCCACCACCGGCCAGCCGATCACCCCCGTCGCCGTGGCCCCCGCACCGCTGGCACTCGGGTGGTTCGCGCGGGTGGTCGGCCCCGACGTCATCGTCACCGCGACGACCTCGGATGCCGGGAGCGCGGCGCGCCCTGCCCCCACCACCCTCGACGTGGTCATCGTCGACGGGGCGCTCGCCGACGTCCTGGCCCTGCCTGCACCGGCACCAGACCAGCCCCCGAACTCCATCCGCGTCTCCCTCGGCGCACCCGGGCCACCCGAGATCGAGGTCGCCGTCACCCCCGTGCCGATGACCCTCACCGTCGTCCTCACCGGTCAGGGCGGCACCACGCCCAGCACCGGCCGCACCGTCGCCGTGCGCGGCACCTCAGGAACCACCATCGCCCTGCCGGAGACCGCCACCCCCGGCACCTACCGCTCGACGGCCCGCACCTGGACCGCCGACCACCACCCCGGCGACCTGCGGGTCGACGGACAGAGCGTGCGCAAGGTCGCCGTGGACGTCACGCGCGCCGACACCCGAATCCACGTGGTCGACCCGACCTGATCGCCAAGGAGGCAACCGTGAGCTACCAGTCACCCGGGGTGTACATCGAGGAGGTCCCGTCGGGGCCGCAACCGATCGCCGCCGCATCGACCAGTGTCGTCGCCGTGCTCGGCACGACCCGCAAGGGCCCTGTGCTCAGCCCGACCAGGGTCACGAGCTGGTCGGACTACGTCCGCGTGTTCGGCCCGGCCACTTCGAGGGGGGTGTGCGCCGAGTCGGTGTTCGGCTTCTTCGAGAATGGCGGCCCCGCGGCGTGGATCGTGCGCGTCGACCCGTCGATCGCCGCCGAGTGGACCGTGCGCGACAGCCAGGGAGCACCCGCGACGAGCTTCCTCGCCACGGCGGCCAGCCCCGGCTCGTGGGCCAACACCGTGTCCCTGCGCATCTCGCCCGACGGCTCGGGCGGTCTCGGGACGATGGCCCGCGCGACCGTGTCCGGCCCGGTCACTGCAGCGGTCGGCGCCGCCACCGTCCCGGTGGTGGCGAGCGGTGGGCTCGCGGTCGGGGATGCCGTGCTCCTCACCTCCCGCACCGCGACGAGCGCCGCGACGGTCACCGCCGTGTCCGCGACGTCGATCGGCGTGAACAACGCCGGGGCGAGCATCACCCTCGCCGCCGGGGATGCCGTCGCCCTCACGACCGTCGCCGCGCCCACCACCCTGATCTTCGCCGCCGGGTCCGGGGTGCGGGCCCACGACCTGTTGGTCATCCAGCGGCCGGACGGGTCGCAGGTCAGTGCCCTCGTCTCCGCGGTCGACCAGGACGGGCCGACGATGACGGTGACCCTGGCCGCGCCGCTCGGCGCCGCGGTCACCGCGGCCGGCTTCGCCCGACGGCGCACGACCTTCACCGGACGCACCACCGGTAACACCGGAGGGACGTTGCCGCTGAGCAGGATCCAGTGGGACGTCGCCGACGCCGGCCCGCGCAACGCCGACAGCCAGCTCGACAACGCCCGGGTCACCCTCCCCGGTGGCGGCTCGGCGACGTGGACCGGAACGACCTTCGCGGTGGCCGGAGGCGGTGACGTGCCCCCGGGCCCGATCACGGCGGAGGCGCAGGTCCGGGTGGCGACGTACACGGCATCCACGTCGTTCGCCCCGGCCGACGTGGCCGAGGTGCTCGCCCGCTACTCCTTCCTGCCCGTCGGCACGACCCTCAGCCTGAGCAACGGCACGGCGACGACGACCGTCGCCCGCACCGGCGCCGGGTCGACCAACGCCGACGGCACCCGTGGTGGCGACGCCTTCGGGCCGACGTACACGAGCGCGACGTTCGTGCTCCCCAGTGATGCGTCGCTCGGGGTCGTCGTCCGCTGCCCGGTCGCCCCCGAGGTCGGTGACTTCGTCGCCTTCTCCGGCACGAAGACCTTCCGGATCACTGCGGTGTCCCCGGTCGACGGCGACGTCTACGTGCTCGACTTTGCCGAGACCACGACGCTCGCCGGCGAGACCGGCGGTGACGCCGGCAGGTTCGCCCTCATCGGTGTGGCCCCGACGACCGCCTTCCCCGCCCGCTTCACCCTGGGCGTGGACGACGACGGGGCAACCGTCGAGACCTTCGCCGGTCTGGCCCTGCACCCGTCGCACCCGCGGTACTTCGCCAAGGACGGGGTCGTGAACGGCATCTCCGGTCACGTCCGGCTCGCGGCCCGGGCGGCCGGGGCGCCGGCCATCAGCCTCGCGACCATGCCGTCGGGAGCCACCCAGACCCAGGACGGCGTCGACCAGCCGGCGACCAACCAGCACTACGTCAGTGCCCTCGAGAAGCTCGAGACCGTCGACGAGCCGGCCATGGTCATCGCCCCGGACTCGGTGAAGGTCCAGGACCCGCTGCTGCAGGCGGATCTCATCGGCAAGGTCGTGCGCCACTGCGAGCAGTTCCGGCGCTTCGCCATCATCGACGGCCCCGACCTGTCGAGCATCGCCGACTACCAGCGGGACAAGGCGCTCGTCGACTGGCGCAACGCCACCCTCAGCTCCACCTACGCGGCGGCCTACGCGCCGTTCCTGAAGATCGTGACGATCGACCCCGACGCACCGGACCGGTTCACCATGGTGCCGCCCTCCGGGTTCGTCGCCGGGGTCTTCGCCCGCACCGACCGCGAGCGCGGAGTCCACAAGGCGCCCGGTAACGAGCGCGTCAACGGCATCGTCGGGTTGTCCGAGCAGTACAGCCAGCGTCGCCAGGACCTGCTCAACCCGAACGCCGTCAACCTCATCCGCTCCTTCCCCGGACGCGGCACGCGGATCTGGGGGGCGCGCAACGCCACCGACGACGTGACCTGGCGTTACGTCAACGTGCGCCGGCTGTTCTCGATGATCGAGACGAGCGTCGACCGCTCGACGCAGTGGGTGGTCTTCGAGCCGAACACGGCGACGACGTGGATCCGCATCAAGGTCTCCGTCGAGAACTTCCTGGACCAGCAGTGGCGGGCCGGAGCGCTCGCCGGTACCCGGCCCGAGGAGGCCTACCGGGTGCGGGTCGGGCTCGGGGAGACGATGACCGAGACCGACATCGACGTCGGCCTGGTCATCACCGAAGTGGCCATCGCCCCGGCCAAGCCGGCCGAGTTCGTGGTCTTCCGCTTCAGCCACAAGCGCCTGTCCGAGTGATCAGAAGGAGCATGACGTGTATCCCATGACAGCACTGCACTTCGCCGTGAGCTGGGGCGACTCCCAGAACACCTCGAGCTTCTCCGAGGTCAGCGGCCTGACGGTCGAGGCCGAGGTCGTCGAGTACCGCGGTGGGGCCGACCCCCAGCTCAGCACCCGCAAGATGCCGGGGCTGAAGAAGTTCTCCAACGTCACCCTCAAGCGGGGCATCGCCCCCGCCGAGGCGGGCAACGGGCTCTTCGACTGGTACAACTCCATCGCCGCCGGCACCGTGGCACGGCGCTCGGTCACCGTGAGCCTGCTCAACGAGGAGCGCGACCCGGTGATGACGTGGAAGATCAAGGAGGCCTGGCCGGTCAAGATCGAGGGCCCCAGCCTGAAGTCCACCGGCACCGACGTCGCCATCGAGTCGGTCGAGTTCGCCTGTGAGGGCATCGAGGTCGAGGTGGCCTAAGCCGATGCTTCCCGACACCTCTCCCGCGGTCCTGCCGTTCACGACGGCTCGCTTCGTGCTGGCCATCGACGGTCTGCGCTCGGTGAGCTTCAGCAAGTGCGCGGGGCTCGCGGGCGAGGTGTCGGTCGAGGAGTACCAGGAGGGTGGCGAGAACCGGTTCGCGCACCGCTTCCCGAGTCGGGCCTCGTTCCCGAACCTCGTGCTCACCCAGGGTGTCGGGCCCACCCGCGAGCTCTGGGACTGGTTCGCCGAGTTCCACCTCACCGGTCTCGTGGCCCCCCGCGACGGCACGGTGAGCCTGCTCTCGACGGTCGACGGCGCCCTCGTGCCGGTGCGGGTGTGGTCCTTCACCCGCGGCTGGCCGGCCAAGCTGACCGGCCCGGATCTCGACGCGCAGGCCAGCGCGGTCGGCGTCGAGTCGCTCGAGATCGCCCACCACGGGCTCGAGCTGCGGTCGGTGGTGGCGTGATGGCCGTCGTCATCGGCGAGGTGGTCACCGAGACGGTGGTGGCGCAGACCGCAGCCGCCAGCGAGACCGCGAGCGCACCGGCATCCGCCATCGTCGACGACGCGCAGGTCGAGCTCGTCGTGCGGCGGGCCACCGAGCGGGTCCTGGAGACGCTGCGACGGGAGTGGGACCGATGAGCGCCACCGCCACGGCCCTGACGAAGCTGACCATCGACGCGTACACCGACCTGGAGTTCCGGACGCCGGCCGGCATCAGCTGGACCGCCCTGCTCAACCCCACCGAGCTCGCCTTCAGTCGCAAGAACCGCTACGAGGCGACCCAGTCCGCCGGGACGTCAGCCCCCCAGCAGTCCTTCTCGGGCGGTGAGCCCGACCAGGTCTCGATCGACCTGCTGCTCGACGGCACGGGCGTCGTCGGTGACCCCGGCAGCATCGGCCCGACCCTCGACGAGCTCGTCGGGCTGACGACCTTCCAGGGCGACACCCACCAGCCGTACTACGTGCACGCGCACTGGGGCCGGTTCAGCTTCCGCGGGATCCTCACCCAGGTCGACGTCACCTACAAGCTGTTCGACCGTGCGGGGGAGCCGCTGCGGGCCACCGTGAAGCTCGCCCTGAAGGAGGCGCTCTCGCCGCAGGAGGTGCAGGCGCAGGACCGACCCGAGTCACCCGACCTGTTCCAGACCTGGCTCGTGCGGGACGGCGAGCGGCTCGACGCCATCGCCCACCGGGTCTACGGCGACGCACGGTACTGGCGCCCGCTCGCGGCGGCCAACCACCTGACCAACCCGCGCTTCCTGCGGCCCGGCACCGTGCTCGTGCTGCCGCCGGTCGCAGCCCGGACCGGGGGCCGGCGATGACCGGGGGAGGGCCGCGATGAGCCCCAGCCAGCAGGCCCAGCCGGATCGGCCCGAGGTCGAGGTCACCGTCGACGACAGGGCCCTCGAGCCGCTCGTCGAGGCCGACGTCATCGAGGTCGACGTCCACGAGGAGGTCGGCAAGCACGGGCGCTGCACCCTGCTCGTCCAGAACTGGGACGCCGACGTTCGCGCGGTCCGCCACAGCGACAAGGGCCCGTTCGTCCCCGGTGCCGCGATCGGGGTGTCGCTGGGCTACCACGCCGCGCTCAAGCCGGTGTTCGAGGGCGTCGTCACGGCCCTGACCGCCCACTTCTCGGGGGGTCGCCCGGTGCTGCGGGTCGAGGCGCGCAGCCGCTCGATCCTGTTGGCCCACCCGCCCCGCTCGCGCGTGCTCGCCGACGTGTCCGACGCGGACGTCGCCTCGGCCGTCGCCGCCGACTACGACCTCACCACCGACGCCGAGGTCGGAGTCACCCGCGAGGCGGTCGTCTCCGACCGGGTCAGCGACTGGGACTTCCTACTCGCGCGGGCTCAGCGCCTCGGCTGGGTGCTCTACGTGCGCGGCACCACCCTGGTCATGCGCCCCCCGGCACAGACCGAGAACCCGCCCGAGTTCGAGTACACCCGCTCCCTCGTCGAGCTGCACCTCACCGACGACCTGACCCACGCCATCGACACGGCGACCGGCGTCGGGTGGGACCCGGCTGCCCTGGAGACGGTGGAGTCCGAGCAGTCGTCCAGCGCGGCCGCGATCGACACCGGTGACCGCAGCGACCACGCCGCCGCCGTCGGGAAGACGTCGTGGCCGTTGCGCTCGGCCCGCGACGAGAGCGCCGCCGAGACCGCCGCCGACGCGGCCGACGCCCGGGCAGTCGGCCGCCAGCGCGACGCCGCACTGGCCCACCTGCACGGCCGTGGGGTCGTGCTCGGTGACCCGACCCTGCGCTGCGACTCCTGGGTGAGCCTCACCGGGGTGGGCACCCGCATGTCCGGGCCGCACTACCTCACGGCCGTGCGCCACCACCTCTCCGCGCAGGGGTACCGCACCGAGGTGCAGGTCGGCCGCCCGCCCGCCCTCGTCCCGCCCCCGACCCCGACCCCGGCCGGCCCCGGCCAGACCCCGCGCGAGAGCGGTCTCACCATCGGGGTGGTCGACTCCCTCGACGACCCGCAGAAGACCCTGCGGGTACGCGTGCGGATGCCGTGGCGAACCGACGGCGGGAACGGCGTGTGGGCGCGGCTGGCCACCCTCGACGCGGGTGACGGCCACGGCACCGTCGTCGTGCCGAACGTCGGTGCCGAGGTCGTCGTCGGGTTCATCGACGGTGAGGGTGCCGCTCCCGTCGTGCTGGGGCAGCTCTTCAGCGGCGCAGCCAAGCCCCCCGAGGACATCGACCCCGACGCGAACACGCTGCGCGTGCTCGTCACCCCCGGCGGCCACCGGCTGACCTTCGATGACGGCGACGCCCCCCGCATCGCGCTCACCTCCGGCCAGGGCCACGAGGTGGTCATCGACGACCAGGACGGCCGGATCGCCCTCACCCACAAGGACTCCGGAAACGCGCTCGAGGTGTCCGCGGACGGCATCACCATCACCGCGGCCCAAGGAGGCATCACCCTCAAGGCCGCCTCGGGCACGGTCGGCATCGACGCGATGACCTTCGAGGGCAAGGCCACCGCCCCCTCGAAGCTCGAGAGCTCCGCGACCTTCGACCTCACGGCATCCGGCCCGCTCGGGCTCAAGGGTGCCCTCGTGAACATCAACTAGGAGGACGACGTGCCAGCCGCAGCCCGGGTGGGGGACCAGAGCATCCACGGCGGAACCGTGGTCGGCCCCGGTGTGCCCACCGTCGTCATCGGGGGGATGCCGGCCGCGGTCGTCGGCGACATGCACGCCTGCGTCATCCCCTCGCCACCCCCGCACCCGCCGTCGACGCCGTTCGTCGCCGGGTCGGCCACGGTCCTCATCCAGGGCAGGCCTGCCCTGCGCGCCGGTGACAGCTGCGCGTGCGGTGCCTCGGTCGCGGTGGGCCTGCCGACGGTGGTGCTCGGATGAGCACGAACGAGTACCCCCAAGTGGGCACCGGTTGGGCCTTCCCCCCGACGTGGGGGCCCGTCGACGACGAGCCCGGCACCCCGCCGACCCCCGCCCGCCTGAGCACCAACGACGGGTACGAGCACGTGATCGACGCCCTGGAACTGCACGTGCGCACCCTGATCGGCAGCCGCGTCATGCGCCCGGAGTTCGGGGCGGACGCCGATCGCTACGTCTTCGAGCCGCGCACGCCCGCCGTGTGCCACCGCCTCGCCGACGACGTGCGCCGCGCCCTCGTCGTGGGGGAGCCGCGGGTCATCGTCGACCGGGTGCACGCCGAGCCCGCGGGTGCAGCACAGGAGCGGATCGACGTGACGGTGGACTTCCGGATCGACCGGCACCGCCGCACAGAGTCCCTCGTGATCCCGTACTACGCCGGGGGGCAGTCATGACGCGTACTCGTGCCGAGGTGATCGCTGCGATGGCGGATGCCGCTCGGCTGGCCACCTACGACGGTGATCTCTCGTGGCGGGACGCGCTGTTCCGGGCCGGCCCGGACGGACACGATCTCTCGCGCCCCACCGACCCCGACCGGGTGCTGCTCGCGGCGCTGGCCGACGAGGTCACCCAGGTCGACGCCCATGCCGCGACCCTGCCAGGGCGGCTGCACGTCGCGTGGCTGGAGGAGGTGCTCGGGGTGCCGAGGTTGCCCGTGGTGCCCGACCGCGTGGTCGCCCGGGTGACGGTGGACCCGAAGACGGCCCCGGCGGTCGTCCCGGTCGGCACCGTGCTGCGCGGAGGCAAGGACGCCGTGGGGGACGAGCGGCGCTACCGCACCCTGGACGCCCTCACCGCGCACGGGGCCACGGTGGCCGGGGTGCGGGTGCTCGTGCCCGGCGGGCCGGCCAGCGGCACCCCCGGCGTGGCCCTGTCCGCACCCGACTTCCCGATCGCCCCGCCTACCACGCCCGAGGAGGCACTCGTGGCGCCCCCGGCGGGGCACCGGGTGCGCATCCACTCCGGGGCGCTGGCCTTCTCGGGGGGCGACCTGACGGTCGCGATCACGTTCGTCGGCGCGGGTGACGTGAGTGCCCTGCGCGCGGGCTCGTCGTGGCACTGGCCGCTGCCCGACGGCACGCTGTCGTCCGGCACCCCTGGTGGCGGCAGCACCCCGGGGGTCGTGACCGTCGCCATGACCGGGGGCTGCGTCGACCCGGACGGGGGCGACCCGTGGATCGAGTGCGTCATCGACCCGCGCACCCCGGTCCCCGAGGGACTGCGTTTCACCGAGGTGCAGGTGGCCGTGACCGCCCGCGCCGGGGTGGCACCGGATGCCGCGTTCGCGAACGACGGTCGGGTGGACCTCGCGAAGGAGTTCGAGCCGTTCCTCGCCACCGCCCGGGCAGGCGACGCCTTCTTCGTGCGCAGCGACGAGTCGTTCGCCAAGAGCCTGGCCACCCTCAGCATCACCGTCAGCACCGCCGTCGCAGCCTCCGGCGGCGTGCCCTCGTGGGACCGCGTCATCCACCTGCTCGCCGAGGAGCCGGCCCTGCGGGCACTGCCTCGCCGGTACGCCACCGAACGGTCCGGCGCCGACGACACCCCCGTGCGGGTGATGAGGAAGGCGTCGTCGGCCGAGGTGGAGCAGGCCGGTTGGCTGGGCAGGATCGACGCCGGCTTCGAGGTCGGCGACCTGTGGGCCGACCCGGCCCCCGCGACCTCTGCCCGCCTGGAGTGGCAGCGACTCGCCGCGTCCGGGTGGCACGAGTTCGCGCACCGCTCGACCTTCGGCGGCGTGAGCAACGTCGTCGTCGGGGCCGGTGCACCGGCATCCCTGCCATCAGCCGTCGCCGGACAGCCCGGCCACTACGTGCGCGCCTACCTGGCCTCGGGCGACTTCGGGTGGAGCGACTACCTCCAACAGGTGTCGTCGTTCGCGACCATCGCCGTGCGCACACCCGACGCCGTGCCCGCGATGCCGACCGCGCCTGTTGCCGCGAAGTACCACCAGCTGACCCTGTCGTACACGACGACCCCGGTCGCGGCGACGCGCGTCGAGGCGTGGTCGGGGTGGCGGCACACCGTGCGCTCCTCCGGCGAGTTCACCCCGTTCCGCCGTGACGTCGACGCCCTCGGGCACACGGGCATGGTGGCCGTGGGGCTCGAGGTGCCCGAGTCGGTGACCGGGTCGACGGTGTCGGTCCACCTCGTGCTCGACTCCGCGGCGCCGTGCGGCTCCACCGTCCCGCTCACCGCCCACTGGCAGTGGTGGGACGGCGCCACCTGGCAGGCGCTCGCCGTCTCCGACGGCACCCACGGCCTGCGCGAGGCCGGGCTGGTGCGGTTCGTCGCGCCGCAGGGGTGGGCGGCGGGCTGCTCCGACGTCACGGCATCCAGCGGGCGCTGGATCCGGTTCGTCACCGACCAACCGCGCCGCATCGGCGTGGTGCGCGACGTCGTCACGGATGCCGTGGTCGCCGAGTTCGTGTCGCGGGCACCGGACCCGCAGCTCGACCCGAGCCCCGCGACCGCGCTGCCGCCCGGCACCATCAAGGGCACGCTCACCCCCGTCCCGGGAGTCACCAAGGTCACGAACGTCGCGTCGGTGCGCGGCCGCGGGCCCGAGGACGACCCGGCCTACGCGACGAGGGCATCGGCCCTCGTGCGGCACCGCGGCCGCGCGCTCACCCCGTGGGACTACGAGCAGACGGTGGCCCTGGCCTTCCCGGAGGTCGCCCTGCTGCGCTGCCTGCAGCACACCGACACCGACGGCAACCGGTCGCCCGGCACGGTCGGGCTCGTCGTCGTGCCGGACCGGCCCGAGAACCCCCAGCCGCGGCCGAGCGTCAGCCTCGCCGGTCGCATCATCGACACGCTGCGGCCGGTCATGCCGCTCACCGCCTCGGTCGCGATCCTCTGCCCCGCCTACGTGCCCGTCTCGGTGGGGGCCTCGGTGCGGTTGCGTCGTGGGGTGGCCGCCCTGCAGGGACGGGCCGCCGTCGAGGCGGCGCTCGAGTCGTTGCTGCACCCCACGCTCGCCGCCGAGCCCCGGTGGGGCCTGTCGCTCTACGCCTCGACGGTGGTGGCGGTGCTCGAGCGACTGACCGTCGTCGACGTCGTGCTCGCCTTCGAGCTGCGAGCGCAGCTGCCGACCGGGCTGACCCCGGTCGAGGTGGTCGAGGTCGACGCGTGCCGAGGGCTCTACTGCTCGACCGGAACCCACGAGATCGCCTGTGAGGAGCAGCTGTGAGCACCGAGCCGATCACCCTGACCGAACCCGTGGCACCGGATGCCGACTGGGACACCGTGCGTGAGCGCATCGTCGCCACCCTCGTCACCGAGGCCGCGCCGGGGTGGACCGACCACAACGGCGCCGACCCCGGCATCACCCTCGCCGAGGCGGCCGCGTTCACCCTGGCCGACCTGCACCACCGGATCGCCACGACAGGGCTCGCCGACTGGCCCCTCGCGTGGTCGGCGTGGGAACCACTGGGGGAACGGCACTGGGACCACACCCTGCCGGCCGGTGACCCGGCCCGGCTCACCGCGGTCGCCACTGCCCTGGCCGCAACCGCGGACGACCTCGAACCGCTGGTGCGGGCCTGCGCCAGCCGGGGTGAGGCCCTGGCCCTCGTCGGCACCGCGCCGTGGGCCACCCTCGTGCCCGCGGTGGACCGACCCGCCCTGGTGGACGTGCTGCGCGGTGCGCTGGTGCGTGAGGTCGCCCAGCACCGCGCGGACACGGTGGCCGACGTCCTCGACGAGGCGATCGAGCGCAGCGGCAGCGCCGCGACCGTGGCTGCGCAGGACGCCCTGGCCGCCGAGCTCCTGGGCCACGACCTCCCCCTGTGGGTCACCGAGCGCGCAGCACTGGTGCGGCGCGAACGTCGGCGCCGCGTGCGCGAGGCGGCGGCTGCCCTCGCAGCGCGCAGCCGCGCGGCCACCACCTCAGTGGAGCGAGCCGAGGTCGTCACGCTGCTGACCGACGACGGGCTGAGCGCCGACGAGGCGCTCATCGCGAGCGCCCTCGCCCCGATCCCCGCGGACCTGGTGCCCGAGGACCTCGAGGAGCGCGACGGGACCTCGAGGATCTGGCCGCCGCACGGCATCCAGGCCCTGACGTGCGAGCCGGTCACCGACCTCGACTACGCGCGGCGGGCGCGAACCCATCGCGGGGTGCGACGCGCGTGGGCCGTGCCGGGGCGCCTCGACGGCGTCGCCTGGCACGGGCTGGTGACCCCGGAGGCCGCCGACGTACCGGCCGGTGACCCCGCCCTGGCCTGGGCGATCGACCCGGATGCCGCGGCCGTCACCCTCGTCGTGGAGGCGGTGCGGCGTCCCCGCGACGTCCCCACCTTCCTGCGCGAGGTGCTGCGCGTCGCGATCGGCACCGAGTGCGGCAGGCCCTTCCCGCCGTGGCGGGACGACCTGGACGACGACCAGCCACACCGCGTCATCGGCGACGAGGTCGGTGCCGCGCTGCTCGCCGACGTCGAGGTGCAGGTGCGGGCGACCCTCGTCATCGGGGCCGGCAGCGACGGGGCCCGCGTGCTGCAGGCCGCCGCCGACGCGCTCGAGACGTTCTTCGACGACGGGCGCACGGGCGTGACCGGCCTCGACGGCGAGGTCGCGTCCGTGACGGCTCCACCGCTCGTCGACGGGCCGTGGCCGCCGGCCCCGCAACCGGCCGGCGGCTGGGTGCCGGGCGACCCGATCCGGGTCAGCGAGGTCGTCGAGGTGCTCGCCGGCTGCCGTGACGTCCTCGGCGTCCGCGACGTCCACCTGCGGCTCGCCGACGGGGGCGCGTGGACCACCGCCGCCGACGGGGAACTGGCCATCCCCGCGGGGACCGTGCCGGTGCGGGTCGGCAACTGCTTCACCGTCGACATCTCGCGCAGCGGGGGGTGCGGCGATGCGTAGCCCCGACTTCACCGCGACCTCGGCCCTGCTGCCCCCCGTCTACCAGGAGCAGGCCGCGTCCTTCGCGCAGGTCGACGCCTACCTCGGCCTGGCCGACGAGCTCGCCCGGGCGCAGGTCGAGGCCCTCGAGGACCTCCTCGCGGTGACCGGCCCGGACGCCGCCCTGCGGTGGCCGACCCACCTGCCGCTCACGGCCGGCGCGCAGGCCCTCGTCGCCGACCTCACCGCGACCTACGACGAGGTGGCCCGGTGGCTGTCCTTCACCGTGCCGTCGACGTGGCCGGTGGGTGCGCAGGGGGTGGCGGCCCGCCGCGCCTTCCTCGGCAAGGCCACGCGGTTGTGGCGGCGGCGTGGCACGCCGCGAGGGTTCATCGACTGGTTCACGCTCTACCACCGGTTGTCCGTCACCACCGAGCGACCGGTGCTCGTCGAGCACTACAAGATCGCCGGACCCGGCTTCGACCCCGACCCGTCGACCGCGACGCTGTTCGTGCCCGTCTCGGCGGCGGTGGCGACCTACGCGCAGCGGATCGGGGTCGCCCAGTTCGTCCGGTGGTACGCCCCGGCCCACCTCGACATCCGGGTGTGTTTCGTGCGGCCCGACGTCTTCGACACCTTCGCCGTCTTCGCCGACCCGGCGGTGCTGGCCGACACCAGCAGCGCCGGGCTCGCCACGTACGAGAGCGACCTCAAGGCGCAGGCGAAGCTGCTGCGCGAACTGCTGTGTTCGGTGGTGTCCGTCGTCTCGCACGCCGACGGCATCCACCTCTACGGCTGCCCGGCCGAGCGCCCGCCGGTCGCCGAACGCGACATCGACCACCTGGGGATCGGCGCGCTCCCCACCGACGACTAGGGCGGAAGGCGATCACACCATGACAGACAACGAGTACCCGGAGTTCGTCAAGGGACAGACCCTGACCTCCGATGAGCTGAACGAGCTCACCACCCACCTGCGCCACCGGGACCGGCTGGTCGGCCGGATGACCGGGTTCGGCGTCAACTGCGGCCTCGCCGGGAGCACCGCGGGCTCGGTCATCACCATCTCGCCGGGGCTGGCCGTCGACCAGCGCGGCGAACCGCTCGTGCTCGACAGCGCCCGCACGATCGACCTCGCCTCCGCCACGCCCGTTGGTGGCTGGTCCTTCATCGACGGCACCAAGGAGGGGTGGAGCGTCATCCTGCGGGCCACCGACACGGGGGTGCCGCACACGACCTGCACCGAGTCCAGCTGCAAGGGGCACTCGACCACGCACACGGCAGGGGTCGAACTCGTCCTCGCGGTGGGGCGGGTCACCGGCCCCCGCTTCGACTTCCCCGACGACGCGCTGCGCTCGGTCACCCCGATCCTGCTGTCGAAGACGTCGCAGCCGCTCACGGCCTACTCGACGTTGCGCGACCAGGTCAGTGGCCTGCTGAAGAACGCGCCGGGCGGGCCGCTGGTCGACCCGGCGCTCATCACCCTGCTCGACGGCACGAGCATCCCGAGCTCCGACCTCGCCGGGGTCAAGGGCTACAAGGTCGCGTGGCTGAACATGGTGCTCTTCGCGACCATGGACCTGCTGCGCTGCCGCGCCCTGCTCGCCACGTCGTGCCAGCGCGACACGACGACACCCGGGGTGGTCGTCGGCCACGTGACCCGGGCAGGCAGCGTCGCGACCTTCAGCCCCCGCTACCGGCACGCCTGGGAACCGCCGACGGGCCTCACGACCAGCCTGCTCGGTGGTTCGGGTGAGTCGCCCTGCGCCCCGGTCAAGGACCGGCTCGAGACGATCATCTCGGGCTACGCGCCCCCGACCCCGCCGCCCACCCCGCCGTCGACGGGGGGCGTCATCGTCGACCCGCCCATCCGGTTCTGCCCGAAGGGCAAGATCGTCATGAGGGGCGACTGCGTCAACGTGCCCTTCCCGGGCGAGATCTTCGAGGTCCCGTTCCCGCCCGAGGACTACTTCACCATCGATCCGGGGATCTACATCAACCCCGACCCCACGCGCTACCTCGTCGACGACCCGTCCATCTTCTACGGCACCGAGCACCTGAACTTCCTCGACGACGGCGTGCTCCAGGCGGGCGGTCTGCTCGGCTACAAGGGCAACGACGTCGTCGCGACCCTCACCCAGACCATCGCGGACCTCGGCGTCGAACCGAACGTCTCGGCGATCTCGATGGGGGCGGTCAAGGATGCCGTGGGCGTCGAACCGACGCTGTCGTTCAGCCCGTCCGACGAGGTGCTCGTGCTCACCGACGCGGCCGGGGTCGCCGTCGGGCTGGCCCGGGTTCCGGCGGTGCGCTCGGTGCGCGAGGCGGGCACGGCCATCCCGGCGGCGAAGGCGGCCGTGGCCGAGGTGGGGGCGCTCAGCAAGACCGTGGACAGCCAGCTCAAGGGCTTCGAGGGAGCCCTGCGGGAGTTCGACGGAGGCCTGCAGGGGCTCACCAAGGAGTTCAGCACGCTGCGCGACGGTGCCTTCGACCAGAGCGGCTACGGGGTGCGCATCGGGATGCTCGAGCAGCAGCTGGCTCGAACGGTGGTCTACGGCGAACGCATCTCCACCCTCGAGGGGCGGATCACCCCGGTCAAGGGGCTCGCCACGGCCACCGGGGTGCGACCCGAGCTGGCCACGGGGCTCATGGAGTTCTCCCGCTCGGCCATCGAGGCGATGCGCACCATCGACCTGCCGGACAACCGTGCCCTCACCAAGTCGATCGCGGTGGCCGAGAAGGCCCGGGGCGAACTCGCCCGGCTCGTCACCGCCGGCGAGGTCGACGCGCTCGGCCCGGCCACCCTCCAGGTGCTCGACACGATGCGCACGATGGTGAAGTCGGCCGGCACCGACGCGGCCCTGGGGGCCCGGCTCGACGAGCAGGTCGCCGCGCTGGAGGGGCTCATCCGGTGAGCGACGTCGTGATCGGGACGCTGCGGCTGCGTGGACCGCACGCGAGCCGGCTGGCCCGGGTCGCGGCGACGACGCTGCCCGCAGCACTCGACGCGGCGCTCGACGGCTACCCCGACGGCCGGGTGGACGTGGTCTCGGTGCCCTTCCCGGTGGACGCCGGTCTCGACGACAGCACGCTCGCGGCGTTGTGGGCCGAGGCGATCCGGGCCGCGGTGCACGACACGCTCGCCGCGGGCGCGCGGGGTCGGGTCTCGACGGCGGAGCCCGACCAGGTCACCGACCGGAGCTCGCCGACCGCGGCGGATGCCGTTCGCGCGGCCCTGGCGTGGGTGGCGGGTGGTGCCCGACCGGATGCCGTGCCCCGGCAGGCGTGGAGGGTCGCCGACCCGCTCCTCGTCGACGAGTGCCGTCGGCTGCTGGCCGGCCGCTGGGGCGAGGTGGTCGGCGCCTTGGCTCGTGTGGTGAGTCAGGGCGGGGCGCCGGTGGTGGCTCGCGCCCCCGAGGACGAGCCGGACCGGGACGGTCTGCGCGGTGCGGGGGGTGCGGTCACCCCGGCGGAGGTGGACGCGACCGAAGCGGGCGGTGAGGGTGCAGCGCGACCCGGGCACCCGGCATCCGATCCCGTCGGGGACCCCGTGACGTCGCCGGGCTCGCCGGGGGCCCCGGGGGAGCGGGCACGTGCGGCGGCCGACCTCGCGCTGGTGTCGACCGTGGGCGACCTCGTCGATGAGACCAGTTCGGCGGTGATCGACACCGCGCACCTGACGACCGCCGCAGGGCTGGTGCTGCTCTATCCGTGGCTGGCCGATCACTGCCGGTCCGCCGTGGCGCTGCACCCGGGCCTGCCTGCTGCCCCGGTGCGCGCCGCGGCGCTGGCGCTGCTCGTCAGCGCGCAGGACCCGCCGCGCGACGACCCGCTCGTGCGCCTCCTCGCCGGGAGCCCAGGGGAGGCCGGGCTCCCCCTGCCGGTCTCGGGCGCGGTGAACCTGCGACGCCGCGACGAGGTCGAGCAGTCGGCGCAGGAGGTGCTGCGGAACTTCGCCGCGCTGCTGCCCGGGTTCGCGGGGTCGACGGCCGACTTCGTGCGAGCTGAGTGGGTGATGCGCGCCGGGCTGCTCGACGAGCGCTCCGACCACGTGCGGCTGAGCGCGGCGGCGCGACCGCTCGACGTCGTGCTGGGCGCGCTGCCCTACCCCCTCGGGCTGCTGGCGCTGCCGTGGTCGCGCCCGATCAGCGTGCGGTGGCAGCGGTGAGCACCCGCCCGACGGTCGCCACCCCGGTGGCCGAACTCGGTGCAGCGCTGGAGATGCTCGATGCCGTCATCCGGGTCCGGGCCGAGGAGCGCAGGGGTGGCCCGGCCGGGCGCCCGCTGGCGCCCTCGCTGGTCGAGGGTAGCGGCGGGCTGGAGGGGGCAGCGGCTGCGGACGAGGGCATCCCCCCGCTCGAGCGGTACGACGGCGGTGGCCCGCTCGCCGCGATGATCGCCATGGCCGGGCTCGGGCCGGCCGAGGCCCTCGTGCTGGTCGCGGCGGTGGCCCCGTTCGTCGACGAGCGCTTCGCGGCCGCGTACGCCACGCTCACCGACCGGCCCGGGGTCACCGGCCTCACCGGCGAGGTCGCCCGCACCCTCGCGGCCCGCACCCTGGCGGGCCGGCTCGACGTGACCGCCCTGCTCAGCGAGGCCGGCACCCTGCGCGCCACCGGCCTGCTCACCCTCGACCCACCCGACGACCTCAGCGGCACGCTGGCGCCCGACCCGCCACTGCTCGCCTGGCTGCTCGGGCAGCCGCCACCACCGCCACGGGTGTCCTCGGGGTTCCCGGCCCGCCCGCTCACGACGGTGCACACCCTGGCCGATGTCGTCCTGCCGGCACGGGCCCGCGCCAAGGTCGCCGACATCGAGCGACGGATCGCCCACCGCGAACGCGTCGTGCACACCTGGGGTTTCGGGCGGCACCACGACAACGTCGGCGGGTTGCTCGCCCTGCTGCACGGGCCGCCGGGCACGGGCAAGTCCATGACGGCCGCGGCGATCGCGGCCTCGGCGGGCCTGACCGCCTACGTCATCGACCTGTCGGCCCTGGTGTCGAAGTACATCGGCGAGACCGAGAAGGCCCTGGCCGCCGTCTTCGAACGGGCCGAGCGTGAGCGCTGCATCCTCGTCTTCGACGAGGCCGACGCGATCTTCGGCCAGCGCACCGAGGTCTCCGACGCGCACGACCGCTACGCGAACCAGGAGGTCTCCTACCTGCTCTCGCGGATCGAGACCCACCAGGGGGTCGTCATCCTCACGACCAACCTGCTCGGCAACATCGATCCCGCGTTCCAGCGCCGCATCCACGTGATGGTCGAGTTCCCTGCGCCCGGCGCCCCCGAGCGTGAGCAGCTCTGGCGGCGGGCCCTGCCTCCCGACCTGCCCGTCGCCGATGACCTCGACGTCGTGGCGCTCGCGGAGCGTTTCGCGATCACCGGGGCCGAGGTGCGCGACGCCGCCGTGGATGCCGCGTACCTCGCCGCGGCCGGCGACGGGGTCGTCACCCAGGACCTTCTCGTGACGGCGATCCGTCGGCAGTACGAGAAGGCGGGTCGATCGGCCCCACCGTGACGGCCGTCGCGAGCCGCGCGCCGGCGGCTGCGGGGCGGGCCGCGGGGTCCGGGCCCGAGGCCGCCGAGCGCTCGGCAGCCGTGCTCGGGCCGCTCGGCGTGGCTACCGAGCGCGCACCGGTGCTCGACCGCGTCCCGGGTCCGGTGTCCGACGATCCCGTCGTGGTGCTCGAGGGCCTGCTCGCCGGGGGGCTCGAGGCGGTCGCGGCCCGGTGGGGGCAGGGCGGAGGTTCGGTGGTGCTCTCGGGGCGGCGGGCCTTCGTCGACGTCACCGGCAGCGCCGGATTCGGCCCCGACGGGGTGCTCGACGGCCGGGTCGAGCTGCGCGCCGACCTCCAGGTGCTGGGGCTTGCGCTCGGCTCCGCCACGTGGGTGGTGCACGGGTGGGAGCCCTCGGCGGAGCTCGCCCTGCCCGCGGCCGAGATCCGCGGCACGGCGCTGCGCGTCGACCTGGCGGCGCTGCCGCCCGAGGTGACGCTCACGGCATCCGCGGGCATCGCCGCGACCACGACCGACGGCGGCGTGACGCTGGAGCTCCCGGGCGACGCCGTCCCGCTCGGTGAGCCGATCAGCCCACGCATCGCCGAGCTCTACCGGGGCCTGCTCGGGGTCGACCTGTCGTCGCTCGTCGTGCACCGCGAGGCCCCGGTGGTCGATGCCCCCGCGTTCGTGAGCAACCGCGACCTGTTCTTCGCGCCGGGCGTGTACGGCGTCGACGCCCCGCAGACCCTGGCCGTGCTGGACGCCGCTGTGCGGGCCGCGATCGCCGGGATCGTCGGGCCGGTGCTCGACGGTGCGACCCCGCCGGTGCTGCCCGAGAACCTGCCGGCCGGTGGTGTGGGAGCGGCGGTGCCGGTGGTCGACCCACCCGTGCCGGGGCCCGTCGTCGATGCCGGCGGTGCCGTGTCGGGTGGGGGCGCGGCGAGCGCCGGTGAGGCGGCAGCGGGAGGTGCGCCGACGGCATCCGACGCCGGGATGGATGGTGCTGCGGGTCAGCCTGAGGGGGTGGGCGGGGCGGCGGGTGAGGCCGTGGCCGCCGAGCCGGGCGCCGCCGGTGAGGGCGGCGGGGCGGCGCCCACTGCCCCGGTGCTCATGCCCGAGGCGCCCACGGCACCCGGCCCCGCGGCGGCCGCTCGTGGGGGTGCGGTCGCGGGCGGTGCGGGTGGGGCGGCGCGGGCAGCGAGGGAGCTTCCGAGTGCCGATCAGAACACCGCAGACGCCCGGGGGGCGGTGACCGAGCCGGTCGCCGAGACCGCGGCCCGGGCGCGGGAGGAGCTGGCGGCCGAGCTGGGGGAGCGCCCCGCGCCGAGCCCGGAGATCGTCGAGCTCGTCCAGCGGATCCGCGACGCGATCAGGAACAACCGGCCCGAGGACGAGGACCAGCTGCTGGCGACCGACCCGACGCAGGAGGCGCAGTCCGCGGGCGAGACCGTCTCGGGGACGGTCGACGGGCAGGTCAGCGAGGCGAGCGGGGAGTACGACGCGATGTCGACTCCCCCCGCGGGAAGCCCGGCGCTGTCGCCGAGCCCGGTGGCGACCCCGCCCGCCGCGAGCCCCGGGATGGGCGTCGACGCCGCGAGCGCGGCGCCCGACCCGCTGCCGCCGGAGAACACGTCGCTGGACGCCGACGTCGCGGCGACCGACCAGCGGATCGCCGACGCCGGGATGGAGACCCGGGTGACCGCCGAGATCCCGGACGGCCCCTTCGGTGAGGCCCGCGCTGCCCGTGGTGAGTTGGGGGAGCTCGCCCAGCGCACTCCGGCGGAGATCGCGGCCGAGGAACAGGTCGCCATCGACAGCGCGCAGGCCGACATGGCGCGCCTTCAGCAGGAGGCGGTCGCGGCGCTGCGCGCGGCCCGCACCGGCACGATCGGGGGTGTCGCCGAACGCCAGGAGGGGATGACCGGGCAGGAGGAGGTCACCCGCGAGAACGTCTCGCAGCGGGCGCAGGCCATCTACGACGCGGCCGAACGCCAGGTGACCGGGCTGCTCACCCCGCTCGGGCGCACGGCGATGGGGCGGTGGGAGGCCGGGCTGGCGCGGCACTCCCGCGAGTTCCACGACTGCCTGGATCGGGTGCAGCGCTGGATCGAGGAGCGGCACAGCGGGGTGGTCGGCACGATCGTCGCGGTCGGCGACTACATCGCGGGCCTGCCGTCGTGGGTCACCGGCGAGTACAACCGGGCCGAGAACCAGTTCGGCAACGACATCGGCGAGCTGCTGCTCGACATCTCCAGCGAGGTCAACGGGGTGATCGCGGCGGCGCAGGCGATCATCGTGCGCGCCCGCACCGACATCGGGGCGCTGTTCGACCAGATGGAGGCCGAGTTCCCCGAGTTCGCGGCGGCCGAGCGCGCCCGGTTCGAGGGCCTGCTCGACGGGCTGTCGCAGCAGGCGACCGCCGCCCAGACGAGCTTCGTGCGCGACGTGTCCCGGGCCGCGGTGACGGCCGTCAACGAGGCGCACGCCGCGGTGGAGGCTCGCCGGCTCGAGGCCGGCGGGCTCATCGGCGCGGTGGTGCGGGCCATCGAGGAGTTCATCGAGGACCCGGCGCGGGCGATCATCAACGGGCTGCTGCGCCTGGTGAACATCCCGCCCGCGGCGTTCTGGGCACTCATCGCCCAGATCGAGTCGGTCGTCGCCGACATCGCGGCCAACCCCGAGGGATTCCTCAACAACCTCGTCGCGGGGGTCAAGCAGGGGTTCTCGCAGTTCTTCGACAACTTCGGCACCCACCTGCTGGGAGCGTTCTGGCGGTGGCTGTTCTCCGGGCTGAAGACGCCGATCCCGATGCCGACGAGCTTCGACGCCCCCGCGCTGTTCACCTTCGCCCTCCAGCTCATGGGGATCACCTGGCCCAACGTGCGCGAGATCCTCGCGCGTCACCTGGGCCCGACCGCGGTCGACGTGCTCGAGGCCGCGTGGGAGCTGATCTCGGTGCTCGTCGCCCGCGGGCCGCAGGGGCTGGTGGACCTCGTCAAGGAGCAGCTGACCCCGGAGAACATCGTCGGGATGATCCTCGACGCGGCGATCGAGTACCTCGTGGAGACCCTGGTCGTGCAGGCCGCGCAGTACATCTTCAGCCTGCTCAACCCGGCCGGTGCGGTGGCCCAGGCGGTGCGGCTGATCTACGTCGTGTGTTCGTGGATCTTCCGCAACGCGGCCCGCATCTTCGCCTTCGTGCAGGCGGTCGTCGGGGGGATCGCCAACGTCATCTCCGGCAACATCAGCGGGCTCGCCGGGGTGGTCGAGAAGGCGCTGGCGTCGATGATGGTCGTCGCGATCGACTTCATCGCGGGGCTGCTCAGCCTGGGTGGGCTGCCCGACGAGGTGGCCGCCGTCATCGTGCGGATGCAGACCTACGTGCTCGGCATCGTCGAGCGGATCGTCGTCTTCCTCGTCACCCGGGCGCGGGCCCTGCTGGCGCGACTCGGCATCGGCTCGGAGAACCCCGAGGACGGCGCCGACGGCAACGGCGACGACGAGCTGGGCACCACGGTGCGCTTCTCGGCCGGTGGTGAGAGCCACCGGGTGTACGTGCAGCAGTCCGGCGACACCGCCGAGGTCATGGTCGCCTCGGTCCCGGAGCCGATTGCCACGAAGATCGCCGGATGGAGGGCAAAGATCGACGACGGTGAGCCGGCGGACGATGCGCTGCGCACCGAGGCCAGCGGGCTGTGCGGTTCGCTGGCGACCGTCGCGGACGAGGCAAACACCGAGGCGGCGCAGCTGGCGCACGCGTTCCTCGAGGCATCACACAGCAGCGACGACACCATCGAACCGCCCTCGGACGACGCCCTGGAGAATCGGGAGCGGGCCATGGCGGGGATGCTGGACCGCCTGTTCACGATCTTCGGGGAGACCCGCGATCCTGAGATCATGTTCCGCACGCAGCTCGCCATGGTTCACCCCCAGGCACGCGCCGACATCGTGGAGGCCCTGCGGGCTGCGCCCATTGCTGCGGGTGCCTCGTGGGGCACGGTGCGTGCCCGGGCGGAGACGGATCCGCGGGCACTGCCGATGAAGCAGACGCCCCTGAACCAGAGCCACACCTTCGGTTCTGCGTTCGCCCACGAGTGGGCCTCGGAGGCGACGATGCGGGGACTGCAGGCGGCGCAGGCCGCGCAGCGGGGCGAGCCGGACTCGGCGGTGCGCAAGGCGGTGGGCAAGAACCTGGCCGATCTCGGCCTCTCGTGGACGGCCCGACCCGGGATCGCGCACGGGCGCGACTACCTCGTCCGCTACAAGGCGCAGTTGCACGCTCAGGAGGACCCGTTCGGCGCGGCCCCCGTGACCCTGTCGGCCGACACGGCCTGGCAACGGTCCGCGCAGCCCGGAGCGTCGGCCGCGATCCGTGCGGCCATGCAGGCGCGGGTCGCCATCCGTGGCAGTGGTCCCGCCGGGCCCGACCTGCCGAGCAAGGTACGCGAACGCATCTGGCAGTTGTTGGCGGCGGGGTCGTTGGACAATCCCAGTGCCGTGGGGGCGGCGCTCTACATCCGGGTCTCCGCCCAGACCAGGGCGGACATCGAGACCTACCTCGCCCAGGAAGCGGCAGACGCCTCCTACGGCGCCGACCAGCAGGACATGTTGCGATGGTGGCAGGGCCATGTCCTCCAGGACGAGTTCCACCACGCGTGGCCCCAATGGCTCGGCGGGGCCTTCGAACAGACCGAGATCTTCATTCCCCGCGCCCTGCACAACTTCGACGGGCTGAAGGGTTTCCCCGGCGGTTTCCACCAGGTGTTCAACGACGCCTTCACCGCTGCCTTCGCCCACGAGGCTGCCGACCAGAGGCCGGTGGTCAATGACCCGGGCCGATGGCTGGCCTACGCCGCGACCCACCCGACCGCGCGGGCCACGGTGGCCGGCCTGCTCGCGTCCGCCTACGCCACGGTGTTCTCGGGCATGGGCGCGCCCGGGGCCGCCGCAGTTGCCGTCTTCGTCTCCGAGTGCCAGCGCACCTATCCCGGAACAGGAACGCCATGAGCTATGTGATGACCATCCGACTGCCCGACGGCGCCACTCTCAAGCGGCCCGCCCGAGAGGCTGCGGGGCTGCTCGAGGTGACGGTCGCGGACGACGACGTGGCCGGCATCCCCGACCTGAGGGCTGATGTCGCTGAACTCGGCGGGGAGGTCGTCACCGAGAACGGGTCAACCAGCCCCCGGCCCGGCACCGAAGTGGGTGAGGGCCGATGGTGCGTGCTGTTGCCATCGAAGGTGCTCGCCACGACGGTGAAGGGTGCGCAGAACCGCAGCACGGCCTGCGCGTGTGGACTCCCGTTGGCTGGGGTGATCGTCGCGGAGCCCCGCTTGACGGGCAGGTCGCCCGTGCCCGGACTGGCCTGCACCCGAGAGGGATTCGTCGTGGTGACCGCTGACGTCGCCGGGGCGTTGGCGGAGGAAGGGCTCACCGAGGGGGTCGAGGTGTTCACGGTGGACGGCTCGGCAGGAGTGCGACTTCTGGTGCCCACCCGGCAACTGGTCGGCGGGTCCGCGGGGCGGGGCGGGTGCGCGGTCTGCGGGCGGGAACCAGCCGTGATCGGCGGCATCAGCGTCGGGGTCCCGGCGAGGTACAGCCTGCAACCTGCCGCCGACATCCCGCCGGGGGAGGGTTGGGCGTGGCAGCCGGCGATGGCCCAGCAGATCGCCGTCGTCAGCCCGGGAGTGCGCGAGGCGCTGCTCCGCTTGGGCGCCGACTTCGCGGCGATCCCGCTGCGTGACGTGACCCGGGCCGAGGCCTGGCTGGCGAAGGAGTACCGATGAGCACCTCGGATCCCGGGCCGGGTGTGCAGTGGCTGGCGCAGCGCTCGGGCCGCCGGGTGGAGGAGTTGCTGGAGGACCACGTGGCGCTGGTGGCCGCGCTCACGGCATCCGGTCGTGACGCCGCCGACCTCGTCGCGCGGCTGGTGAGCGAGGACCCGCAGGTTCGCGCGGCCGCCGAGGTCGAGGCGCGGGCGGTGCGTGCGTGGTTCGCCGCCCACGACGATCCGGCCGCGCCCACGCCGGGGGAGCGCTTCGGCTCGCGGGTGGCGGAGATCCTTCGGGATGCCGCGACGCGCCTTCGCGACGCCCCTCCCGTCTAGGTGCTGTAGCCCTCAGGGCTCGATGAGGCCCGCCCTGATCGCGTACCGGGTGAGCTCAGTGCGGTCGCGCATCCCGAGCTTGGCCAGCACGTTCGCCCGGTGGCGGTCGACGGTCTTGACGGAGATGACCAGCGCGGCGGCGATCTCGCGCGAGGTGTAGCCCTCCGCGATGAGTTTCACGACCTCGTCCTCGCGCGGGGTGAGCACGCTGCGCGGCACCCGCTCACCGCGCCGCATCCGGTCCAGGAAGTCACGCACCAGTGTGCTCGCCACCCCGGCGTACAGGAACGGCTCGCCGCGCACGGCCGCCCGGCACGCCTCCACGAGGTCCTCGTCGGCGGCGGACTTCAGCACGTAGCCACTCGCCCCCGCCTGCAGCGCCGAGAAGAAGTACTGCTCGTTCTCGTGCATCGAGAGCATGAGCACCTTCGCATCCGGGACGCGGCGGGTGATCTCGCGCGCGGCCTGCAGACCCGTCATCGTCGGCATGGACACATCGAGCACCGCGAGGTCGAACGGCGTCGTACGCGCTGCGCTGACCGCCTCGACACCGTCGGCCGCCTCGGCCACCACCTCGAAGTCGTCCTCCGCCTCGAGGATGCGCCGCAGCCCGGCGCGCACCAGCGAGTGGTCATCGGCGAGCAGGATGCGCACGGTCACGGGGTGCCCGCCGCTGGAACCGAGAGCCGGACCGTGGTGCCGCCGCCGTCAGGGGTGGCGACGGTGAGTGACCCCCCGACCATCTGGGCGCGTTCGTGCATGCCGTGGATGCCGGTGCCTCGCCTGACGTCGGCGCCTCCCGTTCCGTCGTCTGTCACCGTGAGCACGACGCTGTCGCCCACCCGGGCCAGGCCGAGCGAAACCGAGGTCGCCCGGGCGTGGCGGACGACGTTGGTGAGGGCCTCCTGGGCCACCCGGTAGACGACGAGCTCTGATTCGGGGGTCAGCGGTGGCAACCCGGGCACGAAGCCGCGCGTCACCGGCATCCCCGTTCGTGCCGTGAGGTCGCTTGCCAGGCTGCTGAGCGAGTTGAGCAGGCCCAGATCGGCAAGCACCCCGGGTCGCAGCCGCTGGGAGATGCGGCGGACCTCCTCGAGGCAGGTGCGCGTGGTGCCGCGGGCCCGCTCCATCGCCTCGGCGACCTCGCTGGGTTCGGCGTCGCCGGTGTGGCGCAGGTCGAGCAGCACGGCGGTGAGGCTCTGGCCGACCTCGTCGTGCAGCTCCTGGGCGATGCGCTGCCGCTCGGCCTCCTGGGCCCGCAGCGCCCTGGCCGTGCTCGTGGCCCGCTCGTTCTCGAGACGCTCGAGCATGGCGTTGAAGCCGGTGACGAGCCGGCGGGCCGGGCCGGAGCCGGCCTCGTCGAGGCGGGTTCCGGGTTCGCGCAGGTCGACGCTGTCCATGGCGCCGGCCAGCCGGTCCAGCGGTGCCAGCACGGTGCGCAGGAGGAGGGCGTTGACGACGACGGTGACGGTCAGGCCGACGACGAGGACCACGAGTTCTGACATCACGGGGCGGGTGGACACCGTGGCGGGGGAGAGCACCAAGGCGGTGGTGCCCAGGGCGAAGACGGACCCGTTGATGAGGCAGACCCGCCAGAACAGGGACATCGAGACGTCGCGGCGCATGTCCTCAAGGGTCGCAGAGCCGCCAACCCGTCGCGTGTCAGAGCCAGGCCCCGACGACGATGACCTCGTCGGCGCTGATGATCTGGCAGGCCGTGCGGATGGCGTGCTCGAGCTGGTCACGCCGCATCAGACGGGTCTCCAGCACCTGGAGCCGCTCCTGCTCGCTGAGGAGCCCACCCAGAGGTGACACCTCAAGGGGACCGACCTGTCGCGCTGGTCCGCCGAAGACCTCGAGGCCGTCGCTCACGCCCTGAACAACAGACCCCGAAAGATCCTCGGCTGGCGAACCCCCGCCGAGGTCTTCGACGAGCAACTACGCTCTCTTCAACAACCCGGTGTTGCAACGACCCCTTGAACTCGCCCAATTCCGATCGAGGAAGTACCTGCGCGCGCTGTCCCGGCACAACCTGCTCGGATCCATGGGCCAGGTCGGCTCGAGCGCGGACAACGCCGCCATGGAGAGCTGGTTCGCCCTGCTGCAGAAGAACGTCCTGGACCGCCGCACCTGGCACACCCGCGACCAACTCCGCATCGCGATCGTGACCTGGACCGAACGCACCTACCACCGCCGACGACGCCAAGCCCGACTCGGCAAGTTGACCCCCATCGAGCACGAGACCATCATGACCACACCGGCCACACAGGCCGCGTGACCAACCTGTCACCTATCCGTGCAGCAGTCCCTCGCGTGCGCTAGCCCCGACGTACGTCGAGATTGACAGTGTTGCTGGTGACGGCCAGACGTCAACCGGAATCGCCGGTTACCGCCTTCGGTGCTGGGTGACCTCGGCCCGGCCGCCCTTCGGCACAATCGCGGATCGCGGCATGACAGGACGGGTCCTGCCAAGCGCCATGCGCGGCTGAATGCTGGGAGGGTCCTTGGCTACTCCGGTCGCCGGAAGACGAATAGGCCCTCGGCAGTCGTGGCGAGGAGAACCCAGCCGTCCTTCTCCAGCACTTCGAGACACAGAGCCAAGCGAACCCCTTTGACTCCTGGACCCATCGACTTCTCGTTGAGGAGTTCGGCCTCACTCAAGACCCGGTATGCCATCGAGGGATCCCCTTCGCGTGCGCTAGGGCGTGTCTCCATAACTTGAGCGTGAGGGTGGCGCCCTCTGCGCGACCCCGAGGGCAACGAGCTCTGCGTCGTCTGACGCGGCGGCTCACATCGTCGGGCGGGCCTGGGCGAAGCGCCAGCGGCGCCCCTCGCAGTCCGTGGCGTCGAAGAACGGCAGCCCCCACGGGCTCCCCAGCGTCCCAGCAGCGGCCTCGCCGGCCCGCTCGCGCACCCTCCGGTGGACCGCCTCGACGTCGTCGACGTACACCCAGGGCAGGTCGCGGTCGCCGCCCCTGCGGGCACTCTCGCCGTCGGGCAGCGGTTCGATGACCACCGACGCCCCGCCGGCGCGCAGCTCGAGCCACGGGTGCCCGTAGTCGGTGTGCGGCAACGGGTCCTCACCCCGCGGCAACGAATCGGGGGTGTCGAAGCCGAACACGTCGGCCAGCCAGCGGGCCGCGGCGGCCGGCCGCTCGTAGCGCACCGTGAGGCCGAGCCGCGCGATGTCGCGCACCGACCGCGGGGCCTCGTCACGCTGACGGACCCACGGCCCGAACCACTTCGGCACGACCCGCGCCCAGACCGTCCCCCCGGCGTCGCGCCCGCCGACCGGAACCGTGGCCACGACGCGCACCCGGGTGCCCTCGCCGACGGGCTCGAAGGTCACCTCCGTGGCGACGTCGTCGAGCGAGCTCTCCAGCGCCAGCCGGCGGCCCGGCTCCCAGGCCGTGACCCGCGCCAGCTCGAGGACATCGTCACCCGCCTCGTCGTACACCTCGAGCAGCCGGCCGCCGACCTCCGGCTCGCAGCGCATCGCCCGCATCCGTCCTCCGGAGAAGTGGTTGATCGGGCCCCGGACCCACCAGAGGTCCAGCTCGTCGGTGAACACCGAGAAGGCCACCCCCGGGGGCACCGGAACCTCCACCTCCGAGCTCGTCGTCATCGCCTCGTCACGTCCGGTGCCGGCCATCGTCCGCCCCGTCCTCTCGTCGGTCCTCCACGTGCCGCGCGAACGCGGCGAGCTGCTCGTCCCACCCGGCCTGCACCTGGTCCAGCCACGCCCGGACCGCGACGACCGACTCGCCGCGGAGGCGGAAGACCCGCACCCGGGCGTCGTCGGCTCGGCGCTCGTCGGTGACGACGCCGGCCCGCAACAGGGTCCGAAGGTGCTTGCTCATCGTCGGGGCGGACACCCCGGCGACGTCGGCGAGCTCACCGGCCGGGCGCGGCCCGCGGCCCAGCTCGTCGACGACGGCGAGGCGGACCGGGTCGGCGAGCGCGCGCAGCAGTTCGGCCAGCACCGCCTCGTCGTCACCCATGGCAGCAACCATTGCCGATATTGGCAACTATGTCAAGCGCCTCTGACGCCGCGTCCCCGCGAACGTGTGTGACCTCCTCCGCCCTAGGGCGTGTCTCCTAACGCGTCGAGCCAGATCAGGACGGCGCGTAGGAGAGCTCCGGCTCGGTAGGTCAGGGCGAGCTTGTCGTAGCGGGTGGCCAGGGCCCGCCACTGCTTGAAGGTGTTGAAGCTGCGTTCGACGACGTTGCGGTTCTTGTACCGCTGCGTGTCGAACGCGGGAG
>Ga0209369_1000255_pt1 | contig 103697 bp, 92 predicted proteins | sample EBPBio142010_DNA_FD_185865 | JGI IMG/M metagenome (GOLD analysis project Ga0209369, IMG submission 185865) | Wastewater treatment Type I Accumulibacter community from EBPR Bioreactor in Madison, WI, USA - Reactor 1_10/4/2010_ DNA (SPAdes)... | ecosystem: Engineered > Bioreactor > EBPR >...
TACCGCGCGGCAGTGCCATACCGCGCGGCAGTGCCATACCGCGCGGCAGTGCCATACCGCGCGGCAGTGCCATACCGCGCGGCAGTGCCATACCGCGCAGCACCGCCATACCCCGCAGCACCGCCATACCACGCGGCACTGTCATGCTCCGCAGCACTGCCATACCCGGCAGGAGAGCGAGCAGGAGCGCGCGCGACGGGCGGGTGAGCACCGCCCAAGGCTACGGGCGACAATTGCCGGGTGCCGAATCCCGCCGCCCCCACCCGCCGCGTGCCCGCGTGGCAGTGGGTGGCGATGGCCGGCATCGTCCTGGCGGGGGCGGCCATCCCCGTGGTGCGCTACCTGATCTTCTGGCCCAAGGACCAGTGGCAGGTCGACGTCGAGGTCTACCGGCAGGCGGGGGAGTCGATCCTGCTCGGCCGGCCGATCTATGAGGCGATGACCGAGGCGCCGCAGCTGCTGCCGTTCACCTATCCGCCGTTCGCGGCGCTCCTCGCGATGCCGCTGGCGCTGCTCCCGTTCGGGGTGGTCGGGTGGCTGTGGACGGCCGCGCAGATCGCGGCGACCACGGCGATCGTCTGGTATGCCGGCTATCGCCTCATCCACGCCCGCCCGAGCGACGGCCGGCCGGGTCTCGCCCGACCGATCGTGTTGGGGCTGCTCGCGGCGCCGATGTTCTGGCTGCACCCGGTGGGGGACGGGATCCGGTTCGGGCAGGTCAACGCTTTCATGGTGCTGGCGTGCTTGATGGACCTGCGCCGGCCGCGGCCGCGGCTGCTGCGCGCGCTCCCGCCCGGGGCGCTGGTGGGCTTCGCGATGGCGATCAAGCTGACGCCGGGGGTGTTCGTCATCCACTACGTGCTCAGCCGGCGGTGGCGGGAGGCGTTCACGGCCGTCGGGGCCGCTGCTCTGGCGTGGCTGACCGCGTTCTTGATCCTGCCGGAGGCGTCGTGGGCGTTCTGGGGCGGGGCGTTGCAGGACCCCGCCCGGCTCGGCCCCAATATGGGCACCTCGAACCAGTCCCTGCGAGGCGTCCTGATGCGCATCGGCCCCGACGGAGCGCTCGGGACGGGGATCTGGCTGGTGTGCGTGCTGGCCGTCGGCGCCTACGGCTTCGGGATCGCCCAGCGGGCACACCGGGCCGGCGACTCGATCACCGAGGTGGCGGCGGTCGGGCTGATGGCGTGTCTGCTCTCACCCGTGGCGTGGATCCACCACTTCCACTGGATGGTCGTGGTCATCCTGGCCGTTCTGGGCGCGGCGCCCTGGCGGGACCGGCGCCGGCTGGTGGCCGCGGGAGTGCTCCTCGTCTGGTTCACCTGCCGGCTCCCGTGGTGGGGGATCTCCTGGCTCGGCAACGGCTGGTCACCCGACTTCGTGGGCCGGTTGCTCCAGAACGCCGACCTCATCGGCGGCCTGCTCGCCCTGTGGCTGCTGCACTGGTCCCTCGCGCGGGCCCTCGACGAGGCCGCCACCCGCGAACCCGCCACCATCGAGGCCGCCACCCGCGAGCGGGGCCAGGTTTGACCGGAGCGGGGTCGGCGAACCCGGCCCCGCTCGGCCCCGGCCCCCGCTCGCACTGGCCAGGGTGACGGATGGCACCGAGGCTCAGCCGCGGACCAGCTCGACGACGGTGAGCGCCGACAGCAGCAGGCAGACCGAAGCGCCGACGCGGCGGATGCTGGCCAGCTTCATCCGCTTGAGCAGCTGCCGGCCGAGGGCGGCGCCGAGCGCGGAAATGGTGGCCAGCGCGAGGAAGGCGCCGACGCCGACCGAGACCGGGTCCTGGTACTTCGCGGCGAGCGAGGCCGTCAGCAGCTGCGACAAATCGCCCCACTCGGCGAGGAAGAGGATGAGGAAAGACGCCACGACGGCGCGGAAGCCGGTCTCGGGGACGGCGACCTTGGCGGCGAACTCCTCCTCGACCTCGTGCTCCTCCTCGTCGGCGGCGCTCGCGCCCCGGAAGAGGATGACGGCCCCGAGGGCGAACATGCACGCCGCGAGAATCTGCACCGGCTGGTGGGGCAGCTTGGCGAGCAGGCCGCCGAGCGTCACGGCGACGACGGTCTGCACCGCGAAGGCGGAGGCGACACCGATCCACACCAACAGCGGCCGGTAGCGCGTCGCCAGCACGAGCGTGGCGATGAAGGTCTTGTCGGGGAGTTCGACGGGGAAGATCAACGCGAACACGATCGCCGCTGTCGCAATGCTGAACGTCATCGCGGCCAATTCTACGGGCGTCATACCCTGCCGTTGTGACCCGATATGGCTACTTCGGTCCCTCGGGGACCTTCACGGAGATGGCGCTCCTCGACTGGCCGCCGGCCCGCGACGCCGAACGGGTCCCCTTCGCGTCGGTCGATGCCACCCTCGCCGCGGTGCGCGGCGGCGATGTCGACGCCGCCATGGTGCCGATCGAGAACTCCGTCGAGGGCGGGGTGAGCGCGACGCTCGACGCGCTCGCGACCGGCAGCCCACTGATCGTCATTGCCGAACGGCTGGTCAAGATCCGCTTCGTCCTCGCCGCGCGGGAGGGTATGACGCTCGAGAAGGTCGCGACGATCGGCACCCACTCGCATGCCTGGGCGCAGGTGCGGGGCTGGGTGGGCGCGAACCTGCCCGAGGTCACCTACGTCCCCACCCTCTCGACCGCCTCGGCCGCCACCGATCTCGCTCCCGGCGGCGAGGGCCGCCACGACGCGGCGATCTGTGCACCGGTCGCGGCGGCGCAGGCGGGGCTGCAGGTCCTCGCCGACGACATCGGCGACATCAAGCGCGCGGTGACCCGCTTCGTCCTCGTGGCGCGACCCAACCGCATACCCGCCCCCACCGGCGCCGACAAGACCACTGTCGTGCTCTACCAGCGCAAGGACATGGCCGGCGGCCTGCTGCGGCTGCTCGACCAGTTCGCCACCCGCGGGATCAACATGACGCGGCTGGAGTCGCGGCCGACCAAGCACTCGATGGGGGACTACTGCTTCTCCGTCGACATCGAGGGCCACGTCCTCGACGAGCGGGTCGGCGAGGCGCTGACCGGCCTGAAGCGGGTCTGCGCCGAGGTCGTCTTCCTCGGGTCGTATGCCCGCGCCGACAACGGCCGCGCCCAGGTCGCCCCGTTCAACAGCGACGACGACTTCCGCGCCGCCGCCCGCTGGCTGGACGCCATCCGCGACCTCGTCCAGTAACCCGCCCCCGGGGCTCCCGTCGAGATGTCGAGTCGACCCCGTCGAGATGTCAGGCCCCCAAGACACGCGCAATCTCCGGGACGCATTTGACACGCTGGGTTAGGTAAGGCTTACCTTAAGTCCGTCGGATCGCCGGATGAAGGACCGTTCATGCTCGTCAGCAACGCCCTGGTCGGGCTGCGTGAAGGCCTCGAAGCGTCCCTGGTGGTCGTCATCCTCATCGCGTTCCTCGTCAAGACCGATCGGCGCTGGGCACTGAAATGGGTCTGGGCTGGAGTGGCGACGGCTGTCGTCCTCTCCGTTGCCCTCGCGGGGTTCTTGACCTACGGCACCCGTCAGCTGTCGTTCAAGACCCAGGAACTCATCGGCGGGGGTGCCTCCATCCTCGCCGTCGCCTTCGTGACCGCGATGATCTTCTGGATGCGTCGTGCGGCCCGCACCATCTCGGGGGAGCTGAAGGGCTCGATGGACCGCGCCCTGTCCGCGGGTGGCGTGTGGGTGGCACTGGTCGGCTTCCTCGGCGTGGGGCGCGAAGGCCTCGAGACCGCGATCTTCTTCTACGCCACCGCTCAGGCAGCGGGCGCCGGCACCAGCCAGCCACTCATCGGGTGGGTCCTCGGCATCCTCGGCGCAGTGGTCATCGGACTGCTGATGTATCGCGGCGCGATCCGCTTCGACATCGGCAAGTTCTTCCGCTACACCGGGATCTTCCTCATCGTCGTCGCCGCCGGGATCCTCGCCTATGGCATCCACGACCTGCAGGAGGCGGCCTTCCTGCCGGGCCTGAACTCCCACGCCTTCGACGTCAGCTCGATCATCGAACCCGGCGGCTGGGTCGCCACGCTGCTCAAGGGCATCTTCAACTTCACCCCAGCGACGACGTGGCTGCAGGCGATCGCGTGGACCGCCTATATCGCCGTCGTCCTCCCGCTGTTCCTGCGGCCTGTGGCCGCCCCCGCGGCACGCCCCGTGCCATCGGCCGCCTGACCCGATTCTGTTATCCCACAAGGAGATCTCCGTATGCAGTCCCGCTCGACCCTGCGCTCCGCCCTCCTTCTCGCGGGGGCTGCCAGCCTCACCCTGACCGCCTGTGGCGGGGGTGCCTCCAGCGACGCCGGGTCGGGTTCCGCCGGTGCCGGTGGCCCCATCACGGTGACCGCGACCGACACCGAATGCACCGTCTCGGCGAATACCGCCCCCGCCGGCAAGGTGACCTTCACCGTCACGAACAAGGGCACCAAGATCAACGAGTTCTATGTGTATGCCGAGGGCGACCGGATCGTCGGCGAGGTCGAGAACATCACTCCCGGCCTGTCGCGCGACTTCATCGTCGAGGTGAGCGAGCCGGGCTCCTACGAGACGGCGTGCAAGCCGGGGATGGTGGGCAACGGGATACGCAGCGCTTTCACCGTGACCGGTGACGCCCCGGCGGCCAAGACCGACGACCAAGACCTGCAGGCCGCCGTCGCAGGCTACTCCCGCTGGGTGAACAGCCAGGGAGGTGCATTTCTCACGCGCACAACGGAATTCGTCGAGCTCGTCAAGGCGGGCAAGGTCGAGGAGGCCAAGGCGCTCTATCCGGTCGCGCGCTCCTACTGGGAGCGCATCGAGCCCGTCGCCGAGTCCTTCGGCGATCTCGACCCCAAGATCGACGGCCGCGAGGATGTCGTCGAGGAGGGCATGGCGTTCACCGGCTACCACCGGCTGGAGAAGGACCTGTGGGTCGACGGACTGCAGAAGGACACCTCCGCCATCGCCGACCAGCTGCTCGCCGATGTCACCGAACTCGTCACCAAGGCCAAGTCCGTCGAACTCAACCCGCTTCAGCTCGCCAACGGGTCCAAGGCGCTGCTCGACGAGATCGCGACCGGCAAGATCACCGGCGAGGAAGAGCGCTACAGCCACACCGACCTGTGGGACTTCGAGGCCAATTTCGAAGGCAGCAAGCAGGCCATCGCCGAGCTGCGGCCCTATCTGACCAAGAAGGACGCGGCGCTCGTCGGCAAGATCGACGCGACCGGCAAGACCCTCGGCGACCTGCTCGAGACCTATCGCCAGGGCGACGGTTTCGTGCTCTACACCGACCTGACCGAGGACGACGTCAAGAAGCTGACGCAGGCCCTGGATGCGTTCTCCGAGAACGTCGCTCAGGTCGCGGGCGTCGTCGCGAAGGCATGACCGACACGCCTGCTCCCGCCCCTGGCGCCGATGGCGCCGGGGCGAGCCGGCGCGCCGCCGTGGGTTCGGCGCTCGGCGCGGCAGCCGGGGTCGCCGCGGCCGGGGCGCTGTATGCCGCCAACCGCGCCGACGCGGCGACGTCGCCGGGGCAGGCGAGCACGCCGCATACCGCACCTCCTCGCGGGGGCGACCCCATTGCCTTCCGCGGCGCCCACCAGGCGGGCATCACCACGCCGGCTCAGGACCGCATGCACTTCGTCGCCCTCGACGTGACGACCGAGTCCGCGGACGAGTTGCGCGAGATGCTCACCGCATGGACGCGTGCGGCCGAACGGATGACCTACGGCGCCGAGGCAGCGCCGGGCGGTGCCGTGGGGTTGGGGCCGTATGGCGTGCCCACCGACACGGGTGAGGCGCTCGACCTGCCGCCCTCGAACCTGACGATCACGATCGGTTATGGGCCAACCCTTTTCGAGCGTTTCGGCCTCGAGGCACGGCGGCCGGACGCCCTGGAAGAGTTGCCGGGTTTCATGGGCGACGACCTCGATCCTGCGACCTCGGGCGGCGACATCTGCATCCAGGCCTGCGCCGACGACCCGCAGGTCGCCGTGCACGCCGTGCGCAACCTGATCCGCCTCGGCTTCGGCGTCGTGTCGGTGCGATGGAGCCAATTGGGTTTCGGCAGAACGAGTTCGACGTCATCGAGCCAGGCGACGCCGCGGAATCTGTTCGGGTTCAAGGACGGCACCGCCAACATCATGGCCGAGGACACCGCGGCGCTCGATGAGCACGTGTGGGTCGCGCCGTCCGATGTGTCCGGCGAGGCGGCGTGGATGGCCGGCGGGTCCTATCTCGTCGCGCGGCGCATCCGGATGCACATCGAGGTCTGGGATCGGACCAATCTCCAAGAACAGCAAGACATTTTCGGCCGCGGCAAGCTCAAGGGCGAGCCGCTGGGTGGCACGGACGAGTTCGAGACGATCGACTTCGCGGCCAAGCGCATGGATGGCGAGCCCGCCATCCCGATGGTCGCGCACGTGCGGCTGGCCCACTCCAGCAACCTCGGCGGAGTGCGGATCCTTCGGAGGGGCTACAACTTCACGGACGGCTCCGACGGTCAAGGCCACTTGAACGCCGGCCTCTTCTTCATCGCGTTCATGCGGGACGCCCACAAGCAGTTCGTCCCGATGCAGCGTGCCCTCGCCGCCAAGGACGTGCTCAACGAATACATCGAGCACACCGGCTCCGCCCTCTTCGCCTGCCCGCCCGGCCTCGGCCCGGACGAGGACTGGGGCACCCAGCTCTTCGGTCGCTAAGTCCGACGTTTGACGAGTCAGGACCCGCCAAACGTCGGACTTTGCGAGGGGGCCCTCATTCGCCCTGCCGCTCGACCCAGGCGTCGATCTCGGCCCAGCGCGCAGACAGCCAGGACTCGATCGCGGCGGGTTCGCGAGGGACCGTCTCGGCGGGGTAGGTCCAGGTGTGCACGAGGAAGGGCCGCTCGAACGGGATCGCGGCATAGATCTCCCGTGCCCCGGTCAGCCGGCCCATGCCGGCATGCGCGACGATCATGACGTCAGCGTCGGGTCGCGCCGACAAGGTCGCGATGGCGCCTTTGGTCCTGGGCGGCAACACATTCCGCAAACGCTCGGCCTGTCGGGCCCGGGCGTGCTGACCTGCTTCCCGCAGTCGGGTGATCAGGCGGCCGCGGCGCGACGGCGTCCAGTTCTCCCCCTCGGGAAAGAGCAGCAGGGCATCGTTGCGCGCGAGCGAATCGGCGAGGCGGCGCACCCCGGCCAGTCGGTCGTCACCCGCTCCGGACGCGGAGGGGACGAAGGAGGAGCCCAGCCGGGTGAGGATGAGGTCGATGCCGGGGTCCCAGCGCAAGGCGTCGGCCAGGACGATGCGGGGCAGCCGGCCGCCGGTGCGCGAGAGCAGCCAGGCGACCGCGAGGGAGTCGGCCGGTCCGGCATGGCGGGCAAAGGCGATCAGCGGCTTGCCCGGGTCGCCGAGGTCCATGACGTCGTCGAGCCGCACCTCGAATCCGACCCACTTGCGCCCCAACGCCATCGCCTTGTCCAGGACGTCGGAGAGCAACTGCTCGTGGTCGGCATGCCAGGAGGGCGACGCGCCGCGCGGGTCGGCCAGCCGCAGCCGCCAGCAGCCGATCAGCAGTTGCACGTCGAGCCAGACGACCAGGATGAGCAGGCCGGTCGCGCGGAAGAGCCGCGCGCGGCGATCCACGACCGACGCCAGCGCACCGGCCACGAGAACGGGCAGCCCCAGGATCGTGATCGTGAGAGCCAGGAGCGGCCACACGACACGCAAGGCGCGGCGCACCAGCACCGGCGGCGGCTGGATCGACCGCATCCCCATGTCCCTCAACCCCTTTCAGTCTGGCTCGACCGGATCGCCGGCCAGATAGGCGGTGCTGGCGGCATACGCCTGCTCGATCCGTTCGGCGACCCGGCGCCCGCGCGCCTGGCTCAGCGACACCGTCGGTGCCGAGGAGGTCCCGCTCGGAAGCACACGCACGGCAACGGATTCGGGGATGCGCGTGAGTTCCTCGACGTAGCGATGCCGGCGCGAGATCTCGAAGGCCACGGTCGCGACGTCCCACGGCGCACGGGGCACCGCGAGGGGCTGTTCGACGCGGCCGACTTGGAGCACATAGACGCGGGTGGCGCCGAGTTCCAACGCCCGTCCGACCGGGATGGAGTGGACGAGACCGCCGTCGAGGTAGTGGGCCCCGTCGATGCGCACAGGCGGGAAGAGGCCCGGCACCGAGCACGACGCGAGCACTGCCGGCGCGATCGGCCCTGCGTCGAACCACGCCGCGCTGCTGTCCTCGATCCGTGCGGCCACGCACTGGAACGGAACGGCCAGGTCCTCGAACTCGTGCACCGGCAGGTAGCGATCGATGAGCGTCGCGAGCGGGGCGTGGGTGAGCAGGTGGGTGACATGGCGCGCGATCTTGGCCGCCTTGCGCACCGGGCGTTCCCAGAGGACCCCCTCGCGCACCACCTCCTCCCACACCGACGCCAGCCGTTCGGCGCCCCAGACGGTCGGGTCGGAGGCGATGAAGGCGCCGTTGAGGGCGCCGATGCTGGTGCCGACCACCAGGTCGGGTGTGATGCCGGCCTCCGCGAGGGCGCGCATCATGCCGACCTGGGACGCCCCGAGCACGCCGCCGCCGCCGAGGACGAAGGCGGTCCGCTCGGTCATCACCCCAGCCTAGTTTCGTCCCGCCGGACCGGCGCGCATTATCACCTGGCCCCTGCCAGGGGTGGGGTGGCGAATCCCGTGCAGTCCACGACGAGGTCGGTGTCGTCGGAAGTCTGCGACGCGATCCGGACACCGAGCCGCTCCAGTGCTGGGGGGAGGTGCCGCCTCCCTGAATCGGAGAAGCTGGTGCCGACCGGGATGGGGTCGGCGAGAGTGCGGCGCAGGTCGGGGCGCGCATACGCGATCTCACTCGCCACCTCGCCACCGGTCAGCCCGGCGCCCGCCACCGCGACGCTTGCGCCCGGGGGAAGACCGGCGACGGCGGCGTGGTTCTTCTCCGCCCACTCCAACCCGTCTGGCCCGGCGCCGCTGCCGGTGGCGACGACGATGTGGTCGCCTCTGACCGTCTCGCCGGTGGCCAGTTCGACGGTGCGCGAGCGGATTCGGGCTGCCGGGGCGATGACGAGGCGCACGCGCGGGCGGACCGCCTTTTCCAGCGGGATCTGGGCGGCCTCCGAGGTCCTGATACCGGCGATGACCTCGTGCAGCCGGATCCGGTCCACGAAGCTGTCGCGGTCGTTGACGAGCGTGACCTGGTGGCCTTTGGCGGCGGCTCGATTGGCCGCCAACACACCCGCGTAGCCTGCCCCGACGATGACGACGTGAGTGTTCTTGTCTTCGCGACTGTTCATGAACTGTGACAGAGCAACTACGCCGAGTGTGACATCGCCTCGCGATCGGGCAGCGGATCAGGCCGAGGTCGGGGCCCGAGATCAGGCATATGTGGACCTCACCCGCCGCGACCACCTCGGGCGGCCCGGGGCCTTGTTGCGTGATCCGTCGCGACTCAGAAAAGCGCTTGCGCGGAACTCCCGGCGTCGTCACCCTTTGGGGGTGAGCGAGCCAGCCTTTCCGATGCGCACCGATCGCCTCGTCCTGCGCTTCGTCGCCGACGAGGACATCGCGCCGCTGACGGCATACCGGAACGACCCTCAGGTGGCGGCGCTCCAGGACTGGGATCTCCCCTATTCCGAGGAGAAGGCGCGCGCGCTCGTGGCCAAGCATGAGGGGCTAACCGATCTCGTGGCCGGGCGCGGTCATCAGATCGCCATCGTCCGAGACGGCCAACTCGTCGGGGACGCCTATGTCGGGATCGACGAGCACGGGGGAGTCGCCGACATCGGGTTCAGTCTGATCCCCGCCGCCCAAGGCCAGGGCATCGCTCACGAGGCCACGACCGCCCTCATCGATCACGTCATCGAGCGGCACGGCGTGCACCGGATCACAGCGGAGCTGTCGACGCAGAACCTGGCCTCGGCCCGGCTGTTGGAGCGGCTCGGTCTCACCTTCGAATCCTTGACGCGCCAGTCGTTCTGGTGGCGAGGGGTCTGGGACGACAACCTCTACTACTCGATGACGGCCGACGAACGGCGGACCTGGCGCGACCGCCCGACCGGACCGCCCGCGGATGTCCGGCTGGTCCCGATCACCGACGACAACCGCTGGGCCTATTCGCGGCTGCGCGTGCATCGCTCGCAGGAGCGCTTCGTGGCGAGCGTGCAGGATTCGTATGCCGACGCCTTCTTCCACGGCGACCGTCACGGCCTCCCGCTCATCCCGCAACTGCGCGGAATCGAGGCCGACGGGGAGCCGGTCGGCTTCGTCATGTATTCCGAGGCCACGCCTTACCTTTGGCGGTTCCTGATCGACCGGCGTCACCAGGGGCGTGGGATCGGGCGCCGGGCGCTGAGTCAGTGGATCGACGGAATGCGGACCAACGGGCATACCGAGATCGAGACCAGTTGGGTGGAGGGCAAGGGCAGCCCGGCGCCGTTCTATCGGGCGCTCGGTTTCGAGCCGACAGGCGAGTTCGACGAGGGAGAAACGCTGGCCCTGCTCAGGCTCGGGCCAACGCCACGGTGAACAATGCCACGATGGGCAACGCAACGGTGAACAACGCCGTCGTGAACGCGTGCAGTCCCTCGCCTCCTTCGGAGGGGTGCGGCGAGACGCGTCAATGCGGATTCCGGGCGAGCTGGATCAACTATGCAGTGTCGTTGCGGCGGAAGGTGATCCAGCCGTAGTCGGCGCGTTCGCCGAGTGGTGGAGTGTAGGAACCCGCGTCGGTCGGTCGGCCGCGACCAGGGTCGTCGGCTTCGGGCGGCGTCGCGCGGATGGCCCACCGCCCGCGGGCAGCGAACGTGAACGGTATGACCGCGTTGTGGCTCGCCGCGATGGTGAAGACTCCGGCGTGGTGGGCATCGTGGTGGTGCGGGCACAGGCAGATCAGGTTGTCGTAGTCCGTGCCTCCGCCGTCCTCCCCACGCTGGAGGTGGTGGATCTCCACGAATCGGGTCGCGGTGCAGCCGGGGTAGGCGCAGCCGCGGTCGCGGTCCTGGGACTCACGTCCGACGGCCGCGTCCGGGCTGCCGGCGACGATACCTGCGGCCCATGCGACGTGGCCGCGTGGACGGACATCGTCGCGATTGCGGCGGGGTCTCGGCACACCGTCGGCATCCGGTCGGATGGCACGGCGATCGCCGCAGGATGCAATGACGTCGGGCAGTGCGCTGTCGGGACGTGGGCCGGCCTGCGCCCAGGTTGACCTTCCCCTTCATCGGCGGCGTGCACCGAGATCGGGCGGGCTATCGGTGGCGCCCTCGGCCCCGCAGGCGCCAAGATGAGCGCATGGCTGCTCCGCTTACCGTCATTCTGTTCGGTGCCACCGGCGATCTGTCCAAGCGCAAGCTCATCCCCGGGATGCTTCATCTCTTCCAGAGCCGGCTGCTCGACGACATGCGCGTCGTCGGCACCTCGCTCGACGACATCAGCTTGGAGGAGTTCCGCGACCTGGCCTTGACTGCCATCAAGGAGCACAGCACCCGCAGCCTCAACGACGAGGACTGGAATGCCTTCGCCCAACGCTTGGACTATGTGCCGCTCTCCGCAGGCCCGGAGGCCCTGCGTGCCGCGGTGCTGCGCTCGGAGGAACTCCTGCCCGGTGACAACGAGCTGCGGCTGCACTATCTCTCCGTCCCGCCCAAGGCCGCGCTCGCGGCGGTGTCGACGATCGCCGCGGCCGGGCTCGTCGAGCGCTCGCGCATCATCATGGAGAAGCCGTTCGGCATCGACCACGCGTCCTCGGTCAAGCTCAACGCTCAACTGCACGAGGTGTTCGACGAGTCCCAGATCTTCCGGATCGACCACTTCCTCGGCAAGGAAGCGGCGCAGAACATCCTGGCCTTCCGCTTCGCCAACGGGCTCTTCGAGCCGATCTGGCACCGCAACCACATCGACCACATCCAGATCGATGTGCCCGAGACGCTCGGCCTGACCCAGCGGGGCGACTTCTACGAGTCGACCGGCGCCTATCGCGACATGGTCGTCACCCACCTGTTCCAGGTGCTCGCCTTCACGGCGATGGAGCCACCCACCGCGTTGGAGCCAGCGGCGATCAACCGGGAGAAGACGAAGGTTTTCCGATCCATGCTGCCGATCGAACCGTCCAATGTCGTGCGCGGGCAGTATGTCGGCTACAAGGACGAGCCCGGTGTCAAGCCCGAATCCGAGACCGAGACCTTCGTCGCCTTGAAGTGCTATGTCGACAACTGGCGCTGGGCGGGCGTCCCCTTTTATCTGCGCACCGGCAAGCGCATGGCCCAGGGGGCGCGCATCATCTCCATCGCGTTCAAGGAGCCGCCGCGCTCGATGTTCCCGGCGGGCTCCGGCGTCGGTGACCACGGCCCCGATCACCTGACCTTCGACCTGTCCGACCAGCCGAAGATGTCGCTGTCCTTCTACGGCAAACACCCGGGTCCCGGTTATCGCCTCGACAAGCTGTCCATGCAGTTCTCGATGGAGGAGACCAGCTGGGCCGGGGCGGTCCTCGAGGCCTACGAACGCCTCATCTACGACGCTGCCCGCGGTGACAGCACCCTGTTCACCTCCGCGACCGGGGTCGAGCGCCTATGGGAGGTCAGCACCCCGCTCATCGAGAACCCGCCGATCGTGCGGCCGTACGACCAAGGGTCCTGGGGTCCGAACCAGATCCACCAGCTGATCGCCCCGTTCAGCTGGCGCCTGCCCTTCGAACGCAAGTGGCGCGACGGCACCTGACGACTGGATCTCGAGTTCGAACCGGGCGGGGTGGATCCGGGACCAGCCCTCACCCGGCCGGGCCGGGTTCGCCCAAGGCTGCCACGCGCACCAGGAGGGCCTTGGGCACGATGCGAGCCGAGAGCCGTGTCGTCTCGCCGATCACGTCTCCGTCCAATTGCACTGCCTGTGCCTTGTCGGTGGCGATGACGACCTCGGTGGCCGTATGCCGTTGCAGGCGCTCCGTGCGATTCGACCGGTGCTGGGTCAGCACCCGCGCGGTCACATCGACCCATCCCGGAAAACCCTTGGGGGACAGGACGACAACGTCGAGGACACCGTCATCGATGCGCGCGTCGGGCATCAGGTTGATGCCGCCCGTGATCCGTCCGCAGTTGCCGATGAGCACCGTCGACGCCGTGACACTCCGGGCCGGACCACCATCGACGGACACGTCGGCGCGAATGCGGGTGCCGAGGAAGTTCTTCAAACCCGTTGCCGCGTATGCCGTCCAGCCCAGTTTGGCCTTGGACTCCTCGCTGGTCTCGGACATGATCGTGGCGTCCAAGCCGACGCCCGCCATCACCAGGAACGCGTGCTCCGCCGCCGCGTCCGCCGCCTCCGTCGAGTCGCCCGCTCCCTGGCCGCCGGCTTCCTGCTCGCCGGGATGAGGGGCTGGGGAAGGCGGAGGAGCGAGGGCGGCATACGCGACGTCCACCGCCCGGTTCCGGCCGGCGCAGGCGACGCGGAACGCCTCGCCGATATCCGTCAGCGGCAACTCGAGATTGCGGGCGAGCAGGTTCCCGGTGCCGCCGGGCAGCAGACCCATCGGCGTCGAGGTGCCGGCCAGCACACTCGCGACAACGCGCACGGTGCCGTCGCCACCGAGGGAGCAGATCAGGTCGACCCCCGCATCGAGGGCGCTGCGGGCCTGCCCATAGCCGGGATCTTCGCGGGTGGTCTCCAGGATCAGCGGCTGGTCCCAATCGAGTTCTGCCGCAACGGAACCGAGCGCCGACCGCACAGGCGTCAGCGTGGTGAACTTGGTTGGGTTGACGATGACGGCGGCGCGTTTGCGGCGCGGCGGTGTCGTTGCGGCGCCACGAAAGGCGTCGCGGTGCGGGCGGGGTTTCGCGTGACGTCCCGGTCGTCCGTTGAGTGCCAGCACGATCGCGACGGCCAAGAGCGTCACGTTCAGTGCCACCGCGGCAGCGAGCATCAGGGCGTTGGGCACCATCCGAAACTATCGTGGCCGTGCTCCGGCGTGAAATGCCCTACGCCGAACGGGCCGACATACGTCACCATGACCCCATGCCCGACCCGACGAGCCAGACGCCTCCCACCCCCGCGCCCGACGCGAAGGACTGGACGTGGGTCATCGAGCAGCCCTGCCCCGACTGCGGCTTAGCCGGGGCCCTGATCGCGCCCGGCGAGTTCGCGATCCGCATCGCCGCCGCGACCGCGCCCTGGCAGGAGGTGCTCCGGCGTTCCGACGTCCGCGACCGCCCTGCCCCGACGACGTGGAGTCCGCTCGAATACAGCTGCCATGTCCGGGACGTCTGCCGCATCTTCGACGAGCGCACCCGGCTGATGCTCACCGAGATCGACCCCGGATTCGCCAACTGGGATCAGGACGCGACAGCACTCGAGGAGCGCTACTGGGAGCAGGATCCCGGCCAGGTCGCGGCCGATCTCGCCACCGCGGCAACCCAGTTGAGCCGGACGTATGCCGCCGTCCCCGCCGATGCGTGGGGGCGCACCGGGCGCCGCAGCAATGGGTCCGTTTTCACGGTGACGACCCTGGGGCGCTACCTGCTGCACGATCTGGTCCACCATCTCTGGGATGTCGGTGCCGCGCCGCTCGCCAGGGAGAAGTGATCCGTATGCCGCCCGCCCACTTGTGGTTCAGCTTCCTGATCGCGGGGCTGGTCCTGTGCCTGATCCCCGGGCCCAGCCTGTTGTTCACCATCGGCCGGGCGTTGGCTGAAGGCCGGCGCACCGCGCTGCTGTCCGTCCTCGGCAACGGCTTGGGCATCCTGACCCAGATCCTCGCCATCGCCGTCGGCCTGGGGCCCCTGGTGGCGAGGAGCGGGGCGCTCTACACCACCCTCAAACTCGCGGGTGCGGCATACCTGGTCTATCTCGGGGTGCAGACCATCCGGCATCGTCGCGACGCCGAGTCCGCGCTCGCGATTCTCGATGCGCCCCGGCGTCCGGCGCACCACGCGGTGCGGGACGGATTCGTCGTGGGCGTGACCAATCCCAAGACCATCGTCTTCTTCATCGCCTTGTTGCCGAGCTTCGTCGACCCGGCCGGTGCACCTGTGCCGCTGCAGATGGCCGTCCTCGGCGTCACCTTCTTCCTGATCGGCATCACGTGCGACGGCCTCGTCGCCACCGCCGCCGGCACCGCCCGGCAATGGTTCGCCCGCCAGCCCAACCGGATGCGCCAGCTGAGCGCCGCGGGCGGGGTGATGATGATCGGCCTCGCGCTCGCGCTGGCCCTGACCGGCCGTCCAGGTGAGGCCCACGCCCGCTGACGCTCGTGGTAAGCATGGGGCATGGAGCCGCCCGGAGCGTTGCGCGTCGTCTTCGTCTCGATGCACACCTCGCCCGTCGCCGACCCTGGTTCCGGTGATGTCGGGGGCATGAACGTCGTGGAGTCCGCCCTCGCGGACGCGCTCGCCGATCGCGGACACCAGGTCGAGATGATCACCCGGCGAGCCGACACCGAATCCCCGGACATCCGCGAGTTGCGACCCGGCGTCACCCTGCGGCAGGTGCCCGCCGGACCGCCAACGCCCTTGCCCAAGAGCGTCATCGACGACCACATCGACGAATTCGCGGCTGGCCTGCGCGCTGTGGCGCGGCCGGACATCGTCCACTCCCATCACTGGATGTCCGGCGTCGCCGCCCTGGCCTGGGCACGCGAGATGGGAGTCCCGCACGTGCAGAGCTTCCACTCGGTGGCCGCGCCACCGAACCGCCCGCTCTCCGACGGAGAACCACCCGAGAGCCCGCGGCGCGTCGACGGCGAACGGGTCGTGGCGAGGCTCTCGGACACCATCGTCGCCATCAGCGTGGCCGAGGCCCGCACCGTCGTCGACCGGTGCGGCGCCGACCCCGACCGGGTCGTCATCGTGCGTCCCGGCGTCGACCTCGACCTCTTCCACCCCGCCGACACCCGAACCCCCGACGCCAACCCCACCGAAGGCAACGGTGCAGCGAGTGCGGGAGCCACGGGTGACAACGGCTACGTCATGTTCATCGCCCGCCTGCAACCGCTCAAGGGCCCCGACCTGGCCCTGCGCGCCCTGAGCCACATCGAACAGTGGCAGCGCCCACACCTGCTCGTCACCGGCGACGTCTCGGAGGACTTCGCGGAGTATGCCGCGGAGCTTCACGAGGTGGTCCGTCGGCTGGGTCTCTCCGACTTCGTGACCTTCACCGGGGCCGTCGACCGGCCCCGCCTGGCGCAGCTGCTCCGGGACGCAGAACTGTTGCTCGTGCCGTCCCACTCCGAGACGTTCGGGTTGGTCGCCCTCGAGGCGGCGGCCTCCGGCGTTCCCGTGCTCGCCGCCGCGGCCGGCGGGCTGCGCGAGGCGGTGGCTCACCAGGAGACCGGGCAGCTCATCGACAGCCGCGAACCGGAGGACTGGGGTCGCGCCATGCGCCACGTCCTGCATACCCCCGGCCTGCGCGCGTCGATGGGGCGGGCGGCCCGCATCCACGCCCGTCGCTTCGAGTGGCGATGGTCGGCGGCGCGGCTCGAGGATGTCTACGGCGACCTGCTCGGACGTTCCACGTGAGCCTGCTCCTGGACCTTCGTGGGCAGAATGTCGTTGTCGCCCATGCCCATCCCGATGACGAGACTCTCGCCACGGGGGCATTGCTCGCCGAGATCGCGTCCGCCCCGGGGGAGGTGCACGTCGTCACCGCCACCCGCGGCGAGCGCGGTGAACTCATGCCGGGGCTACCCGGCCGCGCAGCGGATCTGGTGCCGGGCAGTTGGTCGTATGTCGCCTATCGCGAGGGCGAGCTGGCCGGCGCGCTCTCGGCGCTCGGCATACGGCACCATGCCTTTCTCGGTCAGGCACCGGCGCGTGCGGAGGGCCTGCCGAGCCGGTCGTATGCCGATTCCGGGATGCGCTGGGTGAGCCCCGGTGTCGCGGGGTCGGCTGCGGACGTGGGGGCGGATGCCTTCACGGCGGCCGGCGTCGGGGAAGCGGCAGGGGACCTCGCGGCATACCTGCGAGCGGCCGACGCCGACCTCGTGATCTCCTACGACGCGGGCGGCGGTTATCACCATCCCGACCACGTGCGCATGCACGAAGTGGCGAAAACGGCTGCGCGAGAGTGCGGACTGACCTTCCTCGAAGTCATCCCGCCGGGGCGCGACGACATCCCCGGCGACCTCGACACGATCGAGTGGACCGATCTGTCGAGGCACTTGCCCACGGTCCAGGCAGCGCTGCGGGCCCACGCCTCTCAGGTGCACGTCGAGGGCGGGGACGTCGTGCACGTCGGCGGCCAGCGCGAGCCGATCGTGACGCGAGTCGGACTGCGCCGGGCCTGAATTGGTCGGCGCTCGCTCCTGGCCCGCAGATAAACTCGCTTTCGTGATCGATATCAAGCTCCTTGCCGACGACCCCGACCGGGTCAAGGCCAGCCAGGCCGCGCGTGGGGACGACCCTGCGCTCGTCGACCAGGTCCTCGACGCCGACGCCAAGCGACGGGCGGCGCTGACCGAGTTCGAGCAGTTGCGGGCCCGGCAGAAGTCCATGGGCAAGGAGATCGCGTCGGCGCACGGTGAGGAAAAGCAGAAGCTCCTGCACGAGACCAAGTCGATCGCCGCAGAGGTCAAGCGGCTACAGGCGACGGCCGACGAGATGGTCGCCACCCGCGACGAGCTGTTGATGTCGATCGGCAATGTCATCATCGACGGCGTGCCCGCCGGCGGTGAGGACGACTATGTGGTGCGCGAAACCATCGGCACCCCAAGGGATTTCGCTAGAGAGGGTTTCGAACCCAAGGACCACCTCGACCTGGCGGAGGGCCTCGGTGCCATCGACATGGCGCGCGGCGCTCGGGTCTCGGGTTCGCGTTTCTACTTCATGACCGGGCCGGGCGCGCGCCTCGAACTCGGCCTGCTCAATGCCGGCATGGCCATGGCACTCGAGCACGGCTTCGTCCCGATGATCACCCCGACCCTGGTGCTGCCCGAGGTCATGAAAGGTGCCGGCTTCATCGACCGCCACGCCGACGAGGTCTACCGGCTCGAGGCCGACGACCTCTATCTGACCGGCACCTCGGAGGTCGCCCTCGCCGGATACCACACCGGCGAGGTCATCGACCTCTCGGGCGGCCTGAAGCGGTATGCCGGCTGGTCGACCTGTTATCGGCGGGAGGCCGGCAGCTACGGCAAGGACACGCGGGGGATCATCCGCGTGCACCAGTTCAACAAGATCGAGATGTTCGTCTACTGCGACCCAGCCGAGGCCGAGGCCGAACACGATCGCCTGCTCGAAATCGAGCGTGCCATGCTCGCCAAGATCGAGGTGCCCTACCGCATCATCGACACCGCGGCCGGCGACCTCGGCCAGAGTGCGGCGCGCAAGTTCGACAGCGAGGCGTGGATCCCGACCCAGGGTCGCTATCGCGAGCTGACGTCGACCTCGAACTGCACCACCTTCCAGGCCCGCCGTCTCGGCGTGAAGATGAAGGGGGAGAAGGGCAATGAGGTCGTCGCCACCCTCAACGGCACCCTCGCCACGACCCGCTTCCTCGTCGCGATCCTCGAGAACCACCAGCAACCCGACGGCTCGGTCATCGTGCCCGAGGCCTTGCGGCCGTATGTCGGTCTCGACGTCCTGACCCCGGTCGCCTGACGCGGCTGACACCGTGACGACATCACACCTCGTCGGCCTCGACGTCGACGGGACGATCCTCACTCATGAAGGGGAGCTGCGTGAGGCCGTCCGCGAAGCCGTCCATGCCACGGCAGCTGCCGGTCACCACGTCGTGATCTCCACCGGCCGCTCGGTGCTGGGCACCTTGCCGGTGCTCGCCGACCTGGGCATCGACAGCGGGTATGCCGTGTGCTCCAACGGCGCCGTCACGATCGCCTTGGACCCGGCGCACCCGAGCGGCTACGAGATTCTCGAAGCGGTCACCTTCGACCCGCGGCCGGCACTGGAGCTGCTGCGAGGCGCTTGGTCGGATGCCGTTGTCGCGGTGGAGGATCTCGGCGTCGGCTTCAAGGTCAGCGCCCCGTTCCCCGACCGGCTGGAGGGGGTGGTCACGGTCGTGCCCTGGGAGGAGTTGATGGCCGATCCCGTCACTCGTGTCACCTTCCACAGCCCCACGGGGACGAGCGAGGATTTCACCAAACTCGCCGAACGCATCGGCCTGCACGGCGTCAATTACGCGGTCGGCTTCTCCGCCTGGCTCGACATCAACCCGGAGGGGGTGTCCAAGGGGAGTGCGCTGGAGCAGATCCGGCGCCGGCTCGACGTGCAGCCCATGCACACCGTGACCGTCGGCGACCAGCGCAATGACGTCGAGATGCTGACATGGGCCGCCCGTGGGGTCGCCATGGGCAACGCACCTGACGAGGTGAAAGCCATCGCCAAGGAGGTCGCGGCGGACGTCTACTCCGACGGCCTGGCGCAGGTATTGCGGACTTTGCCCGGAGTCGGTCCGAGCCACCAGGAACTGATCGCCCCGTGACCGGCCTCGTCATCAGCTCGCCGGCCAACCCGCGCATCAAAGCGGTTGTCGCGCTGCGCAATCGCCGCGATCGGGATCGGGCAGGGGTGACGCGTGTTGAGGGCCGGGAAGAACTCGGCCTCGCGCTCGCGGCCGGCGCCCGACCCCGCACGCTGTTCTATTGCCCGGAGCTGATGAACGCCAACTACTCGACGGCTGCGCAGGGCCCCGGCATGGATCTGGTGGCGCAGGTCCGCGCGCTCGGCACCGAGACGATCGAGTGCACCCGGGCGGTCTTCGAGAAGGCCTCGTATCGCGAAGGGCCGGACGGGTTTCTCGCGGTCATCGACGCACCCGGGCGATCCTTGACCGACCTCGACGTGCCGGACGGTTCGCTGATGCTCATCGCGCAGGGCATCGAGAAGCCGGGCAATCTCGGCGCCATGCTGCGCACTGCCGATGCCGCCGGCGTGGCCGCGGTCATCGCCGCCGATCCCGGCACCGACTGGGGCAATCCCAATGTCATCCGCTCCAGCAAGGGCGCGGTCTTCGCCGTCCCCGTGGCATCGGCGACGACCGCCGAGACGCTGGCCTGGTTGGGCGAGCGCGGTTATGCGCTGGTGGCGACGACGCCGGACACCGATCTGCGGCATACGGATTCGGACCTGACCGGGGCGGTCGCCATCGCCGTCGGCACCGAGAAATACGGCCTCGACGAGGAGATGTTCGACGCGGCAACGGTCAAGGTGCGCATCCCGATGGCCGGCCGGATCGACTCGCTCAACGCGGCCACCGCCGCCGCGATCGTGCTGTTCGAGGCAGTTCGCCAGCGGCTGAGCGTCACCAGAACGACGCAGGACCCGGAGAACACCTGGGGTGAATCGTGGGGTCCCTGACGGGGTCCCCGCGAAGTATCGGCGCGACGCAGGAGCGGAGAACTTTGGTGGGTATTTCTAGACCGTGACGTCGCCGTCGGGTGTGTTGAAGGTGACCGACATCAGGCCCGGAGTGCCGTGGGGCGCAACGAAATCGAAGTGGATGACCGTGCTCGTGGTCTCGGCCGGCAGGCCGAGCCAGTCCTTGACCCGGTCGGGGTCGCCGGCGATCTGCATCGACTTCATCGTGACCTGGGTGTGCGCTTCGTCGGAAGGGTGGGGGGAGTCCGCGTCCCATTCGACGAAGAAGGGCAGCTGGGGATCTGACTGCAGGCCCCGGACGCCGAGCTGGCGCCACTTGAACTCGCGCCCGTCGGGCATCCGGCGGTTGCCGTCGACGGCCGAGCGACCCAGGCGCTCCTCCAGGTCGGAGAGCGCGTCGACGCGCACGACCCATCCGAGCCAACCCCCGCCGATTTCGCTGCGCTGCCGCACCGCCTGCCCGAAGGGCGCCTTGTCGGCCGACGGGTGATCGAGCACCTCGACGACCTCGACATAGCGTTCGTGGGCCAACGGCAGGATGATGTTGCGCGTCCCGAACCGCGGGTGGACGCCCCCTTCGACCGGGGTGACCCCCAGCTTCGCGGCCAGCCGCTCGGCGGTCGCGTGGAGACCATCCGGCTCGGCGGCATACGACACGTGATCCACTCGCATACGGCCAATCGTTCCACACCTAATGGGGTGCTCTTGACCACGCCCCCGCTCATGCGCTAGCACCGCATCGGCTGGTGAGACAACTTGAACGGTCAAACGTGCACCTGCTGGAATGCGTGCTCTCCCAACGGTCTTTCGTGCCGGCGTCAGCGACCGAAACGGCGCAGCCGCAGGCTGTTGGTGACCACCAGGACGCTCGACATCGCCATCGCTGCGCCGGCGATCATCGGGTTGAGCAGGCCGGCCATCGCCAGGGGAATCGCGGCGGTGTTGTATCCGAAGGCCCATGCGAGGTTCTGCTTGATGATGCGCAATGTCGCGCGCGACAGCCCGATGCCCTCGGCGACCGATCCGACCTCCGAGCGCATGAGCACCAGGTCGGCACTGGCGGCCGCGACATCGGTGCCCGATCCCATCGCGATGCCGAGATCGGCCTGCGCGAGCGCCGCGGCGTCGTTGACCCCATCGCCGACCATGGCGACGGTGCGGCCGTCCTGCTGCAGCCTCTCGATCATCGCGTGCTTGTCCTCGGGGCGCACTTCGGCGATGACCCGCTCGGCAGGAATCCCGACCTGTTGCGCGACGGCGCGCGCTGTGCCCTCGGCATCGCCCGTCAGCAGGTAGGCCGTCAGGCCCAGGTCCTCGAGCTCGCGCACCGCCTCCTCGGCGTCGGGCCGCAGGGCATCGGCGACGGTCAGGCTGGCGTGGGCGACACCGTTCCACCCCACCCATACGGTCGTGCCCTCGGGGTGGGCGGGCAGATCGGCGGGCATCTTGGTGAAGAGACGTGAGCGGCCGACGATGACCTCCTGCCCCGCGATGACGGCCTTCGCGCCGTCGCCCGCAAGGGCGTGGAAGTCGCTCGCCCGCGGGACCTGCAGGTTGCGCGCCGTGGCGGCGGACGTGATCGCGTGGGCGATCGGGTGCTCACTCCCGGCCTCCACGGCGGCGGCGGCACGCAGCGCCTGCTCCTTGGTGAGATTGCCGTGCGGTGTCACGTCGATGAGCGTCGGCTTGCCCTGGGTGAGGGTTCCGGTCTTGTCGAGCACGACGGTGTCGACGCGGCGCGTGTCCTCCAGGACCTGCGGGCCCTTGATCAGGATGCCCAACTGGGCGCCCCGGCCGGTGCCGACGAGGATGGCGGTGGGCGTCGCCAGCCCGAGCGCGCAGGGGCACGCGATGATGAGCACGGCGATGGCGGCGGCCAGCGCCTTGGTGGCGGACCCGCTTCCGATCCACCAGCCGACGAAGGTCAGCAGCGCGAGCCCGAGCACGACCGGGACGAAGATCGCCGAGATCCGGTCGGCCAGGCGTTCGACACCCGCCTTGCCGGTCTGGGCGGTCTCGACGAGCCGGGCGATCCCGGCAAGGGTGGTGTCCGCGCCGACGCGGGTCGCACGCACGAGCAGCCGGCCGGCACCGTTGATGGTGCCGCCGGTGACTTCCGACCCCGCTGCCACATCCACCGGCATGGACTCACCGGTGACCAGGGCGGCGTCGATCGTGCCCCGGCCGTTCAGGACCACGCCGTCGGTTGCGACCTTCTCGCCGGGCCGGACGACGAACTGCTCGCCGACGCCGAGCTGGTCGATCGGGATGCGCACCTCCTCGACCACGCCGGTGACGGCGTTGCGCCGTTCGACGGCGACATCCTTGGCACCGAGATTGAGCAGGGTGGTCAGCGCGGACTTGCCCTGCGCCTTGGCGCGCGCCTCCAGCCACCGACCGAGGAGGAGGAAGGTGGTCACGACGGCGGCAGTCTCGAAGTAGAGGTGAACTCCCTTGTCTGCCATACCCATATCAGTCATGGCCTGACCGGTGAGCACACCCACGGCCGACCACAGATACGCCGCGAGCACCCCGATCGAGACGAGAGTGTCCATCGTCGAGGCTCGGTGGCGGGCGTTGATCGCTGCCGCACGATGGAACGGCCAGGCGGCCCAGAGCACGACTGGCGTGGTCAGGATGAACTGCCACCATGCGTTGCCGGGCACATCACCGAGGGCCGGCACCATGGCCAGCAAGACGACGGGGAGGGTGAGGATCGCGCTGATCAGCGCCCGCCGCTTGAGGGCGGCGTGCGGTGCAACGTCGTGGTCGAGGTGGTCGACCGCCCGGTCGTGCACGCCGTCGTGGGCCATGGTGTTGTGGTCCATGGCGTTGTGGTCGAGAGCGTCATGTGACGTCGCGCCGGCGGGTCCCGCCGTATGCCGTGTGCTCCCGCCCCGGCTCGGCTGCCGGGGCGCGATGATCTCAGCGCCGTAGCCGGTGGCTCGGACGGTGCCGAGGATCTCGTCGATCGTGTGCGGGGCGGCGAAGCGCACGTGCGCCTTCTCGGTGGCGAGGTTGACGCTCGCCTCGACGCCCTCGAGTTTGCCGAGCTTGCGCTCGATCCGGGCCGAGCAGGAGGCGCACGTCATCCCGGTGATCGCGAGATCGACCTCTTCGGTTTCGGCTGGGGCAGTGTGGGTTTCAGTCATTGTCATCAACTCGATGCCGTGTCTGTGATTCGATCAAGTCAGCTGCGCACCAGGCGCGCGATGGCCGCGGCCGCCTCGGTGACCTTGGCGTCGGCGGCTTCGTCGGATTCGCGGGCGGCGTTGACGACACAGTGCCCGATGTGATCCTCCAGCAGCCCGAGGCTGACCGCCTGCAGGGCCCGGGTGACTGCGGAGACCTGGGTGAGGATGTCGATGCAATATGTGTCGTCCTCGACCATGCGGGCGATGCCGCGGACCTGCCCCTCGATGCGCTTCAGGCGTCGCAGGTAGTCGTCCTTGTCGCCGCTGTACCCGGCCATGCTGCCTCCCGACAGTTGGTTCATGCCTCTGACAAGAGCATACCCCCATGGGGTATTCCGGCGGACATCCCTCGGGAGGCGGGTCACTCGCCCAGGTGGTCCACGAGGGTCGCGGCGAGGCCGACATATGACGCGGGCGTCAGGTCCCGTAGTCGCGCCGCGACGTCGTCCGGCAGGCCGAGGCCGCCGATGAACTCGCGCAGATCCGCCTGTCCGATTCGCCGGCCCCGAGTCAGCTCCTTCAGTCGTTCGTAGGGATTGGACATCCCCGGAACCCCTTGTGCCGCAAGGGCACGCATCGCCGACTGGATGGGTTCGGCAAGCACCTCCCAGTTGGCGTCGAGGTCGGCGGCCATCGCCTCGGGGTTGGCATCGAGGCCGGCCAGGCCGCGGCTGACATTGTCCAGCGCGAGCAACGAGTGGCCCATCGCCGTGCCGATATTGCGCTGCATCGAGGAGTCGGTCAGGTCCCGCTGCTGACGCGAGGTGACGAGCGTCGAGGCCAGCACGTCGAGCAGCGCATTGCTCACCTCGAGGTTCGCCTCGGCGTTCTCGAAGCGAATCGGGTTGACCTTGTGCGGCATCGTGCTCGACCCGATCGTGCCCTGACCGCGCACCTGCGCGAAGTAGCCGAAGGAGATATAGGTCCACACGTCGGTGCACAGGTTGTGCAGGATCCGGTTGAATCGCGCCAGGTCGGCATACAGCTCCGCCTGCCAGTCGTGGCTCTCGATCTGCGTGGTGAGCGGATTCCACGTCAAGCCGAGGGACTCGACGAACTCGCGACTGATCGTCTCCCAGTCCGCGTCCGGCACCGCTGCCAGGTGCGCCCCGTAGGTCCCGGTCGCGCCGTTGAACTTGCCGAGGAACTCCGCCGCGTCGATCCTGCGCACCTGACGGCGCAGCCGCCAGGCCAGGACAGCGAGCTCTTTGCCCATGGTCGTCGGGGTGGCGGGTTGGCCGTGGGTATGGGCGAGCATCGGCGTCTCGCGCAACTCACGGGCCATCGCCTCGAGCTGGTCGAGCAGGGCCTGAGCCTTGGGGAGCCACACCGCACGCGTCGCCCCGCGGATCATGAGCGCATAGGAGAGGTTGTTGACATCCTCGGACGTGCAGCCGAAGTGGATGAGTTCACTCATCGTCTCCGCCTGTGCCGGGGCGATCGCGGTGAGGCGCTCCTTGAGGAAGTACTCGATCGCCTTGACGTCGTGCTGGGTGACCCGCTCGATCTCGGCGAGTGCCTCGATGTCTGCTGCGCCGAACTCGTCGACGATCGCCCGAAGGCGGCTCTTCTCGTCCTCGTTGAGCGTGCCCGAGCCGGGTATGACGCCGCGCTCGGTGAGGAAGATCAGCCACGCGATCTCGACCCGCAAGCGCTCCCGGTTGAGGGCGGGCTCGGAGAGGTGGTCGATCAGCGGTGCGACGGCACTGCGGTAGCGGCCATCCAATGCGCCCAGGGCGGCGTCGGTGTCGGCGAGACTCGGCATGCCGACAATCCTGCCAGCCACCCACTCCGATGCCGAGCGCGTCCACGGGAGAATGGCTCCATGGGTCACCCTGTTCGCCTGCTGTCCGCGTCCGTCGACATCGCCGCGCCCCCGGCAACCGTATGGCGCATCGTCACCAACGTGCGCCGGACCGGTGAGTGGTCGCCCGAGTGCCGAAAGGTATTGGCGCCCAAGACAATCGGTGCCGGGTCACGTTTCGTCGGGATCAACCAGCGCAGGCTCATGCTCTGGCCCACCAACGCCAAGGTGGTGCGCTTCACTCCCGAGCGCGAACTGGCATACCGCATCGCCGAGAACGGCTCGACCTGGAGCTACTCTCTGGAACCGATAGACCACGGCACCCGACTGACCGAGGCGCGCGAGGCAGCCGACGGCATCACGGGCTTCGCCCACGTGTTCACCAAGCTGTTCCTGGGCGGTGAGGCGCACACCAGCGAGCTCGACGACGGCATCCGCGCTAGTCTCGATCGCATCAAGGTGATCGCCGAGCGCGAGCGCCCCTGAACGGTCCGGCGCCGTCACACGGTCCGGGAGCGCTGTGCCAGTTCGGCTTTGACGTGCTCGACGATGCCGGGCACGGCGGCTTGCATCTCCTCGTAGGTGCGGTCGAACGCCTTGTCGTTCCAGGCATACCAGGGATCGTCGACATCGAGTTCGCCGGCCTCGACGGCGGCCGGGTCGAAGCTGCGGATCAACCGGATGTGCTCCGGCGACCCGCCCGCGAGGCGCTGCAACGCCCGCAGGTGGCCGGAATCGGCAGCCAGGACCAGGTCGCGCTCAGCGAGCCAGTCCTTCTCGATCCGCCGTGCCCGGTGGGCGGCTCGGCCCCAGTCGTCGTGCCCGTTGCGCTGCAACACATCCAGGGTCCGGTAGTCGGCGGCATTGCCCGACTCCTCGGATGACGTGCCGGCCGAGTCGACGGTCACGGCGTCCGACAGCCCCTCGCGGTCGAAGGCCTCCCGGAGCAGGAACTCGAGCATGGGGGAGCGGCAGATGTTGCCGGTGCAGATGACGCAGACGCGGTAGGTCACGACCCCATTGTCGGTCACCAGACGGACCTCACGTGACGGGTGACCGGCCGGCGAGGGGGCGGATCGTGAATCTGCGGTCGCGGATCGCGTCGATCAGGTAGGGCAGCGCGGCCACACTTCCGGAGCGGTCGATGCGTTGCGCGTTCGGTCCGTCGAGGGCGCCGCCGTCGTGGGTGAGGATGACCGATCCGGGGCGCATGCGGCCGGCGATTCGTTCCGCCGCACCGCGCGGGCCGTGGTCGCGCACAAAAGCTTCGACACAGTCGGTCCAGAACGTCGACCGCAGCCCGATGTCGTCGACGCTCGCGCGCACCGCGTCTGACGTCCAGCCGCGCGGCGAACGGAACAGGCCGGTCGTGGCCACCGCGACGCTCGCGAAAGAGCGCTCGCACGCGGTGATCTGGCCGTGCACCTGCTGCTGCGGCAGGCCATCGAGCCACAGGTGATCCTGGGTGTGGTTGCCGATGACATGCCCGCGCGACGCGATCTCGTGAACCAGGTGGGGGTGGGCGAGGGCGTTGCGTCCGATGAGGAAGAACGTGGCGCTGACGCCGGCTTGATCAAGCCGGTCGAGGACGGCGGGGGTGTATGCCGGATCGGGGCCGTCGTCGAAGGTCAAGAAGACCTCGCGCTCGTCGGTCTCGACGCGTCCGATGGCGCCGGGTTCGACCCGCAAGCGTCGCGCGAGGGAGTCCGTATGCGGACCCGCCGACTGCCGGTGGGCGGCCCACGCGCCTCCGCCGGTCGCCGTGAGCAGGCAGGCGCCGGCACCGCCGAGGAAGTGCCTCCGGGTGATCCCCACGCTGCCCTCCCCTGCCTCGAACGACCCAGGAATACCCGGTATGCGGCGATCGTATGTCCGGATCGCCGCGACGCCAAGCGTCGTGACTGATTCGTCACACCGAGCGCGTCGGCGACTCCAGCGAGACGGTGTGCTGGAATCCGTCGCGACCGTCATCGCGATGGCTGACCATCACCAGCGTCCGGGTTGACGAAGCCTGCACCAGGTCGTTGATCACCTCTCGTGCTGTCGCCGAATCCAGGTGTGCCACAGGCTCATCCAGCAAGATGGCCGGCCGTCCGGAGACGAGCGCGCGGGCCAGGCCGAGTCGCGCTCGCTCCCCGCCCGATATGCCCCGACCGCCCGTGCCGAGCCGGGTGTCCAGGCCGTCCGGGAGGCCGGCGAGCCATTCGCCGAGGCCGGCGAGCCGCAGCGCGTCGCGCAGCTCGTCGTCGGGCACGGCGACCCCGGCCGAACGCGGGTCTCCCGCGTCGTTTCCGCCCGGAGCGGCGAAGCGCAGGTTCTCGCGCAGCGTCGAGGCGAAGATGTGCGGTGTGTCGTCGACGACCGCGTAGTGCCGCCGGGTCGCCGCGAGGTCGGTGCTCAGGGCGTCGGCCTCCCCGATGGCATAGCTGCCGGTTTCCGGGTCGAGGTGGCGGGCTAGCACGGCGAGCAGTGTCGACTTGCCGCTGCCGTTGGGCCCGACGATCGCGAGATGCTCGCCCACGGGCAGGTCCAGGTCGAGGGGATCGAGGGCGAGGGGGCGCTCCGGTGACCATCGAGCCGAGATGGCCCGCAGGGCGATTCGGGCACCGGCGTCCGTGGCGGGCGGGGGAGGGGAGCCCGCGTCGGCCGGGGTGTCGAGGGCGCCGGCCACCGCCGGCTGCTGGTCGAGGACGGCCGCGAGGCGGGTGGCGCTGCCGCGGGCGCGGGCGAGTGCCCGGGCCGCTTCGGCGAGCGGGGTCAGGGCGTCCGCGACGGCCACCGGCGCAAGCACGAGCAGGGCCGCGACGGGGGCGGTATGCCGTTGCTCCACGAAGAGCGTGTGTGCCACCGCCCACGTGGTGGCCCCGACGGCCAGCAGGATCCCGCCCGCGGCGAGGGCCCGCCCACGGGCCTGCCGCAGGGCTACCCGGTGCCACCCCTGCTGCACCCGGTCGAGGTCGGCCAGCATGGCCGGGCCGGCCCCGATCGCGGCGATCTCACCGGCCTGCGCCGTGAGGGTTTCGGCGACGCGGGTTACGTCGGCGCGGGCCGCCCCCAGCGCCGCATTGCCCGCTGACTCGACGCGAAAAGCGATGAGGGTCAACGCCGTCACCACCAGACCGAGCACCGCGATGCACAGTCCGACGCGCGCATCGAAGGCCGTCGTGACCGCTGTCGTGATCCCCCAGGCGATGAGTGCCGACAGCCCCGGCACGGTCACGCGGATCTGGGCGCCGACGACGTCGTCGAGGTCGTCCACGACCCCGGTGAGCAGGTCGGCCCGGCCGCGCCGGCCCAGGCGCGCCGGCGTGAGAGGGATCAACGCGGCATACGTGTCTACACGCCGCTGGGCGAGATCCCGCAGCGCGGCGTCATGGGTGATCAGCCGCTCCCAGTAGCGGAAGGCGGGGCGCGCCATACCGAACGCCCGGACCCCGACGATGGCGACCATCAGGGTGAGGATGACCGGGCGCTCGCTGGCCTTGACGATCAGCCAACCCGAGGTCGCGGTGAGGGCGACACCACTGGCGAGGGCGAGGCCGCCGATGACCCCGGCGGCCACGAGCTGCCGAGTGAGCCGGACGGTGCGCAGATCAGGTGTCATGCGCGCACCTCCTGCGCGACCGACGCGAGGTCGACGTGGGTGGCGGCCTCCGCGACCAGCTCGTCGCGGTGCGTGACGGCGATGACGCAGCGCCGCGTTGCCAGCTGCGCGATAGCGCGGTGCGCGATCGTCGCGCTCGCGTCGTCGAGGTGCGCGGTCGGCTCGTCGAGGAGGATGACGCTCTCGGGGGCGAGCAGCGCGCGGGCCAGAGCCACCCGGGCGCGCTGCCCTGCGGACAGACCGAAACCGTCGTCGCCGACGATGCTGTCGAGGCCCTGGTCGAGACCGGCCACCACGCTCTCCAGGCCGACGGCCCGGATGGCCGCCCGCTGCTCCTCGGCCCCGGATCCGTTGCCCAGGGCGAGGATTCGTGACAGCGGCCCGGTCGGCAGGAAGGGGCGCTGCGTGACCAGATGACACGCCGGCGCGGTGATCGTGCCCGCGTCGGGCCGGCGGAGACCGGCGATGAGTTCGAGGAGGGTCGTCTTGCCGGCGCCCGACGCTCCGGTGACCGCGGTCAGCCCGGGCCCGGCCCGCAACGACACCCCGGTCAGCACGGGCCGCCCCGCCCCCGGGTAGGAGTAGGTGACGTCGTCGACGACGATGCGTGCGTCCGGTCCAGGGCTGCGCTGCGTCGGCGCAGAGTCGCCACTCTCGGCGAAGCTGGTGATCTCCTCGAGGGCGGTGACACCGTCGGCCGCGCTGTGGAACTCCTGCCCGACGCGGCGGATCGGCCAATAGGCTTCCGGCGCCAGGAGGATCGCCACCATCGCGGTGTCCAGCGGCATACTGCCGTGCGCCAGCCGCACCCCGTTGAGCACGGCCACGATCGCGACGGAGATGGTGGCGAGCAGTTCGAGGGCGCCGGTCGACATGAACGCGAGACGCAATGTGCCCATCGTGGCCAGCCGATGGCGGTCGCTGACCGCCGCGATGGTCGTCAGTTGCTTCTCGGCGCGGCCGTAGTTGACCAGTGTCGGCAGGCCGCGGACGACGTCGAGGAAGTGCCCCGCGAGATCCGCGAGGGAGCGCCAGCGCCGCTGCGTCTGCTCTGCGGTCGTGCGTCCGATGAGAGCGGCGAAAAGCGGCAGCAGCGGCAGGGTGAGCACGACGACCAGCGCACTGGCCCAATCCACCAAGGCCAGCGTCACGATCGCCGCCAGGGGCACGACGGCGGCGGCGATCAGCGCGGGGAGGTAGCGGGCGACATACGGTTCGACACTCGTGCAGCCGGCGGTCGCGAGCGTCAGCCGCCGGCTCGGGTCCGCCTCGTCCGACGGAGGACGCGACGTCCAGGCGGTGAGCAGGTGACGCCGCAGCGACGTCGAGACCCGGGCGCCCGCATGCGCGGCGGCATACTCCGTCACCGCGGCGAGGAGGCCACGCGCGACGAAGAGCACCGCGAGCCACGTCAGCGGACGCGAAAGGTCCGTATGACGGGCGATCGCGACCACCACGCCGGTCAGGGCGAAGGCGGTCGCGATCGTCGCTGCCCCGCCGGCTGCCCCGACCGCCGCGAGGAGCACGAAGGGGCCGCGTGCCTCGGGGACGGCGCGGAACAGCCGGGGGTCGAAAGGCCTCACGCGTTAATGGTCGGCCATCAACGCGATTCGGCGTGAATCAGCGGGTCCTGCGCCGCCGGGATGTGCTCGACACGGATGCGCTTGCGGAAGACCCAGTAGGTCCAGCCCTGATAGAGCAGGACGATCGGGGTGAAGATCACGGCGGCGATCGTCATGATCTTCAGCGTGTAGTCGGTGCTGGAGGCGTTCTCGATCGTCAGGCTGTATGCCGGGTCGGTCGAACTCGGCATCACGTCGGGGTAGAGGAGGAAGAAGTAGGTCGCGACGGCCATCGCGATCGTCAGGGCGGTGCCGACGAAGGCCTGCCCCTCCTTGCCCTTGGTGTTGGCGTAGATCGAGAACAGCAGTGCCAGAGCGGCAATCGCCGTCGTCACCCAGGACCAGACCGAACCCTTCTGGATGCCCAGGGCAAGCAGCAGTATGACGGCCAGGGCCGCGGCGGCGAGGCCCGCCTTGGTGGCGAAGGCGCGGGCGTCCGCCCGGATCGGGCCGTCGGTCTTGAGGGCGACGAAGTAGGCACCGTGGGTGAGGAAGAGGGCGACGAACACCAGACCACCGAGCAGCCCGACCGGGTTGAGCAGGGTGAAGAGGGTGCCGGTGTATTCCATGTCCTTGTCGATCGGCACGCCCTTGACCAGGTTGGTCAGGCCGACACCCCACAGCAGCGCGGCGAGGAAGGAACAGACGATGATCGCCTTGTCCCAGCCCGCCTTCCACGCGGCCGAGGCCCGTTTGCCGCGGTAGTCCAGGCCCATATTGCGCAGGATGAGAGCGACGAGGATGAGGAGCAGGGCGAGGTAGAAGCCGCTGAACAGCGTTGCGTACCAGTGCGGGAAGGCCGCGAAGGTGGCACCGCCAGCGGTGAGCACCCACACCTCGTTGCCGTCCCAGACCGGGCCGATCGTGTTGAGCAGCACACGCTTGCGCTTCTCGGTGTCCTCGGCGTCGCGGCCCTTGCCGAGGATCGGCAGGAGCATCCCGACGCCGAAGTCGAAGCCCTCGAGGACGAAGTAGCCGGTCCACAGGACGGCGATGAGAAGGAACCAGAGCTGTGCGAGATCCATGACTGTCTCCTTTCTCAGTACGCGAACTGCAGTTCGGTGTCGTCGGACATGTCGTCGGGTGTCTTGGGCTGCTCGAAGGGTTCGGCGCCCTTCTTGACGTAGTCGGTGAACAGCTTGACCTCGATGACGGCGAGGACGGCATAGAGCAGGGTGTAGACGATCATCGAGATCCACACCTCGGCCGAGGAGACCTCGGGGGAGACGCCGGTCGCGGTGGTCATCACGCCGTAGACGAGCCACGGCTGGCGGCCGACCTCGGTGAAGATCCAGCCGAAGCTGTTGGCGAAGACCGGCGCGAGCGGGGCCAGGACGGCCAGCCAGACCCACAGCTTGCTGCGCAATTCGGAACGGCCGCCGCGGGTGGCCCACAGCACGGCCGCGGAGAAGAGCATCGTCAGGAATCCGAGGCCCATCATGAACCGGAACGACCAGTAGGTGACCGGGATCATCGGGGTGTAGGTGGCGTCCTTGACCAGTTCGGAGCCGCTGCCGTATTCGGCGATCAGCTTCTCGCGCAACGGGTTGATGCCCTCGACGGGCTTGTCGAAGCTTCCGGTCGCCATGAATCCGAGCACGCACGGGACGGTGACGGCGAACTTCTCCTCGGTGCCGTCGCGGGTGCCGATGGTGAAGATGGAGAAGGGCGCGCAGCTATCGGAGGTCTCGTAAAGCGCCTCTGCCGCAGCCATTTTCATCGGCTGCACCTCGGTCATGATCTTGCCCTGGAGGTCACCGGTGAAGATCACGCCGAGGCTGGCGACGAGGGCGACGATTGCGCCGAAGCGGGCGGACTTGCGATAGAGCGGGGTGTCCGCGGCCGGCCGGTTGCGTCGCATGAGCCAGACCGAGACGCCCATGACGACGGCGCCGCCGACCATGTAGGCGGAGGTGATGACGTGCGGGAAGGTCACCAGCTGGACCTTGTTGGTCAGCACGGCAAGGAAGTCGGTCATCTCGGCGCGACCGGACTCGGGGTTGAACCGGTAGCCCACCGGATGCTGCATGAACGAGTTGGCCGACAGGATGAAGTAGGCCGACATCACCGTGCCGAGGTGGACCAGCAGCATCGTCAGGGCGTGCAGCTTCTCGGGCAGCTTGCCCCAGCCGAAGATCCACAGGCCGAGGAAGGTCGACTCGAGGAAGAACGTCAAGAGCGCTTCGAACGCCAGCGGCGCACCGAAGATGTCACCGACGAAGCGGCTGTAATCGGACCAGTTCATCCCGAACTGGAACTCCTGGACGATGCCCGTCACCAGGCCGAGCGCGAAGTTGATCGTGAAGAGCTTGCCGAAGAACTTCGTCAAGCGCAGGTAGTCGGGGTTGTGCGTATTCGCCCACCGGATATGGAAATAGGCGACGATCGCACTCATCCCGATGGTGATCGGGACGAAGAGGAAGTGGTAGACGGTCGTGATGGCGAACTGCCATCGCGCCAGGTCCAGGGCGTCCATCAGTGCTCCGTGGAGGGTGGCAGGTTTCTTCTGACCTACAGACCTTAGATCGGGCGGCGGCGGTCAGTGAGTGAGGCGCGCCTCAGCTGGCTCTTGGGCGCGCGGTCAGGGCGTCGCGCCAGCATCGGTGAATACCCGCACGGGTATGCCGTTGAGGACGGCATTGCCGGACACGGAGTCCAGCCGCCCAGGGTCGGTCAGATCGTTATACGACGCTCCCGGAAGGGTTTTCGCGTGGCGGAGCCGGATTCCCGCGTTCGCCGCGTGGCCGTAACCGTGGGGGAGGCACACCACTCCGGGCATGACGTCGTCGCTGATCTGGCACTCGACGCGTATCTCGCCGGTGGCCGATGTGACCTTGGTGACAGCGCCGTCGGTCAGGTCGCGAGCGGCCGCGTCGTCCGGGTGGATCAGCAGCCGGTGCCGGGCCCGGCCGGTCGTCAGCCGTTCGGCGTTGTGCAGCCAGGAATTGTTGTCGCGCTGGGCCCGCCGGCCGATGAGCAGCAGCTCCTCCGGCGCGAGCTGCGGGTCGGAGGAGGCGGCCAGGTGAGCGATGGCACCGAGCAAGAGGCGCTGATCGAGGTCGATCCGCTTGTCGTCGGTGAGAAGGCGAGCGGGCAGGCGCGGCTCGAGCGGACCGAGGTCCACTCCGCCGGGGGTCTCACCAAGGCTCTTGACCGACAGGCCGGTGCGGAATGCCTTGAGCGCCAGGTCGATCTGCTGTTTCGGTGCGGTCCGGAAGCGGGCCTGCGCCTCGACGACGGCCGGCAGGTCCTTGACGGCGTTCAGGGCCCGGGCGGCTGCTCCTACGACACCATCGCCGGTGTCGTCGGCGTGACGCAGGGCGATGATCCGCAGCGCGAGTTCCTTGGCGATCTCCCAGTCGTGGCGCGCGTCGTCGGGCTTGTCGAAGAGGGCCGACGACCAGCGGGCGGTGTTGCGCACCGCGAGCAGATGGAAGACGAGGTCGTAGTGATCGCGCTCGAGCGGGCCGGTCGGGGGGAGGATGACATCGGCATACCGGCTCGTCTCGCCGATGTAGAAGTCGATGGCGACCATGAAGTCGAGTCGTGCGAGAGCCGCACCGAGCGCGTCGCCGGCCGGAGTCGAGGAAACGGGGTTCCCGGCGATACACACGAGAGTCTTGATCTGACCTGCTCCGTCGGTCGTGATCTCCTCTGCCAGAACGGAAACCGGCAGTTCGCCGCCGAATTCCGGCAGGCCCCGAACCCGTGAGGTCCACGCGCCGAGGTGGCCCTTGCCGAGCATCTTCTTGCCGATGAGATCGATCGCCGGCGTGGTGAACATCGTGCCGCCCGGCCGGTCGAGGTTGCCGGTGACGATATTGATGGCCTGACAGGCGAATTGGCAGATGGCGCCATGCGCCTGGGTGGAGACCCCCATCCGGCCGTGGATGGCCGCCGTGCCCCGGGCGAGGTCCCGGGCCAGATCGCGGATGGCGTTCGCCGACATACCGCTGACGGCCTCGGCTCGCTCCGGGGTGAACGCTGCGACGGCGGCGCTCAGCTCCGCCAGCCCGTCGACATAGGGCGCGGGGGCGGTCAGACCCTCGCTGGTGAGCACCTGCAGGATCGCCAGCAGGACGTAAGCGTCGGTGCCCGGACGCACGAAGTGGTGCGCGTCGGCGACCTTGGCCGTCTCGGTGCGGCGCGGGTCGATGACCACCAAACGCCCGCCGCGCGCCTTGAGTTCGCGCAGCCGCCCGGCGAAGTCCGGCACGGTCATGATCGAGCCATTGCTCGCCATCGGGTTGTTGCCGACCAGGACGAGCAGGTCGGTCCGGTCGATGTCCGGCACCGGCAGCAGGAACTGGTGGCCGTAGAGCAGCATGGCGATCAGCTGATGGGGGAGCTGGTCGACGGACGTGGCGCTGAAGGTGTTGCGGGACTTGATGGTTCGCACGAGGCTCACGCCATGGGTCAGGGCGCCGAGGCTGTGCACATTGGGGTTGCCCTGATAGACGGCGACGGCGTCGGGGCCGTGTGCCTTCTGGGTCGCGACGATCTTTTCGGCGACGAGGTCGAAGGCCTCGTCCCAGCCGATCGGCTCCCATGTGGCGTCGGCGCCCGGCTCCCCGACCCGGCGCACCGGCGTGCGCAGCCGGTCCGGATCGGTGTGAATGTCTTGCAGCGCAATGGCTTTCGGGCAGATGTGCCCCCGTGACAGCGGATCGGCCTCGTGGCCGCGGATACTGACCACGGCCGGGCCGTCGGTCACGACCTCCAGGCCGCAGCTGGCTTCACACAGGACGCAGGTGATGTAGCGGGTCGGCTTCGTCGCGTCGCTCACCCGCCCAGTGTGCCAGCGCCTCGGTGGCGTGTCCGCCGCGGGCGAACGCATACCGGGCCCACGGCAAAGGATCGGCGGGCACCATGGCGGGCATGGACCCGTTCGCGGCATATACCGATCACCGGCTCACCCGCCCCGACGGGCGGGTGGTCGCCTGGACTCAATGGGGTGAGCCAGGCGGTATGCCGTTGCTCCGGGTCCCCGGCACGCCCGGCTGCCGCTGGGCGGTCCGTGCGGACACGACTCCGTGGGCCGAACGCGGGCTGTGGGTGATCACGACCGAACGGCCGGGGTTCGGCGCCTCGACCCCGCTGCCGGGACGCGGTTTCCTCGAGCACGCCGACGATCTGGCGGCCATCCTCGACCATCTCGGCATCGCCCAGGTGCACATGATCGGTGGCAGCGGGTCCGCACCCCACGAGCTGGCCTTCGCTCAGCAATATCCCGACCGGGTGCGGGCCGCCACGATCCTTGTCGGCGCAGCTCCCTTGGAGGAGAACGAGATCGACAGCATGATCCCGCTCAACCAGCAGTCCCACCGCCTGTGCCGGGCGGGTGATCGCGAGGGCGAAGCCGCCCTGCTCGGGCCGATCCGGGAGGCCATCCTCGCCGACCCCCTGGCCGCCTTCCGGGGGATCATGGAGCACGCGCCCGCCGACGACCAGGCCGTCATGCGAGACCCGGACTGGCAGGCGGTTTTCGGCCGCGCCCAGACCGAGGCGCTCGGCGCCACCCTGGACGGCTGGCTGGATGAGTCGATGGCGATGAGCCAGAAGTGGGAGGAGATCGTGCCGGAGGCCATCACGACGTCGATCACCTGGCAGCACGCCGCCGCCGACGCCAACTGCCCCCAATCGGCCGCCCGGCGCCTGGTCGACCGGCTCCCCAACGGCCGCTTCATCGCCTGGCCCGACGACGTCGGCCACCTCTACGGCTACCACCACGAGCCCGAGATCCTCGACGAGTTGCTCGCCCGCGCCTGACGCCCCAGCGCACCGGACGACGGGTGGGCGGCATACGACCCGCCGACCGTCATACCTGGCGAGGGACGGTCAGCGGTGCGCGATGATCAGGTGGCGGGTGGAATGGGCGACGAAGGGTTCACCGGAGCGCAGCCTCTCATCGACGGCCCGCAACTGCGGTTCGTATGCGGCGGAGGTGAACCCCGGGACCCACCAGAGGCACTTGCGCAGGATCCAGACCACCCGAAGCCCCAGCCGGTCACATCGGCCGCATCCGCCTCGGCGACCAAGTCCTCGTATGAACGCACCAGCCCACTCCATCAGGGCGCGGGCCCTGCGCCGGACGCACGACGACGTCGGCCGACGCCCGCCCGATGTCCGACGTGGTCAAGGGGCCTATGTTGGGTGGTATGACGCGACGCGAACTCCACGTGGTGCCCGTCCCGGGACCGGGAGCCGAGGACGTGCTCATCGGGCACGACGGCACGGCATACACCGGGTGCGCGGACGGCGCGATCTACGCAGTGCGGGCCGACGGCGGCGAACCGTGGCGGGTCGGCGCCACCGGGGGCCGGCCACTCGGCCTCGAACGGCTCCCCGAGGGCCGCATCCTGATCTGCGACGCACACCGCGGCCTCCTCGACATGGCCCTCGACAGCGGCGAGGTGCGGGTCCTCGCCGACCGGGTCGACGGCATACCGATGCGCTTCTGCAACAACGCCGCGGTCAGTGACGACGGCACGATCTGGTTCACCGACTCCTCGACGAAGTGGGGCATCGAGGAGTGGAAGTCGGACCTGATCGACGACACCTGCACCGGCCGGCTGCTCAAACTCCTCCCCGGCGGGCAGCCCGAGGTGGTGCTCGACGGGCTCAGCTTCGCCAATGGCGTTGCGCTGGCGTCGGATCAGTCGTTCGTCGTCGTCGCCGAGACAGGTCACCGGCGGCTGCGCCGCTACTACCGCACCGGTCCGCTGGCCGGCAACGCCGACGTCTTCGCCGCGGACCTGCCCGCTCACCCCGACAACATCGCGGGAGGCTCCGACGGCCTGATCTGGGTCACCTACGCCTCCCCGGCGGACGCCACCCTCGCCCGCCTGCAGAAGTCGCCGAAGGCGATCCGCACGGTTGTCCGGCGGCTGCCGGAGCGGCTCAAGCCGACGCCGCAGCGGACGGTGCGGGTCGCGGCATACGACGACCTGGGCCAGGTGGTCCACGACGTCGAGACCGACGCAACCCACTGGCATATGGCCACCGGTGTGCGCGAACACGACGGCCGGGTCTGGCTGGGCAGCCTTGTCGAACCCGCGCTCGCCTGGTTCGACTTGGCTTGATGACGACGTCCGCCGGCCTATCTGTGCCGGAACGCCGGACTCACCGCAGTTCGTCGTCGACGTAGGCGGGAGCGGCGAGTGTCACCGAGGCCCAGGACAGCGGTATGCCGGTGGCCGCCAGCACGATCAGCACCAACCGCCAGTCGCCGGTTGCCGCGTGCAGCAGGCCGACCAGCACGGGGCCGATCGCGGCGAGGAGGTAGCCGACCGGCTGCACGAAGCCGGACACCTGGGCCGTGACGGCGGGTGTGCGGGTGCGGGCGGTGATGAGCGCGATCGCCGTCGGGAAGGCAAAGCCGGAGAGGGCCAGCAGTGTCGACCACACCCAGGGGAGGGTGGCCGGAGCCAGGAGCAGGCCGGTATAGCCGGCGATCAGCGAGATGCCGAAGGAGGCGAAGATCGCGCGGAGGTGGTGTCCGCGCGCGATGATGCTCGGCATCGCCAAAGCCCCGAGCAGACCGATGCCGGAGATGGACGACATGAGCGCCCCGGCGTACCCGGCGGACAGGCCCGCGTCGCGGTAGATCTGGGGGAGCCAGCCGAACTGCACATACGCATGCATCGACTGGATGCCGAACATCAGCGTCAATGCGACGGTGGTGGGGGATGCGAGCAGTCCGAGGTTCGGCGCGACCATCGGCCGGCGGTGATCGTCGGGCAGATTGTGTTCCCGCAGAGCCAGATACGCCCAGAACGGGATCGCTGCCAGGATCGCCCAGCCCCACAGGCGCAGCGAGGGTCGCCACCCGCCGAGCGCGTCGGCGGCGGGTGCGGCGAACGCGGCGCCGAGGGCGCCGCCGACCATCAGCCCGGTGCCGTAGATCGTCTGCAGCAGCACCTGCCCGCGCTCGTGGGTCTTGATCCACGCGGGCACGAGGACGTTGCCGAGCGCCATACCGCCGAGCGCGATCACGCTGAGCCCCAGGAAGATCCACTCGTTGCCGGTGCCGGCGCGCAGGATCAGCCCGAGCGCCGCGGCGGCCAGGCCGATGGTGATGCCGCCGGTCGTCCCGACCTTGCGCGCGAGCGTTACCGCGACCACGCCGACCAGCCCGAAGCACAGTCCGGGCAACCCGGTGAAGACGCCGGCCAGCGCCGACGACATGTCCAGCCCGGCGCGGATCTCCTCGAGCAGCGGCCCGGGCGAGGACGCGCCGGGCCGCAGGTTGAGCGAGACGAGCACGATGGCGACCAGGCCGAGCGCCAGTCCGCTCGGCACCCGCCGCTCAGTCATCTCGCGGCTCAGTGTCCGACGGGTCAGGCACGCCGGATGCCGTCGACGAAGTCGGCGACCAGCCGGATGTAGGCCGCCCGCTCCTGGAAGTAGCCGCCGCAGTGATCGGCGCCCTCGAAGACCTTCAGGTGCTTCGGCTCGCCGGCGGCGGCGAAGAGCCGGTGCGCGTGCTCCAGCGGTATGACGCGGTCCTGGTCTCCGTGCATCAGCAGGATCGGCCGGGGCGCCAGCCTGCCGATCACCTCGATCGGCGCGACCTGGTGGAAGCCGTAGCCGTAGCGCCAGCGGGTGGCCCGGTCCGTGAGCCACACCAGTGGCACCGCGGGGAGCCGCAACCTCGTGACGGCGTTGGCGATTACCCCATGCATGTCGGCGAACGGCGAGTCGAGGACGAGCCCCCGCACGCGCGGATCGTCTGCTGCCACAAGGATGCTCACCGAGGCACCCATGCTGAACCCGACGAGGACGAGAGCGGCGTCGGGGCGGCGGGCCACGGCATACTCGATGGCGGCCCGCAGGTCGGCCTGCTCGTAGTGCGCCAGCGACTGCGGGCCGTCGTCGGAGTCGCCGTTGCCGCGGAAGTCGAACAGCAGCACCGAGTTTCCGGCCCGCCACAGTCCGGGCCCGATGCCGAGCATGTCGGACTTGTTGCCGCGGTGACCGTGGCTGACGATGACGACGCGCTCGCTGCCCGGCCGGTCGAGCCACCACCCGGATAGGCGCGTCCCGTCGTCCGCGGCGAAGGTGACATCCTCGCTCGGGACGCCAACCTCGAAGGTGCTGAAGCGATAGTCCGGCCAGGGGCGCCGGGGCCCGCTGATCATGCGGGCGCCGGCGAGCGCCCCAGCAGCTGCGCCCGCGCCGGCCGCCACGAGCAGACCGGCGGCCCCGACCTGATGGCGACGCGTCATAGACCTCACGACGGTTCTTTGCTTCGCCGCGGTGCCTCGCGAGGACCCCGAGAGCTTCGGCATCCGGCTAGTCCTCGTATCCCGTCGGATTGGACGACTGCCAGCGCCAGGTGTCGGCGCACATGTCGTCGATGTTTTTGACTGTGCGCCAACCCAATTCGTCATTAGCACGGGCGGGGTCAGCCCAGGAGCGCGGCTGGTCACCGGCGCGCCGCGGACCGATCTCGTAAGGCAGCTCCCGGCCCACCGCGCGCTCGAAGGCGTGCACCATCTCCAGCACGCTTGTGCCCTGGCCGGTGCCGAGATTCCACACGGACACCGCCTTCTCGGATGTGGCGAGCGTGTTGAGCGCGGCCACGTGGCCGGCCGCGAGGTCCTCGACGTGGATGTAGTCGCGCTCGCAGGTGCCGTCGGCGGTGGGGTAGTCGTCGCCGAAGACGACGAGCTTGTCGCGCCGGCCCACGGCCACCTGCGCGATGAACGGCATGAGGTTGTTGGGGATGCCCTGGGGGTCCTCGCCGATCATGCCCGACGGATGCGCGCCGACGGGGTTGAAATAGCGCAGGATGCCGATGCGCAGGCTCGGGTCCGCAGCGGCGACATCGGTGAGGACGTGCTCGATCATCACCTTGGTCCGGCCGTAGGGCGAACTCGCCTGCAGCGGAGCGTAATCCTCGCGATAGGGCAGCGGCGCCTCCTCACCGTAGACGGTCGCGGAGGAGGAGAAGACGAGCATCTTGACCCCGTGCCGGCGCATCGCACGCACGAGCGAGAAGGTCGTGCCGAGGTTGTTCTCGTAGTACTCCAACGGGATCTCGGCGCTCTCGCCGACGGCTTTCAGGCCGGCGAAGTGGATGACGGCGTCGAAGGGCTCGTCCGCGAAGAGCCGCTCCGTCTTGTCGCGGTCGGTCAGGTCGAAGGCGTGCACCGGGATCGCCTCGCCCGTGAGGGCCTCGAGGCGCCCGATCACCGCGGGCTTGCTGTTGGCGAAGCTGTCGACGATCACCACGTCGTGGCCGGCGGCGATGAGCTGGACGACCGTGTGGGAGCCGATGTAGCCGGCGCCGCCGGAGACGAGAACGCGCATGAGGCCACGCTATGCGCTCGGCCCGCTGCGGCCGAATCCGCCGACTGGGTCAGCCGCGAACGCCCCACCTTGTCAGCCGGCGGTGCGCTCGGCCTGACGGGCGCGATAGGCCGCGACAGCGTTGCGGTTGCCACAGGCGGTGGAGCAGAACCGGCGCGACCGGTTGCGTGACAGGTCGAGCACGATCCCGGTGCAGGTGTCATCGGCACAGACCCCGAACCGGGCCAGTTCGCCGGCCCGGATGACGTCGATCATGGCCATGGCCGTCTCGACGCTTATGCGGTCGACCAGCGGCGCATCGCTCGCGATAGCGTGAATGTGCCAGTCGAAGCCCTGATGGCGCGTCAGCTGTGGCAGGGCGCGCGCCTCGGCGAGCATCGAGTTGACCATGGCGACCGCCTCGTCCTCCGAGGCGAGCAGGAGCGCGCGCAACCGCGGTCGCAGGGCGCGCACTTCATCCAGTTCGGCCTGGGTGCCCCGCCGCGTGCCGGTGTACTCCCAGCGCCCGTAGAAGTCGTCCAACGCGGCAATGGAGTCCAGCGTGTCCGGCGCCAGCGCAGAGTTGGCCAGGGCAACGGCAGCGCCCAGAGCCATCTGCGTGTCATGACCGAATTTCACTTTGACATATTACCGCTGACATCGGTACCGTCATGCGTCATGCCAGCCGTGACCGATGACGTGGCGGCCGTGCAGGGGGCGTCCGCCACTTCATCGACCATGGGTGCCGGCCTGCTTTTCGCGATCGGCGGCGCGCTCAGCTTCGCCTTGTCGGGTCCGATCGCCCGGGGCCTGCTCGACACCGGCTGGAACGCCGTGGCTGTCGTGCTGATCCGCATGGGCCTGGCGGCGCTCGTGCTCCTGCCCTTCGGACTGCGTGCACTGCGCGCCGACTGGCAGGTGCTCGCCCGCACCTGGCGCACGATCACCGCATACGGCCTGCTCGCCGTCGCCGGTGCCCAGTTCTGCTATTTCTCCGCGGTCGCGCGGATGGATGTCGGGCCCGCCCTGCTGATCGAATACACCGCTCCGGCCGCCGTGGTCCTCTGGCTCTGGCTGCGCGGGGGCCAGCGCCCCGGTCTGGTGACCATCGCGGGAGCGATGGTGGCCGCAGTGGGCCTGGTGTTCGTGCTCGACCTCCTCTCCGGCGGCGCCCGGGTCGACCCGATCGGGGTCTTGTGGTCACTCGGCGCCATGATCGGCGCCGCCGCCTTCTTCATCATGTCGGCCGACACCGACAACGGCCTCCCGCCGCTCTCACTCGCCGCCGGCGGCCTGCTCGTCGGCGCGCTCGCCCTCGCGCTCCTGGCCGCGACCGGCGTCCTCCCCGTGGCCTACGCCGGCGCGTCGGCCACCTATGCCGGCCACGAATTCCCTTGGTGGGCACCGCTGCTCGCGCTGGGCGTCGTCACCGCCGCCACGGCATACGTGCTCGGCATCGTCGGCACCCGCATCCTCGGCTCGCGCCTGGCCTCGTTCGTCGCGCTGAGCGAGGTCGTGGCCGCCGTCATCTTCGCCTGGGTCCTCCTCGGCCAACTCCCGAGCCGTATGCAGTTGCTCGGCGGCGTCCTCATCCTCGCCGGCGTCGTCCTGGTCAAGCTGGGCGAGCCGCGCCCTCTCGGCCCCGAACTGGAACTCGACGTCGCCTGAGCCGTATCTTGTGCGCCGGGGGCTCGCGCAAGAAGGACTGAGGATCGTGGTGCGGAGCGGCTTCTGACGCGACTGGTGCCGTGGGTCTTCGTCGGTGCGTGGATCGCCTACGGCGCCGCCCTGCAGCGCAGTGTCCGCGGCAACCGGCCCTGGGTGGTGCTCGTCCTCACCCTCGCTGCCGCGCTCCTGGCCGGCCTCGTCGCCGCCAACGCCGCCGTCCGCCTGCGCCGCATCCACGTCACGGCGGCGGTCGCCGGCAATCTGGTGGCGATGCTTACTCGACGGCCGCAACTTCTATCAGATGACCTGGGCCGATTCTCCGCGGCAGCGGGGGATGTTCGTCGTCAAGGACGCCTTCACCTAGTTCCCGTGGACCGTGCTGCTGCTCGGGCCGGGCGAATGGCTCCCTGGGGACATCCGCTGGGCCATGGCCTTCTGGACGATCGTCGGCCTGGCCGGGCTGCGACTGCTCGCGCCGACCGCCCTGACGCAGAACACGCCCTGCGCGCCGCCGGACCCGCCCTGCTGCTCGTGACCATCCCCGGCGCCATCGCCCTGGCCACGAAACGGCAACGGCATACCGGCCTCCCGAGGATCCTGTATGCCGCGGCCGCCGTCCTCCTGGTCGCGAACCTGGTCAACAAGCAGGCGTTCTTCAACCAGTACTGGCTGGTCGCCGCACTCGTGGTCATCGCGCTCGCCGCGACCCCGGAGCGGGGACCCGAACCGGACACCGAACGCGACTGGGAGTCAGCTGTCCCTGGGGCCGTGTAGCGGGTCGGCGACCGCCGCCACGATCTGCTCGTGCTCGGTCTGCATGCGGCGCAGGAAGGTCTTGGTGCGCTCGTGCTGCGGGTTGCTGATGACCTGCCGCGGGTCGCCCTGCTCGACGACGACGCCGCCGTCCATGAAGACCACCCGGTCGGCGACGTCGCGGGCGAAGGCCATCTCGTGGGTGACGACGATCATCGTCATCCCCTCGTCGGCGAGTTCACGCATGACCGTGAGGACCTCGCCGACCAACTCGGGGTCGAGCGCTGAGGTCGGCTCGTCGAAGAGCATCAGCTTGGGTCGCATCGCCAGGGCGCGCGCGATCGCGACCCGCTGCTGCTGGCCGCCGGAGAGCTGCGCGGGATATGCCGCGGGCTTGTCGGAGAGACCGACGCGGTCCAGCAGTTCATTGGCCCGAGCGGTCGCCTCCGCCTTGTTCTCCTTCTTGACCTGGATCGGTGCTTCGATGATGTTCTCGAGGACGGTCTTGTGCGGGAAGAGGTTGAACCGCTGGAAAACCATGCCGATCTCGCGGCGCTGGCGGGCGACCTCCTTGTCGTGCAGCCGATAGAGCTGGCCGCCCTTGTCCTGATAACCCATGAGCTCGCCGTCGACCCAGATGCGGCCGCCGTCGATGGTCTCGAGCTGGTTGATGCATCGCAGGAACGTCGTCTTGCCCGAGCCGGACGGGCCGAGGAAACACACCACCTCGCCCTTGCTGACGTCCATGTCGATGCCCTTGAGCACCTGGTTGTCCCCGAAGGACTTGGTCACATTGACCGCGTGGACCAGCGGCATGTCCGCCATCAGTGATCACCCGTTCGAGCCAGGAGTGCCGTGACCTTACGTTCGCGCTTGGTGGGCGCCTGCACGCCGAAGCCACGGCCGAAGCGCTTCTCGAGGTAGCTCTGGCCGATCATCAGGATCGTGCAGACGATGAGGTACCACAAGGTGGCCGCCATCAGGCCGGGCATAACCTTGAAAGACCGCGACCCGAAGAGGGTCGCTTGGTAGTAGAGCTCGACGATGATCTGCGCGGCGATGAACAGCGAGGTGTCCTTGACCATCGCGATGGTCTCGTTGCCGGTCGGGGGCACGATCACCCGCATCGCCTGCGGCAGGACGATCCGGCGCATCGTCTGCCGGGGTGACATGCCGAGAGCCTGCGCGGCCTCCCCTTGGCCGTTGTCCACGGACAGGATGCCCGCGCGGGCGATCTCCGCCATGTAGGCGGCCTCGGACAGGCCGAGAGCGAGCCCACCCACCCAGACCGTGCTCGAGTAGTTCTGATAGTCGAGAGTGAAGAAGCGGATGTCGGTGAACGGGATACCGATCTCGAAGGTGTTGTAGAGGTAGCCCAGACCGACGGCGAACAGGCCGAGCAGCACATAGCGCGGGATCGACCGGAAGAACCAGGTGTACGCGAAGGCCACCCCGCGCAGCACCACGTTCTCCGACATGCGCATGATGGCCAGCACGATGCCGAGAACCACGCCGATGACCATGGCGAGGACGGTTCCGAGGAGGGTGCCCTTGATCAGCCCCTCGATGACCGGCTTCTGCTGCATGATCTCGAAGGTGTAGCCCCAGTCCCACTTCTCGTTGGTGACGAAGGAGTTGACCAGCATCGCGGTGAGCAGGCCGATGAATGCGACCGCGACCCACCGGCCCGGATGCCGGACCGGCCGGGCGTCGATCGTGCCCGGCCGGTCCGTGGTCTCGGTCGTCATCCGACGCTGGGGTTAACCGCGAAGTCGGTGATGGCGCCGCCCTCGGTCTTCCACTTGGTGAGGATCTGCTTGTAGGTGCCGTCGGCTTCTAGGGCCTTGAGGGCCTCGACGATGCCCTCACCGAACGCGGTCTGGTCCTTGGGAAGGACATAGCCGTAGGGCGCGGAGTCATATTGCTCGCCGAGGAGTTCGACGGCTCCGCCGGTCAGGTCGACGGCGGCGATGGCCGGCGGCAGGTCGACGAGCATCGCATCGGCCTTGCCGGACTGCACCATCGCGGTCACCTTGGCCTGGTCCGGGTCGACCAGCGGCGTGATGGCCTCCTTGCCGGCGTCGGTGCACGCCTTGCTGCGGGCATCGAGGTCGTCGACCTGAACCGTGCCCTTCTGGACGGCGACCTTCATGCCGCACGCATTCTGCGGGTCGACGCCCTTGGGGTTGCCCTTCTGCGTCACCCACTGGGTGCCGGCCTTGAAGTAGGAGACCATCGTGACCTCCTTCATCCGGTCGGCGTTGACCGTGAAGGAGGAGACGCCCACGTCGTACTTGCCGCTGCTGACGCCGAGGATGATCGAGTCGAAGCCGGTGGGGATCCACTCGGTCTTGACGCCGAACTTGGCGGCGATGGCGTCGAACAACTCGACATCCATGCCGATGACCGTCTTGCCGTCCGCGTCGAGGTACTCGTTGGGCTGATAGGTCGCATCCGTGCCGATCTTGATCACGCCCGCGCTCTTGATCTTCTCGGGCAACGCGGCCGCGAAGTCCATGCCGCCGGAGCCGGCGCTCTCGCTGCCGCTCGCGGACGCCGAACCACTCGCGGACGCCGAAGCGCTCGCGGTGTCCGAGCTACTTGCGGCGGAGCTGCTTCCGGTGTTGGACAACGAATCGGAGCCGCACGCGGTGAGCGTCAGGGCGGCGCAAGCGAGGCCGGCGAGGGCGAAAGCGGGGGAACGGCGGAACACGAGATGCCTCCAGTGAAGCGACGATGCGTGGCCGCGGGGTGCGGCCCCTTCGTGGGGAGAGTAGCCCGTCCCCGAAGTCCTGCCCAGCACGCCGACGTCACGATCGAGTTTCCCGGCACGAACCGGGCAGGTGCTGAAGCCAATTGTCAGCCGGGCCTGTCAGGATGGGCTCATGCAGAACATGCTGATCAAAGTCGGCGTCAACGCCCTCGCGCTGTGGATCGCGGCCGCCGTCGTCAGCGGCATCCACCTGGCCACCGGCTCCACGAGCTGGACGTCCAAGGTCGTCACCGTTGTCCTGGTCGCCGTCGTCTTCGGCATCGTCAACGCCGTCGTCAAGCCCATTGCCAAGGTGCTGTCCTTCCCGGCGATCATGCTGACCCTCGGTCTGTTCACGTTCATCGTCAACGCGTTCATGCTGCAGATCACCGAGTGGATCTCCGAGGCCCTCGACCTGTCCTTCCGGATCGACGACTTCTTCTGGGACGCCGTCATGGCCGCATTGGTGATCACGATCGTGTCGATGGTGCTCAACTTCGTCCTGCCGGACGGCGAGTGAACGCGCCATGTCCGATGCGCCACAGCCCCGCCCGCTGCTGGACGATCTGCCGGCCTACAAGCCGGGACTCCCGCCCGCGCCGGTGCCGGGCATGACGGCATACAAGATCTCCTCCAACGAGAACCCCTACCCCCCGCTCCCGTCCGTGCTCGACACGGTCCGCTCGGCGGCCGAGCGGATGAACCGCTATCCCGACGCCAGCAATGGCGCTCTGCGGCAAGCCCTTTCGCGTTTCCTCGATGTCCCCGAGGACTGGATCGCCTGCGGGACGGGCAGTGTGGCCGTGCTCGGCCAGATCATCACCGCCATGTGCGATCCCGATGACGAGGTCGTCTTCGCCTGGCGATCCTTCGAGGCCTATCCGATCGTCGTGACCCTCGCCGCCGCCAAGGGCGTCCCGGTGCCGCTGACGGCCGACCACCGTCACGACCTGTCCGCCATGGCCGCAGCCATCACCCCCCGCACCAAGGTCGTCCTCGTCTGCACCCCCAACAACCCCACGGGCACGGTGGTCACAGACGCCGAGTTGCGGATGTTCCTCGACCGGGTGCCGCGGCGCGTGCTGGTCGTCATCGACGAGGCGTATGTCGAGTTCGGCGCCGACCCCACCGCCCCCGATGCCATGGAGTTGCTGCGCGAGCACCCCAACGTGTGCGTGCTGCGCACCTTCTCCAAGGCCTACGGTCTGGCGGGCCTGCGGGTCGGGTATGCCGTGGCCCACCCCCCGATCGCCGTCGCCCTGCGGATGACGGCCACTCCCTTCGGGGTCAACTTGCTCGCGCAGGAGGCGGCCGTCTCCTCCCTGGAGGCGGGCGACGAGTTGGACGTGCGTGTCAAGGATCTCGTCGCCGAGCGCGATCGGGTCGAGGCCGCACTGGCCGAGCAGGGCTGGCGGCTGCCGCCCTCGCAGGCCAACTTCGTGTGGTTCCCCCTGGGCGCCGACACCCCCGACTTCGCCCGGGTATGCGAGGAGCAGGCGCTGACGGTGCGGCCCTACGACCATGACGGCGTGCGCGCGACCATCGGCGAACCGGAGGCCTCCGACCGGCTCATCGAGATCGCCGCCACCTGGCGGGCCGCGCACACCTGACCCTGCAGACACCTCCCCAAGGGTGAGGCGACGACCGGCGGCCAGAGCGAAGATTCGGGGAACGCCCGGTGGTTCCTCGGGGAACCACGGTGTCATTGTCCCCGAATTCCGTTGTGTCGCAATCATATTTGGAAGTGGCTTCCGCTGATGCGCGTGACGCAGGATATCGCTGACTACCTTGACATCGATGCAGACGACGTGTTGATTGGGCGCGCAAACAATCCGCCTAGCAGGGGTCTTCCATGCCACATGTCCGAAAGACGCCCGCGCGCCGGGCGCTCGCCGCTCTCACCAGTGCCGCCACTGCATTGCTCGGTATGGCCGTGCTCGCCCCCGCCGCTCACGCCGCCGGCCAGGCGGCGCTGACGGCTCTCGGCACGGCCTACACGCAGGACTTCGACTCGCTGCTCGCCACGGGCACCGGCACCGAAGCCGACCTGCCCGCCGGGTGGACCTTCGTCGTATCTTCCGGCAATACGACCTACTCCGCAGGTACGGGATCGAGCACCAGCGGCGACACCTATTCCTTCGGCAGCGCGGGCGCCACGGAGCGAGCCTTCGGCAGCCTGAACAGCTCCAGCAACTCCCCCACCGTCGGGGTGGTGCTGACCAACTCCACGGGCGCCACGATCACCTCCCTCGACGTCGCGTTCACCGCCGAGCAGTGGCGGCACGGCGGGGCCACCACCGCCCGCACCGACCGGCTCACGTTCGGGTACAGCACCGACGCCACTGGCCTGACCGGCGGCACGTGGCTGGCCGCGCCCGCCATGGACGCGGCCTCGTCGGTCACCAGCGGCACCGCAGGCCCCTTGGACGGCAATGCTGCCGCGAACCGGAATGCCGTCTCGGGCACCGTCAGCGGCCTGTCCGTGCCCGACGGTGGCACGATCGTCCTGCGCTGGGCGAGCGCAGACGTCTCCGGCTCCGACGACGGACTCGCGATCGACGACCTGTCCATCACGCCGCACGGCACCCCGGGAGGCGGGCCGACCAACCCCTCCGGCGCCGGCAGCGCCGACCCCGCCTCGGTGGTTCAGGGCGGCACGACCACGCTCACGGTCGACACCACGCCGGGCACCAACCCGGACAGCACCGGACTGGCCGTCACCGCGGACCTGACCTCGATCGGCGGCTCTGCGACCGCGACTCTCGCCGACGACGGCGTCGCCCCGGATGTCACAGCGGGCGACGGCACCTTCACCGCCACCGCGACGGTGGCGGCCAGCACCGCACCCGGTGCGAAGTCGCTGCCGTTCACCGTCACAGATGCCCAGGATCGCAGCGGCACCGGCAACATCGCCGTGACGGTGACCGCGCTCGAGCCGTGCGCCGCCTCCGACCAGACCATCGGCTCGGTGCAGACCTCCGGAGCCGCCGGCATCACCGGAACCGTCACCGTGCAGGGTGTCGTCGTCGCGGATTATGAGGGCGCCTCGCCCAAGCTGCGGGGCTTCTATGTCCAAGACAGCGGCGACGGGGACGCGGCGACCTCCGACGGCATCTTCGTCTTCGAGGGGGACAACGCCGACCGTGTCGCCGTCGGCGACGTCGTCCAGGTGAGCGGCACCGCCGGCGAGAACCAGGGTCAGACCCAGATCTCGTCGACGACCGGGATCGCCGCGTGCGGCACGACCGGCACGGTCCCCACGACTGAGGTCACCCTGCCCCTGACCGCGGCCGACGACCTGGAACGCTACGAGGGCATGCTGGTCAGCTTCCCCCAGGAGCTGTCCGTCACCGAGCACTACCAGCTCGGCCGCTTCGGCCAAGTCACGCTCTCCCAGGGCGGCCGGCTGCAGCAGCCCACCAACGTCGTCGCGCCGGGCGGGGCCGCGAACGACCTGCAGGCCGCGAACAATCTGCGCCGCATCATCGTCGACGACGACACCCAGGCCCAAAACCCCGACCCGATCCAGTTCGGGCGCGGCGGCCAGCCCCTCTCGGCAAGCAACACTCTCCGGGGCGGCGACACCATCACCGGTCTGCATGGCGTCATGACCTACACCTGGGGCGGCAACAGCGCCAGCCCCAACGCCTATCGCGTGCGGCCCATCGGCTCTCTCGGCGGCGGCGCTCCCGACTTTCAGCCGGACAACCCGCGCCCGAGCGCTGCCCCCAGCGTCGGCGGTTCGCTCACGGTCGTGGGCATGAACCTGCTCAACTACTTCAACACCTTCGGCGCTAATGCCTGCACCGGCGGGGTCGGGGGCGCGCCCACCGACTGCCGCGGGGCGGACAACCAGGCCGAGTTCGACCGGCAATGGCGCAAGACCGTCGCCGCGATCGAGAAGATGAACCCGGACATCATCGGGGTCAACGAGATCGAGAACGACGGCTACGGCAGCACGAGCGCCCTCGCCGATCTGGCCGGCCACCTCAATGCCGAGATGGGCGCCGGCACCTACGCCTACCTCGACGTGGACGCCCGCACGGGTCAGGTCGACGCGCTGGGCAGTGACGCCATCAAGGTCGGGCTGCTCTACAAGCCGGCCACGGTGACGCCGGTCGGGACCACCGCCGTGCTCAACTCGGTCGCCTTCGTCAACGGCGGTGACTCCGCCCCGCGCAACCGCGCAACCGTCGCGCAGGCCTTCGAGGAGAACGCGACCGGCGAACGGCTGATCGTCAACGCCAACCACCTGAAGTCAAAGGGCAGCGCCTGCGACGCTCCCGACGCCGGAGACGGACAGGGCAACTGCAACCAGGTGCGTGTCAACGCCGTCAACACCCTGACCGAGTGGCTGGCGAGCGACCCGACGGAAACCGGGGACACCGACATACTGCTGGTCGGCGACTACAACTCCTACGCGATGGAGGACCCGATCACGGCGCTTCAGGACGCGGGCTACACCCACCTGATCAAGACGCGTTTGGGTCCGGATGCCTACTCCTACGCCTTCGACGGGCAGTGGGGTTACCTCGACCACGCGCTCGCCTCCGAGAGCCTCGACAGCCAGGTCACAGGCGTCGCGGACTACCACATCAACGCGGACGAGCCAGCCGTGCTGGACTACAACACCAACTTCAAGTCGGCGAACCTCATCTCCTCGCTGTATGCGCCCGACGAGTTCCGCGTCTCGGACCACGACCCGGTCATCGTCGGGCTCGACCTGCTCACCCCCGTCAACGAACCTCCGGTCGCGAACGACCAGAGCGTGACGACGCCCGAGGACACCCCGGTGGGGATCACGCTCACCGGTTCGGACCCGGAGAGCGATCCGCTCACCTACACCGTCACCAGCGGACCGAGCCACGGCACCCTGTCCGGCACCGCGCCGGACCTGACCTACACCCCCGACCCGAACTACAACGGTCCCGACTCCTTCACCTTCACGGTGAGCGACGGTGAGTCCACCTCGGCGCCCGCGACGGTCAGCATCAACGTCACGGCGGTCAACGACGCCCCGCGCCTGTCCATCCTCACCGGGGGAACATGTCTCAACGACACGGCCGGCCGGATGAACCTGAGTACGGGTGACCTGGACGGTGACGCGGTGCGCGTGACCGGAACGTCGTCCAACACCGCCGTGGTCCCCAACAGCAACATCGTCGTCAGCGGCAACGGCGCCACCAGGACCGTGGCCGTGACCGGAAAGGCAGGCAAGTCCGGGCGAGCGGTCATCACCCTCACCGCGAGCGACGGCACGACCACGGTCAAGCGCTCGATCACGGCCTGGATCGGCAACAAGGCCGCCAACACCTACACCGGCAGCAACGGCAGCGACATGATGCTCGGCGGCGGCGGCGGCAACGACCGGCTCACCGGTGGCGGCGGAATCGACCTGCTGTGTGGCGCCGGCGGCAACGACCGGCTCACCGGCGGCGAGGGCGATGACACCCTCAACGGCGGCGACGGCACCGACGTTCTCATCGGTGGTGGCGGCGACGACATCCTCATGGGTGGCAATGGTGCCGACACCATGACCGGCAACGCCGGCGCCGACTTCTTCGACGGCGGCCCTGGCGCCGACCGGGCCACGGACTTCCGTGCCGCACAGGGCGACCGCAAGGTCAACACCCCCTGAGCCGGCGGCCCTGTCTCGTCAGGTGGGGGAAATCGGCCGTCCGGTCGATTTCCCCATCTGGCACCGGGGAGCCAGCCGGCGCGATCGCGCCCGCGTCGGGACGGCATACCGTGCTGAGGAGTTGCTGCGTCAACCCCGTGATCTCCGGCCCCATGCTGGATGGGTATGCCGCCCGCGCCGGTCGCCGCACCCCGGCGGGGTGAGGCGCGTGAGCGGTCAGCAGGTCTCGGCGAACAGCGCGAGCAGGGGGGTGTTGACGTCCCACGGGATCGGGCGAACCCCGTTCACGTAGGCGCGTCCGGTCAAGCCGATCACGACCTGACGGGTGCCGTCGGCCGAGCTGAGCGCATAGCTCGCGGTGCCGAACGACAGCCCGTCGTGCCCATACACAAGACCGCCGGGCCGGCACGGGTCCGGGATCCGATACATGCCGAGTCCATAGCCATCGGGTGTCCGCGGCGTGCGCATATTGGCGAGCGTCGCCTTGCGCACCAGGCGGCCGTTGTTGAGGGCGTTCGCGAACTTGACCATGTCCCGGGAGGAGGCGACGGTCGCGCCGGCGGCGGAGAACAGAGCGGGGTTGAAGTTCTTCAGCGAATACCAACGCCATTTCGTGAAGGCGGCATCGTGGAGGGCCGCACTCGGCATTCCCGGCCGGGTGGCGAACTCGGCCTTGGTCATCCCGGAGGGCACGAAGATCCGCTCCCGCATCAGCGCGGCCAAGGACCGGCCGGTATGCCGCTGCAGCAGCTGCCCGAGCACGACATACCCGGCGTTGGAGTAGTTGAACTGCGTACCCGGCGCGGCCAGCCACGGCTGCGCCAGCGCCGCCGTGATGATCTCGCGGTCCGTGTACGGGTCGCCCAGCGCGGCGAAGAAACCGTCCCAGGTCGGTTCGTCCATGTGCGCGATGAGCGCCTGCGTCACCCCGTCGGGCATGCCCGAGGTGTGGCTGAGCAGCTGCTCCAGGGTGATATTGCCGTGGTGGGCGAGCAGCCCGGGCGCGAGGTCGTTCACGCGGTCGCTCAGGCGCCACTCGCCCCGCTCCACCAGCTGCATGACCAGGGTGGCGACCATCGTCTTGGTGTTGCTGGCGACCCGGAAGGGCGCGTAGGCCCCGACGGGCGCGTCATGCCAGATCCGCTTCTTGCCGGACGCCCATTCGCGGTGGCGTGCCCCGCGCTGGATGGCGCCGACGGTGCCGACCGCCCCCTCCGCGACCAGGGCGTCGAGAGCCTCCTGCACCGACGGGATCCTTTGGCCGCTGGTGATCGGCGGCAGGGCGGGCCTCGGCAGACGCTGGTCAAGCCGAGCGGCCAGGTCCGCCGGGGTCGGCTCGCTCGCGCGGTCCGCGGCGACGCCTGGCGCAGCCGTCGCCATGAGTCCGGCGGCGATGGCGACGACGGTGCCTCCGGCCATACGGCACGTGAGTGGTCGACCCATGACTGTCCCCTTCAGTAGTGGTCCGGCCCAGCCTGCCATGGCCCGCGGCGAAAGTCAGCGGGATGTGGCCTCGGCGTAGCGCTCGCGAAGCCGGTCCCTGACCTGCTCCGGCGTATACGCGCGCCGCTTGCGCTCCTCCCGGGCGACGACCGCGCCCGTCGCAACCACACCGGCCATACCCGCAAGCCCGATCCACCGCCACCACCTGCGTTTGCCAGCCACGGCACGAGCGTAGTTCCGCAAGACTGTCCGGCATGCCATCGCCCGCCTCCTCGTTGCCGCTCGCCGACGCCGTGGACCTGACCCGCACGGGGGACATCTGGATCTTCCGGGGCACATCGCTCGCCGACCGGGCCATCCAGACGATGACGAATGCGCCGGTCAACCACGTCGGGATGGCCGTCGTCCTCGACGACCTCCCCCCGCTGATGTGGCACGCCGAACTCGGAAAGTCACTGGTGGACATGTGGACCGGCGATCATCACCGAGGGGTGCAGTTGCACGATCTGCGGGCGGCGGTCGAGCAGTGGCAGGTGACATATGGGCAACGCGCTTGGCTGCGCCAGCTCAGCCCGGCCGTCGATCGCGCCCAGGAGGATGCCTTGTTGCGGGCCATTGCGCGCCTGGACGGGGTCGCCTTCCCGAACACGGCCCGGCTGGCCGCCCGCTGGCTGCGCGGTCGCGATGCCTACGTCAGCCGCCGCGAACGCGCCCGCCGCGGCACGCGCCCCGAACTCGCCTACTGCGCCGAAGTCGTCGCCGCGACGATGATCGACATGGGCCTGTTGACCGGCGACTTCTCCCTGCGCACCTACGACCCCGGCGCCTTCTGGTCCGGAGACGATCTCCCCCTCGAACCCGGCTGGTCCCTCGGCGACGAGATTGCGGTCGACCCGGCGCCCTGATCCGTCTCCGCTGTCCCCCCGGCGAAGCGGGGCCAGGTTCTCCGACGCGGGCCTGGCTATAAGGCGGCCCGCGTTTGACAACCCGGCCCCGCTGGCGCCGGTACGGACCTGGACGTGCGACCAACGCAGAACCCGCCCGGCCAGGTCGGCGCGGCATACCGGAGGCGCTAGCCTGGGGCGTGAACGCGCAAGCGACAACTCGCGGTCACGACGACGTGACCGTGCCGCCTGCCACGACGAGCCTCGCCAGGCCGGTCACCCCGGCAGCGCGGCGTTCGCCCGTGGCGCATTGGACACCCGGGATCGCGGTCATCCCCGCAGCGGGTGGGGAACGGAGCGAGATGGCTGAGCAGAAGGGGCCGGCCGTGGGGCCGGTCATCGAGTCTCGTGACGGTGGGCCGGACATGGTTCAACTCGTCACGCCGGAGGGCGAGCGGGTCTCGCATCCGGAGTATGACGCGATCGCGGACCAGGTCTCCCAGGAGGAGCTGCAGGGCTTCTATCGCGACATGGTGATCGTGCGACGCTTCGACAACGAGGCCACCGCGCTTCAGCGCCAGGGCGAACTCGGACTGTGGGTGCCCTGCCTCGGACAGGAGGCCGCCCAGATCGGCTCCGGCCGGGCCCTGCGCCGCCAGGACTTCGCTTTCCCGACCTATCGCGAGCACGGCGTCGCCTGGTGCCGCGGGGTCGACCCGCTCAACATGCTCGGCATGTTCCGCGGCGTGCACAACGGCGGGTGGGACTCGTTCGAGAAGAACTTCCACCTCTACACGATCATCATCGGCGCCCAGACGCTGCATGCGACGGGCTATGCGATGGGGGTGCTGCGGGACGACGCCGTCGGCACCGGCGACCCGGAGCGCGACACCGCCGTCATCGCCTACTTCGGCGACGGTGCGTCCGCGCAGGGCGATGTGGGGGAGGCGTTCGTCTTCGCGGGCGTCAACAACGCCCCCGTCGTCTTCTTCTGCCAGAACAACCAGTGGGCCATCTCCGAACCGAACGAGCGCCAGATGCGCATCCCGATCTACTTGCGCCCGCGCGGATACGGATTCCCCGGCATACGGGTGGACGGCAACGACGTGCTGGCCACGTATGCCGTGACCACCGCCTGTCTCGACGCCGCCCGCGACGGCCAGGGCCCCTCGCTCATCGAGGCCTTCACCTATCGGATGGGTGCGCACACGACGTCCGACGACCCCACGAAATACCGCGTATCGGCCGAGGTCGAGGTCTGGAAGCTGCGCGACCCGATCGCCCGCCTGCGCAACCTGTTGGCGCGCACGTATGGCGTGGGGCAGGAGTTCTTCGACGGCGTCGACGCCGAGGCCGAGGAGGTCGGCGTCGACCTGCGCACCCGGCTGCTCGCGCTGCCCGACCCGGAGCCGGAGTCGATGTTCGAGCATGTGTATGCCGCGCCGCACCCCGTCATGGATCGCGAGCGTGCCGCCTTGAGCGACTACCTCGCGAGTTTCGAAGGGGCTGAGGCGTGATGGCGCAGATGACCATGGCGAAAGCCCTCAACGCCGGTCTGCGCGCGGCGATGGACAAGGACCCCAAGGTCGTGCTCATGGGCGAGGACATCGGCAAGCTCGGCGGCGTCTTCCGGATCACCGAGGGCCTGCAGAAGGACTTCGGCGAGGACCGGGTCATCGACACCCCGCTCGCCGAGGCCGGCATCGTCGCCACGGCCATCGGTCTGACGTTGCGCGGCTACCGGCCGGTGGTGGAGATCCAGTTCGACGGCTTCGTCTACCCCGCCTTCGATCACATCGTCTCCCAGGTCGCCAAGCTGCACGCCCGCTCGCTCGGGCACGTGAAGTTGCCGATGGTGATCCGCATCCCTGTCGGCGGCGGCATCGGGGCGGTGGAGCACCACTCGGAGTCGAATGAGGCCTACTTCGCGCACACCGCCGGACTGCGGGTGATCTCCTGTTCGAACCCGTCGGACGCATACTGGATGATTCAGGAGGCGATCGAGTTCCCCGACCCGATCATCTTCTACGAACCCAAGCGGCGCTACTGGGACAAGGGCGAGATCGCCGAGGCCCCGGAGCGGGATCTCTTCTCCGCCAATGTGATCCGGCCCGGAACGGACGTGACGATCCTCGCCTACGGTCCGATGGTGCGCTCGTGCCTGCAGGCCGCGCAGGCGGCCGAGGAGGAGGGTTATTCGCTCGAGGTCATCGACTTGCGCTCACTGTCCCCGCTGGACACCGATGCGGTCTTCGGCTCGGTGCGCAAGACCGGCCGCTGCGTCGTGGTTCACGAGGCCTCGACCTTCCTCGGCATGGGTGCCGAGCTGGCCGCGCAGATCCAGCAGGAGTGCTTCTATTCGCTGGAGGCGCCGGTGCTGCGCGTCGGCGGCTACAACGTGCCCTATCCGCCGAGCCGGCTCGAAGAGGACTTCCTGCCCGACCTCGACCGCGTGCTCGACGCCGTCGACTGCGTCATGGCGCACTAACCCCGACGAAAGTTGCTCGCTGCGCTCGCCTTACTTCGCGGGCCCGAGGAATAGGAGACTTGGAAACACAATGCGAGACTTCAAACTTCCCGACCCCGGTGAAGGTCTGACCGAGGCGGACATCGTCACCTGGCGCGTCGCCGTCGGGGACACGGTCAAGGTCCACGACATCGTCGTCGAGGTCGAGACGGCAAAATCGTTGGTGGAGTTGCCGATCCCGTATGCCGGCACGGTCGCCGCTCTGTTGGTGGCCGAGGGCGACACCGTCGAGGTGGGCACCCCGATCATCACGATCGACGACGGCTCCAGCGCTCCGGCGGCTGCGAACGAGGGGTCCGCAACCGACCGGCCGGCGCCCGCATCCGCTCCGTCGCCGGCTGTCGCCGGCGGGCAGGCCGGCTCGGGTGAGGCGGGCGGACCTACCGCGCTGGAGTCGAATTCGCCGACTGGCTCGGTGGACGAGTCCGATGCGGACAAGAAACCCGAGCGCACCGCCGTGCTCGTCGGCTACGGCGTCAAGCAGACCGAGGCCAAGCGCCGTCCCCGGCGCAAGCAGAATTTGTTGCAGACGATCGCACACTACCCCGACGAAGAGCCCGCGGTCCGCGAGACCACCGCCCACGCGGACGCGAGCAGCTGGGTCGGCGAACTCGTCGCTGCCCATTCCACCCACGTGCTGCGCGACCGCCGGCCATTGACCGAGCTGACCGATCACTCGCCGGAGGCGCTCGCGCGAGCCCGCGTGCTGGCCAAGCCGCCGGTCCGCAAACTCGCCAAGGACCTCGGTGTCGACCTCGTCGGTCTGCGCGGCAGCGGTGACGACGGCACCATCACCCGCGAGGACGTGCTCGCCGCCAGCCGCGGGGGCGCACCCACCGCGACGGGGGGACCCACGGGATCCGGAGCCCCGGCGGCGATGACCGCGGCCCCCGCGGGCGGGGGTGCCGAGGCGGGCGGTCCGCATACCACCGGCGCCGCAGGCCCATACTCCCGCGAGCGCGGGGAGGAGCGCACCCCGATCAAGGGGGTGCGCAAGGTCACCGCGGCGGCGATGGTCTCCTCGGCGTTCACCGCGCCCCACGTCAGCGAGTGGGTCGAGGTCGACGTCACCGCGACCATGGAACTCGTCGAAAGGCTCAAGCGGGACAAGGAGTTTCGTGACGTCAAGGTCACGCCGCTGCTCGTCCTCGCCAAGGCGATGTGCTTGGCGGTGCGGCGCAATCCGGGCGTCAATGCGAACTGGGACGAGGTGGCCCAGGAGATCGTCGTCAAGCACTACGTCAACCTCGGCATCGCGGCCGCCACCCCGCGCGGGCTGCTCGTGCCGAACATCAAGGACGCCGACCTGTTCTCGATGCGCGACCTCGGCGCGGCGATCAACGCGCTGACGGAGACGGCGCGCGAGGGCAGGACGCAGCCGGCGGAGATGGCAGGCGGGACGATCACGATCACGAATGTCGGTGTCTTCGGCGTCGATGCCGGCACCCCGATCATCAACCCGGGCGAGTCGGCGATCCTGGCGTTCGGGTCGATCACCCGCAAGCCGTGGGTCGTCGGCCGCGGCGACGACGAGCGGATCGAACCGCGTTGGGTCACGACGCTGACGCTGTCCTTCGACCACCGCCTCGTCGACGGGGAACTCGGCTCCCGCTACCTCGCCGACGTGGCCGCCATCCTCGCCGATCCCGCCAAGGGCCTCGTCTGGGGCTGACCTGCCGAGCTCATCGCATGGGCGGTCTTGGTCGCACCGGATTCCTGGGTAGTCGTGCGATCAGAGGTCGACGGCGGCAAGGAGCCGGCCTTCGGGGTCGTAGGTGGTCTTGAGCGAGCGCAACCGGGTCAGATTGGCGCCGAAGTAGCGGGCGGCGGGTTGTCCGGGCTCGACGTAGTTCACATAGCCGCCGACGCTCGCGCCGGAGACCTGCGCGTGTGCCGCGTCGATCCACGCGCGGGCCGCCGCGAAATCGGCGGCCGTCGCGCCGGTCGGCAGCCCGGTCACCCATTGCACGGCCCCGATATGCCGCCGATAGGGGAAGGGCGTGCCCGTGGGCGTGCGCGCCGCGATCCCGCCACCGAGGGGGCTGAGCTGCACCACGCAGCCGCCGCCCGTCCCGGGATTCGACCCCATCGCCGCGACGATCCCGGCAGCGGTCGTCGATGACACGTCGGTGAGGACGTCGCTGCCGTGGTCGTTGTCGCGGCGCGGCGTGGTTGTGCCATTGCCCAGGGTTGTGACGAGTTGCAGGTGCGTCAGCTGCTTGACCGTCCGGGACAGCGGAGTGACCCCGACCGCGTCGATGAGGTCTTGCGCGACGCGGTTTTGCATGCCGGCGTCGGTGACCCCGAGCAGCTGGCAACGGACGCCGCCCGCCGCGCTGCGAGTGATTTGGGCGCGCACCCAGGTGCCGGCGCTCGCCGCGGGCTGGTATGCCGCCCACGCCGCGATGACCACCTGCGCCGCTGATCCGGGGAAGGCCAGATCGAGATAGCCGCGCGAACTCGCGGCATGGGTCGCCATCCGCAGCTGGGTGACGATGCCCAACTGGCCACCCCCGCCGCGCAGGGCCCACAGCAGATCCGGCTGGCTGTTCGAGACGGTGACCGTCCGGCCGTCCATGAGCACCATCGTGGCTCCGGTGACGCTGTCGGCCGTCAGGCCGTGGCGATGGTCGTCCGGCCCGAGCCCGCCGCCCAGTGCCAGCCCCGTCGTCCCGACCGTGGGACAGGTCCCCGTCGTGATCGTGCGCCCGGACGTGACCAGCTTCGCGTGCACGTTGTACAGCGTCGTCCCCGCGCGCAGCACCGCGGTGGCGCCCGCGCCGGCCAGCTGGATCCCGGTCAGCTTGCGCAGGTCGAGCACCATGAGCGCATTCCCGGAGGACCGGCCGGTATACGAGTGGCCGCCCGCCCGCGCGGTCACGCGCAGATCGTGTGCTCGCGCGAACTTCACCGCCGTCGCGACGTCGGCCGTCGTCGCCGGCCGGACGACGGCGAGGGGTCGCAGCACGTCATACCGTGGAGCGAAAAGCTGCTTCGCCCCGGCGTATGCCGTGTCCCCCGGCAACAGCACATCTCCCGCCATCGCCGTGTCGAGCCGGCGCCACTGCGCGACCGTCGGCGGCGACGCGACAGCCGGCGCCGCGGCATACGCCCCGACAAAGGGGGTCAGGACCGCAGCGGTGAGGACATGGCGTCGGGCAGGCTCGATCATGTTTCCCCTTCTCGGCCACCACCGGTGCCGCGCCGCCGGCCGCGGGCAAAGGCCCATGGCCGGCGGCGCCGACAACACTAACTGGCGTGCCTACTTCGTGCTGACGAGAACCAGGCTGCCAGAATTCCAGTTCCACAGATAGATCTGGCCGCTCGACGTGGAGCGCATGGCGACATAGGCCCCGTCCGGAGACATGGCGAGGGAGTCGGTCCCGAACCAGTAGGTGTTCTGCACGCCGTACTGGTCGCTCACGCGGACCTCGTCGGTGGCCGAGTTCGTGGTGACCATGGTGCCGCCCCAGCGCGCCACATCCCAGTAGGGAGTCGAGTACGACGAGCCTTCGTAGATCGAGTCGTAGAGGTTGTAGAGCCCGCGGGCGAAGAACTCCGTGTAGCCGTAGTCGGAGGCGACGGTGTAGCCGACCTTGTTCTGCATGTTGGCGCGCGGCTCGTAGACCTGCCTGCGCACCCCGCTCTGGCGGCAGACGACCTCCGTGATGCTCGACTTGGACGTCGAGACGGTCCACTTCATGATGACCGAGAGGGCGTCGGCGGTGCGGCCGCAGTAGGAGTTGACCGTGGGGTTGGCGTAGGCGTCGGTGTGGAAGCCCACGATCTTGCCGTCATAGGACACCGACGGCGAGAAGGGCATGACGCTCAGTTGCGCGCCCGTCGGGCTGACCGAGATCCGCTTGACGCTGTTGTTGTTCAGGTTGCGGACGAAGATGTCCTGAATCCGGTTGGTGTCGCCCGGCACGAGATTCGGTGCCGTGCTCACGTACGCGATGACCGTGGCAGCGCTGTTGATGCGGGGCCGCTTGGAGACGCCGTTCGCCTGGGCGCCGCTTTGCGACGTGCTGATCCGGGTCGTCTTCATCGTGGTCATGTCGGTGCGGAAGATGTCCGTCTTGCCGTTGGTGTCCCCGGGCACCAGGTTCGTCGCGTCGGACATGTAGACGACATAGCGGCCGTCGTCGCTGACCTGCGGCTCGGTGCTGTTGCCGTTGGCCGGTCCCCCGGTGTAGCTCTTGGTGACGATCTTGGTCTTCTTGAAGGCGATGTCCCGCAGGAAGATGTCGGACCTGCCGTTGGTGTCGCCGGTGACCAGGTCGGTGGCGACGGAGGAGAAGACGACGTGCCGGCCGTTGGTGGTGACATCCGGAGCCGTGGACGAGCCATTGGCCTTCGACCCCGCGGCCGGCTCTGCGGTAGCCGACGGGGCCACGGCGCATAGCGCCAACACTCCCGCGCCCAGGGCGGCGAGCAACTTCTTCGGGTTCACTTCAACTCCTTGGATTCGATGGACTGGTGCGCTACGAACCTAGGAGGGTGCGCCACCCGCGGTCACGTCCCACATCTTTAGGACCAACTCGAGTGGCGCGATGGTCGCCAGCCACCTACCCTGTGCCGCAAAGTTTCCTTCGCGAGTTGTTAGTTGCCGGTATGCCAGCGGCGAATGAGGGCGATGCGCTCGTGGACCTGCTCGGTGGTCGCCTTCGCCAGCGAAGGACCACCGGCCTGCCGGCGCAACTCCGCGTGGACGTGGGAGTGCGGCACGCCGCGGTGGTGGGCGTAGGCGCTGACGAGGGAGTTGAGGAGCTTGCGCTGGGCTTCGAGCGCGCGGTGCAGCGAGACCTCCGGGCTCACCTTTTCCCGTCGCTCCCGACGGGTATGCCGCGCGGCATGCTTGCGCTGCCGCTCGCGGAGCACTTCGGCAACCTGGTCCGGTTCGAGCAGCCCCGGCAGCCCGAGGTAGTCGGCCTCCTCCTGCGACCCGACAGCGCTCTGCAGGCCGAACTGGTGGGCGTCGAAGAGGACATGGTCGAAGTGGGCATTGGAGCCCAACGCCTCCCACTCGCCGAGCAGGTCGTCGGCCGCCGACTCCTCGCGCTGCGCCGCGGCGAGCAGCCCGTCCTCCTCCGACCAGTCCTCGCCCTTCGCGGCGCCGAGGATGTGGTCGCGCTGGCGCTCCAGCAAGGAGGCGTGCGAGAGCAGCGGCGCCACGGTCGGCAGGAAGATCGTCGCCACCTCCCCGCGCCGCCGCGCTCGCACGAACCGGCCCACCGCCTGCGCGAAGAACAATGGCGTGGACGTCGCCGTCGCATAGACCCCGACCGCCAGCCGCGGCACATCCACCCCTTCGGAGACCATGCGCACGGCAACGAGCCAGCGCGCGTCGGACTCGCTGAACTCCTCGATCTTCTGCGACGCGCCTGCGTCGTCGGAGAGCACGACGGTCGGTTTGTCGCCCGTCAGTTCGTGCAAGAGCCGGGCGTATGCCCGTGCCTGCGCCTGGTCGGTGGCGATCACCAGACCGCCGGCGTCGGGGATGTGGCGGCGCACCTCGGTCAGCCGGGTGTCGGCCGCGCGCAGCACCGACTGGATCCACTCGCCCTTGGGGTCGAGGGCGGTGCGCCAGGCGTGGGCGGTCAGGTCCTTCGTCAGGGGAGCCGCGAGATCGGCCTCCAACTCCTCGCCGGCCTTGGTGCGCCAACGCATCGGCCCGCCATAGGCCATGAACAACACCGGCCGCACGACGTGATCACGCAACGCATCGGCATACCCGTAGGTGTAGTCGGCAGCCGAGCGCTTGCTCCCGTCTGGCAACTCCTCATACCGGACGAACGGGATCGGGTTGTCGTCGGAGCGGAAAGGCGTGCCAGTCAGCGCCAGCCGCCGCCGGGCCGGTTCGAAGCACTCGGCCACTGCTTCGCCCCACGTGCGGGCGTCGCCGGCGTGGTGGATCTCGTCGAGGATGACGAGGGAGTTGGAGTTCTCGGTCAGCGCGCGATAGTGGAAATGGCGCGCTGCGACACCGGCATACGTCACGGCGGTGCCCACGAACTGCTTGCTGCGGCCCCGGCGCGAGCCTCCCAGCCCGGGGTCGATGTTGATGCCGGCCTTGTGGGCGGCGTCGGCCCATTGGACCTTCAGATGCTCGGTAGGCGCGACGATCGTGATCTTGTTGACGACCCGCCGGTCGAGCAGTTCGCGGGCGACCCGCAGGGCGAAGGTCGTCTTGCCGGCGCCGGGCGTCGCGACGGCGAGGAAGTCCCTCGGCTCCTCGCGCAGGTACTGCTCCACCGCCGCGGCCTGCCAGGCGCGCAGGCTGGACGCCGTGCCCCACGGCGCGCGCCCCGGGAAGGCGGGGGAGAGGTGCTGGAAGTCCTTGCTCACGCGGGGACCTCGCGAAGCAGCTGGCGGGGCGAAGCGGGGAAAGAGCTTCGTGGGGTAGCGCTCATCTGTCCATTTCGGTGGTCCGGGCGGCGGGCACGGACTGACTATCTTGCCTCATCCGGCGCATCGCAGTGGGAGGTGCCACAGTCGTTGTCGGGGCCGCGATCTAGGCTGGACGGTATGACGTCCTCCCCGCCCCAGGGGCTGGACCGGCGACTCGGTCTGGCTGTGCTCCTCCCCGCCCTGGTGGTCGGGATCGTGGGGGCGGCGCTGTCGGGGGCGGTCGTCGCCTATGTCATCGGCGATCCGGGGCCGGTGATGCGCTGGACCGCCCTGATCAGCCGCATCCTGCGGGATGTCGCCGCCACGGCAACGATCGGATTCCTGCTGGTCGGGGCCTTTCTCGCCCCCGAAACGCGCCGGACGTCCCGGCGGGCGCAGTTGACCCGGCTGGCCGCCGCCTCCGGCAGTCTGTGGCTGGTCACGCTCGTCGTCAGCGTGGTCGCGGAATTCGCCGACATCAGCGGGCTGGCGCCGACGCAACCGAACTTCTGGACCCAGTTCTTCGGGTTGACCTGGGAGCTGTCGACGACCCGAATGACCGTGCTGGCCGCGATCTTCGTCGCGATCCTCGTCGTCATCTGCAGCGCCCCGCGAGGCACGACCGGGCTGGCCTGGGCCTTCGTCCTCGGCTGGCTCGCGCTGATGCCCCAGGCGCTCGCCGGGCACGCCTCCGTCGCGGGCGACCACATGAGCGCCGTCAACGGGTTGGCGGTGCACCTGGTCGCCGCGACGACCTGGGCCGGGGGTCTGTTGGCGATCCTGGTGATGCGCCGTTCGCTGCACCCGCACCTGGCTGTCGTGGTGCGGCGCTTCTCCACGATCGCCGTCTGGTCGTATGCCGCGCTCGCCCTGAGCGGTCTGCTGATCGCCTGGATCGGGATGGCCGGCTTGGGTGACCTGCGCAGCGGGTATGGCGCGTTGCTGCTCATCAAGGTCGGGGCCCTCGTGGTCCTCGGCTATGTCGGCTGGCTGCATCGCCGCGGGATGATCGCGCGGCTCGAGAAGGATGACGGCGACAGCGCGGCCTTCCTGCGGCTCGCCGTGGGCGAACTGCTGCTCATGGGGGTGGCGCTCGGTGCCGCCGTCGCCCTGGCCCGCACACCACCGCCGTCGTCCGACGTGCTCTCGCCCGATCCGACCAGCGTCTACGAACTGACCGGCTATCCCGATCCGGGGCCGGTCCCGGTCCGGGCCTGGATCAGTGTCTGGCACAACGACTGGCTGTGGATCGCCGTGGCGGCGGTGGCCGTCTTCGTCTATCTGCGCTGGGTGCACCGCCTGCACAAGCGGGGTGACAGGTGGCCCTTGTGGCAGAGCCTGATCTGGGTGCTGGGGTGGGCGATCTTCGTCTACTCGATGTGCGGTGTGACCGGGGTCTACGGGCGAATCATGTTCTCCTGGCACATGATCATGCACATGACCGTGGCGATGCTCGTCCCGCTGCTGCTCGTCCCGGCCGCACCGATCACCCTCGCGCTGCGGGCGCTGCCGGCCCGGCACGACAAGACGATGGGCCCACGCGAGTTCATCCTCCAGCTGGTGCACTCGCGCTATCTGCGGGTCGTGGCCAATCCGGTCGTCGCGGCCGTCATCTTCTTCTTCAGCCTGGCGACCTTCTATTTCACGCCGCTCTTCTATTACGCCTTGGCCACGCACACCGGGCATGTGCTGATGACCGTGCACTTCCTGGCGTCGGGCTATCTCTTCGCCTGGGTGCTCGTCGGCACCGATCCGGGCCCACGCCGCTGGCCGCCGCTGGTCCTGCTCGTCGTGCTCTTCGCGACGATCTCCTTCCACGCCTTCCTCGGTGTCGTCATCACCGACAGTCATGCGCTGTTGGCGCCGGAGTTCTTCACCCGGCTCGGCCTGGGCTGGCTGCCCGATCCCCTCGAGGATCAGCACAAGGCCGGTGCCATCGCGTGGGGCATCGGTGAGGCGCCCACCCTCGCCCTCGCGATCATGGTCACCATCCAGTGGCTGCGTCAGGACCGCCGCGAGACCGAGCGCTGGGACCGGCAGGCCGAGCGCGACCACGATGCCGAGCTGGCGGCATACAACGCCCGGCTCGCCAAGATCGCCGAGCACGACCGCGAACTCGCGGCCGGCGACAAGACCCACCAACGGCACTGAGGAGAACCATGAAGGTCGCCGTCATCCAACTGGCCTATGACGACGCCGAGCCCATCGGGGAGCGGCGTGAACGGGTCGCCGAGCTGGTGCGTATGCAGCGGGGCCACGACCTCGTGATGCTCCCGGAGCTTTGGGGCGCAACGGGTTTCGACTACCAGAAGTGGGAGGCGAGCGCCGAGCCGCTGTATGGGCCGACGGTCGAGCTCCTCGCGGGGGTGGCCCGCGACATCGGGTCGATGGTGCACCTGGGCTCGATCATCGAGAGGCTGCCCGAGCCGGGGGTCGAGGGCCGGCACCTGGCGAATACGTCCGTCGTTCTCTCGCCTGCCTGTGAGCCCGTTGCCGTCTACCGCAAGATCCACCGTTTCGGCTTCGGCGCCGGTGAGCCCAAGCTGCTGGAGGCCGGCGGCGAGATCGTGACGGCCGGCCTGCCCGGCGGGCATACGGCCGGCTTGTCGACCTGCTACGACCTGCGCTTCCCCGAGCTCTATCGCCGGCAACTCGACGCCGGGGCCGAGGTCTTCCTCGTGCCCGCGGCATGGCCGAAGCGACGTGTCGAGCATTGGAGCCTGCTGGGTCGGGCCCGGGCCGTCGAGAACCAGTGCGCCTTCATTGCGTGCAACACCGCCGGCACGCACGGCGGATACGAGATGGGTGGCCACTCCCAGGTGGTCGCCGCCACGGGGGAGGTGCTCGCCGAGGCGGGCCTGGACGAAGCGGTGCTCAGCGTCGACCTCGACCTCGGGGCGGTCGCCCGGTGGCGCGAAGAGTTCCCGGTCCTGGCCGACCGGCGCCTTTGACGCCGCGCTGCGCGCGGGCCCCAAGGAACCTCTGTTAGCAGAGGTTGGCGAAATCAACACACCTAGCACGCTGTGCTGATTTGATTAACCTCTGCTATGTCGCTGTGGGGCAATCGGATTGCGTCGACGCGGTCCAGATCGGGTGGGTCAGAGGCCGTCGACCCGGTGCTCTTCCACGCGCGTGCCCGCTTTGCGGTCGACGTGCGAGACGGTGCGGATGGCGGGGCCTCAATAGTCCGGTGTCCGGAAATACCGCCGCGGGCGACCAGGCCCAGGATGACGGCCACGGACAGGCAAGGCTCGGGTGGCGGCTCCCGGACGCCGGCAGGGCCTTGCAGAAGACTCAGGCCTGGTCCCCCTTTTGTAGGACGTGCAATGGATATTCAGTCCATCCTAGATTTGCTCTGGTTCGAGTCGCGGGCTGATGAAGCGAAGTGTGACTTAGGGAGTACACATGAAAATTCGATTGGCTCTCAGTGGCGGGGCGGCGGCGCTAGTGTTTTGTTGCGCCGGGGCGGCTGATGCGGTCCAGCCCCTCGACGGCGATCTGCAGGCAGGCTTCTCGCAGGCGTCGACGCAAGGTGGTGGGTACACGTCGGCCGGCCTGGGAAATGGTCATTCAACCTTTCCAGACGTGAGTCCAAATGGTCGCTTCATCGTTTTTTCGTCGTCCGCCACAAACCTGGTTCCCGGTGATACCAATGGCAAGCGGGATATCTTTATCCGTGATACCGTAGCAAGAACAACGCGTCGAGTCTCTGTTTCTGCGACGGGTAAAGAAACCAACCAGAACAGCGACCAGGCGACAGTCAGCAACGATGGCCGGTATGTGGCGTTCGTCTCTAGTGCCTCGAACCTAGTTGGGGGTGACACGAACGGTAAGACCGACGTCTTCCGCAAGGACCTGGTGACAGGCGCGGTCGTACGCGTGAGCGTAGGTGCAGGAGGAAAGCAGGGCAACAATGGCGCGAACTCTGGCCGGCTTCGTCCCGACGGTAAAGCGGTGGTCTTTAGCTCACTGGCCTCAAACCTTGTGAGTGGAGATACGAATGGACACCGGGACGTATTCATTCGGGACATGGTCGCAAATACCACCCGGCGCATCTCAATGGAACCGTCAGGCAGCCAAGTGTACGAGGCCTACAGCCAGATCGATTACTCGCCAGACGGCACGCGCATCGGTTGGTTCTCTAACTGGTGCGGTAACGCCACGTGTTCTTATGGCTTTGGCAATCTTATGGTGTGGTCTTCCTCCACTGGGAAATCCGTAGAAGTCGCCAGCGATTATTGGAGCGGGCAGCCTTTCAGTATCGAACTCCGCATGGGTCAGAATATGGTAGGCGTGAGTTCCTGGGGCGACAGAGACGGCGACATCGTCTTGTATTCATTCGCAGGTACTCTGCTCGAGGCTCTCCCCTGCGATATGGGATGCTATTTTGATTTGGCTGCAGGCAAGGTCGGAGCATATGCCTATTACGAGATTCTCTCGAAATTCACGATCGGCGGCCCAGATAAGAACTATACGAACGGATATTATACGTGGTTTGACGGAATGGCAATAACTCCTGATGGGTCAAGACTGGCTTTCGCTGGAGACAGCACGCCATCGCAAGTGTGCGTGTGGAATACTGCCGGAGCGACGGCCACCGCAGTGAGTGTTCCCTCCGGCCCGGCGCCCACCTGCTGACAAAAAAGTCGCAGACGAGACTGCCCGAAGAACGGTGTAACTGGCCCGACACGCCAACGAGGTCGGTGGCTGCAGCCTGCGCGGTCCAGATCGGGTGGGTCAGAGGCCGTCGACCCGGTGCTCGTCCACGCGCGTGCCCGTGTTGGGGTCGACGTGCGAGACGGTGCGGCTCTCGTAGCCGCCGGCAGCCGTCCGGCGACTGCCCATGATGAGGGAGAGCAGCACGGCGAGCGCACCGCCGCCCATGAGGATGTAACCGATCATCGTCAGGTCCACGGCGTCGATGCTGTCCCGGACGGCGAAGGACAGGATCGCGCCGACGACCAACAGGAAGATTCCGAGTCCAACCCACATCGCGTGTCTTCTCCTCATGCTCGAAGTAGGTCTGGCGCCTAGCAGAGTAGGTGCCGGCGGGGCCGCTCTCGGGCTTAAGCAGGCAGTCAAATCCGCCCTTTGTCCGGGTGGCGTCTATCGACCCTTGACATGGCGTCATAATGACGTCACCATGGCGTCATGGAGATGTCACCGTATGTCGAGCGGTTGCGGGAGGCACTGGACTCCGCCGCAGCCGGCGCCGGGGCAGATGTCCAGGACGCGGCGGATCGGCTCAACCGCGCCCTGGATGCCGCAGTCCGGCTCACGTTGTTCGAGGTCCTGGCTGACGCCGCCGCCGAGATCACCAGTTCGCTGCCTTCGGGCAGCGTCACCGCGCGGCTGAGCGGCCGCGGGGTGGACTTCGTGGTCGAGGGTGTCGCGCGCGAGGAGACGCTGCCTCTGGTCAGCGATGGAAGCCTGTCCACCCAGCCCCCTGGGTCCGGCGGCTCGATCCAGGACGCGGCCCTTGATGAAGGTGACCTCGCCCGGATCACCGTCCGACTCCCCGAGGGCATCAAGGACCGCGCGGAGGAGCAGGCCGGACGACTCGGTCAATCCCTCAACAGCTGGATCGTCAAGACCCTGCGCCAGGCCACTGGTCCCACGGGGATCCAGTTGGACCTCAGCGGCGACCGGTCATTCGCCGACCAGGACTTCCCCCACGGCGGCTCACGGGGCCGCCTCAGCGGCTGGATCTAGGAGGCACTCAGATGAGCATTCACGAGGTTTTCACCACACCCGGCCCGGTCGCGCTCGAGGTCGACCTCGACCACGGCCAAGTGGTCGTCGTCGCGGCGGCCCAGGCGACGACGAGTGTCGACGTCACCGGCCCACACGCGGACGACTTCTCCGTCGAACATCGCGGCGACGGCGTGCGTGTCGCGCCTCCGAAGTGGCGCGGGTGGGGGTTCGGGCGGCATACGGTGCGGATCGGCGTGCCCGATGGCAGCAGCGTTCGCGCGCGGTGCGGGTCCGCGGGCATCGATCTGGAGGGCGAGCTGGGCGAGGTGACGCTCAAGTGCGGTTCGGGCGGCGTGCACTGCGTCCGGGCCGCGGACCTCATGTTCGAGTCCGGGTCGGGGACGATCGAGATCGGCCACGTCGAGAAGCTGCAGGGCAAGTCCGGTTCCGGGTCGGTGCACATCGGCCGGCTCACCGGCGAAGGTCAGGTCGCCACGGGTTCCGGGAGCATCCACCTCGACCGCGTGGTTGGCAGCCTGGATGCCAAATCCGGTTCGGGGAAGTTGCGCATCACCAGCGCCAGCGGGGATATCCGCTGCCGCAACGGCTCCGGGGCGATCGGCATCGACGTCATCTGGCGTGGGCGGGCGGATCTGCGCACCACGTCCGGCCGCGTCCGGCTCGGCATCGAGGAGGGCAAGCCGGTCTGGGCCGATGTCTCCTCCGTCTCCGGCACGGTGCGCTCCACCCTGCCGCCCGTCGGCGAGCCGGGGCCCGGGCAAGACCACGTGGAGCTGCACGTCCATACCGTCAGCGCAAGCATCTCCCTCGACCCGGCGCCCAAGGGGCTCCAGGACGACACGGAACCGGCCCGCCCATACGACGCGCCCCGCGGACCCGACCGGGCCGCGGCATTCGCACCGATCCCGACGGAACAGGCAGTGGAACTCTCCGCGCAGGACTCCTGAGGGCCAAAACAAAGTCCGACGTCTGTCGAGTTATAACTCGACAGACGTCGGACTTCGTGGCGGATCAGAAGGCGGACTCGGGGACTTCCATGAGCGAGTTGTCCATGGCCTCGGCGATGGCCCGCTCGGCGGCCAGCTTCGGCAGCACATTGCGGCTGAAGAACTGCGCCGCCGCCACCTTGCCGGTGTAGAAGTCCTTGTCGGCGCCGGTGGCGCCCGCGTCGAGCTTCTCCTGCGCGATCGCGGCCTGGCGCAGCAGCAGCCAGCCGACGATCAGGTCACCCGCGGCAAGCAGGACACGCGAGGTGTTCTGGCCGACCTTGTAGACGTTCGTGACGTCGCCGCCGGTGCGCGGGTCGCCCGACATCAGCTGTCCGACCATCGCCGTGACGATGCCCTGGACGTCCTCGACGCCCTTGCTCAACAGCTCACGGTCCTTGTCGAGCTTGCCGCCCTGCTGGCCGAGGTCCTTGGCGAACTCCTGGATCTGCATCGACACCGTGCTCAGGGCCTGCGCCTTGTCGCGGATGATCTTGCGGAAGAAGAAGTCCAGGCCCTGGATCGCCGTGGTGCCCTCATAGAGGGTGTCGATCTTGGCGTCGCGGACGTACTGCTCGATCGGGTATTCCTTGAGGAAGCCCGAACCGCCGAAGGTCTGCAGCGACTCGGTGCCCAGCAGCACCCAGGCCCGCTCGGAGCCGAGGCCCTTGACGATCGGCAGGAGCAGGTCGTTGACGCGGCTGGCCAGGTCGGCGGGGCTGTCCTTCTCGAGCTGCTCGGAGCCGGATTCCAGCTGCGCCTGGTCGACGATGTCCTGCTGGCAGGCGGTGAACAGGACCAGCGAGCGCAGGCCCTCGGCATACGCCTTCTGCAGCATGAGGCTGCGGCGCACGTCGGGGTGGTGCGTGATGGTCACGCGCGGCGCGGCCTTGTCGGCCATCTGGGTCAGGTCGGCGCCCTGGACCCGGTTCTTGGCGTATTCGAGGGCGTTGAGGTAGCCGGTCGAGAGGGTGGCGATCGCCTTGGTGCCCACGAGCATCCGGGCGTGCTCGATCACGCGGAACATCTGGGCGATGCCGTCGTGGACGTCGCCGAAGAGGGTGCCGATGGCGGGGTGCTTGTCGCCGAAGGTGACCTCACAGGTCGTGGAGACCTTCAGGCCCATCTTGTCCTCGACATTGGTGACGTAGACGCCATTGCGCTCGCCGAGTTCACCGGTCTCGAGGTCGACGTGGAACTTCGGCACGATGAACAGGCTCAGGCCCTTGGTGCCGGGGCCGGCGCCTTCGGGGCGGGCGAGGACGAAGTGGACGACGTTGTCGGTCATGTCCGACTCACCGGAGGTGATGAAGCGCTTGACGCCGGAGACGTTCCAGGTGCCGTCCTCGTTCTGCACGGCCTTCGTCCGGCCGGCGCCGACGTCGGATCCCGCGTCGGGCTCGGTCAGCACCATCGTGCAGTGCCAGCCCTTCTCGATGATCCACTTCGCCATCTTCTTCTGCTCGTCCGTGCCGAGAATGTAGAGCAGCTTGCCGAAGGAGTAGGACGCGGCGAACATGGCGATCGCCGGGTTGGCGCCGAGGATCATCTCGTTCATCGCCCACTTCATCGACGGGGGCGCGACCGTGCCGTCGAGCTCGCCGGGCACGTCGATATTCCAGAAGCCGGAGTCGATGTAGGCCTTGTAGGACTTGGCGAAGGACTCGGGCATGGTGACGGAGTTGGTGCCGGCGTCGAAGACCGGCGGGTTGCGGTCGGCCTCGACGAAGGACGCGGCCAGCTCGTTCTCGGCGAGCCGGGCGACCTCCTTCAGCATCTCCTTGGCGGTGTCGGTGTCGACCTCGGCATAGGGCCCGTGGCCGAAGACCTCATCGCGGCCGAAGACCTCGAAGAGGTTGAACTCGATGTCTCGCAGGTTGGCCTTGTAGTGGCCCATGGTGGTCCCCTTTGATCGCGGAGGGCGGCATTGCTGAGTAAGCGCTTGCTTAGTGCTTCTCAGGTTAGTCTCCCGCCTGGGTGCTTACTCGCGCAAGCATTAGGGTAAATTCGGTGACGCAGCCCACGTATGCGGTGGGGTCCGGCGCCGCCGTCGGTCAGCCGGGGTAGGGCTGCAGGGCGCTCGTCACGTGGACGACACCGAGACCGTATGCCGCGTCCATCGCCTTCTGCAGGCTCCCGTCGTCCCAGATCACCCCGAACTCCACCGTGCTCGTCTGGCCGTCGACGGCGCTGAAGAGCATGCCGTGCTTCCCGCTGAGTTCCTCCTGGATCTTCCGCAACTCAGCCTCCGGGCGCCCACCCTCGCTGACGCAGAGCATCCCGCCCCAGATCTCCCGCAGCTGTTTCTCGGCGCCCGCTGCATCCGTGGTGACCTTGACATTGAGAATGAGCTTGACCGGATCGTTCATAGCCTCCGGCTGCTTCTCGGGGTCGGCCGGGTTGATCGACTGGTCCAGCCACGCCGCGGCATACGTCGGCAGTTTGGCCGCCGCTTCGAGGGCCGCGTCCTGCGCCGCTCGGGTGGCCTTGGCCGGGTCGACGACCCGCCAGCCGCCCTCAGGGACCGGGCAGGGGGTGGTGAACATGGCATCCGGCGGCGCCGTCGGCAGGGGGCCGTCGTACTCCTCGCGCGTGGTGGCGGGTTTGGTGAGGTGGAAGGTGGAGGCGGCCGCGTCGTACGTCCCGATCACCAGGTATTCGCCCCACCGCACACCCGCCGCCGTCTCGGACTTCGGCGCCGTGGCCCACTCCCAGTTGTCGATGACCGGGCCACCGCACTGGGGAGGCAGCGACTCTGCGACGCCGCCCAGGCACAGCTGAGGCCCCTCACCCTTCTTCTCCAGCACGGTCGCGGCCGCAATGAACTCGCCCGTGCCGCTCGTGGCCTTCGCCGACGGTGGCCCGGATTTCGCCGCCGATGACGAGCCACCGCCGGACGGAGTAGCCGTCGCCCCGGGCGGCATCCCGGCAGCCCCCGTCCCGGTGGTCGGTGCCGCCCCGCCGGACCCACTCGCTCCGCTTTCGGCCACTTGCGTGCCGCAGGCCGTCAGCAGCAGGACGAGCGCGGAAGCGATGGCGAGCGGAGCGGTCCTCATGGACCTTCGACGTCGCCGGGGTCCCGCCGGTTCCCGATCGCGGCCTCTAACTAAGCCTCGATCCACCGATGGGCTGATGGCGTGGGGTTGATCGTCGTCTCGGGCTGAGGAGGCGAGCGGGGGCGTGGGTGATCGCCCGACCTCGCTGTCGGGGTGTTCCACGTCGGGGTTGCTCGGGTCGCGCCGTCGTCGGCTGGGTGGTCAGGGCGGTGCGGTGGCGGGGGGGTCGGCGACGCGGTCGAACAGTCGGGTCCACGCCTGGTGCCAGGGCCACGCTTGGGGCAGGTGCAGGGTGATCCGCCGGGCGGAGGACGCGACCCGGGCCGGGACGTGGATCAGCTTGCGACGCACGGTCGCGCTGGTCGCCTTCGCCAGCTTCGAGGTCTGGGGTGTCGCACCGGAGGCCAGGGTGGCGGCGGCGCGGGTGAGGTTGAACGCGATGACCGCGAGCACGAGCCAGGCGGCGTTGGCGGTGAACTTCCCGGAGGGCAGGTGCGCCAGCGCGGAGCCCTTGAGGTCGGCGTGGACCTGCTCGATGATCGCGTGCCCGCGGTGGGTCTTGTCGGCGGCGACGGTGTCCAGCACATGGGCCGGGACGGTGGTGAAGAACGCGTGGAAGCGCCAGGTGTCGAACAGGGTGTCCTGCCCGGTCGCCTTCTTCTTGTCGGCGTTGAAGTCGGGGATGCGGCGCACGATCAGCCGGCCCGGGACCTGGTCGGCCTTCTTCTTGGAGGCGAACGCGGTGAAGTCGATCTCGGCGACCTCCGCCTTCGAGATCCACGCCCCGCTCATCTCATCGAAGATCGCGTCCGGGTACTCGATCGTGGTCCACGCACCGTCATCGATGCCGGCGATCGCGGCCTTGACCGGGCTGGTTGCCCGCACGGTGACGGACACGTGCGCGCCGCCGGTGATCGCCGCGTGGACGGCGTCGCGGCCGTAGTAGGCCGAGTCCATCCGGACCAGGACCGGCGCCTTCACGCCGAGCAGGCGGCGGGCCTGTTTCACGGCGTCACCGACCAGGCGTTTCGCCCCGCGGGGCGACCCACAAGAGCCCTTGCGCAGCCGCTGCGCTACGACCAAGGGCGCGTGTCCGGCGGTGGTGAGGGTGGCGATCAGCGCGTTCAGGCCGCGGACCCGGGTGTAGCCGAACCCGGCGCCCTGCTTGGCGTGGCCGTGGACCTCGATGATCGTGTCGTCCACGTCGACGAACGCGTACCCGACGCCCGCTCCCGCCTCGTCGCCAGCGGGCAATGGTGCCGGGACCGGTGGGGTCAGCCCGGCCAGGCGAGACAGCGCGAGCAGGAACCGTGCGGCGACCGCATCGAGCTGCCGGACGTGCCCGAAGGTGAACGTGCGTAGGAACGAGCCGAGCGTCGAGGGCGCGTACGCCTTGGCGAAGAGCCGGCCCATCCCGCCGTGGCGCAGCAGGGCCATGTCATCGATGCTGTCGGCGCCGGCGACCATCCCGGCCACGAGCGAGGCCACCTTCGACCCAGCGTTCGCGCCTTTGTCCGTCGGCACGCTCAGGTGCTCATCCGCCAGCTGGCGCAGCCCTGCCCGGTCGGCCAGTGCCAGTACCGGGACCAGGCCGGCGGACGACACGAGATTCGGGTCGTCGAACACCGCAGAAGTGCGGGTCAGGGTGTGAGAGAGTTTCACCTACGAGATGCCCCTTGCGCGAGACGGAACTGAAGCCTGAAGAACTCCAATTCTGTTTCAGCACAGGGGCATTCTCATGTTCCGACGCGCCGGATCAACACACCGCGCCAAGTCAATCGGTGGATCGAGGCTAAGCCCGCATACGATTTGCCGGTGACCGAGGCGGAGCCGGAATATCCGACACTGGATCCTGACGACCTCGAAACCACTCTTCGCGTCCTGGCTGGCCTGCACGAACTCGCGCCCGACGACCCCGACATCCAGACCGTCAAGCGCGCGACCGGTGTCATGGCCAGCCGCATCCGCAAGGCCCGGCGGCGGGAGGCGCGGCAGGCGGCGTTGGCGCCGGGTCGGGAGCGCGACAAGGCGGTCCTGGAGTCCACGGCCACCGGGTCGCCGCTGCGGATCGATGACGAGACGCGCGGCATACCGATTGTGGCGCAAGCGGATTCGCCGTATGCCGGGGAACTCGAGACCCCGCGCGGCTGCTATATCTGCCACGAGAAGTACACCCTCGTCGACGCCTTCTATCACTGGCTCTGCCCGCGGTGCGCCACCTTCAGCCACGGCAAACGCGACCAGCACACCGACCTGCGCGGCAGGCGCGCCCTGCTCACCGGTGGGCGGGCGAAGATCGGCATGTACATCGCCTTGATGTTGCTGCGCGATGGCGCCGACCTGACGATCACCACGCGATTCCCGCGCGATGCCGCACGTCGCTTCGCCGAACTCTCCGACTCCGCGGAATGGCTCGACCGGCTGACGATCGTCGGCATCGACCTGCGCGACGCCACCCAGGTCGTCGCGCTCGCCGACGAGGTCGCCGCCGGCGGACCCCTCGACATCCTCATCAACAACGCGTGCCAGACCGTGCGCCGCACCCCCGGTGCCTATGCGCATCTCGTTGCGGGAGAAGGCGAACCGCTCCCCTCCGGTATGCCGCTGCCGCGCCTCATCGCGTTCGATCGGATCAGCGAGGCGCACCCCGCGTCGCTCGTCGGAGTGCTCGCCGAACACGCCCACACTCATCCGGACGGTGAAGGCACGGACGGCGAAGGCACGGACGGTGGGAGCCCGGACGGTGGGGGAGCGGTGTCGGCGGCGTCCCTCACTTCTGTTGCGCTGCAGGCGGGTTCGGCGAGTCTGGACAGGCACGTGGCCGGCACGGCCATCGACGCCGGCGGCCTGCTGCCCGACGATGTCCTCGTCAACTCCTGGACCCAGAAGGTCGAGGACGTCGACCCGCTGGAGCTGCTGGAAGTGCAGCTGTGCAACTCGGTCGCGCCCTTCCTGCTCGTCTCGCGGCTGCGGCCGAGCATGCGGGCTGCCGTCGAGCGCGGCGCCCGGCGGGCCTATGTCGTCAACGTCTCGGCCATGGAGGGCCAGTTCTCTCGGCGCTACAAAGGCCCCGGGCACCCCCATACGAATATGGCCAAGGCCGCCCTCAACATGCTCACGCGCACCAGCGCCAAGGAGATGTTCGAGACCGACAAGATCCTGATGACCGCCGTCGACACCGGATGGATCACCGACGAGCGCCCGCACCGGGAGAAGCTGCGCATCGCCGCCGAGGGCTGGCACGCCCCCCTCGACCTGGTCGACGGGGCCGCGCGCGTCTACGACCCGATCGTGCGCGGCGAGGCCGGCGAGGACCTCTTCGGCGTCTTCCTCAAGGACTTCGCGCCCCACCCCTGGTAGTCACGCCCGTCACAACTTTTCCGCCCTGGGCGGAAAAGTGCGGTCCCGCGTCAGACCAAGTAGCCGCTTCAGACCACGCACCCACGTCAGGCCAAGTAGGTGGCGATGGCGGCCTTCTCGGAGGTGATGGTCTCGGCGCCGATGTTGTGACCGGCCACCTCGGTCAGCATCGCGGCGATCTCCGAAAGGCGTTGCGCCGCATACCCGCTCGCATAGAGCTCGGCGCGCAGCCGCTCCGCCGCGGCCGACTTCTGGGCGGCGAATGTCGCGTCGGCCTCGAAGCGGCGGGCGAGCACATTGCCGCTCTGGTTGCCGCGATTGGCGCCACCGGCCGGCATACCGCCTGGCCCTCCGGGAGCGCCACCGCCTTGACCCCCAGGGCGGTTCGTCACGCCGAAGGTCAGGTTGTGGTCCCAGCCGACCACGGTCATCAGGTCCGCCGCCTTGGCCCACCACAGGTAGGAGTTGTTGCCGGGCCCGTCGATGGCGTCGTAGTTGCCGATCAGATCTTCCAGCGCCAGATAGCTTGCGAAGGCCGCCACATCCACATGCGACGACAGGTCGGCGGCGAACCCGGCGTCGTCGATCTCGTTGACCCACTTGAGGAATTCGATGAGCGGGGCCAGGTCGTCATCGCCCGCCTCGACGTCGAAGCGCTCGTCATAGAGCGACGGCTCGTCGCCCAGGTAGTCGTAGTTCGACGTCGCCTCCGCCTTGTAGAGCACGCCGTCCTCGCCGAACTCCCGCGCCACCCAGGGGTCCGACGGGTGCTCCAGGATCAGCCGCAACACGGGCGTGGCCCCGGCGGCCGACACCGCGGCATACGACCAGGGCTGCGACGCCAGCCCGGCCTTGGCCAGCAGGTCCAGCGACAAGGCCTCGTTCAGCGCCGAGGCGGTGTTGTTCAGGCGCACGACGATCTCGGTCACCCCGTCGTGTGCCTGTCCGTCGACGTACTTGTCGAGTCGCACCAGCCACGGGTACTCCGACGCACTCGCCCCGTCGGCCACCCGCCAGATCGTCGAGTTGCCCTTCAGCCGGACCCCGCACCGCTCATAGCTGGTGCCGTCGATCGTCACGCTCGCCTCGACCCACTCTTTGCTCTGATCGGCCTGGTATGCCGCGAGCACGCCCGCGAAGTCGGCCTCGCTCATCGCGATGTCGAGGGTATGCAGTGTGGCCGAGTCGAACACGCCGGCGCCGCGCGCTGCCGGGCGGGCACTCGCCGCCCCGCCGGCCGCCGTCGTCGCGCCGGAGCCGTTGCTTGCGGCGTCGCCGGAGTCGGTGGCGGCCGTTGCTGTGCAGCCGGCCAGTCCGGCCAGCAGCAGGGCGCCACCGCCCCAGCGCAGGGCGGATCGCCGGTCGAGATGGGAAGTCATGCCCCGATTCCACCGGGCGGGCCTGATCCGCAGCGAGCAACCGGCTGTGCTCCACCTGTGAGGAACGGGCCGCCGGCTGGCAATACTGGCCAGGTGATGGTGCTCCGGTTCACTGCCGAGGACCTCAGCCGCGTTCAGCTGGCGCGCACCATCGGGCCGCTCGCGGAGGCGGTCCAGGCGATGGGCGCGATGCTGCGGCCGCAACCGCTCGGGCCGGCCCGGGTCGCGCGCCGGCGGCAATCGGGCACCGGTTGCTGATCGCAAACTACCTGCGGCCACTGCCCCGCATCGGCGTCGACGTGGTGACTCTCGGAGCGATGAGCCCCGACCGGCGCGACGCCGCCGAGGCACTGCATACCTGCCCGTCCGGCTGGCTGGGCTAGGAACTGCGGATGTTCCCCCGCCCCAGGCGGGACCTGCCGGCCTGGCTCGCCGCCGCCCGAGCCGACGGCGCCGACGGCCACCACCGCCTGATCCATAAGGTGGACACCTGGTTCGACCGTCACCTGGTGAGTCAATGGGCGGGCGCACGCGACGCCCCGGACGCCGTGTACGACCGGCTGAGCCGCGAGTTTACGGGCGGAGGAGTGGACGCCCTTGTTGTCGCATCTGGGGCACGGCATCCGATGGGGAGACCTCGAACTGCGCATCCCCGACGCCGGCCCGTGGTCGCCGGCGTGGCCCGCGACGCCGCCCCGGAGGCCCTGCGCGACGCCTCGTCGCGGCCGAGTGGGGCGTTCGCCGATCCCCGCCCCGACGGGGTCTTCTGGTCGCTGATGCGCGACGCCGCCGGGCAGTTGTATGTCGGTGTCATGGGCGGCCGGGCCCCCGTCCCGGGCGGCGGACGCATCTACGCCGTGGTTGCCGCGGACTGAGATCGACGGGAGGACTGGGCGTCGACAGCTGTCATACCGCAGCGGTATGATCGCGGTATGAGTGTGCAGATGACGATTCGGGTCGACGACGACCTCGCCGCCTTCGTCGATGCGCAGGCCGCTGCGCGGACCACGAGCCGGGCGGATGTGATCAACCGAGCGATCCGGGGGGAGGTACGGCGCCAACGGGCGGCACGAGACGCGCAGATCTACGCCTCGACCACCGACCCTGACCTCGAATCCGATGCCTACGCGGCATGGGCTGCAGGCACTGCCGGCAGCGCCTGGTCCGAGCTGGACTGATGCATCCGATCTGGCTGGCCCGTCTCGACAAGACGCGCCCGGTCCTGGTGCTGACGCGCGAGGAAGTCAGGGCGGTGCGGCAGCTGATCACGGTGGCACCGATCACCACGACCGTCCGGGGCCTGAGCAGCGAGGTCACCCTCGGGCCTCACAATGGGCTCGAACACCCGTGCGTGGCCAACTTGGACTCGATTGTCACCGTCCCCCGGCGCGCATTGATCCGGCCCCTCGGGGCGCTTCTCGAGGAGCAGGAGCGCGATCTGACGCGGGCCTTCCACGAGGCGTTCGATTTGGCGGACTAAGGGCTCGTTCAGACCCGGTCCTGCTGCCCGGCGTGCGCCGCGTCGTGCCGTGCCTCGTGCGGGGTCAGCGCCGCAGCGTGCGCCTGGTCGACCGGCGCGCCCGGCACCGTCGGCGCCCGGCCGATGGCGGCACCGGCCGTATGCCCGCGCCGGTTGATCCGGGCCTCGAGCCGAGCCGCCAGCCAGGTCAGCAGGTAGTTGATCGCGATGAAGACGGCCGCGGCGACGAGCAAAGCGGGGATGACATTCGAGCGGGCCGACGCGAGGTTCTGCGCCTGCTGCAGTAGCTCCGGATAGGTGATGATCGTCCCGAGGGCGGTGTCCTTGAGGATGACGACGAGTTGGCTGACCAGCGCCGGCAACATCGCCGTGATCGCTTGCGGCAGTTGGATATTGCGCAGTGTCTGGCCTGGAGTCAACCCGATCGAGAGGCCGGCCTCCGCCTGGCCCTTCGGCAGCCCGAAGACCCCGGACCGCACCAGCTCCGCGATCACCGAGCCGTTGTAGAGCGTCAGCGCCGTCACCACCGCGGCGAACGGGTTCCACGCGGCCGGGAAGACCTGGTTGTACGCGAACACCCCGAAGAAGAAGATCATCATGATCAGCACCGGGACCGCGCGGAAGAACTCGACGATCGCCCCGCTCACCCAGCGGATGACGACATTGCGCGAGAGCCGGCCCACCCCGAAGACGAACCCGAAGATCATCGCCAGGACGACCGCGGCCGCGGCGGCCTTGATGGTGTTCCAGATCCCCAGCAGCAGGTAGTAGCGCCAGGTTCCCCAGTCGGCGAAGGGGCTCCACTTCGCCCCGGCGAACTCCCCGTTGGCGTGCAGCGCACGCCCCACGAGCGCCAGCAGGACCAACAGCAGCAGCCCGCCGGTGATGGCGACCACGCGGTGCCGGCGCCGGGCCTTGGGGCCGGGGGCGTCGAAGAGGACCGAGGTGCTCATCGCTTGACCGCCATCCGCTGCGAGAGGTTGGTGAGCAGGATGCCGAGCGGCATCGTCAGCAGGACGAAGAAGCCGGCGACGAGCAGGAAGATCATCAGGCTCAGGTCAGGCCGGAACTCCAGCGCGTCCCGCATGAACGCGGCCGTCTCGGCGACCCCGATCGCATACGCGACAGTTGTGTTCTTGATCAACGCGATGAGCACCGACGCCAGCGGGGCGATGGCGCCGCGGAACGCTTGCGGCAGAACGACATACCGCAGGCTTTGACCGAAGCCGAGCCCGATCGACCGGGCCGCCTCGGCCTGCCCGGGAGGCACCGTGTTGATGCCGCTGCGCAGCGCCTCACACACGAACGCCGCGTGGTAGACGATCAAGCCGACGATCGCCCACCGCACCCCGTTGTCGACGATCGACGTCGAACTCGTCGCCGGTGCCAGGTTGATCTTCAACTGGTAGTGCAGAGCCAGCAGGCAGAATGTCACGATCAGCGTCAGCGGCGTGTTGCGCACCAGATTGACGTATGCCGCGCCGGCCCGGTTGAAGATCCCCACCGGGCCTACCCGCATCACCGCGAGGACGGTCCCGAGAATCAGCGCGCCGAGCGCGGAGAAGAAGGCGAGGTAGATCGTCTGGCCGAAGGCGGACCAGATGTCGAACTGGTCGAACAGTTCATCCATGGCTCACGTCTTCCGTGTCGGGTCCGGTCCTGCCGTGGTCCGGTGGGCAGGGGTATGCAGCGCGGCGGCGGCATACCCCTGCTCGGGTTCCGGAGGGGTCAGGTCAGGAGCAGGCGTCCGTCTTCGGCGGGTTGGTCGCGGTGTCGACCTTGAACCCGGCCGGGCCGAAGTTCGCGTCGACGGCCTTCTGCCATTCGCCGGAGTCGACCATCTTCTTCAGCGCCGTGTTGACCTTCTCGCACAAGGCGACGTCGCCCTTCTTGAGGCCGACGCCGTAGCGCTCCTCGGAGAAGGTCTTGCCGACGACCTTCAGCTTGCCCTTGTAGGCCGGCTGGGCGGCATACCCGGCGAGGATCGTGTTGTCGGTGGTGAGCGCGTCGAGCTGGCCGTTGACGACCAGGTCGAGACACTTGCTGTAGGTGTCGAAGTTCTGCAGCTGGACGCCGGGGTAGCTGTCCTTGACCTTCTGGGCCGAGGTCGAGCTGGTCACCGAGCACAGCTTCTTGCCGTCGAGGCCCTCCGGCCCGGTGATGTCGCTGTCGGTCGCGACGAGGAGGTCCTGGCCGGCGACGAAGTACGGCCCGGCGAAGGAGACCTTCTGCTTGCGCTCGTCGGTGATCGAGTAGGTCGCGAAGATCAGATCGACCTGGCCGGTGGCGATCAGGTCTTCGCGCTGCTTGCTCGGCGACTGGATGAAGGTCACATTGGTCTTGCCGAGTTCCTTGGCGACATAGTTCGCGACGTCGACGTCGAAGCCGGAGTACTTGCCGGCGTCGAAGAGCCCGAGCCCGGGCTGGTCGAACTTGATGCCGATCTTGATGCTGTCGCCGTCGGCGGCGCTGCCGCTGGAGCCGCCGCTCGCGGTGCCGTCGTCACTGCTGCCGCAGGCACCGAGTGCGAGGGCCAGGGTGGTCGCTCCGATGAGGGCGCCGATCCTGCGTGTCTTCATGGTTGTGTTCCTTCCGGTGGTGCGCGGTTGTCGGTTCTAGTGGGTGAGGATCTTGGCGAGAAAGTCCTTGGCCCGCGCCGAACGCGGATTGGTGAAGAACTCCTGCGGGGTGGCCTGTTCGACGATCTGGCCGTCGTCCATGAAGACGACGCGATTGGCCGCCTTGCGGGCAAAGCCCATCTCGTGGGTGATGACGATCATCGTCATCCCGTCCTTGGCGAGGCCGACCATGACGTCGAGGACCTCGTTGATCATCTCGGGGTCCAGGGCCGAGGTGGGCTCGTCGAAGAGCATGACCTTGGGTTCCATCGCGAGGCTGCGGGCGATCGCCACGCGCTGCTGCTGACCCCCGGAGAGCTGGGCCGGGTACTTGTGCGCCTGCTCCTGGACACCGACCCGCTCCAGCAGCGCCATGGCGTCCTTCTCTGCCTGCGACTTGGATTTCTTGCGGACCTTGATCGGGCCGAGCGTGACATTGTCGAGGATCGTCTTGTGTGCGAACAGGTTGAAGGACTGGAAGACCATGCCGACGTCCGCGCGCAGCTGGGCGAGGTCCTTGCCCTCCTCAGGCAGTGGCTTGCCGTCGATCGTGATGGTGCCGCTCTCGATCGTCTCGAGCCGGTTGATCGTGCGGCACATCGTCGACTTGCCGGAGCCGGACGGGCCGATGACGATGACGACCTCGCCCTTGTCGACGCTCAGGTCGATGCTCTTGAGCACATGGAGGTCTCCGAAGTGCTTGTTGACGTCCTGGAGGACGACCAGGGGCTGGGCCATGCGGCCGAACCTACAACGGCCCACGGGACCCGCCCCGCCCGCCGTGGGTGGATGTCGCCGGATTGCAACCTTGGCAGTGCCGGTGCCCCGCCCGGCCCTGCTGGCAGCCAGAGAGCCGGTGACGGGAATCGAACCCGCGTGTCCAGCTTGGGAAGCTGGCGCTCTACCATTGAGCTACACCGGCGTCGCGCCCGCGGAATCACGCTCCGCGATGGCAGCCCCGGAAGTCTAACCCAGCACGCAGCCCACCTCGCGCGCCCCTCATCCGGCTGCTGCCACGAACCGGCTGCCCCACGACGCCAGCATCTGGCGGACCTCCGCGCCCGCGTCCTCGATCGTGAAGTCCGCCTCGAGGATCCCGAGCGCCTGGAGCCAGTACCACGGCTGTGGTGCCTCCCCGCTCACGCGGCAGCGCCCCGGGCCGAGATCCGCGACCTCCACCCAGCGCCCGATCTTGGCCTCGACCACGCCGGCCGGCGCGGCGACGACCGCCACGAGCGCATGCCCGGCCTCCCGCCGCGACAGCCCCGAGCGCACGTATGCCGCGGCATCGCCCCCCGGGATCTCGCGCCGCCGGAACACCGAGCGCGTCCCCTCCGGGTCGGTGAGCCGGTCGAGCCGGAAAGAGCGCCAGTCGCCGCGGTCGAGGTCGTAGGCCACGAGATACCACCGCCGGCCGACAGTCACCAGCTGGTGCGGCTCGACATGCCGCCGCACTACCTCACCGGGCGTGGAGCCGCCGACAGCGGTGTAGGAGAACCGAATCCGCTCCGCGTCCCGGATCGCCGAGGCCAGGCCCCCGAGCACCGCCGCCTCCACCTCGGGCGCGGTCCGGAAGGGCGCATCGACGGTGACCTCGCGCAGCGCTTCCGCCCGTCGGCGTAGCCGCGACGGCAGCACCTGCGTCACCTTCGACAGCGCGGACAAGGTGGCATCGGCCAATGCCCCGGACTGCGCGGACGCCGTCTGCCCGAGCGCGACCACCATCGCGATGGCCTCTTCCTCGTCCACCACGAGCGGCGGCATCGAGCCTCCCGCCCCCAGTTGATAGCCGCCGTCGGTCCCGCGTGAGGACGTCACCGGATAGCCCAGCTCGCGCAACCGGTCGATATCGCGCCGCAGCGTCCGCTCCGAGACCTCCAGCCGCCCGGCGAGCTCGCTCCCCGGCCAGAACCGGTGCGTCTGCAGCAACGACAACAACCGCAGCGTCCGCGAACTCGTATTGGCCATGCCCCAACTTTCGCAGATCTAGCGGACAGAAAGTGGCCGGAAGCCTCCGTAGCGTCGTGAACATGGACACAGCGACCATGACCCGGAGCACCACCCTCACCACCCGTCCCCGCCCGGCCATCACCGGCCGCGCCCGCACCCTCGCCCTGGTGAGCCTGCTGCTCGCCTCGGCCATGGAACTGATCGACGTGACGATCGTCAACGTCGCCCTCCCGACGATCGAACGCTCCCTCGGCGCGAGCGGGGCGATGCTGCAGTGGGTCGTCGCGGCATACCCGCTGGCCTTCGGCATCTCGCTGATCACCGGCGCCCGCCTCGGCGACCGCTTCGGCCGCCGCCGCCTCTTCCTCGTCGGCCTGGTCGCCTTCACCCTTGCCTCCGCCGCCTGCGGCTTGGCCCCGAGCGCCGCCGCGCTCGTCGGCTTCCGCGCGGTCCAGGGCATCGCCGCGGCCGCGATGGTGCCGCAAGTGCTGACGAGCATCCAAGTCATGTATGCCCCGCACGAGCGCGGGAAGGCGATGGCCGCCTTCTCTGCCCTCGCCGGCCTCGCCGCGGTCGTCGGGCCGATCATGGGATCGGTGCTCACCGAGACCGCCGGCTGGCGCTGGGTCTTCCTCGTCAACGTGCCGGTGGGGGTCCTCGCGCTGGTTGCGGCGCTGCGCTTCGTCCCCGAGTCGCGGGCGGCGCATGCCAACCGGGTGGACTTCCGCGGGGTCGCCGTCCTCTCGGCCGGCCTGCTCGCGCTGCTCTACCCGCTGGTCATGGGCCACGAACTCGGCTGGCCGACCTGGACGTATGCCGTGATGGCCGCCGGTGCGGTCATCCTCGCCGCGTTCGTGGCCGCCGAGGCGCGCCACGAGCAGGCCGGGGACGAGCCGCTGGTCGCGACCTCCCTCTATCGTGACCGCGCCTTCAGCGGCGGCAGCCTCGTCGGCGGCCTGCTGTTCATCGCCGGGACCGGCTACTTCCTGGCCGGCACGATCTACTTCCAGGCCGGACTCGGCTGGTCGGTCCTGAAGGCCGGCCTGGTCAACATCCCCTTCGCGCTGATCTGCACGGTCACGGCCGGTGCCGGCGCGGCCGTCCTGATGGCGCGCATCGGCCGCCGGGTGCTGAGCCTCGGCGCGGTCGTCATGGCCGTCGGGGCGGTGGTCATGTGGCTGACCGTGCGGGATGCCACCCCGGCCACGAGCTTCTGGGCCTTCGTCCCGGCCATCTGCCTCATCGGGGCCGGCTTCGGGTTCGTGGTCTCCTCGACCGCTCCGCTCGCGCTCGGGCAGGTCCCCGACCGGCAGGCGGGGTCGGCGTCCGGGCAGTTCAACACGACCGGCCAACTGGCCAACGCGGTCGGTGCGGCCGTGATGGGCACGCTCTTCTTCGAGGTCGCCGGCCGCCAGCACACGCACGCACCTGCGGAGATCTTCCGGCCGGCCTTCCTGGTCGTCCTGACCGTCATGGCCGCGCTGCTGCTGCTCGTCGCGGTCGCCACCACGGTGATCCCGGCCGACGCCCACGAGCACGCCGACCCGGATGCGGGTCACTGACCCGCGCCACCTCGACCGCAAGAGATGCCGTTACCCATCGGGAGTGGTGCTGGCGCAACAACTCCCGATGGGTAGCGCCGTGCCTATCCGTCCGGTGACTGCGCGATAGGTTGGCGCCGTGTTGCTCTCCGATCGCGATATCCGCTCCGAGGTGGATGGCGGGCGGGTTGTCCTCGACCCGTGGGACCCCCAGATGGTCCAGCCGAGCAGTGTGGACGTGCGGCTCGACAAGTACTTCCGGCTCTTCGACAACCACAAATACCCCGTCATCGACCCCGCCCAGGACCAGCCCGACCTGACCCGGCTCGTCGAGGTCGATCCCGACGAAGGGTTCGTGCTCCACCCGGGGGAGTTCGTGCTCGGCTCGACCCTGGAGACTGTGACTCTCCCCGACGACCTGGCCGCCCGGGTCGAGGGCAAGTCGTCGCTGGGTCGCCTCGGCCTGCTCACCCACGCCACAGCCGGATTCGTCGATCCCGGGTTCAGTGGTCACGTCACGCTCGAGCTGTCCAATGTCGCGACGCTGCCGATCATGCTGTGGCCGGGCATGAAGATCGGCCAACTGGCCTTCTTCCGGCTGTCCAGTTCGGCCGAAAATCCTTACGGCAGTGCGGCATACGGCTCGCATTATCAGGGCCAACGCGGCCCCACCGCGTCCAGGTCCTTCCAGAACTTCCACCGCACGGACGTCTGATGACCGAGATCGTCGAGGTGCGCTCCAGCGCGCCCGATCCCGCCACCGCCCAGGCGCTCGCCGATCTCCTCGTCACCGAGCGCCTCGCCGCCTGCGTCCAGTGCCTCTCGGGCCTGGCGTCGACCTACCGCTGGGACGGCGGCATTCAGCACGAGCAGGAGATCCTGCTGCTTGCCAAGACGACGGCCGCCCGCCTCCCGGCGCTGATGGCGCGCCTGCGCGCCGCGCACCCGTATGACGTGCCGGAGATCCTCGCCACGCCCACCACGGCCGACGCGCCGTATGCCGCCTGGGTCGCCGAGCAGACGACAGCACCCGGAGGGTGAGGGTGGTCTGTTAGTCCGCCGGTTGTCGGTGCCCTGGGTTAGCGTGGGCGCTCCAACGGGGAAGGACCGCACGTGATCCGGTTCGACGCAGTCACCAAGAGGTATCCCGGCGGCACCACGGCCGTCGATGACCTGACCCTCGAGGCACCCACCGGCCAGATCACCGTGCTCGTCGGACCGTCCGGGTGCGGCAAGACGACGTCCTTGCGGATGGTCAACCGGATGATCGAGCCCACCTCGGGGCGGATCAGCATCGACGACACCGACACCGCCTCGATGGATCCGGCCAGCCTGCGCCGCGGCATCGGCTACGTCATCCAACACGGCGGGCTCTTCCCGCACCACACGATCGAGCGCAATGTCGCCACCGTGCCATTGCTGCTCGGCACCGACAAGAAGACCGCGTATGCCCGCGCCCACGAGCTCCTCGAGCGGGTGGGCCTGCCGCGGGAGTTCGCCCAGCGCTATCCCGCCCAGCTCTCCGGCGGGCAGCAGCAGCGCGTCGGCGTGGCCCGCGCGCTCGCCGCCGATCCGCCCGTGATGCTCATGGACGAGCCCTTCTCCGCCGTCGACCCGGTCGTGCGGGCGCAGTTGCAGGAGGAGTTCAAGCGGCTGCAGTCCGACCTCGGCAAGACCATCCTTTTCGTCACCCACGACATCGACGAGGCCATCACCCTCGGCGACCAGGTGGCCGTGATGCGCGTCGGCGGCCGGCTGGCGCAGATCGCCTCCCCCAGCGAGCTGCTCGCCCACCCGGCCGACGACTTCGTCGCCGATTTCGTCGGCCGCGACCGCGGCTATCGCGCGCTGAGCTTCGTCGACGGCAGCGTGCCGCTGGTGCCGGAGGCGTCGGTCAGGCCCGGCGACCCGGGGGAGGTGGCGCGCGAGCGGTCGGTCGACGGCTGGGTGCTCGTCGCCGACGGCGGGCAGCCGCTCGGCTGGCTGGCCGTGGACCGGGTCGGCGCGCAGGTGGACATCGCCGATCTGGCGCTCGGAGGGACGCTCGCGCGCCAAGGCGGTCCGCTGCGTGCGGCCTTGGATGCCGCCTTGTCCTCGCCGAGCGGCCGCGGGGTGGTCGTCGGTGACCAGGGGGAACTGCTGGGCACGGTCCGGGCCCGCGACGTCATCGACGTCATCGAGGGATCGCGCGGCGGTAGCGGCGTTCAGGACACGCCGGCACCAGGGGTTTTGCCATGACCTGGGTGCTCGACCACCTGGGGCTGATCTGGGAGCTGACGGTGCGGCATACCGTCCTCGCGGGCATCCCGCTGATCCTCGGGCTGCTGCTGAGCATCCCGCTCGGCTGGCTGGCCCGCCGCTACCGCGTCCTCGCGCCCATCGCGCTCGCCGGCACCGGGCTGCTCTACACGATCCCGAGCCTGGCACTCTTCATCCTCATGCCGCTGATCCTCGGCACCAAGATCCTCGACCCGATCAATGTCGTGGTCGCGATGACCGTCTATACGGTCGCTCTGCTCGTGCGCACCGTCGTCGACGGACTCGCCTCGGTGCCGGACCATGTCGACGCCGCCGCGCAGGCGATGGGCCTGGGCCGGCTGCGGCGGCTGTTCACCGTGCAACTGCCGCTGGCCGTGCCGGTGATCGCCGCGGGTCTGCGGGTGGCCGCCGTGAGCAACGTCAGCATCGTCTCGATCGCCTCGATCATCGGTGTCTCGCAACTGGGCTCGCTCCTGACCGACGGCTACAACCGCGACATCCCCGGCGAGCTGTGGGCCGGCACCCTCGCCTGCCTGCTGCTCGCCCTCCTCTTCGACGCCATCATCCAGGCCGGCGCCTGGGCGCTCACCCCCTGGCGGCGCGCCGGAGCCGTCCCGACCGGGGCCGAGCCGTGATCGCCGGCATCTGGCAGTGGCTGAGCGACCCGGCCAACTGGACCGGACCGGACGGCATACCCGTGCGCACCCTGGAGCACCTGCGCTACAGCCTCATCGTCCTCCTCGCCGCCGCGGTGATCGCCATCCCCACCGGCCTGTATGTCGGTCACACCGGCCGGGGTCGCTGGCTGGTCACCGCCGCCAACGCGCTGCGGGCCGTGCCCACCCTCGGACTGCTTTTCGCCCTCTCGTTGTGGCTCGGCCCGAAGATCCACGGCAACCTCGCCTTCAGTCTCCCGAGCATCATCGTGCTGGTCCTGCTGGCGATCCCGCCGCTGCTCGCCGGCGCGTATGCCGGTGTCGAGGCCGTCGACCCGGCGGCCCGCGACGCCGCCCGCGGAATGGGTATGCGGCCCGGTGAGGTGCTCCGGCACGTCGAGTTGCCCGTGTCCTTGCCGCTGCTGCTCTCCGGAGTCCGCGCCGCCGCATTGCAGGTGATCGCCACGGCCACCATCGCCGCCTATGTCGGCCTCGGCGGCCTGGGCCGGTTCCTGCTCGACGGGCTCTCCCTCGCCGACTATCCGGCCACGGCGGGGGGCGCGCTGCTCGTCTCGGCGCTCGCGCTGATCGTCGACCTTGTGCTCGCCGCCGTGACCCGCCTGGTCGTCAGTCCCGGGCTGACGGGGAAGTATCGCGGCGCGTCCGACGTTGACATCCAGACCAGCCGCACTGCCGCGGCCATCGAGCATTGATCACTGTGAGCACGGATCAATGTGAGCAGTGATCCAAGTGAACACGTGATCCAGCGAAACCTGATCCAGCGAACCCGACACGCCGGAGCGGGACCTGCCCGCCCGACCTACTAGAGGAGTTTCCCGATGCGCCGACCCGCGCTGATCTTCACCGTGACCACCGCCTCCGCCCTCACCCTGGCAGCCTGCGGATCCTCATCCGACCCGATGGCCTCCGGGTCGTCGACCTCGAGCGCGTCGGCCGCCACGAGTGCCGCGACGAGCGCCGACAGCAGCTCCGGCGGCGCGACGAGCTCGGCGCAGAGCATTGCGGTCGGCTCCGCGGACTTCTCCGAGAGCCAGTTGCTCGCCGAGATCTACGCCGGCGCCCTGCAGGCCAAGGGCATCAACGCCACGGCCAAGCTCAACATCGGCTCGCGGGAGGTGTCGGTCAAGGCGCTGCAGGACGGCTCGATCGACGTCATGCCCGAATACACCGGCGCGATGGCCTTCTACTACGACAAGAACTTCACCGAGACCGACCCGCAGGCCGTGTATGACGCGCTCAAGGGCATGCTGCCCGCTGACCTGACGCTGCTGCAGGCGTCTGCGGCCGAGGACAACGACTCGATCAATGTCACCAAGGCGACGGCGCAGAAATACCAGCTGACGTCGGTGGCCGACCTGGCCGCGCACGCCGGCGACCTGACCCTCGGGGCGCCGCCGGAGTTCAAGCTGCGCCCACAGGGCATCCCCGGCCTGGAGAAGACCTACGGCGTCACCTTCGGCACCTTCCGGCCCCTGAAGGGTGCGGCCTTGGTCAACGCGCTCAAGAACGGCCAGGTCGACGCGGCCAATATCTTCTCCACCGACCCGGCCATCGCCGCCAACGACTTCGTGACCCTCACCGACGACAAGCGGCTCTTCGGCGCCCAGAACATCGTGCCCCTGGTCCGCGCCGACGCCGCGACCCCCGAAGTGTCGGCCGCCCTCGACGCGGTCAACGCCAAGCTGACCACGGCGACCTTGTCGGACCTGCTCAAGAAGACCGACATCGACAAGCAGGACCCTGCCACGGTGGCCAAGGAGTTCCTCACCGCCAACGGCCTCGGGTGAGCCTGCACCATTGAGGAAGGCGACCCGGGTCTGCCCCCAGACCCCGGGTCGCCTTCCTGGCGGAACCGGACGGGCCCCCACCCGACGTTCCACAACGCGGAGCGCGATGGCAAGCCCCTCCCTCCGACGGGCTTGCCATCCCTCGGGACGTTTGTCCGAGGTGTTCCGGCTGACCACCACTCTTGTCCAGTCGGGACCCCTGCGCATCGGTAATTTCACTCAATCTGTCTGCTCAGGTGGCGCAATTGGCCGCTGTGCTCACCGGGTTCAGATCTCACCGACGGCGGACTCCCGAGGTCCAGTAACCTGAACGGCGTGCTGCCCCCGTGCCTGGGCCGACGTGACCTGCTGGCACACGTCCGCTCCAGCCTGATCGACCGCCGGTGGGTGACCCTCGTCGGCCCATCCGGCATGGGCAAGTCGCTGATCGCGCGGCACGCCGTCGCCGATCGCGAGGTCGCGTGGGTGGATGCGCGCGTCGTGCACGACGTCGACGGGCTCATCGGCGCCTGGCTGCAGGCGCTGAACCCCGATGTCGCCCCGGGTGATGCGCCCTTGCCGGCCCTGATCCGGGCGCTGGACGACACGGGCCGGCTCAGTGTGCTCGACGGCGTCTCCGAGGAGCAGATCCCGGGCCTGTTCGAACTCATCGAGGCGACCCTCGCGGCCACCACCCTGCCCCGGATCCTGAGCACGAGCCACACCCCGTCCGGCTCCCCGCACGGACTTGACCTCCGGGTGGAGCCGCTGCCCACGCCGCTTCCGGGCCAACCCCTCGAGGGCGCCTCCCTGGAGCTTTTCGTCGGCCGGTTGGCCAGCGCCGGCGGAGAACTGGTCGACCTGCGCCGGGACGAGGCTGTGCTGCGCTCCCTGCTCGAGGCGAGCGGCGGCATACCGCTCGTCATCGAACAACTGGCGGCGCAGGCGGCGCAGGTCGGGCTCGCGGCCGTCGCGCCGACAGACTCGCTCTCCGACGCCATCGGGCGCTCCTACGCCATGGTGGACGCGACGAGCCAACGGGCCTTCCGCCGGCTGGGCTGCGTTGCCTTCCCCGTCGGACTCGACGTCTTCGCGGCGCTGGCCGAGCTGCCGCGGGCCCTGGCCATCGCCGCAGCGGCCCAGCTGGAGCGGCACTCCCTCGTCGAGATCACCCCGGACGAACGCGTGCGGATGGCGGCGGCGGCCCGGCGCCACGCGCTGGAGGTGACGCGGCATACCGATGACGCCGCGTGCGTGACGGCCGCGCTGCTCGCGTGGGCCGACGCGGCGCTGCCGGCCAGCGAGGAGGAGGGGTCGGGAAGCGATCCGTGGCTCGCCGACTACGACGCGGTCGATTTCGCCATCGCGCACGGTGCCGGCGATCCGGCCACCCGCGACCTGGCTTACGACATGGCCAACCGGGCCTTCGGCCCGCTGTATACGGCCATGCGTCCGCGGGACGCCCTCACCCTCCTCGAGACCGTGCTCGCCAGCGGCGACGGCCCGCCCGAGGTCGGTGCCCAGGTGGCCCGGCGGGCCGGGATCTGCGCGTCCGAGGTGCTCGGCACCTTCGAGGGGCTGCGCTTCCTCGACCGCGCCGAGCAGCACGCCGACATCGCCCTGGCACCCGATGTCCAACGGGCCCGCATCGCCTCGATCCGGGCCGAGATGTATCTCGACGCCGGCCAACTCGACGCTGCCCGCACCGAGGTGGACCGGATCTTCGCGCTCGGCTGCGAGGACACGTATGCCGAGCGGCAGGCCCGGCGCACGCTGATGGACGTCGAGACGAGCGCGGGCAATCTCGCCACGGCGGAGGCCATCGCGCCCCTCATCATCGACGGCGCCACGGGCGAGGAGGCGTGGCTCGGAATCGCCGCCCGCGTGCTGCTGGCCCAGATCGCCCGCGAGCAGGGCCGGCAGGTCGAGGCGCTGGCCGCCGCTCGCGCGGCACGTCACGATGCGACGGCCCGCGGTGAGGACCGGATCGCCCTGCTGGCCGATGTCCTCGCCCGGCGGATCTCCTGCGAACCGCCCGCCCTGACCCCCGAACCCGAGGCGCTCCCGTGGGCCGTCCGGCTCGGCTACCAGCTGCAGGGTGCCCGAGATGCCGCGTGCGAGGAGCGCTTCGAGCACGCGGCCGGCATCGCTGCCGATGTCGTCGTGCTCGCCGACAGCGCCCGCCTCGAGCGCGACGGGATCGAGGCGCGGATCGTGCTCGCCGACGCCTTGTTGGCCTTGGGCGACACCGGGCAGGCCGCCAGCACGTATGCCGCTGCCGCCCGGCACGCCGCCGCGTGTCCCCTCCCGCTGCGGATCGCCGACGCCTTCGACGGGCTCGCTCTGTGCCTGAGGGAGACCCAGCCCACCCACGCCGCCCGGTGCGTGTGGCTGGGTATGCAGTTGCGCAACGCGCACGGTGCCGCCGCCTTGTCGCGGCCGGGCGTGGACACCAGCCGGCTGCCCGCGCCGCGCGCGGCCAAGGCGTGGTTCGCCGACGGGCGCATCTCGGCGGCCGGCATCGCCGCGGCCGGGCGGATCGAGGGCGGCGAGGCCGACGCTTCGGCCGACTCGCCGCTCGCGAGTCTGACCAAGGCGCAACTCGCGGTCGCCCAACTCGTCGGCGCCGGGCTGACCAGCAAGGAGATCGCCGAGCAGCTCTATCTCTCGCCGCGCACCGTCGACAACCACCTGGCCCAGATCTATCGCAAGCTCGACATCCCGTCGCGGTCCCGCCTCGCCGCGATGATGGCGAACAGCGCATGAAAACCCCTGCGCCACAAGAGTTTTCGCCATCGCCGCGGGGCACGGACGAGGTGCTGTATGCCGCGGGCGGCGGCACGGCATACGTCCGGCTCAACCGGCCGAAAGCGCTCAACAGCCTGACCCGCGTCATGGTCGAGGACCTCTGCATCCAACTCGACGAGTGGGTCACCGACGACCGGGTCACGGCCATCGTCCTCGACGGCACCGGCGACCGGGCACTGTGCGCCGGCGGCGACGTCAAGGCCGTCCGCGCCGCCATCGTCAATGGCGATCCCGATGCGGCAGTGGACTTTTGGGCACGCGAGTACGATCTCGCCCTGCGCCTGGGGACCTATCCCAAGCCGGTCACGGCTCACATGCGCGGCGTCGTCATGGGCGGCGGGCTCGGGCTGAGCGCCCATGTCACGCATCGGCCCATCGGCCAAGACGCCCGGGTCGCCATGCCCGAGACGGCGATCGGGTTCTTCCCCGACGTCGGCATCACCCGCATCTTCGCCCGGACGCCGGGGGAGCTCGGGACGTATGCCGCCGTCACCGGCGCCACCTTCGGCGCGGCGGACGCGGTGTTGCTCGGCCTAGCCGACCCGTCCGGCGATTTCGGACCGGCGCCGATTCTGGTGCAGCAGAACTGGATCGACGAATGCTTCGCCGGTGACGACCCCGCGGCGATCATCGGCCGGCTGGAGTCGCACCCCGCCTCCGAGGCGCGCGAGTGCGCTGCGGAGGTGCGCCGGCGTTCCCCGCTCGCCGTGTCCGCCGCGCTGGCGCGCGTGCGCCGCGCGGCCACCGAGGCCGATCTCGCCGAGACCCTCGCCGTCGACACCAGGTTGGCGCGCGGGATGATGCTCGCCGGCGACTTCACCGAGGGCGTGCGCGCCAAACTCGTGGACAAGGACGACCGGCCACGCTGGCGGCATGCCCGGATCGAGGACGTCACCCCCGCCGACGTCGACGCCCTCTTCTCCGCCTAGCCGCACCGCCGCTCGCCACCCGACCCTCCGTCGAGATGTCATTTCGACCCCGGCGAGATGCCGTTTCGACCGCGGCGAGATGTCAGTTCGCGACCGACGAGACGTCGATCTGGGCTGGTTGGGATTCCGGCCCCGGGCGCACGGCGGCCAGCAGCATCTGGGCGATGTCGACGACCTCCACCTGCTCGAAATAGCCCTCGGACTGCCGGGCGGTCAGCCCGTCGGAGAGCATGACGCGGCAGAAGGGGCAGCCGATGGCGATGCGCTGGGCGCCGGTGCCGAGGGCCTCGTTGGTGCGGTTGATGTTGATCCGCTCGCCGAGCTTCTCCTCCATCCACATGCGCGCGCCGCCGGCGCCGCAGCAGAAGGACCGCTCTCCATGGCGCGGCATCTCCTTGAGCGTGACGCCCGGGAGGGAGCCGAGCAGTTCGCGGGGCGGGGTGTAGACGTGGTTGTGCCGGCCGAGGTAGCACGGGTCGTGATAGGTCACCGTGTTCGCGCTGGAGGCGGCGTCCTTGTTCGTCGACTTCACGGGGTCGGCACCGGGGCGGGTGACCGGCACCAGTCGCTTCTCGCGCACGAGACGGTTGAGCAGCTGGGTGTGGTGCAGCACCTCATACGACCCGCCGAACTGCGGGTACTCGTTCTTCAGCGTGTTGAAGCAGTGCGCGCAGGTGACCACGATCTTGGCGGCGCCCGCCTCGGCGAGGACCTCGACATTCTGCTGCGCGAGCATCTGGAAGAGGAACTCGTTGCCGGCGCGGCGGGCGGAGTCGCCCGTGCACGTCTCGCCGTTGCCGAGGACGGCGAACTTCACCTCGGCGAGGTGCAGCAACTCGGCGACCGCGCGGGTCGTCTTCTTGGCGCGGTCCTCGTAGGCCCCGGCGCAGCCGACCCAGAACAGGTAGTCGTAGCCGTCGAGGTTTTCGACGTCCTCGCCGACGACCGGCACCTCGAAGGGGAGGTCCTTGGCCCAGTCGAGGCGAGCCTTCGCGCCCATGCCCCACGGGTTGCCCTTGCCCTCGAGGTTCTTGAACAGGCCGGCGAGTTCGCCCGGGAAGGCGGATTCGACGAGCGCCTGGTGGCGGCGCATGTCGACGATGTGGTCGACGTGCTCGATGTCGACGGGGCACTGCTCGACGCACGCGCCGCAGGTCGTGCAGGACCACAGCACGTCCTGGTCGATGACGGCGTTCGGGCCGTGCGGGTTGTATGCCGTGAGCGGTTCGGCGATGTCGTAGCCGGTCTGGCCGATGAGGGGGAGTTCGGTCAGGGCGGCCAGATCGGGGTCGGCTTCGAGGAGGGCCGTACGATGTTCGGCCGCCGCGGTCAGGTAGGGCGCCTTGGCGTTGGCGTGCTCCCGCAGCGTCATCATCAGCAGCTTGGGGGAGAGGGGCTTGTCGGTGTTCCACGCCGGGCACTGGCTCTGGCAGCGGCCGCACTCGGTGCAGGTGGAGAAGTCGAGCAGGCCCTTCCAGGTGAAGTCTTCGATCTTGCCTGCCCCGAGTTGGAGTTCCTCGTCCTCGGGGTGGTCCTCGAGGGTCTCCATGGTCACGGGCTGGCCGTCCTTGACCATCGGCTGCAACGCGCCGAGGGCGGTGCGGCCGGAGGACTCGCGCTTGAACCAGATGTTCGGGAAGGCGAGGAAGCGGTGCCAGGCAACGCCCATCGTCGGCTGCAAGGAGATGGTGATCATCCAAGCGAAGGAGACCATGATCTTGATCGTCGCGACGAGGTAGACGAGGTTGTTGATCGTGTCGAGCGAGAGCCCGTCCCACATGCCGGCCAGCCAGCCGGTGAGCGGGAAGTGCAACGCCTGCGACTCCTCCGGGTGGGTGATCTTGAGCATCGCCGCCTCGAGGGTGCGCAGCAGCAGGATGCAGATCGTCACCACGAGGATGGTGAACTCGACGTAGTAGGCCTGCCACCAGGTCGAACCGAAGAAACGGGAGCGGCGGCCGTGCTCACCGGCGGCGCTGCGCGGGTGCGCCAGCTGGCGGATGACGATGAGCACGAGGATCCCGATCAGGCCGCCCCACGCGAAGGCCTCGATGAGCCATTCGAAGGGCGGGAAGTGACCGATGACCGGCAGGCGGAAGTCCGCCCAGATGAGCTGGAAGAAGGCGTTGACCAGGGTGGCGAACAGGATCAGGAAGCTCAGCGCGGTGAACCAGTGGGCCAGTGCGACCAGCGGCAACCGGGACATGCGGGTGTGCCCGAGGAACTCCTTGATCAGGGTCCAGGTCCGCGACGTCGGGTTGTCCAGGCGCACCGCCGGTTGCCCGGCGCGATAGAGGGCGCTGAAGCGCCAGATCTGCCGCGCGAGCAAGGCCCATCCCGCGAGGGGGATGGTGAAGCACAAGGCGATCCCGATGATCTGCAGAGGGGACATGATCGCGAGTCTAAGTAGGCAGCGGGGTGCGGATGGGGCGCCTGTGATGACCGGCTCATGTGGTGTCCGTCGCCCCGGGCGATTTGCCGCATGCGGTTACGCATGACATATAACGAGATGTTTGTGCGGGCATAAATCGCGGTTGGGTAGTGTTGCCGCGTACACGACCCGCTGGACCACGCACCATACGGAGAAGCAGTGCCTATCTACGACGACGTCACCAAGCTCATCGGCAACACCCCGCTCGTGCGGATCAACCGCATCATCGACAGCGAGGCGACCGTTGCCGCCAAGCTCGAGTTCTACAACCCGGCCAACTCCGTCAAGGACCGCATCGGCGTCGCGATCATCGACGCCGCCGAGGCGTCCGGTGCCCTCAAGCCCGGCGGCACGATCGTCGAGGCCACGTCAGGCAACACGGGCATCGCGCTGGCCATGGTCGGGGCGGCCCGCGGCTACAACGTCGTCCTGACCATGCCCGAGTCGATGTCCAAGGAGCGCCGCGCCCTGCTGCGGGCGTTCGGCGCGGAGCTGGTGCTCACCCCGGCGGGCGAGGGCATGAAGGGTGCGGTCAACCGCGCCGACGAGATCGTCGCCGAGCGCGAGGGATCCATCCTGGCGCGCCAGTTCGCCAACGAGGCCAACCCCGAGATCCACCGCAAGACCACCGCGGAGGAGATCTGGAAGGACACCGACGGCGGCGTCGACATCGTCATCTCCGGCATCGGCACCGGCGGCACCATCACCGGTGTCGGCCAGGTCCTCAAGGAGCGCAAGCCCGGCCTGCAGATTATTGCGGTCGAGCCAGAGGAGTCCCCGATCCTCAACGGCGGCCAGCCTGGCCCGCACAAGATCCAGGGCATCGGCGCCAACTTCGTGCCCGAGATCCTCGACACGTCCATCTATGACGAGGTCCTCGACATCAACGCCGACCAGGCCGTCGACTGGGCCCGGCGCGCCGCCAAGGAGGAGGGCCTGCTCGTCGGGCTGTCCTCCGGCGCCGCCCTGGCCGCCGCCGACATCGTCGCCCGCCGCCCCGAGAACGCCGGCAAGACGATCGTGGTGATCATCCCCAGCTTCGGCGAGCGCTACCTGTCCACCGTCCTCTTCTCCGACCTCCTCGACTGACCCAAGCCGGGCCCGGGTGCTTCCAGGGTGCCCGGCCGGCGGTCCCGACCATGAAGGTGAAAGCGATGCTCGTGTCTCCCACCGTCCGCGAGGGCGGCCTGCTTGCTGCGGCGCGTCACGGCATACGTGAAGACCTCGACGCGGCGATGCACCGCGACCCCGCTGCCACGTCGCGGCTCGTCGTGCTGTTGACCTCCGCGGGCCTGCACGCCATCTGGCTGCACCGGCTCGCCCACGCGCTATGGCTCCGGCCCGGCGGCAAGTGGCCCGCGCGGTTGATCGCGTATCTGTCACGGTCGTTCACCGGAGTGGAGATCCATCCGGGGGCGACCATCGGGCGGCGCTTCTTCATCGACCACGGCATTGGCGTCGTCATCGGCGAGACGGCCGAGGTCGGTGACGACGTGATGCTGTATCACCAGGTCACGCTCGGTGGGCGCTCGATGGAGCGGGTCAAGCGCCACCCCACCCTCGGTGACCGGGTGACCGTCGGGGCGGGGGCCAAGGTGCTGGGACCGGTCTATGTCGGCGCCGACGCCCAGATCGGCGCCAACTCGGTCGTCGTCAAGGACGTCCCCGCCGGCGCCATCGCGACGGGCGTGCCCGCGGCATACCGCTTCCCGACGATGCCCGCCGAGGACCCTTACGAGGCGCTCTTCCGCGATCCCGCGCTTTTCATCTAGCCGCAGACGACGAACCGCCGGTTGCCCACTCTGGGCAGGCGGTTCGTCGTCTGCGGGGGCTCAGGGAAGCTTGCCCGGTCCCGGTCCCCAGTTGTGCTCGGCGTGGAGTCGGCCGTCGGTGCCGCGATGGATTCCCGCAGGCAGGTCCTCGTCCTTGTCCCCGCCGACGTTGTCCTTGACCTCGCGCAGCTTGTTGGCGGTGGTCTTCGCGGCGTCGCTGACGACGTCCGCGACGAAGGGGGCGGCTTTGGTCTTGGCCGCGTCGGTCGCCTGGCTCACCTTGGTCTGCACCGGGTCGCTCGACCACAGCTTGTTCGCCTGAGTCTTGATCTGCTCGTAACGCTGCGTGCCAGCGCGGGCACCGAGCACATAGCCGGCGGCCGCTCCGGCCAGGAATGACAGCTTGCCCATTCGTTCGCTCCTTCTGCTCGCCACGGTATGCCGTGGCCCGACTCCTGGCCTTCGACCCTAGCCGCCGTCCGCTGTCCGTGGTGGTTCGGCACCCGGCCAGGTGTTCGCGTACCGTTGACCCGCGGCCGCCCCCGGCGGCCCAGGAGGGCTCGCATAGTGGCCTAGTGCGGCGGTCTTGAAAACCGCTATGGCGGCAACGTCATCGTGGGTTCGAATCCCACGCCCTCCGCACTACCAGGCCCTCCGCGCCTGTTGTCACGACTGTCGCATTCAGCTCGCATTCGAGGTCTCTTCCCGCCCCCGGCCGCCGGGCGGTCCCCCGACGACACGAAGTCGCTTCTCACGCCGGCGGGCCCGCTTGCACGGCCCCGAGCTCAGGACTTCGTGTGGTCGGGGGTCCGGTCGCCCTGCGCTTCGCGGCGTCTCGTCGGAGAGATCACGCGCGTTGGGTGGCGAGGGTCTCTTGGTGGCGGGCGCGCTTGGCGGCGACCCGGGCCCACACCAGTTGCTGGATCCACAGTGTGGCCCAGCCGGCCACGGCCATACCGGCGATATTGATCAGCAGTTGCAAGCCGCTGCCCCTCACCTCGCCCCAGCCGCCGAAAGCGAGGCCGAGGGCGACATTGCCGGCCGCTGGGATGGTGGTGACCGAGATGAAGACTCCCGACAGGCCGCCGACCTTGGCCGAGGTCAAGGAGAGCACCCCGGCCGCGGCGGCGAGGACGGCGACGACGATGGACCAGCGGTCCGGGTGATAGATGAAGTCGGTAGCCATCCGCCGGGACGTGAGGTCCTCGATCGTCACCCAGCCCAGCCAGGGCCCGCCGAGCGAGATGAGGAAGGTGAGGAGGATGGCCGCCGAGAAGCCGACCACCAGCGTGCGCGCGGCCATGCGGAGCAGTTGCCAGCGGCGCCGGATGAGTGCCACCCCCAGCGCGGCGATCGCCCCGAACTCCGGACCCAGCACCATCGCCCCGACCGTGAGGATTCCGCTGTCGAGGATGATCGCGATGCCGGCGAGCAGGGTCGCCATGACCATGAAGGAGATATATGTCCAGTTCAGTTCGGACCGCGCAAGATGGTCAAAGCGGTGACCGCGTCATCTCCCTCGAGGATGCGTAAGGCCGGCTCCGACAGCTCCTTCGGCACAACCGCCCGCATGTGCAGCACGCCTCCAGTGTGCTCCACGAGCGGCATACTGGCCGGGTGAGTGCGACCATCGCCGTCCTCAACGGCCCCAATCTCAATCTGCTCGGCGAGCGAGAGCCGGGGATCTACGGCTCCGAGACCCTCGCCGACGTCGAAGCGCGCTGCCGTCGCACCGCCGAGAGCCTGGGGTATGCCGTGGAGTTCCGCCAGTCCAACAGCGAGGGCGCGCTCATTGATGCCGTGCACGAGCTGCGTGGGTCGGCCGGTTTCGTGGTCAATCTCGGGGCGTATACCCACACGTCCATCGCGTTGCGTGACGCGCTGGCCACCGTCTCAGGGCCCATTGTTGAGGTGCACATTTCGAATACTCACGCTCGCGAAGCCTTCCGGCACGTTTCCTATGTCGCACCCCTCGCGGCTGCGGTCATCGCCGGGTGCGGGACGCTCGGCTACGAATTCGCCATCCAGGTCATCGCTCACCGGCTCGGTGCCAAGACTTAGGACAAAATTTTACCTACCCGTCGGTAGTGACTTGAGGTTCCGGATTCTCTGCCAAAAGCGTTGCGGGACAACGATTTTCGACGGCCCCACGCCAGAACCTCTGGCCACCTGTCAAGTCCGGTCCCCGCTGCGGGCCCAGCACGTGGTCGATCCGCCTGTCCTTGGGCCGTGCGGTTCGTCTCGGCGTGCTACCGTTCACGCCGGTTGCACAAGCAGTACTCGCATAATTGGCCACATCCGCCCCGCCAGGGTGGCCTCGGCCGGGGATCAGAATGCCCCACATGGGAGAAGGCAGGGCAGCTACGGATATTCGAGCAGTTCGGATATCTACGGCAATAGAAGGAAAGAGATTTACCCCATGGCACAGGGCACTGTTAAGTGGTTCAACGCTGAAAAGGGCTTCGGTTTCATCGCCCAGGACGGCGGCGGCCCCGATGTGTTCGTTCACTACTCCGCGATCGACTCCTCCGGCTACCGCACTCTCGACGAGGCGCAGCGGGTCGAGTTCGAGGTCACCCAGGGCCCGAAGGGTCCGCAGGCGGACCGCGTTCGCGCTATCTAGACTGACACGATCGGCGGGCCCGGGAGTCCGCCACCGAACTGTCGTCACGAACGGCCCTGACCGAGCATTCGGTCGGGGCCGTTCTACGTGTCCGCTTCGTCTTCTAGACTTTCCTTGAGAAGACATACCTGGTTCGTTCCAAGGAAGCCCCACCCGTGTCCGGTCCATCGGAAGACCACGAGGCCGGCACGCCGGTCACGCGATACCGCAGTCGCCATCGTCGTCCGCGGCGCTGGCGCCGTCTGGTCGCGGTGTTGCTCTCGGCTGCCTTGGTCGTCTTCGTCGCCCCCACGGTTCTGGCGTACTTCAAGCTCAACCACAACATCAAGCGCATCGACATCTCCAAGGCGCTCGGTTCGCGCCCGTCGACGACCTCGGTGTCCGCCGGCGTCGATCGACCCCTGAACGTCATGGTCATGGGGTCCGATACGCGCGAGGGCATCGGCACCACCGAATACGGCAAGGACACGGTCGAGGGCGGCGCGCACTCGGACACCAACCTGCTCGTGCACCTCTCCGCAGACCGCAGCCGGGCGCTCATCGTCTCGATCCCGCGGGACTCGATGACCAAGGCCCCCAAGGACTGCAACGACCCCAAGAGCACCGTGGCCAACGGGGAGGTCCGCCAGTGGAACTACAACTTCAACAAGGGCGGCCCGGCCTGCACGATCCGGACCCTCGAAGGCCTGACCGGGGTCTTCGTCGACCACTTCATCGTCGTCGACTTCCGCGGATTCCAGGAGATGGTCGACGCCCTCGGGGGAGTGGAGGTGTGCACCAATGTCGACATCGCCGACCCGGACGCGCAGTTCACGCTCGCGGCGGGCCGACACCGCCTGACCGGGAAGGAAGCCCTCGGCTACGTCCGCGTGCGCAAGACCGTCAACGACGGCAGTGACCTGAACCGGATTCGCCGCCAGCAGGCCTTCTTGTCCTCGGTCGTCCAGGAGGCGACCGACACCAAGCTGCTGCTTCGCCCGGACAAGCTGTTCGCCTTCCTCGACGCCGCCACCAAATCGATGACGACCGACGCCGACCTCGGCGCCACCACGCTGGCGGGGATCGCCAACAGCCTGCGCCACATCGGGGTCGACAAGATCGAGTTCGTCACCGTGCCCACCGAGGTCTACCCGAAGGACCCGAACCGGGTGCAGTGGAAGGACAACGCATCGGAGATCTGGGAGGCCATCAAGGCCGACCGGCCCCTGCCGGGATCGAGCGACAAGCCGAAGCCGACCGCCACCAGCACGACGAAGGAGCGCCTGACGGTCGCCCCGGACAAGATCTCCGTCGAGATCAGCAACGACTCCGGCGTCGAAGGCCTCGCCACGCAGGCCGGTGCCGCGCTCAGTGTCCAGGGCTTCACTGTTGCCGGCTACCGCAATGGCGCGGCCGGCGAGACGGAGGGCGTCGTCATCCGGCATTCCAAGGCCCAGAAGGCGGCCGCCCGCACCGTCGCAGCGGCCTTTCCCGGCGCCAAACTCAAGGCGGACGAAAACCTCGGCTCGGTGATCGTGGTGCACCTGGGCATGGGCGCCGCCAACCCCGTCGAAGTCCCGAACCGCAAGGGCAAGGACCCGCTCCCGAAGATGACCGTCTCCGCGCCACCCGCGGTGCCCGACGGCTTCGACACCCGCAAAGCCGACCAGGACATCTGCAGTTGAGCGGGCGGCATACCGGCCCCTGACGAGAACCCGACGAAGCTCGGCGCACGCCGCCCGTCCTCCCGTGCCCCCGACGACACGAAGTCCCGACAGCGGAGCAGCGCACACGTGGCGCGGGGCGTGAGAAGCGGCTTTGTGTCGTCGGGGGGTCCGCTCGGCGCCCCGGGTTGTCCGCGCGGACGTCCAGACCCGACGAGAACACGACGAAACCCCCGAACCTGACGTTCGGGGGTTTCCGATGTCCGGGGACATCACGGGCGGAGGCGGAGGGATTTGAACCCTCGATGGGCGATTAACCCAAACCGCATTAGCAGTGCGGCGCCATAGACCGGACTAGGCGACGCCTCCTGAGCCCACACAGGGTAGCCCGCGCCCCACCCTTCGAGCAAAGCGGGCGGTTCGGCCTGGACAGGGTCAGGCGGCGGGGAGTTCCACGACGAAGGAGGTCTCGCCCGGGCGGGAATGCAGCCCGACCCGCCCGCGATGGGCCGACGTCACGGCGGCGACGATCGACAGGCCCAGACCGGTGCTGCCGGCCGCTCGGTTCCGGGCCTCATCGCCCCGGGTGAAGCGCTGGAAAACGTTGGGCTGCAAGGCTTCCGGTCTGCCGGGGCCATTGTCGGTCACGGACAGCGTGATCACGTCGGTGCGGGTGGGGTCGTCGGCGCTGCCGCGCCGGAGGGAGGTGACGACCCGGGTGCCCGCGGGGGTGTGTGCTCGGGCGTTGCCGAGCAGGTTGACCAAGACCTGGTGCAGGCGCGCCCGGTCGCCGGGCACCTCGATGGGTTCGTCGGGCAGGTCGAGGGCCCACACGTGCTCCGGGGAAGCCGCCCGCGCATCACTGACGGCGTCGATCGCGAGCAGCGTCAGGTCCACCGGATCGTGATCGAGCGGCCGCCCGGCGTCCAAGCGGGCCAGGAGGAGCAGGTCCTCGACGAGCCCCTGCATACGCAGCGACTCCGACTCGATGCGCCCGAGCGCGTGGGTGACCGACTGCGGCACCGGCTCCCGCTCGCGGCGGGACAACTCGGCATACCCGCGGATGCTCGCCAGCGGCGTACGCAACTCGTGCGAGGCATCCGCGACGAACTGACGCACTCGCGTCTCGGACTCCTGCCGGGCCCGGAGGGCACCGTCGACATTGTCGAGCATGCTGTTGAGGGCCAGGCCCACCTGTCCCACCTCGGTGTTGGGGTCGGTGTCCGCCGCGGGTACCCGCTCGGCGAGCGCGACCTCGCCGGATTCGAGGGAGAGTTGGGAGACGGCGCGGGCGGTGCCGGCCACTCGGTCGAGCGGCGCGAGATTGCGGCGCACCAGGTAAGTGCCGCCGAGGCCGACCAGGGCCAGGCCGAGGATCGTGCCCGCGGCGACCAGGCCGAGCAGTTGGTTGACGGTCTTGGTGACGGGCAGCGTGGGCACCCCCTTGATCAGGGTCGTCGATCCGGACGTGACGGCCATAACCCGGTAGGTACCTGTCTCGGCGCCGAGGTCGACCGTTTGCGGCTCCTCGCCGATGTCGGCGTTCTTCAGGGTGGTGATCTGGGCCGCGGTCAGGGTCACCGTGTTGCCGTTGACGGGCTCATCGAACTTGACCGGGCACCTCGCGGTTCTTGGCTGAGGCTCGCCGGTGTTGACGAGTGCAGGCCCAGCGTATGCGCCGGCGTTGGTTCTCGGTGTTGCGGAACCCGAAGGCGTTGCGGCCTTGGTGCTTGGCGAGCCGGTTGTACCCCTCGGATCGGGCGTTGGAGTGGCCGGTGACCAGCCCGGCCTCGATCGCGGGCCACCACGCCTCGATGGTCGCGG